>JACXTT010000037.1_pt1 | contig 184066 bp, 177 predicted proteins | sample 9270951 | NCBI WGS metagenome assembly JACXTT01 (sample SAMN15532306, study PRJNA645909) | rock metagenome | isolation source: weathered quartz diorite | place: Puerto Rico | collected 2017-06-21 | reverse complement strand
CCCGCCGTTGATGGCGATGTTCGCGCCGTTGACGAACGCGGCCTCCTCCGAGCAGAGATAAATGATCAGCCCGGCGATTTCTTCGGGCTTTCCGAGCCGTCCGATCGGAATCTGCGGCAGGATTTTCGAGTCGAGAATCTCCTTCGGAATCGCCGTAACCATCTTCGTCCCGATGTAGCCCGGCGAGATGGTGTTGACGGTCACACCCTTCTTCGCCACTTCCAGCGCGAGTGACTTGGTGAAGCCGTGCATGCCGGCCTTCGCCGCAGCGTAGTTGGTCTGGCCGAAAGCGCCCTTCGAGCCGTTCACCGAGGACACGTTGATGACGCGGCCCCAGCCGCGGTCCACCATTCCGTCGCAGACCTGCTTCGTCATGTTGAAGACGGAATCGAGATTGGTGTGCAGGACCGCGTCCCAGTCGCCCTTGGTCATCTTCCTGAAGGTCATGTCGCGCGTGATCCCGGCGTTGTTGACGAGGATGTCGACGTGGCCGAGATCCCGGGTCACGTTCTCGACGCAGGTTTTGCACGATTCGAATTCGGCGACGTTGCAGGCATACGTGCGGAAATCGTAACCGCGCACCTTCATCTCCGCGGCCCACTGGCCGACCGTCTTGTTCGAAGGGGAATAGGTCACGGCCACGCGGTATCCGGCATCCGCCATCTTCGTGCTGATCGTCTCCCCCAGCCCTCCCATGCCTCCCGTGATCAGCGCCAGCCGCGTTGCCATGACTCCTCCCCGGTCTTCGATTCGGTGCCTCGATTGTTCTTCAGGATTATTGCACCAAACCTGCCCGGACCGGAGAGTGACCGAGCAAGTTCGACATGCCCCATCAAGCCATGTGCAGGCCGCCGTTGATCGAGATGTTCGCCCCGGTGATGTAGCCGGCCTCCTCGGAGGCGAGGTAGGCGACGAGGCTCGCGATCTCCTCGGGCTGCGCGAGCCGCCCCATGGGAATCTGTTCTACGATCGATTGCAGGATCTCGGGTTTCATCGCCCGCACCATGTCGGTCTCGACGTAGCCGGGCGACACGGTGTTCACGGTGACACCTTTTTTCACCACCTCTTGCGCCAGCGCCTTGGAGAATCCGTGCATGCCTGCCTTCGCGGCCGAGTAGTTGGTCTGACCGAACTGGCCTTTCAGCGCGTTGACCGACGAGATGTTAATGATGCGTCCCCAGCCGCGCTCCATCATTCCCTCGATCACCTGCCGCGTGACGTTGAAGACGCTGTTCAAGTTGGTGTTGATTACCGCGTACCAGTCGGCGGACGACATCCGCTTGAACACGCCGTCGCGCGTAATGCCCGCATTGTTGACGAGGATGTCCACCGGACCTATTACCGAGCCGATCTGATAGAACATGTCCGCGCAGGACTCGTAGTCGTCGACGTCGCCTTCAGCAGCGTGGACTTGAAGGCCTTCGCCGCGCATCTTTGCAATCCATTCGTCCTTCTTTTCGTAGCCGGGCAGACAGCCCGCAACGACTCGCGCGCCGTTTCGCACGAGACGCCGGCACACCGCGGAGCCGATTCCGCCCATGCCGCCGCTCACGAACGCGATGCGCTGCTTGAGGGTAAGCACGGCTTCCCGTGCCGGCTCCATGCCGGAGTCTGTGCCCGCCCGTTTCTCTGCTGCCGCCCTCGTCATTGTCGAATCTCTCCCTGGAAAATCATTTCCTTTGCTCATGCGATCCGGTGCTTGACATAACGCCCGGGCGCGGGCTCAATGGGTTTGAATTTCGCATTGCCCAGCCGGGTGCGCGCCTTGACTCGCCCGCCGCCGAAACCCTCGAGCCAAGCGCACCAGTCGGTCCACCAGCTTCCCGGCCTTTCCTTTCCGTCGGCGAGCCACGCCTCCGGGTCCGCAGCCAGTGCGCCTGTCCAGTGGCTGCGCCTGTTTTTTGAGGCGGGATTGACGATGCCAGCAACGTGCCCGCTCGCTCCGAGCACGAAGCGCACCTCGCCCCCAAGCAGCCGGGTCGTCCCATAGGCCGTGCGCCAAGGCACGATGTGGTCCTCGCGCGTAGCGAGCACATAAGACGGAACGGTGATCTTCCCGAGATCCACCGGCACTTCCAGAACCACCGTCTTTCCCGGCTCGCGCAGGCGGTTCTCGAGATAAGTATTGCGGACGTACCAGCAGTACATCGGTCCGGGAAGATTGGTGGAATCGGCGTTCCAGTAGAGCAGGTCGAAGGCTTCGGGCGATTTACCCTTCAGGTAGTTGTTGACCACGTATGACCAAACTAGGTCATTCGCGCGGAGCGCCGAGAACACGAGCGCGAGATCGCGACCGGGCATGATGCCGCCCCTGCCGATTGCAGCCTCGCGCGCCGCGACGCTCGCCTCGTCGATAAAGAGCCCGATGTCGCCCGTGCCAGAGAAATCGAGCATCGAGGCAAGGAAAGTCGCGCTCTCTACGCGATCGTCGCCCTTCGCGGCCATGACTGCGAGCGCGGCGCCGAGCATCGTGCCACCGACGCAGAAACCAAGCGCGTTGACCTTTTCGGCGGCGCAGATCGCGCTCGCCACTTCGAGCGCTTTGAGCACGCCTTTTTCAATATAATCGTCCCAGGTGAGATGGCCGAGCTCCTCGGTGATGTTGCGCCAGGACACCATGAACACCGGATGGCCCTGTTCCACCGCGTAGCGCACCAGGGAATTTGCCGGCTGAAGATCCAGGATGTAATACTTGTTGATGCAGGGCGGAAACATCACGAGCGGCCGTTTGAATACGCTCGGTGTGACCGGCTTGTACTGGATGAGCTGGATCAGTTCGTTCTCGAAAACCACCGCGCCCTCGGTGACCGCGAGATTCTTGCCGACCTCGAAAACGGACTCGTCCGTGATCGAAATGCGCCCCTTGTGCACGTCCTCGAGGAGCTGGCGAATTCCCTGCGTGAGACTTTCGCCCTGGGTCTCGAGCGCGAGCTTGAGCGCTTCCGGGTTGGTCGCGGCGAAATTCGCCGGGCTCATTGCGTCGGAAAACTGGCGCGCGATAAAGCGCAGGCGCGCTTTTGCGCGCGGCTCCGCTTCGAGCCCTTCGATCCAATCCGACAGAAAGCGCGAATTGATGAGGTAGCTCTGGCGCAAGTAATCGAACCAGGGAACGCGTTGCCATTCCGCGGCGGAAAAGCGCCGATCGCCGCGATCGGGCGGTGCGATGGGCGTGGCATCGCGTCCGGCCTCGCGGGTGAGCGCCGACTGCCACAGCGCAGCGTGCAGCTGGACGTAGCGCGCTTGAAGGGCCGCGAACTTGGCGGAGTCGACGCCTGCCGACTCCAGCGAACGGGCAAATTCGGAATCAGGCGGGATACCCAGCGACCCCAGGAAATTCCGCAAAAGCGCCTGGGCGGCAAGTGTGAATTGCTCGGCCGAGGACTCGGCCGAGGAGAAAGTTGGGTTCACCATGCAGCTTTTCGGCTGAAAAACCTTGAAATATCCGAGAAGGCGACGGGATATTGCGCCGCACAATGGGCGAAGTCAAGGCAGAACGGCTCCTTCGGCGGAGGCGGAGCTAAGGGGCTGTTCAGACTCGAAATCAGCACCCGCGCCAGGCCCCGGATACAGCGGGGGCCAACCGAAACGGGGGTGTTTGCGCAGTGCCGGCGAAAGCGTAAAGTATCAGCCAGAATAAAAGCTTGACCCTAGGGAGAGGGACTACATGGGCCGCAAGGGGGCCGTGCGCCTCGCGCAGATACTTGCCAACCGCTCGAAGGCGGCCCTCGAGGAAGCAGTGCTCCTCGTGAGCGAGCAGCTCGGCTTCCGCTATTTCATGTTCTGCGGCCGCTTCTCCCAGCCGCGCGGCGCGACGCACGAACTCCGGTTCGATAACTTTCCAGTTCACTGGCGCCGATACTGCGCGGACCATGGCAGGGACCTGCTTCCCGGTCCGCTGCACCGTCTCGCCTTGCAGGAGGTCACTCCTTTGCCTTGGAGGAAAATCGCGGCGCGGCACGGCAAGGCCTTCGCCAAGGCGGGCGAATTCGGACTCGTCACAGGAGTTTCCTGTTCCGTCCATGGGCCTCGAGGGCAGTGGAGCCTCACCAGCTTCGCGCTCGCCCGCGGCGGCTCCGCGGCGGAGCGCCGTATCCTCGCAACGCTGCCGGATTGCCAGTTCGTCGCGTGCGCCGTTCACTACGCGGCGGCGCGCATTGCCCGGCGCGGCGTCGATCGGGTTGGGACGCCTCAAGAGCTCGAGGGCGCTCGCCACCGGCTTCTCAGCGACCGCGAGAGCCAATGTTTGATCGAGTCGGCACGCGGTAAGACGACCTCTGAAATCGGCCAAGCGCTGCAGATTTCCGAGCGCACCGTCGCGTTCCACCTTTCAAACGTGAGGCGCAAGCTCGGCGCCGCCAACTCCCGCCACGCCGTCACGAAGGCCTTCTCGCTCAAGCTGATCGCCGCGGGTTAGTTGCACCAATCCTGCGCCGAGAGCGAGATAGAGCTTCAAGACTAGGAGACCGGCGCGGCTTTCACATCCGCCCAATAGAGCCGAGCGGGGTTGTCCACCAGGATCCGTTTTCTGAGCTTCTCGTCCGGGACCGCTTGCGCGAAGAATTCGACCAGTTCGCCGTCGTTTGGCATGGCCTTCACGTTGGGGTGGGGAAAGTCGGTTCCCCACAGCACGCGCTCCGGGGCCGACTCGACCAGCGCCGCCGCGAACGGCACCGCGTCGTGAAACGGCTTTCCGGCCGCTGACACGCGCTCCGGTCCGCTTAATTTCACCCAGGCAAGCTCGTTATTCATCAAATCGAGCAGCGTGCGAAAGGGCTTCTGATCGATACCGCGCTGCGCCTGGACGCGCCCCATGTGGTCAATCACGAACGGCACGCGCAAGCGGCTGAACATTTCTGCATGAGTCTCGATGTCTTCGGCGTCGAAGTGCAGCACCACGTGCCAGCCGAGCGGCTTGATCATCGCGAGCGTGCGCTCGAACACGCGCGCATCCGGCGCGCCGCCCAGGTGCCGCACGAAATTGAAGCGCACGCCGCGAACTCCGTCCGCGTGTAGCGCCCCGAGCCCGCGCTCCGTCGCCTCGTGACCGACCATCGCTACCCCGCGCCAGGCGCCGCCCGGTTCGAACTTCCGCGACCAAGCGATCGCATCGAGCATCGCGCGGTTGTCCGTGCCGTGACAGCTCGCCTGAACCAGCACCGCGCGCGAGAGACCCAGATGCTCGTGCAAGGCACGTAACTTCTCCTTCGGGGCGTCGGGCGGCGTGTAGGTGCGCTCGGGTGCGTAAGGAAATTTCGCGGCCGGGCCGAAAATGTGACAGTGCGCGTCACACGCGCCCGGGGGCGGGGCGTACGCGGGTCTGATCGGATTCGGATCCGGGCCCCTGATCGGCGTCGTCATCGGCCGTCCTACTGTTTCTCGATTTTCGCGCGCTCGATTACTGCCTTCCACTTTGCAATTTCGGAGACAAGCAGATCGCGCAAAGCCTCCGGCGTCCCGCCACGCGCCTCCACACCTAGGTCCTGCAGGCGTTTGCGAACTTCGGGCGAACCCGTGACAGCGTTGACTTCGCGATTGAGGCGGTCGATCAGCGCTTTCGGCGTTCTTGCAGGCGCCGCGACGCCGTTCCAAGACGCTGCCTGGTAGTTGCCCACGCCGCTCTCGGCGACGGTGGGCACTTCCGGCAGGCCGGGAAAGCGTTTCTCTGAGGTCACGGCCAGCGGCTTCAGTCCTCCGCCATTGATCTGCGCCATCACCGGCGCAAGGATTTCGAACGCGGCCTGAATATCGCCGCCTTTCAGCGCGGTGATCACCGCCGGCGTCGTCTTGAACGGAACCACCTGTGCGTCGATTCCCGACAGTGATTTGAAAAGTTCCGCCGCCAGATTCTGGGTACTTCCGATATTGATGGTGCCGATATTGATTCTGTTTGGATTCGATCCGGCATACGCGATCAGCTCGCGCACCGAGCCGACCGTCGAAGCCGAGTCCACAACCAGCACCAGGTCGAAAAACCCCACTGTCGAGACCGGCGCAAAATCCTTGACGGTATCGTAGGGCAGAGACCTGAACAGAGACGCGCTCACCGCGTTGCCATTGGTAATGAAGAGAAGGGTATAACCGTCCGGCTCGGCCTTGGCAACGGCATCGGACGCGACAATTCCCCCGGCGCTCGGGCGGTTCTCGACGATCACTTGCTGTCCCATCGACTCGCCCATTTTGTGTGAAAGGACCCGAGCCGTGATGTCAGCCACTCCGCCCGTCGCAAACGGCACAACGATCTTCACAGGGTGCGCTGGATAGCCCTGCGCTAAAACTCCGGCCGCGGACGCAACCCCGGCGGCGCATAGGCATTGCAAGACACGTTGGAGTCGTTTCACGGGAAAGAGCCGGAGGTTTGAATTGGTCGGGGCGGCGAGATTCGAACTCGCGACCACCTGCACCCCATGCAGGTACGCTACCAGGCTGCGCTACGCCCCGACGCGTGAAAAGTATATCAGAGCGAGTGAGACAGTTCGCCCCGCTTCAGCGCAACAGTTCGATGACGTTCTTCAGCTCCTGCTTAAGTGCTGCGAGAGCGACGCTCCGCGTCTCGTGCCCGCGCGGGGCAGAGGCCGACGAAGTCGCTGAGCGCGCCGACGCTGCGCTCAGGTTTTCGTCGAGGCGGTTGCGCGCGCCGCTGATGGTGAATCCCTGCTCATATAGGAGCTCGCGGATTCGGCGGATGAGCAGCACCTCGTGGTGCTGGTAGTAGCGACGGTTGCCGCGGCGCTTGACCGGACGAAGCTGAGTGAATTCCTGTTCCCAGTAACGTAAAACATGCGGCTTGACCCCGCATAACTCGCTCACCTCCCCAATGGTGAAGTAGCGCTTCGCCGGAATCGGCGGCAGACTATCCTTGGTCGCCTTGCTTTCCATGGGTCTGCTCGACCAGCGCCTTCAGCTTCTGGCTTGCGTGGAACGTGACCACCCGCCGCGCCGTAATGGGAATTTCCTCGCCGGTCTTGGGGTTGCGGCCGGGGCGCTGCGGTTTGTTGCGCAGCTGAAAGTTGCCGAACCCGGATAGCTTGACGCTCTCCCCGTTTTCGAGCGCCAGGCGGATCTCCTCGAAGAACGTCTCCACCATGTCCTTCGCCTCGCGCTTGTTCAGCCCAACCTTCTCGAAAAGCATATCCGCCAACTCGGCTTTTGTAAGTGTCATTTGCGCTCCCTTGGAAAGGCAGAATCCCTCTCCACTTCATTACTTAACTACGTAATTTAGCACCGAATTTTGCGGCGAGAAGCTCAGTCAGTTGCGCCATTGCGGCGTCCGCTTCCGCATCGGTCAACGTCCTTGCAGTATCTTGCATAACTACCCGAAACGCAAGGCTTTTTTTACCTCTTTCTACACCTTTCCCCCGGTAGAAGTCAAACAGCCGGACTTTCTGAATCAAGGGGGGGCGATTTCGGGCAAGTTCCTCCAGGATGCCCGAAACCGGGGTCCCCTCGTCAAACTCCATGGAACGATCCCTGATCACGGGGGGAAATTTGGAGATTTCCCGGTATTGCGGCATGTCGACCGCAGTCAGCCCGGCTACATCCAGTTCAAACAGGACTGGAGCTTGAGGCAGATCGTATTTCCGCTGCCAACGCGGATGCAACTCACCGATCCAACCGACAGCAGTGCCACCAACGCCGACGCTGGCCGCGCGGCCCGGGTGCAGCCCGGGATGAGCGAGGGGGGTGAAGCGCGCCTCGCGCGGAGCAAGCAGGGCTTCGACATCCCCCTTGACGTCGTAAAAATCGACTGGACGCACCGGAACGCCCCATTGCTCGGCAGCGGCCGGCCCGTAGGCAAGACCACCGATGCGGAGAGGCTGGTGATAGCCAGCGAGCGCTCTCGCAGGATCGTGAGGATCCTCTCCGCCCGAGAGGCGCAGGAAGCAGCGGGCAGCCTCAAAAACGCGCACGCGGTCGGCCTTTCGCGCCAGGTTGAAGCGCAGGTTGGCCACCAGGCTTCCCATGAGGCTCGAGCGCATCACATCGAGCTGGGCCGCAATCGGATTTTCTAGGGCGATCGGCTCGGCGTTGTCGCAGAAATCGCTCTCCCACTGCGCCTCAACGAAGCTGAAATTCACGACCTCGAAGTACTCGCGGTCCACTAGAATCCGCTTCAGCTCGGAGAGGGTCCTGCGGCCCTCCGGAGCGGCGAGCACGGCGAGCGCCGCGCGCGGCGCTCGGGATGGAATGTTGTCGTAGCCGTGCAGCCGTGCGATTTCTTCGACCATGTCCTCTTCGATCTCGAGGTCGAAACGGTACGAAGGCGGGGTTACAGCAAATTCACCGCCCGAGCGCGCATGCGTCAGCTGCAGGCGCCTGAGCAAGCCCGCGATCTGCTCATCCGAGAACTGGACGCCGATGATCTTGCTCGCACGGCTCGTGCGCAGTCGCACCGGATTGCGCTGCGGCAGCGGTGCAGCGGCTTCGCTTATCGGTCCTGCAGCGCCGCCGCAGATGTCGAATATCAGCTGCGTGGCGCGCTCGATTGCCTCCGGGGTGGCAGCGAAATCCACGCCGCGCTCGAAGCGGAAAGCCGCGTCGCTGGACAGGGCGAAGCGTCGAGCACGGCCCGCGACAGCGGAGGGACTGAACCAAGCCGCCTCGAGAAACACCTCGGCGGTCGAGCCGGAAACCGCACTCGCCTCCCCGCCCATGATCCCGCCGAGCGCAAGCGGCTTCTCTGTGTCGGCGATCAGCAGCACGTCGGGGGTTAATTCAATCTCCTGTCCGTTGAGCAGCCTGAGGCGCTCGCCCTTGCGGGCGCGCCGCACGACAATGTCGCCTTCGATCGCGCGGTTGTCGAAAGCGTGCAGGGGCTGCCCCAGCTCGAGCATCACGAAGTTGGTGATGTCGACAATAGCCGAAATCGAGCGCATCCCGCAACGCTCCAACCGGCGCACCATCCAGTCTGGCGTCCGTGCTTTGACGTTGACGGCGCGTATGATGCGGCCGCAGTAGCGCGGGCAAGCCGCCGTATCCTCGAGGAGGATCTTGCGTTTTTCGTCCAGCGCGGCGTTCGCCGGAGCCACGGTGGGCACGGTAAGGGGCGTAGCAGTCAGGATCGAGACTTCGCGCGCGATGCCCCGCAAGCTCAAGCAGTCCCCGCGGTTAGGCGTGAGCTTGAGCGTGATGAGCTGATCATCCAGATCGAGCAGCCGGCGCACATCCACCCCAGGCTGCGCCTCAGCCGGCAAGACAAGCAGCCCTGAATGGTCCTGCGAAAGACCCAGGTCCCTCGCCGAACACAGCATGCCCCTTGACTCGACGCCGCGGACCTTCGCTTGCTTGATTTCCATGCCCGGGAGCCGCGCGCCCAACATCGCTACCGGCGCTTTCATTCCGGAGACGACGTTCGGAGCTCCGCAGACGATCGCAAGCGTCGTACCACCGCCGAGATCGACTTTGCAGAGCGTAAGCCGGTCCGCGTTGGGGTGCTTTGCAGCCTGAAGGACTTGCCCGACTACGACCTTGTCGAAAGGGGGCGCGACGGGTTCGACCGAGTCGACGTCGAGCCCGCCCATCGTAAGCACGCGCGCGAGCTCCTGCGTCGGCATTTTCGGATCGACAAAGGAGCGCAACCAGCTTTCCGGAAATTTCACGTGAACTGAGCGAGGAAACGCAGATCGCCCTCGTAGAAAAGTCGCAAGTCGTCTATCCCGTAACGGAGCATCGTCAACCGATCGGGGCCCATGCCGAAAGCGAAACCCATGTACCTCTCGTGGTCCACGCCGCAGGCCTTGAGTACGTTGGGGTGCACTTGACCGCTGCCGGCCACCTCAAGCCAACCGGCTTGCCCGCATACCTTGCAGCCCGCACCGCGGCAAAATACGCAGCTCATGTCGACTTCGGCCGACGGCTCAGTGAAAGGGAAAAAAGACGGCCGAAAGCGCGTTCGCAACTTCTCGTCTTCGAAGAACTTGCGCAGGAAATCGCTGAGAACGCCTTTTAGATCGGCGAAGCTCACCGCCTCGTCGATCCAGAGGCCCTCCACCTGGTGAAACATCGGCGTGTGCGTCGCGTCCAAATCGACGCGATACACGCGGCCAGGCGCGATGATCTTGAACGGAGGCTCGTGATGTTGCATGTAGCGCACCTGGATCGGCGAGGTGTGCGTGCGCAGAAGCAGGTTTTGCCCGGCTCCTTTCAGATAGAACGTGTCGTGCATCGAACGTGCGGGGTGGTCCTGCGGCTGGTTGAGCGCAGTGAAGTTGTGGAAGTCGGTCTCGATCTCGGGACCGTCCGCCACGTCGAACCCGATCGAGCGAAAAAGCTGCTCGATGCGTTCGAGCGTCCGCGTCGCGGGATGCAGGCCGCCGCGGGCAAGGCCGCGCCCCGGCAGACTCACGTCCAGCGCCTCTTCCGCGAGCCGCGAATCGAGCTCGGCGCCGGCCAACGCCTCGCGGCGGGCGGCGAGCGCCGCCTCAATCTTGTCCTTCGCTTCGTTGAAACGCGCACCGGCTTCACGGCGCTCGCTCGGCGCGAGCTTCGTAAGCTCCTTCCGCGCCTCGCTCAGTACGCCGGACTTACCTAGGTACCGTGCCTTGATGTGCTCGAGATCGTTCGCGTCGCTCGTGCCGCTGAACTCGGCGATCGCCTTCGAAACAACTTTATCCAGGTCGATCATCTGAAATTAGACTACCGCGGCGCGGTGCGCCACCCTTCCTCGGGAAGAAGGGATTTTCAGTATTACGCGCCGAGTTTGGCCTTTACCTGGCTCGCGAGCTGCGCGAAAGCAGGCTTGTCAATCACGGCCAGGTCCGCGAGCACCTTGCGATCGACCTCGATCGAAGCCTTCTTCAGACCGTGCACGAAAGCCGAGTATGTCATGCCGTGCTCGCGCACGGCCGCGTTGATGCGCGCGATCCAGAGAGCGCGAAATTGGCGCTTGCGCTGCTTGCGGTCGCGGTAGGCGTACTGCCCCGCCTTCATCACGGCTTCCTTGGCGATGTTGAAAACATTGCCGCGGCGGCCGCGGAATCCCTTGGCTTGGGCGATCACCTTCTTGTGCTTGGCGCGCGCGGTTACGCCGCGTTTGACTCGTGGCATGACGGCTCTCCTCTACGCGTAAGGGAGCATCGCGCGGACATGCTGCTTGTCCGTAGCGTGCACCTCGGCAGTTCCGCGCAAATGGCGTTTGTTCTTAGTGGTCTTCTTGGTGAGGATGTGGCGCTTGAACGCTTGCGAGCGCTTGATACTCCCGCCGGAGCGAATCTTGAAGCGCTTCGCGGCGCTGCGCTTGGTCTTCATTTTGGGCATTGCACTGCTCCTGTTTTGGCATGGCGGCGGGTGGCTCCAACGGAGCGCTTTCCGACCTCGGCGCCACTTCTTCTAAACCTGCCGTTGTGCTAAGGCGAAACTCCAGGTTTCGGTTCCTTCTTGGCTTCCTTCTTGGCTTCCTTTTTCACCGGCTTCTTGACTTCCTTCTTGCCCTTCTTCGGGGCCAACACCATGATCAACTGCCGGCCTTCCATCTTCGGATACTGCTCCACGACCGCGTGCGGCTCGAGATCCTGCTTTACCCGTTCGATCAACCGCACGCCGAATTCCTGATGCGCCATCTCCCGGCCGCGGTAGCGCAAAGTGACCTTGGTCTTGTCGCCCTCATCGAGGAACTTGATCAAGTTGCGCAGCTTGATCTTGTAGTCGCCTTCGTCGGTTCCGGGACGGAACTTCACCTCTTTGACGTGGATCTGCTTCTGCTTGAGCTTGGCTTCATGAGCCTTCTTCGCCTCGCGGTACTTGAACTTGCCGTAGTCCATCAACTTGCAGACGGGCGGCTTGGCAAGCGGAGCGATTTCCACCAGATCGACCTCGGCTTCCTCGGCCATTTTCAGGGCCAGGGCGATCGGCACGATGCCGACTTGCTCGCCGGCGGCTCCGATCAAACGCACTTCGGGCGCGTTGATCTCGATATTGATGCGCTGCGTTCTGTCCGTGGCGATGTTGCATCCTCCAGAAAATTAAAAATTAAGCCGTACTCCCCGCTTTGGCCTCGCTGCGGAGGCGGGCGACGAAGTCCGCCAGGGACATCTGCCCGAGGTCTTCACCGCTGCGGGTACGCACGGCCACCTTTTCGGCTGCCTTCTCCTTTTCGCCGACGATCAGCTGGTAAGGCAGCTTCTGCAAGCTATGTTCCCGAATTTTATAGGTTATTTTCTCGTTCCTCAAGTCGGCTTCGCAGCGGTAGCCGGCCTGCTTCAGGGCAGCCGCAACCCGAGTGGCGTAATCCGTCTGCCCCTCCGAAATATTGAGCACCATCACTTGCACCGGCGCAAGCCACAGCGGCATGGCGCCCGCGTAGTGCTCGATGAGAATGCCGATGAAGCGTTCCATCGAGCCGACGATCGCCCGATGCAACATGACCGGTACTTTGCGCGAATTATCCTCTGCGACGTACTCCGAGCCGAGCAGTCCGGGCATGGAGAAATCGACCTGCATGGTGCCACATTGCCAAGAGCGGCCGATGCTGTCTTTCAGGTGGTATTCGATCTTGGGGCCGTAGAATGCGCCCTCTCCCGGGAGCACGTCATAACCGAGACCGCTCGAATCGAGGGATGCCCGAAGCGCCCGTTCGGCCTTGTCCCAAAGCTCGTCGGCGCCGACCCTTTTCGCAGGGCGCGTCGCGAGCTTGTAGACGACCTCGGTGAAGCCGAAGTATGCGTAGGCTTCTTGCAGCAGCGCCGTAAAGGCCGTGACCTCCGGCTGGATCTGTTCCTCGGTGCAAAAGATGTGGCCGTCGTCCTGAGTGAAAGCGCGGATGCGCATGATGCCGTGCAGAGCACCCGAGGGCTCGTTGCGCGTGCACACACCGAATTCCCCGTAGCGCAAAGGCAGATCGCGGTAGCTCCTCAAAGCCTTGTTGAAAATCAGTATGTGCCCCGGGCAGTTCATCGGCTTGATCACGTAGTCGCGCTTCTCCGACTGGGTGGTGAACATGTTTTCGCGGTAGTTCTCCCAGTGGCCCGACTTCTCCCACAGGCTGCGGTCGAGGATCTGTGGGCAGCGCACTTCGAGATAGCCGTTGTCCCGGTAGACGCGACGCATGTACTGCTCGATCTGCTGCCAGATCGCCCAGCCCTTCGGATGCCAGAACACCATGCCCGGCGCCTCTTCCTGGAGGTGAAAGAGATCCAGCTGCGTGCCCAGGCGGCGGTGATCGCGCTTCTCCGCCTCCTCGATCATGCGCAAGTACGCTTCCTGCTCCTCCTTCTTCGCCCAGGCAGTCCCGTAGATCCGCTGCAGCATCTCGTTCTTGGAATCTCCGCGCCAGTAAGCGCCGGCGACGTTCGTCAGCTTGAATACCTTGAGCTTTCCCGTGGAGGGAACGTGCGGGCCGCGGCACAAATCGATGAAGTCCCCTTCCCGGTACAGGGAGACCTCTTCGTTCGCGGGAATCGAGGCGACGATCTCCGCCTTGTAGCCCTCGCCGACGGATTTGAAGTATTGAACCGCCTTGTCGCGCGGCCAGACCTCGCGCGTCACCGGGAAGTCCTTTTTCGCCAGTTCCGCCATGCGCCTTTCGATTGCGTCGAGATCTTCCGGCGTGAACGGTCTCTTGAACGAAAAATCATAGTAGAAGCCGTTTTCCACGACCGGCCCGATAGTCACTTGCGCTTCGGGAAACAGGTCCTTCACGGCGTAGGCGAGCAGGTGCGCAGTGGAGTGCCGCAGTATCTCGACGCCCTCCCGGTCGCGTTCTGTGATGATCGACACTTCAGCATCGCGGTCGATTCGATGCGAGGTGTCGACGAGCTTGCCGTCCACTCTACCTGCGAGCGCGGCACGCTCCAGTCCCGGCCCGATGGCACGCGCGACTTCGGCAACGGTGACCGGGCTGGAAAAGCTCTTTATCGAGCCGTCAGGAAGGCGAATATTCGGCATGGCCCATCATAAAAGCAAAACCGCGCGTTGAACGCCGCTTTGCGTGCGTTCCAACGCGCGGAGTTAAAGCGGCGGCCATGCCGCCGAATTTAACTGCAGTTGGTAGGCGCGATTGGAATCGAACCAACGACCTCATCCATGTCAAGGATGCGCTCTAGCCAACTGAGCTACGCGCCTGAGAAGTGCCGGATTCTAGCTGAACGGCCCCACCCGCACAAACCCATGAACCAATACGCGTAAAAATCAACCGCGCCAACGCTTCGACCGCGAATCGTAGCTGTACGGCATGGATTTGAAGACCACGTTCGGGCAGGAAATCACATACTCACCGTTCGAGACGAGGTAGCCCATAGGCGCGCCCGCCGGGCACTTGCTCACCGCCAGAACGTACTTGGGCACGAGCTTGTCTAGGGTCTCTGGATAGGTGCCGCTTTCGCGCTTGTAAGCCGAAAGCGCTGAGATCATTCCAACGCCGCGGGTCTCGACGGTCAGCATGTCTTTCTCGCCCCCGGTGTAGAGGTCGATCGCAACATAGGCCGCCGCGAGAGCGACCGCGATCACGACGAGCAGAACGATTTGGCTTACGCCCCCCTGACGATTTGCCGCGTTCATCCCTGCCTCCTCGGCCAAACGACATCAACTCACCCGCAAATATTACCGCAAGCCGAGCATCTCCGCCGCGTGCTTGCGCGTCGTCGCAGTGATCGCGACCCCGCCCAGCATGCGCGCGATTTCCTCGATGCGCGATTTCTGGTCGAGCACCGCGACCCGGCTTCGAGCGCTGCCGCTTTCGGAGGCCTTCGACACCGACCACTGCTCGCGGGCTTGGGCGGCCACCTGCGGAAGATGGGTGACGCACAACACTTGACGCTCCCCACCCAAGGTTTTCAGCTTCTTGCCGACGACTTCGGCCACGGCTCCGCCGATCCCCGCGTCGACCTCGTCGAAAATCAGCGTAGGCACCGCTGCCGCCCGGCTCGTTATCACTTGAATCGCGAGACTGATGCGGGACAGTTCTCCGCCGGAAGCCACTTTGGCGAGAGCCCGCGGCTCGGTGCCCGGGTTGGTCGCCACCAGAAACTCGACCTGTTCGTTTCCCGCTACGCTGCCGTCAGGCAAAAGCGAGCGCAGCTCCACCTCGAACCGCCCGCCGGACATCGCGAGTTCCTTCATCGCGGCGTTCACCTCGCGGCCGAGTCCCGTCGCGGCCTTGCTGCGCTCGCCAGAAAGCCGTGCCGCAAGCTCGTCGTAGCGCGAGCGCGCAGCCTGCTCCTGCAGGGCGAGGGCTTCGAGATCCGCGGTCATTTCCAGTTCCTTTAGCCGTACCCGAAGTGAAGCCAGAAGCTCAGGCAGCGCCTCCGGCCGCGCGCGAAACTTGCGCGCCGCATTGTGCACCGCTTCGAGGCGCTGCTCGACCTCTTGGAGGCGCTTCGGATCGAGCTCGATGCGGTCGGCGTAATGCCTCAGCGCATAGGCGGCTTCGCGCAACTGCGCTTCGCCCGATTCGAGCACGGCAATCGTATCGCGCAGCAATCCATCGAATTCGGTGAGGGGGCGCAGCCGTGAAAGCACTCCAGACAGCGCGCCGAGCGCGGCGTTCTCCGACTCCGATAGCGAGTCGATCGCGTCCCGCACGCCCTCCATGAGGGTCGCCGCGTGCGCAAGGCGTCCATGCTCCGACTGGATCGTCTCCCATTCGCCGGATGCAAGCGCCAGCCGCGACAGGTCTTCGAGCTGCCAATTGAGCTGCTCGCGTTCCGCATCGCGTGCCGCCCTATTTTTCTCGTGGTCGAGTCTCGCACGGTGAAGTCTTTGCCATTCGCGATAAGCGAAACCCGTTTCCTGGGCAAGCGAAGCAAGCCCGGCGTGCGCGTCGAGTACTAGGCGCTGGGCCTCGGGTCTGAGCAGCGACTGGTGCGCATGCTGGCCGTGGATGTCGACGAGCCGATCTCCCGCCTCGCGCATCTGGTTGATTGTCGCAGTGTGGCCGTTGATGAATGCGCGCGAGCGCCCGTTTGCGTCCACTACGCGGCGCAACAGCAACCGGTTCGGATCGCCCTCAAGCGCGTGCTCGTGCAACCAGTCCGCGATCCCAGGTAGCGAATCGATGGCGAATTCCGCGCTCACGTCGGCGCGTTCGGCCCCGGAACGCACCTGTTCGCTTCCCGCGCGATCGCCGAGCGTCAATGACAAGGCGTCGATCAGGATTGATTTTCCCGCACCGGTTTCGCCGGTCAGGGCGGTGAAACCCGTCCGAAACTCGAGTTCCAGACGATCGACGATCGCGAAGTCCCGTATGGAGAGATGCAAAAGCATTCGCAGCTAGAGCACTTCGCTCCAGTGCAGCTTCTGCCGCAACATCGCGAAGTAGCTGTAACCCGGAGGGTGGACGAACTTGACGGTATGCTCCGCGCGCCGGATCAGGACGCGGTCGCCCTCCTGAAGGTCGCACTGCAGTTGCCCGTCGAAATGAAGCCGCGCATCGATCGAGCGCTTCAGGGAGATCTCGATCACGGTTCGGTCGCTGACCATGATCGGCCTGTTCGACAGGGTGTGCGGGCAGATCGGCACCAGCGCGAACCCGGGTACGCTCGGTTGCAGTATCGGGCCGTCCGACGAAAGCGCGTAAGCGGTCGACCCGGTCGGCGTCGCCACGATCAAGCCGTCGGCCCGAAGGTCGTAGACGAACTCGCCGTCGATGTTTACCACGAATTCGATCAGCCGACCGACAGATCCCTTGTTCACCACCGCGTCGTTGAGAGCGAGGGTAGCGAGCGTGACCACGCCATCGCGGCGCACTTCGGCCGCGAGCATCGTTCGCTCCTCGATCGCGTGGCGGCCGGCGAGAATGTCGGCCATGGCGTCGAGCATGCGGGGCGAGGCGATGTCGGTCATGAATCCAAGGCGGCCCTGGTTGACGCCCACGAGGGGTACGTGGTGAGCCGCCAAGTTTCGTGCCGCGTTGAGCATGCTTCCATCGCCTCCCTGCACCACGACCAGATCGGCGCGGGCACCGATTTCATCGTAGTCGGCTATGGGAAAGCCGCTGACGAGGTTGGAAGCCGCGGTTTCCTTTTCCACCAGCACCGCACGCCCCTGCCTGCGCAGGTATTCGGCCATCGTGCCGAGCGCCGTCGCGACATCGGGAGAGTGGTAGCGGCCTATCAGCGCAATGGTATTGAAAGCGGACATACCGTCATTAAATCATGAACATGTAGGGGGTGACAAAAAGGGTGCCTCCAATGTCGGGAACCCGCAAACCAGGCCGATTCTGTAGAATCGCGGGCTATGCTGGACCGTCGCGCGCAGATCCTGCTCAAGACCCTTGTGGAGCGTTATATCGCCGAGGGCGAGCCGGTGGGCTCGCGCGCGCTGTCGCGCTACTCCGGTCTGGATTTGAGCCCGGCCACGATCCGGAACGTGATGGCCGACTTGGAGGAGCTCGGCTTTGTCGCGAGCCCCCATACCTCGGCGGGACGGATTCCCACGCCCCGCGGCTACCGTTTCTTCGTCGACACCCTGCTCACGGTAAAGGAGCTCGACCGCGTCGAGATCAGCCAGCTCGAAGTCAACCTTCATCCGGACCACCCGCAGCGCCTCATCAGCGCGGCCTCGCAGCTTCTCTCCGAGCTCACCCATTTCGCGGGCGTCGTGGTTGCCAGCAAACGTAAGGCACCGGCCTTCCGTCACATCGAGTTTCTGGCACTCTCCGACAAGCGCGTCCTGCTGATCATCGTAACACCGGACGGTGACGTGCAAAACCGAATATTGTTCACCGAGAAGACCTACACTCCTTCTGAGCTAACCATGGCGGCAAATTTCCTCAATCAGAACTACGCCGGCCTCACGTTCGACGACATCCGCCGCCGCCTGCGCGACGAACTAAAGCAGCTTCGGGAGGATATGACGCTGCTCATGACCGCGGCGCTCGAAGCCAGCAGCGAGGCCTTGTCCGAGTCGACGGAGAACTATGTCATATCCGGCGAGAGGAATTTGCTCGACTCGCACGAGCTCGCCTCGAACATGTCCCGGCTGCGGGAATTGTTCGAGCTTTTCGAAAAAAAGACGCTCCTGGTGCAAATCCTCGAGCTGAGCACCCACGCGCAGGGAGTGCAGATCTACATCGGCGGCGAGTCCGGCATCGCGCCGCTCGACGAATGCAGCGTCGTCACGGCGCCTTACGAATCCGATGGGCAGATAATCGGCACGGTCGGGGTGATCGGGCCGACGCGCATGGCGTATGAGCGCGTGATACCGATCGTCGACATCACCGCCAAGCTGCTGTCGAGTGCGCTGTCGCAACACTGACTCGAGGTTCTGGAATTGACGGCGGACTGGACGTTGCGGGCTCCGCCGCTCTCGGACTCATAACCGGCACTCGACCTCGACCCGGCGCTTCTATGCGCTACCTTCCTGAGCCGGAACACCGGCACGGCACGATCGCAAAGACCGTGGTCCTGCTGATCAACCTCGGCACACCGGATGCTCCGACGCCGCGGGCCGTGCGCCGATATTTGGCGCAATTCCTCTCGGACCCGCGCGTGATCGAGATTCCTCGCGCGCTCTGGTTGCCGATCCTGCACGCCTTCGTGCTCAACTCGAGGCCGAGGAAATCGGCCCGGAAGTACGCAAGCATATGGACGACGGAGGGGTCCCCGCTCAGGGTGCACGCGGAGAAGCAGGCGCAATTGCTTCGCGGCCGCCTCGAATCGCAGATCGCGATTCCGCTCGCGGTCGATTTTGCCATGCGTTACGGCGAGCCTTCGATCCCGGGCACGCTGGCTCGCCTGAAGGTGGAGGGCTGTGAGCGCGTCCTCGTTCTGCCGATGTATCCCCAATACGCGGCCAGCACGACCGCGAGCACGCTGGATGCAGTCGGAGGGTTTCTGCGGCGAGTCCGTAACGTTCCGGAAATTCGTCTGGTGAAGCATTTTCACGACCACCCCTTGTACATCGCAGCGCTCGCAAATCTCGTGCGCGAGTACTGGCGGAAGTCGGGACGTCCGGACAGGCTGCTCATGAGTTTCCACGGCTTGCCAAGTTATACGTGTGCCCGAGGGGATCCCTATCATTCCGAGTGCCAGACGACTGCGCGCCTGCTCGCCCGGGAACTCGAGCTTGCCGAGAGCCACTGGCAAATCGCATTTCAGTCCCGCTTTGGGCGCGCGGAGTGGATAAAGCCCTATACCGCTTCCGTCCTGGCTGACTACGGCCGGAATGGCGTGCGCCGCGTGGACGTGATCTGTCCGGGGTTCGTCGCGGATTGCCTCGAGACGCTCGAAGAAATCGGCATCGAGGGCCGAAAGATCTTCCTCGGTGCGGGAGGCAGGGAATTTCACCTGTTGCCATGCCTAAACGAGCGTGCCGACTGGATTCGTGCCCTGGCCGAAATAGCGCGGCAGCATCTTGCCGGCTGGGTGATCGAGTCCCAGAATCCGCGCCTCGAACAGAACCGCGCTGGAGACAACCGAAGCCGCGCTGACAGCTCTTGAAATCTCCTCGGAGAACCCCAGTTAGAATCGCCAGCGGAAAAATAGCCACACCGAGTCACTTGAAACGTCGAGGCAAATCTTGCGGAGAATCTATGCCTGAACCGGACCAGCCGAGCCCGCAGGTTTCGGGCGACACGTCGGTCGATCCGGGCGCAGCGATCGCCAAACCGGCGGATGTCGCGCCCGTACCCGATGCCGAGGAGCTGCTGCGACAAGCGGAATCGAAGGCCCAGGAACTCCACGACGCCTGGCTCCGAGCCAAGGCGGAGGCGGAGAATATCCGCAAGCGGTCGGCGATCGAACTCGCGAACGCCTACAAGTATGCGATCGAGGCCGTCGCCGCTGACCTGCTTCCCGTGAAGGACAGTCTGGAAGCGACCCTGGCGGCCGACTCCGCTGCGCTCGAAACCCTGAGGAGCGGGGTCGAGCTTACGCTGAAGCAGCTGGACGCCGTGTTCGCGAAGGCCGCCCTCAAGGAGATCAATCCCATCGGGGAGAAGTTCGACCCGCACCGGCACCAGGCGATCAGCATGCTCCCCTCCGAGAAGGAGCCGAACACGGTCATCAACGTGCTGCAAAAGGGCTACAGCCTTCACGATCGGGTGATCCGGCCGGCATTGGTCACCGTGGCCAAGCCCAAGGACGATCGAGCTTGAAGTTGGGGGATTGATCCCCATATCGGCATTAAGGTTATTTGCCAGGAAATTCAAAAGGAAAGGCCATGGGAAAGATCATCGGAATCGACCTCGGGACGACCAATTCGTGCGTCGCGATCATGGAGGGCGGCAAGCCCAAGGTGATCGAGAACTCGGAAGGCGCCCGTACCACGCCTTCCATCGTCGCCTACATGGAGGACGGGGAAATCCTCGTCGGCGCGCCGGCCAAGCGGCAGGCCGTGACCAATCCCAAGAGCACTCTGTATGCGATCAAGCGCCTCATCGGCCGCAAGTTCGAGGAGAAGGAGGTGCAGAAGGATATCGCGCTCATGCCGTACAAGATCGTCAAGGCCGACAATGGCGACGCCTGGGTCGAGATCCGCGGCAAGAAGATCGCTCCGCCCGAAGTCTCGGCGCAGGTGCTGCGCAAGATGAAGAAAACCGCCGAGGACTATCTCGGCGAGGACGTCACCGAAGCCGTGATAACGGTTCCCGCGTACTTCAACGATTCCCAGCGCCAGGCGACCAAGGACGCCGGCCGCATCGCCGGCCTCGAAGTAAAGCGCATCATCAACGAACCCACGGCGGCCGCACTCGCGTTCGGACTGGACAAGAAGGAAGGCGACCGCAAGATCGCGGTCTATGACCTCGGTGGTGGTACGTTCGACATCTCGATCATCGAAATCGCGGAAGTCGAAGGTGAGCACCAGTTCGAGGTGCTCTCGACCAACGGCGACACTTTCCTCGGCGGGGAGGACTTCGACCAGCGGCTGATCGACTACCTCTGCGACGAATTCAGGAAGGACCAGGGTATCGACCTGAGAAAGGACGTGCTCGCGCTCCAGCGCCTGAAGGAAGCTGCGGAAAAGGCGAAGATCGAGCTGTCCTCGAGCGCACAGACCGAGATCAACCTGCCCTACATCACGGCCGACAAGAGCGGGCCCAAGCACCTCGCCATTAAGGTTACGCGAGCCAAGTTCGAGAGCCTGGTCGAGGATCTGATCGAAAAGACGGTCGAGCCCTGCCGCATCGCGTTGAAGGACGCGGGGCTCAAAGTCTCGGACATCGAGGATGTGATCCTGGTCGGTGGAATGACCCGCATGCCCAAGGTCCAGGAAACGGTGAAGGACTTTTTCGGCAAGGAACCGCGTAAGGACGTCAATCCGGACGAGGCCGTTGCGGTCGGAGCCGGGATCCAGGGCGGTGTGTTGAAGGGCGACGTCAAGGACGTCCTCCTTCTCGATGTCACGCCCTTGTCGCTCGGGATCGAGACCCTAGGGGGCGTCCTCACCAAACTCATTCAGAAAAACACGACCATCCCGACCAAGGCGCAGCAGGTCTTCTCCACTGCCGATGACAATCAGTCGGCGGTGACGATCCATGTGCTGCAGGGCGAGCGCGACGTGGCCTCGGGCAACAAGAGCCTCGGCCAGTTCAATCTGGAAGGCATACCACCGGCGCCGCGCGGCATGCCGCAGATCGAGGTCACCTTCGACATCGACGCCAACGGTATCTTGCACGTATCGGCGAAGGACAAGGCCACGGGCAAGGAAAACAAGATCACCATCAAGGCGAACTCGGGGCTCAATGAATCCGAGATTCAGCGCATGGTAAAGGACGCGGAAGCGCACGCCGCCGAAGACAAGAAGCAGGTCGAGATCGTGACCTCGCGCAATCAGCTGGATTCGCTGCTGCACTCGGTTCAGAAGTCGTTGAAGGAATACGGCGACAAGCTCTCCGCGGATGAAAAGGCGAAGATCGAGGCTGCGGTCAAGGATGCCGAAGAGGCGATGAAGTCCGACGACAAGGAGAAAATCGACGCCAAGGCGCAGGCGCTTGCGCAGGCGGCGCAGAAACTTGGCGAAAAGATGTACGCCGAAGCGCAGCAGACGCAGAGCGCGCAGGGCGCCGGCGACGCAAAAACTTCGAAGCCTGCAGATGAGGCCAACGTCGTCGACGCCGAGTTTACCGAGGTGAAAGACAAGAAGGGTTAAGGGCGGCGCGGGAATGCGCGCCGCGTTAACTGGCCGAGTTCGAGCCGGCGGGCACCCGCGGCTCAGCTCGGCCTTGTTGCATCTGTCGGTAGAAGGAACACATGGCAAAGCGTGACTACTACGAGGTGCTGGGCGTCAATCGCGACGCCGACGAGGAGGTCATCAAAAGGGCGTATCGGCGCCTCGCCATGAAGCATCATCCGGATCGCAATCCGGACAACCCCAAGGCCGAAGAGCTGTTCAAGGAGGCAAAGGAGGCCTACGAGGTCCTGACCGACGCCAACAAGCGTGCCGCCTATGACCGCTACGGGCACGCGGGTGTCGATCCGCGCGCTGGCATGGCCGGCAGCGGAGCTGCGGGTTTCTCGGGTTTCGCCGACGCGTTCGGCGATATCTTCGGCGATATCTTCAACCAGGCGCGCGGCGGTCGCTCCTCGGTGTACCGCGGAGCCGACCTGCGCTACAACCTCGAGGTCGCGCTGGAGCAGGCGGCGCGCGGCACCGAAACCCGCATCCGCATTCCGACCTACGAGGACTGCGAGACCTGCAAGGGTTCCGGGGCGAAACCCGGGACCAAGCCGCGAACTTGCCCGACCTGTGAAGGCCAGGGTCAAGTGCGCATGCAGCAGGGGTTTTTCTCCATCCAGCAGGCGTGCCCGAAATGCCATGGAAGCGGAAAGGTCATCACCGAGCCCTGCCCGAGCTGCCACGGCGCCGCGCGAGTGAAAAAACAAAAAACGCTCTCGGTCAAGATTCCCGCCGGCGTTGACGATGGCGACCGCATCCGCCTTTCAGGCGAAGGCGAGCCCGGGGTAAATGGCGGACCGGCAGGCGATCTTTACGTGCAGATCCAGGTCAAGTCCCATCCGGTTTTTCAGCGCGACCACGACGACCTGCACTGCGAGATGCCGGTCAGTTTCGCGACGGCGGCGCTCGGTGGAGAGATCGAAATTCCCACGTTGGACGGCTCGGCGAAGATCAGAATCCCCTCCGAGACTCAATCGGGGAAGATATTTCGGTTGCGCGGAAAGGGTATTCGCGGCGTGCGCAGTCGGGAACACGGCGATCTGCTTTGCCACGTCGTCGTCGAGACGCCGGTAAACCTGACCGAGCGACAAAGGGAATTGCTGCGCGAGTTCGAGGTGATCAGCCAGAGGGACAGCGAAAGACACAACCCCCGAGCCAAGTCTTGGATGGACAAGGTCAAAGAATTCTTCGCTCAATAGCGAAGGCGAATGGCGTCAGTCCCCCTTTTTGCGGTGTAGAATCGCCGCTACGGGGGCATCCTCACAAGGAGGCGGGATGAGCCGTGTGACATTCATCGCGTTTCTAGCCGCGTTTTCCGGACCCGCGTTCGGTCAGGCGCCAGGCGTAAGTTCCAAGACCATCCTGCTCGGCCAGTCGGCCGCTTTCTCGGGCCCGGCCGCGCAGTTGGGTATTCAGATGAACCTTGGAACCAAGGCGTACCTGGAATACGTGAATGCGCGGGGCGGGGTTTTCGGCAGAACGATCGAGCTAAAGACACGAGACGACCGGTACGAGGCGACCCTGTGCGTCGAAACCACGAAGAAACTGATCGAGGAAGACAAGGTATTCGCCCTCATATCCTATGTGGGCACGCCGACCACGGGCGCGGCGATGCCCATCCTCACCGCAGCCAAAGTGCCGCTGGTTGGACCCTTCACCGGCGCTGAATTGCTGCGCACTCCGGTCAACCGCTACGTGTTCAACGTGCGCGCGAGCTACTACGACGAGACCGAAAAGATCATCGAGCAACTCGTGTCGACCGGCAACAGGAGGATCGCGGTGTTTTACCAGGACGACAGCTACGGGCAAGCCGGCCTGAAAGGGGTCGAAATCGCGATGGGAAAGCGCAATCTCAAGATCGCCGCTCTCGGCAAGGTCGAACGCAACACGATCAAGGTGGAGGATGCGGTCAAATCCATCAATTCCGTCCAACCCGACGGCGTCGTGATGATTTCTGCCTACACCTCGATCACGGAGTTCGTCCGTCAAATGAAGCGTCTCGGGAGCTCGACTCAATTTCACAACGTTTCGTTCGTAGGCAGCAAAGCGCTCGCCGACTCGCTCAAGGACGATGGCTACGGGGTCGCAATCTCGCAGGTCGTTCCCTTCCCCTGGAGCCCCAGCGTACCGATCGTGAAGGAATACCAGGAAATAATGGCCAAGTCAGGCAACACGGACTTCAATTTCTCAAGCCTGGAAGGGTTCATCGTCGCCAAGGTGATGGTCGAGGGCCTCAAACGCGCCGGCAAGAACCTGACGCGCGAAAAACTCGTCGCGGCGCTCGAAAGCATGGACCACGTGGATTTAGGCGAATTTGTCGTCAATTTCTCGCCGACTAGCCACAGCGGCTCGAAATTCGTCGACCTGACGATGATCGGCCGCGGTGGCAAATTTCTCAAATAAACAGAAGTGCCGATATTCGCGGCCGATTTTCCGTGAGCGAGGAGAAGGAGCAATGAAGATGATGCGCGCATTGACTGCGGTAGCAGCGCTGGCCGGCTTGTTCGCGGGCGGCGTAGCTCACGCACAGGGCGTAACCAAGACGAGGATCCTGATCGGCCAGTCATCTCCGTTTACCGGCAGCAACAAGGAGCTCGGCGAGGACATCCGCGAAGGAATACAAGCTTACTTCAAGCAGGTCAACGCGGCGGGCGGAGTCAACGGGCGCACCCTCGAGCTCGTCGCGCTGGACGACGCCAACGACGCAAAACGCTCCGCCGAGAACGCAAGGATCTTGATAGAACAAAGAGGCGTGCTCGCGCTGATCGGCTATGCCAGCGCCACGCTGAGCCTCCCGGCGCTTCCCTTCGTCGAAAAGGGCAAGGTCGCATTCGTCGGCCCGTTTACCGGCGCGGAGCCGATGCGCTCGTTTCGCCGCAACGTGTACAACATTCGGGCAAGCTACGCCGACGAGCTCGAGAAGATTGTCGATTTTTATTCAACGACCGGGATGAAGAAATTCTCCGTCATCCACTACGACGACGCCGTCGGTAAAGAGAATCTTGCTGCCGTGGAGCTCGCGCTGACCAAGCGCGGGCTGAAGCCGTCGTCGATCGGGACTCTAAAGCGCAATCAAATCGACTTGGGTGCCGCGGTTTCGGACGTCGTCAAGGCGGCCCCGGACGTCGTCATCGCGACCACGCTCTACAAGACCACCGGGGATTTCATCAAATCGGCAAAAAAGGCCGGATCGGGCGCCCAGTTCGCGAGCACCTCGTTTGTCGGCGCCAGCGCGCTGGCCGGCGAGCTCGGCGACCAAGGCACGGGCGTCGTCGTCGCTCAGGTGGTGCCGCCCTACGCCAGGGCGTCAATCCCCATCGTGCGGGAATACCAGGCGGCGATCGAGAAATCGCTCGGCAAAAAGGACTATTCCTTCACTTCGCTCGAATCGTACATCGGGGCAAAGGTGCTCGTCGAAGCGATTCGCCGCGCCGGTGCGAACCCGACGCGCGAAGGCCTGCTCAAGACGCTCGATTCGATGCAGAACTTCAATGTCGGCGGATATACGGTCGATTTCAGCCCGTCGAATCACAATGGCTCCAAGTTCGTGGAGTTGACGGCCATCAGCAAGGCTGGAAGGTTTGCCTATTGAGGCGAGCAAACCCGCGTAAGTTTCCTAGTTAGTTCCGCCGCCAAGTCGTCCCCCGGGACCCGTCCTCGAGCGCGATTCCCTCGAGAAGCAATTCGTCGCGGATCTCATCGGCGCGCCGAAAATTTTTCGCACGACGAGCCTCGTCGCGCGCGGCGATCAGCGCCGCAATCTGCACGTCCGAAATTCCCCCGACGGGTCCCACCTCGGCACGCAGGAAGGCTTCGCTTTCCCGCGTCAGCAGGCCGAGCAGCCTGCCCAGCGCGCGCAACTGGCGCGCGAGCGCAGTTGAGTGCGCGCGGTTGACTTCGTTGGCGAGATCGAAAAGAACCGCCACGGCCCCGGGCGTATTGAAGTCCTTGTCCATCGCCTCCCGGAAGCGACGGCCGTGGATTTCGTCCCAGTCAGGCGACGCGGCGGCCGGAGGCACGCCTTTCAAGGCGGTGTACAGCCTCGTCAGCGCGTGCCGAGCGTCTTCCAGATGCTGGTCGGCGTAGTTGAGGGGGCTTCGGTAGTGCGCGCGCACGACGAAGAAACGCACGACTTCCGGATCGTGGCGCTTGAGGAGCTCGCGGATCGTGGCGAAATTGCCGATCGATTTCGACATCTTCTCGTCCTGCAGCTGAACGAAGCCGTTGTGCATCCAGTACTTGACGAAGGGTTGCGTGTCATTTCGATCTAGGACGGCTTCGGACTGCGCGATTTCGTTCTCGTGATGCGGAAACTGCAGGTCCTGCCCGCCGCCGTGAATGTCGAAATGCGCTCCCAGCAGTTTCGTGCTCATCGCCGAGCACTCGATGTGCCAGCCAGGACGCCCGTTGCCCCAGGGCGACTGCCAGGAAGGCTCGCCCTCCTTGGCGCGCTTCCACAGCACGAAATCGAGTGGATCGCGCTTCGTCGTGTCGACCTCGACCCGCTCCCCGGCGCGCAGGTCGTCGAGCGATTTCCCAGAGAGCTTGCCGTAACCCGGGAACTTCCGGACTGAAAAATTCACGTCTCCGCTTTCCGCCTGATAGGCGAGCCCCAGCTCCTCCAATCTTCGGACCATCTCCAGCATCTCGGCAACGTGACCCGTCGCGCGCGGCTCGATATCGGGCTTCTGCACCGCAAGCGCCGCCGCGTCTTCGTCAAAGTAGCGAATGAAGCGTTCGGTCAGAGCGGGAGCGGGCTCACCGGTCTCCGCGGCGCGGCGGATGATCTTGTCGTCGATATCGGTAATATTGCGCACGTAAATCAGCGGATAGCCGCTTGCGCGCAACCATCGCTGTACTATGTCGAACACGATCAACATTCGCGCATGCCCGAGATGGCAGTAGTCGTACACAGTGATCCCGCACACGTACATCCTCACCCGCGCAGGATCGAGGGGAACGAAAGGTTCCTCCGCGCGGCTGAGGCTGTTGTAGATTTTCAGCATGGCGTCGAATTCGGGTCGTGCCCGTCTCCCATCGTGTGAGCGACAAAGACCCGCATCGTCATGATCTCTGAGAAGATCGAGATTTCCGTCGGCGTCGAGACAGCCGGCAGCGCGGCTGCCGGAGGGAAAAGCGACAAAATCGATGAAATTCCCGCAAGAGGCTGATTATTGTAGATTTTACGAGCTTCTTGATAGAATGAGCTGTGCCCCTCGGCTCAAAAAAAGTATAGCACAATGAATCTTATGGCTCGGTCTTCCACGCGGCTTGCGGTTCCGTTTTTCGCGCTGCTGATCTCCGCGTTGCCTGTGCGCGCGGACGAGCTTCAGGATATTGACCGTCTCTTGAAACAGGGCCAGTCAGCGCAAGCCCTTGAGCGGGTCAATCAATATCTCTCACAGAAGCCGAAGGACGCCAAGGGTCGCTTCATCAAGGGATTGATCCTGGTGGAACAGAACAAAGTGGCGGAAGCGATCGAGGTCTTCACCTCACTCTCGCGCGACTACCCCGAGCTGCCCGAGCCCTACAACAATCTTGCGGTTCTGTATGCCGCTCAGGGGCAGTACGAAAAAGCGCGGCAACAGCTCGAGATGTCGATCCGCACGCACCCGAGCTACGCGACCGCGTACGAGAATCTCGGCGACGTTTACACCAAGCTTGCCAGCCAAGCATACGACAAGGCCCTGCAGTTCGATTCGTCCAACTCCGCTGCGAAGAACAAGCTGTCCCTCATTCGCGATCTGATGTCGAGCAATCCCGCACCACGCACCTCGAGCGCTTCTTCGGGAACCGCTCCCGAGCCGGTGCGGCCGCCCGCGGCAAAAGGCACGACGGCAAAGGGGACGACGGCGAAGTCCGCCGAAGTAAAACCGGCTGCCGGACAGGCAAAATCCGCGGCAACAAAGCCTGCGGAAAAACCCGCGCTCCCCCAGGAAGGCGATGGCGCGGCCGTGCTGCAGACGGTGCTCGCCTGGGCGAGCGCCTGGTCCAACCAGAAGGTGGAGACCTACCTCACCTTCTACGCGCAAGACTTCAAGACCCCGAAAGGCGAGGCGCGCTCGCAATGGGAAGCGGCGCGCAGACAACGCATCTCCGGCCCCAAGAAGATCGACGTGGCCATCGAATCGCCCAAGGTGGTCCTCAAGGGTGAGAATGACGCGGTGATCAACTTCCGGCAGGTGTACCGGTCGGACAGCCTGAAGGTCAACAGCAACAAGACGCTGATCATGGTGCGCAGGGAGGGGCGCTGGGTCATCCAACAGGAACGGACGGGAGCATGATGTCGAGGCCGACGCTTACCTGCGTCCTCATCGCGGCCGTCGCCTTCGGGGCCCCCTCCACCCTGGCACCCGCAAAGGGTGCGCGCATCGATGTGACCGCCGACGCCCTGCTCGCAGCGGTCTACGAAGAAATCATTCGGGGACGTCTCGATGCGGCTCTTCAGAATATCGAAGGACTGATCCGCGTAAGACCCAACTTTCGCCTCGCCCACCTGATCAAAGGCGATTTGCTGCTAGCTCGCGTCCGGCCGATCAGCACGATCGGCGCAGCCCCCAACGTGCCCGAGGCGTACATGGAGGGACTGCGGGCCGAAGCGCTTGCCCGCCTGCGGGCCTATCGAGAGCGCCCCCCGTCCGACCGCGTACCGCGCTATTTGCTGCAGCTGCGCGAGGATCAAAAGTACGCAGTCGTCGTCGACACGCGCCGCTCGCGGCTCTATCTGTACGAGAACGACGGAGGAAAACCGCGCTTCGTCGCCGACTATTACGTGAGCTCGGGAAGGAACGGGACGCTGAAAGTCCGAGAGGGAGACGAGAAGACACCCATCGGGGTGTACCACGTTACGGAGAGCCTGCCCGCACAAAAACTCTCGGACTTCTACGGCAGCGGCGCCTTCCCGATCAACTATCCGAACGAGTGGGACCGCATTCAGGGGCGCAACGGCCATGGCATCTGGCTGCACGGGACCCCTTCGAACACCTACAGCAGACCCCCGCGTTCGAGTAACGGCTGTGTCGTCCTCGCCAACTCGGATCTCGATGCGCTGGCGCGCTACCTTCAGATCGGCGTCACGCCGGTCATCATCAGCGAGGACGTCGAATGGCTGAGCCCCGAGGACTGGGCTAGCGAGCGGACATCGTTCGGAGAGCAGCTGGAACAATGGCGGGCCGACTGGGAAAGCCTCGACACCGAACGCTACCTCACGCATTATTCGAAAAGCTTCTCCGCGCCGAATCAGGACCTGGACAGCTGGAGCCGGCGCAAGCGCCTCGTAAACGGCACCAAGAGCTGGATCAAGATCAAGGTGAGCAATCTGAGCATGTTCCGCGATCCCGGCAGGGACGGCCTGGTGCTGGTGACCTTCGACCAGGAGTACGGGTCGAACAATCTGTCGAATACGGTGAAGAAGCGCCAATACTGGCTGCACGAAGACGGACGCTGGCTCATCGTCTACGAGGGAACGGTCTGAAACCAGCGTTGTCCGTTGCGCTGCCGGCCGAACAGAATCCACCTCCCAGGAGCATCAACATGTATCGCATTTCGACGCTCGTCCTCCTCCTGCTGGCAATGTCCTGCGCGTGGGCGCAGAATCCGCGCGTGGAGTTCAAAACCAGCATGGGCAGTTTTGCGCTCGAGCTTTATGCCGACAAGGCTCCAAAGACGGTCGCGAATTTCACTCAATACGTCAACAGCGGTTTTTACAATGGCACGATATTTCACCGCGTCATCGACGGTTTCATGATTCAGGGAGGTGGCTTCGAGCCCGGAATGCGCGAGAAGACGACCCGCGCTCCAATAGAGAACGAGGCCGGACTCGCCCTCAAGGCGGGCCTGAAAAACGAACTCGGAACCGTTGCGATGGCGCGCACGCCCAACCCGCATTCGGCAACCGCGCAATTCTTCATCAACGTCAAGGACAACGGTTTTCTCGACTACCGCGAGCCGTCCCCGCGGGGATTCGGGTACGCGGTATTTGGACGCGTTGTCGAGGGGATGGACACCGTGCTGCGAATTTCCAAAGCGCCGACCACGACGGTCGAGCAGCACCAAAACGTCCCGCAGCGGCCCGTCTTGATCGAGTCGGTGTCACTGAAATCAGCCAAGTAACGGGACCCATGGTCAGGCTTCGAACAAACTTCGGAATCATCGCGCTCGAGCTCGATACCGGACGCGCACCCGAGACCGTCAAGAATTTTCTTGAATATGTCGAGTCGGGTTTCTACTCCAACACCGTGTTTCACCGCGTCATCGACGGTTTCATGATCCAGGGCGGCGGATTCGAGCCCGGAATGCGACAAAAGCCGGCCCGAAGTCCCATCAAGAACGAAGCCGACAACGGTCTCAAGAACGAGCGGTATACGATCGCCATGGCGCGGACTCCAGAACCGCATTCGGCCTCCAGCCAGTTTTTCATCAACGTCAAGGACAACGGCTTCCTCGACCACATTGCCCAGAACGCCCAAGGTTGGGGCTACTGCGTGTTCGGCAAGGTCGCCGAAGGCCGGGACGTGGTCGACAAGATCAAACAGGTCAAGACCGGAAAGCGTGGAGGTCACGCCGACGTGCCCGTGGAGGACGTGATCATCGAGCGGGCGGAAGTGGTCTAGGGATCCTTTGGCAGTTTTCCTCGTCTCCGATCTGCACTTGAGTGCATCACGGCCGGAGATCAACCGCGTTTTCTTCGAATTCCTCCGCGGCCCTGCGCGCAGCGCGCAGCGCCTCTACATCCTCGGTGACCTGTTCGAGTACTGGGCGGGGGACGACGATCTAAATGAGCCGCTAAACGCGTCCGTCGTCGGGGCGCTCGCCGAATGCTCACGCGCCGGCCCCTCCCTGCACATCATGCACGGAAACCGGGATTTCCTTCTCGGCGCGGATTTCGCCGCGGCATGCAACGGCCGCCTGATCGACGACCCGCACATGCTCGATCTGTTCGAGACGCGCACGCTGCTCATGCACGGCGACACGCTTTGTACGGACGACGTCGACTATCAGAGGTTTCGCTCCGAGGTGCGCGCGCCCGCCTGGAGGAAGGAATTTCTTTCCTTGCCGCTCGCCCTGCGCAAGGAGCAGATCGGGTCGCTGCGCGCGCAGAGCGAGAAGGAAAAGCGCCGCAAGCCACCCGAGATCATGGATGTCAACCGCAGCGCGGTGGAAGCGATGTTGCGCGAGCACGGCTACCCGCGGCTGATCCACGGCCACACCCACCGCCCTGCCCGGCACGAGCATCGCGTCGACGGCAGGGTCTGCGAGCGCTGGGTGCTGCCCGACTGGTACGAGTCGGGAGGGGTACTGGTGTGCGACGAGAAAGGCTGCCGAACGCAAAAACCCTAGGGTGGGAATATCCGGACAAAGTCGGCCCTGATTTGCATAGGACTGCAACCGCAGCGCGACTGAAAATCAGCGACAAGGTCGTAGAGACCAGGCTACTGTCCTTCAGCACCTTCATTTCGCAAGCGCACTCCCTAGCCCAGCCCCCGCGCGAGATCGTTCTGCAGGTCGCGCACCGACTCCAGCCCCACCGCGACGCGCAGCAGGCCTTCGGTGATTCCCGCGCGCGCACGCGCTTCGGCGCTTATCCTCCCGTGCGTGGTCGTGGCGGGATGCGTGATCGTGGTCTTCGTGTCGCCCAGGTTCGCCGTGATCGAGATCATTCGCGTCGAGTCGACCACGCGCCATGCCACCTCGCGCCCGCCTTTCACGACGAACGAGACGATGGCGCCTCCCGAGCGCTGCTGGCGCATCGCAAGTGCGTGCTGCGGGTGGGACGCGAGTCCCGGATAGTACACGCGCTCCACGCGCGGATGGGACTCGAGCCACCGGGCGACCTCGAACGCGCCTCGCGATTGCGCCTCCATCCGAATCCTGAGCGTCTCTATTCCTTTCAGCAGCACCCAGGCGTTGAAAGGCGACAGAGTGGGTCCGGCCGTCCGCAGAAAGGAGAAAACCGTGTCCATCACCGGACCGCTCGGGCCCAGGACGGCCCCGCCCAGCACCCTGCCCTGACCATCGAGATACTTGGTGGCCGAATGGATCACCAGGTCGGCTCCCAGCTCGAAGGGCCGTTGCAGGGCCGGTGTGCAGAAACAGTTGTCGACGACGAGCAGCGCTCCCCCGTCCCGCGCGATTTGCGCCAGGGCCGAGATATCGAAAACCTCCGTCAGGGGGTTGGACGGCGTCTCAAGGAACAGCAGGCGCGTGTTCGGCTGCATCGCGGCGCGCCATGTCGAAGACAGGGTGCCGTCCGCGTACGTCGTCTCGATCCCGAACCTGGAAAGGACGGTGCTGAACAATTGCACGGTCGCGCCGAAGACTCCCGAGGAGCACACGACGTGATCTCCCGCCTTCAGCGTGGCCATGGCGGTCGCAAGGATGGCCGACATCCCCGAGGCGGTCGCGACGCAAGCCTGCGCGCCTTCGAGGGCCGCGAGCCGCTCCTGGAACGCGGTCACGGTGGGATTGGTGAAGCGCGAATAGATGTTCCCTGGGGCATTGTTGCAGAACCGGTCCGCGGCTTCCGCGGCGTTCTCGAACACGAAGCTCGAAGTGAGATAGAGCGCCTCGGAGTGCTCGTTGAACTGGCTGCGCGCGATTCCGGCGCGGACCGCAAGCGTTTCGATATCGTAGTCCTGCATTCTCGATCCTGAAAATGGAAAAACCCGTCCAGCTTTCGCTAAGACGGGTTTTGGCCACGCTTTAGCCGTATTTATTAGGCGCCCGCAAGCTGTCGATCAAATCGGCGCAGAGCGCACCTTACTATCCCGGCGCGGCGATGTCAAACCGGCCGGCCAAGAGCTTCGAGCAGGACCGTTCAGGCCGCGTTGAGGTCGAGCTGATTGTTCTCGGCGTCCTCCATGCTTTCCTGACGGCCGGCGTCGCGCTGCCGTTCGATCGAAGCAAGGTACTCGGTGGTGACGTCTCCGGTGATGTACACCCCGTCGAAACACGAGGTCTCGAACTGCGTGAGCTTCGGATTGACCGCGCGCACCGCATCCTTGAGCGCGTCCAGATCCTGATAGATGACCGCATCCGCTCCGATCTCGCGCGCGACCTGCTCCTCGTTCCGCCCGGTGGCGATGAGTTCGGCGCGCGTCGGCATATCGATGCCGTACACGTTCGGAAATCGCACCGGCGGCGCTGCAGAGGCGAAAAACACCTTGTTGGCACCGGCTTCGCGCGCCATCTGCACGATTTCGCGGCCCGTTGTTCCCCGCACGATCGAGTCGTCGACGATCAGGACGTTCTTGTCCTTGAATTCGAGGCCGACGACGCTCAGCTTCTGGCGTACCGATTTCTTGCGAATCGTCTGACCTGGCATGATGAAAGTACGGCCGACATAGCGATTGCGGATGAAGCCTTCGCGATAAGTGACGTTCAGGCCGTGGGCGAGTTGGAGCGCGGCCGGCCTGCTCGTGTCGGGAACCGGGATCACGACGTCGATTTCAAGATGGGGCATCGTGCGCTCGATTTTTTCAGAGAGCTTCCGCCCCATGTGCAGCCGGCTCTCGTACACCGAAACCGCGTCCATGACCGAGTCGGGCCGGGCAAGGTAGACGTATTCGAAGATGCAAGGCGCGAGCACGGGTTTGGCCGCACATTGGCGGCTGTTGAACGTTCCCCCTTCATCGATAAAGATGGCCTCGCCCGGCAGGACGTCTCGCACCAGCTCGAAGCCGAAAGCGGTGAGGGCGACGCTTTCGGAAGCGACCAGATATTCGGGTCCCTCGTCGGTGTGATTGCGGCCGAATACGAGCGGACGGATTCCGAACGGGTCACGGAACGCGAGCAGCCCGTAGCCCGCTATCAACGCCACCACCGCATAGGCGCCGCGGCAGCGCCGATGCACGTTCGCCACCGCGGCAAAGATGGTCTCTGGGTCGAGCTTCTGACCCTTTGCGGCGAGCTCCAGTTCGTGCGCCAGTACGTTGAGCAGCACTTCCGAGTCGGAGTTGGTGTTGATGTGGCGCAAGTCCTGACGGAACATCTCCTGCTTCAGCGCTTCGGAATTGGTCAGGTTGCCGTTGTGGCCGAGGACGATTCCAAAAGGCGAATTGACATAGAAAGGTTGTGCCTCCCCGGCGTTGAAGGCCGAGCCCGCGGTGGGATAACGGCAGTGCCCTATGCCGGTGCCGCCGGAGAGCGAGCGCATGTTCCGGGTGCGAAACACGTCGCGTACCATCCCGGGCCCCTTGTGCATGTGAAACGCCTTGTGTTCGGACGTGACGATCCCGGCTGCGTCCTGGCCGCGGTGCTGCAGCAGCAGCAGCCCGTCGTATAGCAGCTGATTGACCGGCGTCTTCGCCACGACCCCGAGAATGCCGCACATGCGCGCTATTCCTCTCGACTCATCGGTACTTCAGGCGTTGCGCCAGGCGCGCGGGCATATAGGGCCGCAGCGCGAGTACCGCGGTCTCGAACGGCCCCGAGAGCGCCGCGTCGCGCCAGAAAGGTTCGCGCGGAAGCGGCGTCAGGCCCGCAAGCAACACCACGACGAGAACGATGATCAACCCTCTTACCAGGCCGAAGACCGACCCCAGCGCGCGATCCGCCGGAGCCAGACCGGATGCGCGGACGGCAGAGGAAAGCGCGAGCCCGACGATCCACCCGACGAGCAGCACCACGCCGAACACGATCAGGAAGCCTATGAGGGCGCTCAGCAGCGGACCCAGGCTCTGCGGCAGGAAGCCGGCAACGTGGCCTCCGAAAAGCGTCGCCAAAATGAACCCGCCGACCCACACTCCGAGCGAGACCATCTCGCGCGCCAGGCCGTGGAGCAGGCTGATCGCGACCGAAACGACCAGGACGATCAGCACGCCAAAATCGAACCACGTCATCGCTGTGCCACCTGCCCGACTTCGAGGCCGAGCGATTTGAGTCGCTCCCTAGCCTTTTCCGCCGCGTCGCGGCTCGCGAAAGGTCCGGCGCGCACGCGCGTTTGCTCGCCCTGCTGGCCTTTGACGCTCTCGGTATAGCTCTTGATGCCTGCGGAAGCCGCCCGGTCCTGCACCTGCTTCGCGTTATCTGGATTGGTGAAGGCGCCGAGCGGGACGACGAACCCCTCGTCGTTCAACAGCGCCTGGGCGCGGCGAGCCTCGGCAACCTGGGTCTTCACACGCCCCTTGTCCGCGGTCCGCGCGCTCTCCTTCTTCGGAGCGCGAGACCGCGAGGCCGGTTCAGGTTCGGCTAGTGTCCCCCTATTCGAAGGATCCTTCGCAGCCTGCGTCGCTTCACTCTTTTGCGGCGTTGCAGGTGGGGACTGCAGCGGCGGAAGAACCCGCGTCTTGAACGGCCCTCCGTCTTGGGCGGGAATCTGTACCGTCAGCGCCTGCGGCACGGGCCTGGGCTGCTGGTCCAGAATGACAGGCAGGACAACGACGATGAGCACCACCAGCGCGATCGCGCCGACCAGCCGCCGGCGCGCGCGGCGCTTAAGCAGGTTGGCGTCGTCTGCCAATGGAAAAGACCCCAAATAAGCCGCAAATTTCGTCGCAGGACCGGCTGCATCAAGGCGCTACCCGCCGCAAACACTGCGCCGATCCGCGCGACGTTCCCGAAGATACCCCGTTCGGATTTTCCTCAAGTACCCTGCCGCGCCCCCCGAATCCCCGTCCGGGCGGCCTCGATCTCCCGCATGACATCGGCTACGGTGTGGAACGATCCAAACACCACGATTCTATCATTTTCGTTTGCCCGCTTCCGTGCGGCGGCATAGGCTTCGAGAGGGTTCTTGAAGCAAAGCACCTCGCTCGCCGCACCCGCGCTTGCAAGAGCATCTGCCAGCTCCCGCGCGCCCGCGCCGCGAGGCACCGAAAGGTCCGCTGCAAACCAAGTTGAAATCCTGTCTTTCAACGCCCGGCAGACCCCTTCGACGTCCTTGTCCCGCAGCATGGCGAACACAGCATGGGTCTCCGGATAGAAGCCCATCGCGGCGAGATTCTCGGCGAGCACGCGAGCGGCCTGAGGATTGTGCGCGACGTCCAAAACAACCGTCGGTCGACCCGGAAGTACCTGGAACCGCGCGGGAAGCTCCACTCGCGCAAGACCGTTGCGGATATCCTGCACGCCGACCGGGAGCCGCGCACGCAGCGCATCGAGCGCGGCTAGTGCCGCGCTAGCGTTCGCAAGCTGGCGTTCGCCTCTGAGTGCGGGCGGTGCGAGGCCCCCTCGGCGTACGCCCCGCCCCCAAAACATCCATTGCTGCCCCTGTTTCCGGTAGCCGAAATCCCGGCCGATCAGCCAAAGGTCGACACCCGCCGCGCTCGCGTGGTCGAGAACGCTGCGGGGCGGATCCGGATCCGCGACGATCGCGGGTTTACTCCCACGGAAAATCCCCGCCTTCTCGTACCCGATTCGCTCGCGCGTGTCGCCGAGGTAATCCATGTGATCCAGGTCGACCGAGGTCAACAACGCGCAGTCGGCATCGAAAGCATTGACCGCATCCAAGCGCCCCCCCAGGCCGACCTCCAGTATCACGGCGTCGAGCGCCTCGGCCGCAAAGATCTCCCACGCAGCGAGCGTACCGAACTCGAAATACGTGAGCGTGATCTCTCCGCGAGCGCGCTCGACGGTTTCGAACACTGAACACAGGCGCGCGTCGCTCACCGGCGCGCCGTCGAGGCGAACCCGCTCGTTGTAACGAAGAAGGTGCGGCGAAGTGTACAGACCCACCCTGTATCCGGCGGCGAGCAGGATCGCTTCCAGCATCGCACACGTCGAGCCCTTGCCGTTTGTGCCGGCGACGGTGAAAAACACCGCCGAACTCGACCCTCCGAGAACGTCGAGCACTTTCGCCACGCGCTCCAACCCGAGCTGGATGGATTTCGGATGGATGCGCTCGATGTAGTCGAGCCACTCGGGGAGGCTCCGGCCGTGCATGGAACGGCGACTAACGGTCAGTTTGCCGCGGGGACCTGCCGCTGCAGAAGCGTGAGAAGATTCGCGAGCTTGTCGCGCATCTGGCGCCGGTCGACGATCATGTCGATTGCGCCCTTGTCCAGCAAGAACTCAGCGCGCTGAAAGCCTTCGGGGAGTTTCTCGCGCACGGTCTGCTCGATAACGCGCGGCCCGGCGAAACCGATGAGCGCACGCGGTTCGGCAATCACGACATCACCGATCATGGCGAAGCTTGCCGACACCCCACCCATGGTCGGGTCGGTGAGAACCGTGATGAACGGGAGCTTACGCGACGTGAGTTGCGTCAAGGCGGCGGTGGTCTTGGCCATCTGCATGAGCGAAAACAGCCCCTCCTGCATGCGCGCGCCGCCGGTCGCCGTGACGCATACGAGCGGCAGCTGCTGGTCGAGGCAGGCGTGGACGCCGCGCACGAAGCGCTCCCCCACGGCCGACCCCATCGATCCGCCCATGAACTCGAACTCGAAAGCGGCGACGATGACGGGCACGTTTCTTATTGCCCCTTGCATCACCACCAATGCTTCGGTTTCGCCGGTGGCCTTCTCGGCCTCCTCGAGCCGTTCCGGATAACGCCTGTCGTCCTTGAACTTCAAACCGTCGACCGAAGCGACCTCGACGCCAATCTCGAAGCGCCCTTCCGGGTCGAGAAGGAGGTCGAGCCTTACCCGTGCCGAAATTCGGTTGTGATGTCCGCATTTGGGGCAGACATTGGCGTTCTTTTCCAAGTCGGTTGCATACAGGACCGCCGCGCAAGAGGGGCACTTGCTCCACAGGCCTTCCGGGACGTTTTTCTTTGCGCCGGTTCCAGTGCGGTTGATCTTGGGTGGCAGCAGTTTTTGGAGCCAGCTCATGCGTCGATCGCCCTGCGAATTCCCTTGAGCAAGGTCGCGGCCTTCTCCACGCAAGTCTTGGGCGAGGCCTGCTCCATTTCTTGGATTATCCGGCTGCCGATCACGACGGCGTCGGCAATCTGGGCCACGGCACGCGCGGTCTGTCCATCGCGGATGCCGAATCCCACCCCTACCGGAAGCTTCGTCTTGCCGCGAATCGCCGGCAACTTCGCGGCAACATCGTCCAAATCGAGGTGCTTGGCTCCGGTCACGCCGCGCAGCGACACGTAGTAGATGTAACCGCTCGCGAGCCTTGCCACCTCCCCGATGCGCGCTGCAGTGGAGGTCGGCGCAAGCAGGAAAATCATGTCGATGCCGCGTGCGCGCAGCATTGTCGCGAATTCAGCGCTCTCCTCGGGGGGATAGTCGATCACCAGGACTCCGTCGACTCCTGCCCGGTGCGCGGCGTCGGCGAAGGGCTCCAAACCCATCGCCTCGATCGGATTGGCATACCCCATCAGGACGATCGGGGTGGACACGTCACTTGCGCGGAATTCGGCGACGAACGCAAGGACGTTTTCAATTCCGATGTGGTTCTTCAGCGCCCTTTCGCTGGACCGCTGGATCACGGGCCCATCGGCCATCGGATCGGAGAAGGGCACGCCCAGCTCGATGACGTCGGCTCCCGCCGCGACCAGCGCGCGCATGAGGGGTACTGTCACTTCGGCTTGTGGGTCTCCGGCCGTAACGTAGGGAATCAGGGCCTTTCGGCGCTCGCGTGCGAGCCGTTCGAACGCAGGCTGGATTCTCGACACCGCAGCTCTCATAGCGCCGCAGCGCTGCGGATCACGCCCGTGACGGCTCCGACGTCCGGTGCGCACAAACGGGCCAAGCGACGCTTCGTCAGCGCGCAATATTCCGGATTGATCTCGAAGCCGACGAAGCTCCGACCGTGCTTGAGCGCTGCAACCGCCACGGTGCCGCTCCCCATGAACGGATCGAGCACGAGGCCTTCGGGGGGGCAGCTCGCCAACACCATGCGCTCGACGATCTCGAGGGGCTTCTGGGTGGGATGATTCTCGCGTTCCGGGTCCTGGCGGTGAATCCGCGTCACGCTCCATACGTCCTTCGGGTTATAGCCCACCTCGAGCCATTTCTTGCCGACGAAAATCGAGCGCGTCCGCGCGCGCTTTGTCTCCGCATCGTAAGGAATGCGTACGCTGTCAATATCGAAAAAGTAGTCCTTCGAGCACGCGAACAGGCCGATCGTGTCGTGGACAGAGGAGAATTTCCGAGTGCTGCCACCCATGCTCGGCACTTTTCGGTCCCAGACGATCTCGTTCACCATCGTCAAGCGCGTCTTCAGGTAGCTGAAAACCTCCGGACTGTGCTGCCAAGTCAGAAAGACGTAGAGGCTGCCGCTGGGCTTGAGCTTCGGAATCACCGTATCGATCCAGCGCCGGCTGAAGGCGAGATAGGCTTCCCCACTCAGGCAGTCCGAGTCGTTCCCGTAGTCCTTGCCGAGGCCGTACGGAGGGTCGGCGACGATGAGATCCACGCTCGCCTCGGGGACCCGGACGATGCAATCGAATAGATCTCCGTTGAGAAGCGTTGCGCGCGGTTCGCTCAAAATTGGATTCCCGATTTTTCCGCGACGGTGTGCATGTCCTTGTCGCCCCTTCCCGAGAGATTGACCAGCAGGATCCTGTCCCTTGACAGCGTGGGCGCGAGCTTCGCTGCCTGGGCGAGCGCGTGCGCCGACTCGAGCGCCGGAATGATGCCCTCGCAGCGGCACAGGTCGTGGAACGCGGCGACTGCCTCTGCGTCGTCGACGGTGACATATTCGGCCCGTCCGGTGTCCTTGAGCCATGCGTGCTCGGGGCCCACACCCGGGTAATCCAGCCCTGCCGAGATCGAATGCGTCTCGATGATCTGACCGTGCTCGTCCTGAAGCAAATACGTGCGATTTCCGTGCAGCACCCCCGGCCTGCCCGCGCACAGCGACGCCGCATGCTTGCCGCTGGCTATTCCGAGTCCGCCTGCCTCCACACCGATGAGCTTGACCGCCTCGTACGGGATATAGGGGTAGAAGATGCCCATCGCGTTGGAGCCCCCGCCGACGCAGGCGATCACCGCGTCCGGTTGCCTGCCGCACAGCTCCGGCATCTGCGTCAGGCACTCGCGCCCGATCACCGACTGAAAGTCGCGCACCATCATCGGATACGGGTGCGGGCCGGCGACGGTGCCGATGATGTAGAAAGTGTTGTTGACGTGGGTGACCCAGTCGCGCATGGCCTCGTTCAGGGCGTCCTTCAGGGTTTTCGATCCGGATTCGACCGGCACGACCGCCGCGCCGAGAAGCTTCATGCGATAGACGTTCTGCACCTGGCGCTTGATGTCCTCCGAGCCCATGTACACCACGCATTCCATGCCGTAACGCGCCGCCACCGTCGCAGCAGCCACGCCGTGCATCCCGGCGCCGGTCTCGGCGATCACGCGCGGTTTGCCCATGCGCCTAGCAACGAGCGCCTGCCCAACGGTGTTGTTGATCTTGTGAGCGCCGGTATGATTGAGATCCTCGCGCTTGATGTAGATCTGGGCCCCGCCGAGCATCTGCGACCAACGTTTGGCGTGATAAACGGGGCTCGGGCGACCGACGTAGTGCTTGAGCTCGTACTCGAATTCGGCGACGAATTCCGGATCCTTCCGGCTGGCTTCATACGCGCGCTTGAGTTCATCGAGCGCGTGCACCAGCGTTTCGGCGACGAACACGCCGCCATACCGGCCGAAATGCCCCTGCCCGTCCGGAAGCTCATCCATCTTCATGCTTTACAGCTCCGATAAAACCGGCGATTTTCGCCGCGTCCTTGATTCCCTTGGACGCCTCGACGCTGCTCGAGACATCGACGCCGTAGGGCCTGGTGCGGCGTATGGCACCGGCGACGTTGTCGGCAGTCAGGCCGCCCGAGAGAATGATCGGCCTCGCCATGCGCTCAGGCACGAGGCCCCAATCGAACGAGCCGCCCGTTCCACCCCAGAGATCCTCGTGGAAAGCGTCGAGCATCCACGCGGCGGCAGCCCCGTGAGGCGAAAGGTATTTTAGCAAATCCAGCCCGGCTCGAATGCGCGCAGCTTTGATGTATGGCCGGGAGAAACTCGAGCAGAACTCGGGTGGCTCGTCACCGTGGAACTGCAAGAGCGTCACGCGGCACTCACGGATCACGCGCTCGACATCCTCGCGCTCGGGGTTGACGAACACGGCCACGGTCGCGACAAAGGGTGGAGCGCTCATCGCGATCTCTCGCGCCTGCTCGAGCCTCACCCAGCGCGGGCTGGGGCGATAGAAGATCAGGCCGATTGCATCGGCGCCGTGTGCAGCGGCAGCCCCGGCATCTTCCACACGCGTGATGCCGCAAATCTTGACTCGCGTTCTCATCGCCTGGATTCGAAGTCGAACGGCATCATAGGAGGAAACGCCGGCAGGCCCCAGCGCGCGTCGTATCTCACTCCGAAGAGGTACAGGCCGTCGGCGGAGAACGTCGGTGCCGCGAGCCGCCGGTCCTGCGCGGCAATCAGCTCCGAGATCCATTGCGGCGGCTGATTGCCCTTGCCGACATACACGAGACATCCGACGATATTGCGCACCATGTGATGCAGAAACGCATTTGCGGTGAAATCGAAGAGGAAATATGCGCCGCTTGCGCGTATTAGTGCGCTTTGCATGACCCGCACCGGGGTCTTCGCCTGGCACTCCGCGGACCGGAAGCTGGAAAAATCATGCTCCCCGATCAGGCAATCGACCGCTTGGCGCATCCTCTCCAGGTCGAGCGGCAGACGAAACCATCCGGTGCGCCCCGCGAGCAACGCCGGCCGCACCGGGTGGTTGTAGAGAACGTAGCGGTAGCTTCGCGAGAGCGCTGAGTAGCGCGCGTGAAAATCTCCGGCGACGGCGGTCGCCCACTGTACGGCGATCCCGTCCGGAAGAAGCGAGTTCGCGCCGCGCACCCACGCCGCCTCGGGGCGCTTCACCGAGGTTTCGAAATGCGCCACCTGGGCGCTTGCATGCACGCCGGCGTCGGTGCGTCCGGCGCCGGTCACGACGATCGCCTCACCGCCAATTTCCGAAAGAACGCGCGAGAGATGATCTTGCACGGTGTTACCCGAAGGCTGAGATTGCCAGCCTTCCATGCCCGCGCCGCAGTAGCTCACTCCGATGGCAAGTTTCATTCTACGATCCCGAAAACAACGATCGGCGCACGAGGCGCCGATCGTTTAGGAGACCTCGGTGGAGATCAGCCGAGCGCCTGTAGCATTGTTTGGGCCTGTTGTTGCTGTGCCGTATCGCCTTCTCTCACCACTTCCTTCAGCAACTCGCGGGCCCCGTCCTTATCGCCCATCTCTTCGTACGCCTTGGCGAGATCGAGCTTGGTCGCGACTTCCTGCCATCGCGCGTCAGGGGCGCCGCCTGAACCGTTGCCGCTGCCGGGTGTACCGAGATCCAGACTGATAGCGGCCAGATCCACGGAGGGCGCATTGGGCACTTCGGTTTTCTCTTCGCCCCCGCCTGACGGTGTTCCAAGGTCGAAATCAATCACCCCCAGGTCCGCAGCAGGAGCCGGAGGGGCGGCCGGTGCGGAATCGGCCGAGGTGGAAAGACCCGGTTTGTCGCCTATCGGTAAATCGAAATCGATGCTGAGGGGCTCCGCTGACGGGACGGCGCTTGCAGCCGCGGTCCCGACAACGGCGGACTTCTCTCCGCCGAGACCGAGATCGAAATCGAGGCCGGCCGCGGACTCCGCCGAGGACGCCGATGCAACGCCCAGATCGAGGTCTGGCAGCGGAGCAGAACCTCCAGATGTCGCCGCTCCGACGTCAAAATCGATGTTGAGCGGTGCCGCAGGCTCGAGCGGCGGTTGAGTGCTCGTGCTGAAGGCCGGCATCTGGGTCGTTGTGCCTGTGCTGAACGCCGGCATCTGCGCCGTCTCATTGAACCGGTGCGGCGCGTTTCCCGGCTTGCCCCCATAGAGCGCATTGGCCGGATCGATCGACAATCCCAGACCAGCCACCTTTTCCCATTCCGCCCCGCGTCCACCGGTTGCGGCGCGCAGCTCGTTAGCGGCCGCCTCGAATGCCCTCACGTCCTTCCGATTGGCGTAAATTTCGAGGAGCTTGACGCGAATCGCCTGGCGACTGGAATCCTTGGCGAGCGCGTCTCTCAGAATCTCCTCAGCCTGGGCATCGCGGCCGTAGGCCATATAGACGTCGGCTTCGGCGATCGGGTCGATCTCCTCGGTGTCGGCCTTTCCGGCGCCGCCTTGACTGAAATCGCTCTGAAGCGAGCTCGAGCTCGTGTCAACGTTGCGACCCCCAGCGCTCCCCAGCACCGAGTCGGCATCCGAAGGCACGACGCTCATAATGCTGTTTTCGAACTGCGAGCTGCGTTTCCTGCGCCAGCGGTAGGCCGCGTAACCCACCAGCAGGATCGCGGCGACACCGGTGCCACCCAGCTTGTAGGGGTCATCGAGCAACTCGTCGACGAAATTGGCTTCAATCGTCGGAGGCGCGGGCGCGGCCTTGGCCTTGGGAGCGGCCTTCGCCACATCGGTTTTCGCGGGTTCCGGCGCCTTGGCGGCAGGTTCGGGAGTCTTTGCCGGCTCGGGAGCTTTCGCAGTTTCGGCAGCCTTTGCCGCCTCAGGTGCTTTCGCGGGTTCAGGGGCCTTGGCAGCCTCAGGGGTCTTTGCGGCCGCGGATGCCTTAGCTGCTTCGGGAACTCTGGCTGGTTCCGGAGCTTTCGCTGCTTCCGGCGCCGCCTTTGCCGCCTCGGGGGCTTTCGCCGCCTCGGGTGCCCTGGGCGCCGCCTTGGCGGGCTCGCTGGCTTTCGCCGCAGAGGCGGCTTTCGCAGCTTCGGCCTGCTGCTGTAACTGCGCTCCGGTCTGGCTTTTTATCTGCGCCAGTTTCTGCATGTCCTGCAGATTCCTTTCCAAGAGCGCGATGCGCTCTTGGGCTTCTTTCAGCGCATTGTCTTTGGCCGCCAAGTCATCGGCCGCTGCCGTGCCTGCCGCCTTTGCCCCGCGCTTGGCGTCGTCGGCGCGGGAGAGACGAAGCTCATCCTTCGGCGTTTCCTTGGATGGCACCGGCTTTTCTTCCTTGGGTGGGCTGATTTGTCCGGATATCTGACGGCCACGCTGAGACCCGGGCGTCGATGCGACCGCGATTCCGAGGCTGCGGCGATATTCGTTGAAGTCGGCGTACTGGGCGGAGACGATGCGGCGCGCATCGGCAGGCGCCACGGCGACGGCCGCGTCCTTGTCCGGGATCGTGATGATCTTGCCCGCGCGCAAACGATTCATGTTGTCGGCGACAAAGGCTTCTTGATTCGCTCGGAACAAAGCCACCAGCATCTGCTGGAAGGTCACGCCCTCAACTCGGTTTCGGATCGCGATCTTCGAGAGCGTGTCGCCGCGCACGACCTCGTAGATATCTGAGACGCCGGACTGCTGGACCAAGCCGGTGGGCGCAGGGGTAGCAAGCGCCGCGTCTACCTGGACGGGCATGGGCTCGGCCGGATTCACCTCGGCCGGCAGTACCTCAACTTGTGCCGGGGAGGCCGACTCCCCGACCGTTTCCTGCCCTGGCGCTCCGGTCTCCGCTACCGTGGCTTGAGCGGGCGCAATCGGCTCTTCGGCAGCGGGCCCCTCTGGGGGCTCCCCGAGTGGCACTAGCACGACGGGTTCAGCCGGAGTAAGAGGCTCAGACGATGGTGCCGATGCAATGGGTTCCGACAGCTCGGTCGCCACCGGCTCCGGGGACTGGAGCGCCTTGAGTCTGGCCGCACCCGCGTATTCGGGTGGATCGAGCAGGAAGGTATATTCGCGGACCAGACGTCCGTTCGCCCAGTTCAACTCTACCAGCACGTCGATGAACGGCTCGTTGATCGGCTGGCCGGACGTGAGAGTCATCACGTATTGGCCACTGGGGCGGCGCTGAACGGCAAATTTGACCGACATCAATGCCGGATTGAGGTCTATGTTGGCCTGGCGGAAAACCTCCCCCGGCGCGAGTCGCGCACCCAGCGTGTCGCCTTCACCTTTCTGCAGAGAAACGATCTCGATTTCCGCTCTGAGCGGCTGCCCAAGCGTGGAGAGAACCGACAGCTTGCCCAAGCCTGCCGCCCAAGCGAGCGAGGGCAGAATCAGGCTCGCGACTGCCGGCAAACAAATTTTTGAGGCGAACTTCCCCACTTGCCACCCTGAACCTAAGTGGAAACAAATTAAAATACCATCATGGCCTTAGCCTTGCAAGCTCAACCTTCACCTCAGAAATTGCGTCAAGTGACTATTTTTTCACGCAGTTTGCTCGTTTTTCCCCTGAAAAGCCTGGGGAAGAGGGAGGAGATCGGACCCGAGGCTCTCGACGGCCCGCTCTTGAGCGGGATTAGTTAGCCCTCGAGCAGGAGGCGCAGCATTCTCCGCAGCGGCTCGGCGGCGCCCCAGAGGAGTTGGTCTCCGACGGTAAAGGCAGCGAGGTAGGAGCCGCCTTTTTCGAGGGCAAGCTTGCGCAAACGTCCGATCGGTACCTGCAGCGTGCCGCTCACCGCTGCTGGAGTCAGCTCGCGCAGGCTTACCTCGCGCTCGTTCGGAACAACTCTCACCCAAGGGTTCGCCTCGGCGAGTATCCGCTCGATTTCGTCCACAGGCAGATCCCGCCTGAGTTTGACGGTGAGCGCTTGGCCGTGGCAACGCATTGCGCCGATGCGCACGCAAATGCCGTCGATCGGGATCGGATTTCCTTCGCGGCCAAGAATCTTGTTGCCTTCGGCCTGACCTTTCCACTCTTCGCGGCTTTGGCCGGTTCCGAGATCCTTGTCGATCCACGGCAGCAGGCTGCCCGCAAGCGGAAACCCGAACTGCCGGCTTGGAAAGGATTCGTCCCGCAGCGCCGAGGTCACGGCCCTGTCCAACTCGAGGATCGCGGAGGCGGGATCCTCCAAGGACGATCTCGCGGCCTGGTGCACGAATCCGATCTGCTCAACCAGCTCGCGCACGTGCTCGGCGCCCGCTCCGGAGGCAGCCTGGTAGGTCATCGAGGTCACCCATTCGACGAGGCCCGCCTTCAGCAGGCCGTGCATGCCCATGAGCATCAAGCTTACGGTGCAGTTTCCCCCGATGTAATTGCGCATGCCCCTCGAAAGAGCGTCCCTGATCACGTTCATGTTGACCGGATCCAGGATGATGACTGCATCGTCCTTCATGCGAAGAGCGGATGCGGCGTCTATCCAGTAGCCCTTCCACCCAGATGCACGCAGCTTGGGAAACACCTCCCTGGTGTAGTCGCCGCCTTGACAGGAGACGACGATGTCCATCAGCGAGAGCTCTCTCACGCTTTTCGCGTCCTTGAGCGGTGCCGTTTCCTTTCCGATGAACGGCCCGAGCTCGCCCACCCGGGAGGTCGAGAAAAAAACCGGCTCCATCAATGCGAAGTCGCGCTCGGCGTGCATGCGCTGCATCAGCACCGATCCGACCATTCCGCGCCAACCGACGACTCCGACTCGCTTCATCTCATTTCCCGGATGCCCGATCTGCGTATGCTAACGCACTGAGCCCCAAAAGGGTTGCACCGCATCAACGGAGGGCTGCGACCACGGCATCTCCCATCTCGCGGGTGCCGACTTTGCGGGTTCCCTGCTGAAAAATGTCCGCGGTGCGATAGCCCTGAGCGAGTACCTTCTGCACCGCGCCTTCGACGCGCGCGGCGACTCGGTCTTGATCGAAGCTGTAGCGAAGCATCATCGCCGCCGACAGGATGGCCGCCAGCGGATTGGCGAGGTCCTTTCCCGCGATGTCCGGGGCCGATCCATGAATCGGCTCGTACAGTCCCTTGCCTCTTTCGTCGAGCGATGCCGAAGGCAGCATGCCGATCGAGCCGGTCAACATCGAAGCCTCGTCGGAGAGGATGTCGCCGAACATGTTGCCCGTGACGATTACGTCGAACTGCCCGGGGTTCTTGAGGAGTTGCATCGCGGCGTTGTCGACGTACATGTGCGTCAGTTCCACCGCGGTATATTCCCTGCCGACCGTGCCCACCACTTCCCGCCACAACTGCGAGGTCTCGAGCACGTTCGCCTTGTCGACTGAACACAGTTTTCTGCTGCGCTTCAGCGCGGCGCGAAAGCCCGCGTGGGCGATGCGGCGTATCTCCTCGTCGGTGTAGCGCATGGTATCGTAGCCTTCGCGCATTCCGTCCTCGAGCCTCCGGATTCCGCGCGGCTGGCCGAAATAGATGTCGCCGGTCAGCTCGCGCACGATCAAAATATCGAGCCCGGCCACCACCTCGGGTCTGAGCGTCGAGGCATCGGCGAGTTCGGGGAAAACGGACGCGGGCCGCAGATTGGCGAACAGACTGAGCTCCTTGCGGAGCCGGAGGATCGCCTGCTCGGGGCGCTTCTCGCGCGGCAATACATCGTAACGAGGACCCCCGACCGCGCCGAACAGGATGGCATCGGCCTTTCTCGCCAGATCCATCGTCGGTTGCGGCAGGGGATCACCCGACGTGTCGTAGGCCGCGCCACCAACAGCGGCTTGCTCAATCTCGAATGCGAGGCCTTCCCTCCGCAGCGCGGCGAGTACCTTGACCGCCTCGGCAATAACCTCCGTACCGACGCCGTCGCCGGGGAGGACCGCAATTTTCATGAAGAGGAGGCGGACTAAGCAAACAACCAGGGCTGTTCGGCGCGGCGCTGCTCTTCGAAGGCGCGGATCTTGTCCGCGTGGCGCAGAGTGAGTCCTATATCGTCAAGACCGTTGAGCAGCGAGTATTTGCGGAAAGGATCGATGTCGAAGTGCGCCACCATGCCCCCGTCCGGAGTCGCAACGGTCTGTTTCTCGAGGTCGATGATGATCCGGAACCCCGGAAACGCGGCGACCTCATGGAACAGTCGATCCACTTCGCTTTCCGCGAGGGCGACGGGCAGTAAGCCGTTCTTGCAGCAGTTGTTGAAGAATATGTCCGCGTAGGACGGTGCGATGAGCGCGCGAAAACCGTACTCGGCAAGCGCCCAGGGTGCGTGCTCCCGCGAGCTTCCGCAGCCGAAGTTCTTGCGCGCAAGCAATATGCTGGCCCCTTTGTAGCGCGGCTGGTTGAGAACGAAATCGGGATTGAGCGGGCGGCGCGCATCAGGCTTGTCCGGTTGGCCTTCGTCGAGGTAGCGCCAGGCATCGAAGAGATTCGGCCCGAATCCCGTGCGCTTGATCGACTTCAGGAATTGCTTCGGAATGATCTGGTCGGTGTCGACATTGGCACGGTCAAGCGGTGCCACCAGGCCGGTCATGACGGTAAATCGCTCCATCAAGTCATCTCCACTGGCGAACGTCGACGAAGTGTCCGGCGATCGCGGCGGCCGCGGCCATCTCGGGGCTCACGAGGTGGGTCCTGCCGCCGGTGCCCTGGCGGCCCTCGAAATTGCGGTTCGAGGTCGAAGCGCAACGCTCGCCCGGCTCGAGCCGGTCTGCGTTCATGCCCAGGCACATGGAGCAGCCGGGTTCGCGCCACTCGAAGCCGGCGTCCTTGAAAATTTGGTCAAGGCCTTCATGCTCGGCCTGCGCTTTCACCAGGCCCGATCCCGGCACGACCATCGCGAGCTTGATATTCGCGGCGAGGTGCCGCCCGCGAACCACCGCCGCAGCGGCCCGCAGGTCCTCGATGCGCGAATTCGTGCATGAGCCGATGAACACCTTGTCGATGCACACGTCGGTCATGGGCGTATTGGGTTCGAGGCCCATGTACGTGAGCGCCCTCTCCATACCTTCCCGGCGAATCGCGTCCTTCTCCTTGTCAGGGTCGGGAACGCGCTCGTCCACGGTCACGACCATCTCGGGGGACGTGCCCCAAGTCACTTGCGGCTTGATAGTGCGCGCAGCGATCGTCACTTCCCGGTCGAATTTCGCGTCCGAGTCGCTCTTCAGCGTGCGCCAATGCGCCACTGCGCGATCCCACAACGCGCCGCGCGGCGCGAAAGGCCTGCCCTTCAGATAGGCCAGCGTTACCTCGTCGACCGCCACCAACCCGGCACGCGCTCCCGCTTCAATCGACATGTTGCACAAAGTCATGCGGCCTTCAATGGTAAGCGAACGCACCGTACTGCCGGCGTACTCGATCGTGCAGCCGGTTCCCCCTGCAATTCCGATCCTGCCGATCACGGCGAGCGCCAGGTCCTTCGCCGTGACCCCGCGCGCAAGCGGCCCCGCGATGCGCACGAGCATGTTTTTCATCTTCTTCGCAAGGAGGCATTGCGTCGAAAGCACGTGCTCGACTTCCGACGTCCCGATGCCGAACGCGAGGCACCCGAATGCGCCGTGCGTGCTCGTATGCGAGTCACCGCACACCACCGTCATTCCGGGCAAGGTCGCGCCCTGCTCCGGGCCGATGACGTGCACGATGCCCTGGCGAGCGTCGTTCATCTTGAATTCGACGATGCCGTATTCCGCGCAATTTGCGTCGAGCGTGTCGACCTGAAGGCGCGACACGGGGTCGGCGATTCCGCGAGAGCGATCGGTGGTCGGAACGTTGTGATCGGCAACCGCAAGGTTGGCTGATATCCGCCAAGGCTCGCGCCGCGCGAGCTTCATGCCCTCGAACGCCTGCGGGCTGGTGACTTCATGCACCAAGTGGCGATCGATATAGAGCAGCGTCGTGCCGTCCTCCTCGACGTGCACCGTGTGCGACTCCCAGAGCTTGTCGTAAAGCGTGCGCGCGATCATTCGGTTCGCTGCCCAAAGACAAAATTATACCGGATCGCCCTTCGTCCCTTCAGCGCCTGCGCGCTGCCTCATAGAGGGGAGCGACACGCTCGGAGTAATTCTGAAGGTCGCGGGTTCTGGTCTGGTCCGAAGGGTGTGTAGACATCCACTCGGGCGGCTTGCTGCCGCCGAGCTTGCCCATCTTCTGCCAGAGCGAAACGGCGGCGCGCGGATCGTAGCCCGAGCGCGCGGCGAGCTCCACGCCGATGCGATCCGCCTCGGTCTCATGCGTCCGAGAATGCGGCAGCGAGAGCGTCACGTCGAGCAGGGTTTGTGTCAGCTGTGCGCCCAGATCGCCGAGCCCGAGCGCCACACTGAGCACGCTGACACCGAGCTGCTGGGCCACCTGCTCGCTTGCGCGCTCGCGCCCGTGCTCGCGCAAGGCGTGCGCGATCTCGTGCCCCATCACCGCAGCCAGCTCCTCGTCGCTTGGATCCAATTTTGTCAGGAGCCCGGAGTAGACGGCGATCTTGCCGCCGGGCATGCACCACGCATTCACCTCGGGCGAGGTGATCACGTTGACCTCCCAGGTCCAGCGCGGCGCATCGGCGCGGAACGCCGCCGTGCTCGGGATCAGGCGGTTGGCAACGCCGCGCACCCGTTCGACCTGAGCAGAATCCCGGTTGAGCTGGTTTTTCTTACCCGCCTCGGAAATGACTTTGCCATAGGCGTCCGCGGCGCTCCGATCGATCTGCGAGGACGAAATCAAGGACGACATGGATTGCCGGCGCTCGACGCCCACGACGCCGCCTTCGGTCGTTTGTACCGTCTGGCAGGCGGCGAGAGCCATCGCCGCGAAAAGATAGAAGCACGCTGAGATTTTCATCTGCACCCCGAGAGAGGTATTTTCCACGCCCTGCTCGCGTCATCAAGCCCCGCGACACCCGCCCCGTATAATGCCAGCGCTCACCAACCTGCGTCCGACGATCTACACATGAGCCGCATCCCCCGAAGCGCGTTTTTCCTGCTGTTCACCGTATCCGGGTTTGCGGGACTCATCTACGAGTCGATCTGGAGCCATTACCTGAAACTCTTTCTCGGCCACGCAGCCTACGCACAGACACTGGTGCTGGCGCAGTTCATGGGCGGGATGGCGATCGGGTCGTGGCTGTGCAGCCGGTGGTCGGCGGCCTGGGGAAACCTGCTGCGCGGCTACGCGCTCGCGGAGGGCTTGATCGGGCTTGCGGCGCTTGTGTTCCACCCGGTTTTCGTGGCCGCGACAGACGCCGCATACGAGAGCATTCTGCCTGCGCTCGGCGGCGAGATTCCGGCAACGCTTTTCAAGTGGACGCTCGCCGGGCTTCTGATCCTGCCTCAGTCGATCTTGCTCGGCATGACCTTTCCCCTGATGAGCGCGGGGCTGATCCGGCGCTACCCGGCGTCGCCCGGCGAATCGCTTGCGATGCTCTATTTCACCAACAGCTTCGGGGCGTCGATCGGGGTGCTGGCAAGCGGATTCCTCATGATCGAGAAGTTGGGGCTGCCGGGCACCGTCCAGGCTGCGGGGGCCCTGAATTTCGCACTCGCCACCACCGTATGGCTGCTCGCCCGCGGCACCGAGGAGCCGATGAGGGCTCGCGCCGGAGCGGGGCGGGATTCCCAAGGCGCGGCGCCTTTCCGAACCTTCCTCGCGGTGGCGCTCCTCACCGGCGCGGCTTCGTTCGTCTTCGAGATCGGCTGGATCCGCATGCTCTCGCTCGTCCTCGGATCCTCGACGCACTCGTTCGAGTTGATGCTCTCGGCCTTCATACTGGGGCTCGCCTGCGGGGGCTACTGGGTACGCCGGCGCATCGACTCGATCGCCGACCCGGTCAGGTTCCTCGGTATCGTGCTGGTGACGATGGGCCTGCTCGCGCTCGCCACGTTGCCGCTGTATGGCGAGATGTTCGGGTTGATGCAGGCCGTGATGAACGCGCTCGCGAAGACGGAAACCGGATACATGCTGTTCCTGTTTTCGAGCCACGGCATCGCTCTCGCCATAATGTTCCCGGCGACCTTCTGCGCCGGCATCACGTTGCCGCTTATCACTTATGCGCTTCTCCAAGGGGGCCACGGAGAAAAGTCGATCGGCGCAGTGTATTCCGCCAATACGCTGGGCTCCATTCTCGGCGTATTTTCCGCGGCACACATCGGCATGCCCTTCCTCGGCTTGAAAGGCCTGATCGCGGCCGGAGCCGCGCTCGACGCGTGCCTGGGCCTCGTTCTCCTGTGGCGCGTTGCCGGAGGGTCGCGTCTGCGACTGGGCGTCGCAGCGCTCTCGCTCGCCTCCTTCGCGGCGGTGCTCGGCGGCGTGCACCTCGATGCGTACAAGATGGCCTCGGGCGTGTTCCGCCGCGGGGATCTCTATTCGGCGAGCGACGCCACGCTGCTCCTCCACCGCGACGGCAAGACGACGACCGTCAGCCTCATGGATTTCGGGAGCGACCGGAGCCTGCGCACCAACGGCAAGTCGGACGGCGCGATCAACATGGACCCGAACGGATCGCGCGTCTCGGACGAAATCACGATGACCCTCACGGCGGCGATTCCCCTGGCTTACAGACCCGATGCGGCGCGCGCCGCGGTCATCGGAATCGGAACGGGCCTCACGACGCACACGCTCCTCGGCTCGAACGCGCTGCGCTCGGTCGAGACGATCGAGATCGAGCCCGCGATGGCCGAGGCGTCGCGGCGCTTTTCTCCGCGCAATACCAACGCCTTCGCAGATCCGCGCAGTCACATCATCTTCGACGACGCGAAGACGTTCTTCTCGACCTACAACCGCAAGTACGACATCATCATCTCTGAGCCGTCCAACCCCTGGGTCAGCGGCGTCTCGAGCCTGTTCACGGGTGAGTTCTATCGGCTGGCGCGTCGCTACCTCAATCCGGATGGAATCCTGGTCCAGTGGTTCCAGATGTACGAGATCGACGCGAGTCTCGTCGCTTCGGTGCTGCGCGCGCTCGGTGAGAACTTTCCGGATTACGCCATTTACGCCGCCACGGGCAGCGACCTGCTGATCATCGCAGGCGAGACCCGAACGCTGGCGCGCCCGCTCGCCAATATCACGGCGATGCCCGGTGTCGCCCGGGAACTGCGTCGCGTGCACGTGAATTCGATCTCGGACATTGAGGTCCGCCGGCTCGGGGGAAAAAGCTCGCTCGCACCGATGTTCCTGACCTATGGCGTTCCCGCCAACTCGGATTTCCATCCGTACCTCGACCTGCACGCGGCGAAACAGCGTTTCCTGCGCGGATCGGCCGAAGAGCTGACAGGCCTGCTCGCGTACAGCGTACCGGTCGTCGCTCTGCTCGAAGGGCGGAGAAAGAGCGAGCGAGCGGAAACGAAGGTGGACGGCGACGAATACCTCGAGGCCCTCGAGCTCACGCGCCGCGCGCGGTATGCGCGGGATTTCCTCCTCCTCCAGACCGCTCCTGAGCCCGTCGCCATCCCGCGCCAGTTCCAGAAGGACCTCGAGCTGACGCGCGCCAGGCTGATCGAGTGCCGCGGTCCCGAGCGCTCCGACATCTGGTTCCATTCGCTTTACGAGCTGGCGCGCACGATGAACCCGATGCTTTCGCCCGACGATGCGAAAACGGTCTGGGAGCGAATCGAACGCGGGCCTTGCAGCTCACAAGTGGCGCCGGATGAGCGCCAGTGGATCGACCTGATGAAAGCGGTGGGGAACCGCGCAGCGCCCGACATGGCACGCCTCGCCGAGGCGCTGCTCGCGAGGCCGAGCGATCTTCCAGCCAGCCACCGGCAGTATCTGATGGCCGCAGGCATGGCAGGCTATCTCGCGCAGAGCAAGCGCGCAGAAGCGGGCGCGCTGTGGAGCCGCTATCCGAAAGACGCCGACAAAACCAAGGACATTGGCCTGCGACTGCTCTACGCCCACGCGTTCGAGCTCAAATAGCAGCGCGGCGATATCTAGCGCACCTTCCCGGGAATGGGTCTGATCGGCGGTTTGACGTCGCCGCACTGCGCGCGATGGCGCAGCGCGTGATCCATCAGAACGCAAGCGAGCATCGCCTCTGCGATCGGTGTCGCGCGGATGCCTACGCAGGGGTCGTGGCGGCCGGTAGTCTGTACCGTGGTCGGCTCGCCTTTGCGGTCGATCGAGCGGCGTGGAACGCGGATGCTCGAGGTCGGCTTGAGCGCGATGCTCACCAGGATGTCCTGGCCGGTCGAGATGCCTCCCAGCGTTCCGCCCGCGTTGTTCGAGAGAAATCCCTGCGGCGTCAGCTCGTCGCCGTGCTCTGAGCCCTTCTGCTCGACCGCTGCGAAGCCGGCGCCGATCTCCACGCCTTTCACCGCGTTGATGCCCATCATCGCAGAGGCGATGTCGGAGTCGAGCCTGCCGTAGACCGGCTCGCCCCAGCCGGCCGGAACCCCGCTCGCGACGACGTTGACCCGCGCGCCGCAGGAATCGCCCGAAGCGCGCAGCTCGTCCATGAACTGTTCGAGCCTCGGAACGACCGCCGGATCCGGAGAAAAAAAGGGATTTTCGTCGACCGCATCCCAGGACTTGAACGCGATCCTGTTCGGGCCGAGCTGCGCGAGATGCCCGCGCACCTCTACCCCGTGTCGCTCGCCTAGCCACTTCTTGGCGATCGCGCCGGCGGCTACGCGGATCGTAGTCTCGCGGGCGGAGGCCCGGCCGCCGCCGCGATAGTCGCGCAGGCCGTATTTCTGCCAATACGTGTAGTCGGCGTGCCCAGGCCGGAACGTGTCGGCGAGCGCGCTGTAGTCCTTGCTGCGCTGGTCTTCGTTTCTGATGACAAAGCCGATCGCCGTGCCAGTCGTCCTGCCTTCGAAAACACCGGACAGAATCTCGATGCGGTCGGACTCCCGGCGTTGCGTCACGTGGCGAGAGCTGCCGGGCTTCCGCCGGTCGAGGTCTCTCTGGATGTCGCTCTCGGTGAGCTCTAGCCCTGGCGGGCAGCCGTCCACGACGCCGCCGTACGCCGGTCCGTGGCTTTCGCCAAACGAAGTCACGCAATACAGCAGGCCGAAGCTGTTGCCGGACATGGAAACTCTCGCAAAGAGCGCCCTGCGAGTTTAGCATAGGGGGCAGAGCGAACTCTTTGATCGGTATGGCCGAAAACGATCCGGACAAGATGAAAGGTCCCGGCGGATTGACGCTGCGCCAGGTTCACGAGCAGGTGCGGAAGTCGCTCGCGCGGGACCGCGAAGCGCAAAAAATGAAGAACGCCCTCGCGCAGAAGCCGAGCCGCTGGCAGCGCTTCGTGCGCTACGTGTGGGACAAAAAACGCGGCTAATCCGGCGCGGCGATCACTAGATCGCGCACCACGCCCTCGAGGCCCAGCACCACGCGCGCGAGCCCGTCGTAGTCGAGCTTGTCCGGCGTGTCGCGCAGCGTGTGGTAATGCGGGTAGCGGAAAGGCGCGGTGTCGGTCACCATCACCGCAGGCCAGCCGAATTTCCAGTAGGCCCATTGGTCGGACCAGCTCACCCCCGCGATCGACTCCAGCCCCACCCCACCCTCCGACGGGAACGCCGCGTGGCGCCTGAACGAGCCGATGACCCGGTGCAAGAGACCACGCGAGCGCGGATTGGCGACGAAGCCGATGAAATCGCCGGTGGACGGGTAGAGCAGATTGAAGGGAAACGGGTAGCGCTGGCTTCCCGGTGCGTCGCTGTACCAGCCGATCGTCTCGAGGGAAAGCATCGCGACGACTTCCCTTCCCTCGCGGGCAAGGCCGCTCGCGTGCACGAGGCTGCCCATTTTTTCCGTCGCGAACCAGGGCAATTCCTCGTTGACGTAGAAGACGAGCCGCATCTCCAGCCCCTCGGCGGGCTGCACCGATTTGAGCAGGCGCGCAAGCTCGAGCAGCGCCGCCACGCCCGAGCCGTTGTCATCGGCCCCGACGGCGCCCTGCGCCGAATCGTAATGCGCCCCGATCACGATGAGCCGGGCTTTTCCCGCACCCGGGCCGGCGCGCCCCACCTCGAGGTTTCGAACCTTCACGCCCCCCGTTTCGAATTCCTGGCGGGAGACGGCGTAGCCCAGTCCCGAGAGCGTCGCCTCGATGTAACGCGCGGAGCGCTCGAGCGCTTCGGGATGCCCGGCGTTGTGCTCTTCGCTCGCCACGGCGACGACGTGCGCCTTCAGACTGGCGGGCATTTGCCGGTCCCCGCCGCCCAGCGGGTGCAGCGGACCGCGATGGCGCGTGCCGGGCATTGCCGTCATGAACCAGACGGCGAAACCGACGAATACGACGAGGATTGCGAGGACGGTGAGTGCGATGCGGACGCTCGCGGGCTTCAAGGCTATTCGGGCCAGTTCTTGATATAGCCCTTGAGCATGCGGTTCTCGAAGTCCTGCTCCTCAAGCACCGCCTTGGCGACGTCTCGGAAGGAAATCACGCCGAGCAGCTTGTCGCGGTCCATCACCGGAAGGTAGCGCGCACCGGAATCGATCATGGTGCGGCGCAGGTCGTTCACTTCCATCGCGGGGCTCGCGATCACCGGATCGTGCTCCATGTTGTCGCGGACTCTCGCGTCACCGAGCGCGCCCCGGCCCTTGTCCAGAGCCGTCAGAACTTCCTCGAAGGTGAGCATCCCGACCATGCGGCCCTTGTCGATCACCACGAGCGAGCCCATGTTGTGCTGCGCCATGACCGAAACGGCCTCGGTCAGCTTCCCCTCGGGCGCGATGGTGAAGAGCGCGTTGCCTTTGACCTTGAGGATTTCGCTCACCTGCATGGGTCCCCCTCTCGCTGTGCATTTCCCACGCGATAATACTCCGGGAGACCCGCGCGCTCCAACAGGAACGAATCGACGAAGGACGCCATTTCGGGTCGTGGCCCGCGGCTCAATCTGGTAAGGTTGTTCTCGGCTGGGGCGACGGAGGTTCGAAGATATCCCGTGCGATTCGACTGGTCGAGAATGGGCAGAATGCCGCCCGCGGCGCTGGTTGCGGCGCGCAATCTCGCGCATCACGCGGCGCAATGGCCCGCCAGGGCCGCGCACGCGAACCTGAGCGCAGCCCCCGACGACAGCCACTCCGCCTTCACCTGGGACGCGTCGCACGCGGCGCTGGTTTCCCGGATGCTGCCGGCGAAAGGCGGCGGGGTCCGGGTTGGCATTCGCATGTCGCGGCTCGAGCTGATCGTGACGAGCGGCGACAGCGTGCTCGATGCGTTCCAATTCGACGGCAAGACCGACGCGGCCGCGGGCGCTTGGCTCGACTCCAAGCTGCACGCTCTCGGCCTCAAGCCGGCAGGCGACGTGAAGCTCCCCTACGCGCTACCCGCTCACCCGACCGGCGGCCGATCCCACGAGCTCGGCATGCTGGGCCGGGAACTGGGAGAACTGTCGCGCTGGTTCGGCGGCCCGGCCGAGACGCTGGAAGAATTCGCGGGGAAGCTCGCCGGCCTGCGGCCCGGTCCCGGACCGCTGTTATGCTGGCCGCACCATTTCGACATGGCGACGCTGGTGCGGCTCGACGCGGGCGAAGGCGAGTCGGCCCGCTCGGTGGGCGTCGGGGTCTCTCCCGGGGACGAGTTCTACGCTCAGCCGTATGTGTACGTGAGTCCCTGGCCGCGTTTTGACGTGGGAAATCTGCCCGCGCTGCCGCCGCCCGGCCGTTGGCACACCGAGGGTTTCTTCGGCGCGGTGGCCACCGGCGAGGAAATCCTGGCGATGAAGGATCGCAGGAAGGCGCTTCTCGCGTTCATCACCGGAGCGTTCGAGATCGGCCGCGCCGGGCTCGGCGCATGAAGGAACGTGGCTAGAAGCGACATGCGAGCGGGAAGATTCGCCTTTCCCCTTGCGCTCGTACTCCTCTTTCACGTCGCGACAGTCCCTGCCCAGCCTTATCCGAGCCGGCCGCCGCGGCTCATCGTCGGCTTCACCCCCGGAGGCGGCGTGGACATCAACGCGCGAGTGCTCGCATCGAAGCTTTCCGAACTCCTTCCCCGACAGGTGATCGTCGAGAACCGCCCCGGGGCGGGCACCAACATCGCGAACGAGTACGTGGCCAAATCGGCGCCGGACGGATACACGCTGCTCTTCAACAGTCCGGCGGTCGTGATCAACATGTCGCTCTACCGCAACCCGCCCTACAACGCGCTGCGCGACTTCGCCGGCGTATCGGTCTTCTCGGAGAGCACGAATATCCTCGTGGTGCCGGCTTCCCTTTCGGCGCGATCCCTCAAAGAGCTGGTCGCGCTCGCGCGCGAGCGGCCCGGTGCGCTCAACTATTCCTCGGCGGGCGCCGGCTCGACGCAGCACCTCGCCGCCGAGCTCTTCAAGCTGCGCAGCGGAACCAGCATCGTGCACGTCCCCTACAAGGGCAGCGCGCCCTCGATCGCCGCGCTGCTCGCCGGGGAAGTTCAATTGAGCTTCATCAACCCCGTCGCGGTCGGCCCGCACGTGAGGTCGGGGCGCTTGCGAGCGCTCGCCGTGGCGGGCGCCAAGCGCACCGAGCTGATGCCCGAAGTGCCGACGATGAAGGAGGCGGGAGTCGAAGGCGTCGAGGTGCCCTTGTGGTTCGGCCTGCTCGCCCCCGCTGCCACGCCGCGCGAGATCGTGCGCGTTCTCGCCGATGCGGTGACGAAGGCGGCGAGCTCGCCCGACACGCGCAAGCGGCTCCTCGAGCAGGGCGCCGAGCCAGTCGGCAGCACGCCCGAGGAGTTCGCCCGCCAGCTGCGCGAGGAGGTGGCGCGCTGGGCCGAGGTGGTGAGGATCTCGGGCGCGCGCGCGGACTGAGGTCTAGTCCGGGCGCTGGGGGAAGCTCCTCGCGAAGACGGTCTCGGCGATGCGGTTCTTGAGGATCTCGATCGAGCCCCCGGCGATCATCCAGCCGCGGCAGCGGCGCAGGCAGTACTCGACCAGCTCCTCCTGCGTGTAGCCCAGGCCCCCCATCACCTGCAGCGACTCGTTCGCGACGTCGAACCCAGCCTGGTTGCAGAACGCCTTGGCGATCGCGGTCTCCTCCGCCGACGGGAAACCGCGGTCGGCGTTCACCGCCGCGCGATAGAGCAGCAGCTGCGCGGCGTCGAGCTTCATTTTCATTTCGGCGAATTTCCATTGCAGTCCCTGGAATTCGCACAGCAGGCGCCCGAACTGCTTGCGCTGCATCGCCCACTCCCGCGAGCGTTCGTACGCGTAGCGCCCGAGCGCGAGCGAGCGGGCCGCGTTGCCGATGCGCTCGACGTTGAAGCCGGCGATCTGCTTCTTGAATCCGCCTTCCTTCAGCACGACCATCTCGGCAGGAACGAATACGTTCTCGAAGTAGATCTGCGCCCACTCCTCGCCGGACATGAACCTCGAGGGCTTGCCGAGGCGCAGGCCTTTCGCCTTCGTGTCGACCAGAACCGAGCCGATACCGCCCACGCCCGGGCCGTAGCGCACGTAGGTAAGGATCACTTCTGCGTGCGGCGAGTGCGTGGCGAACACCTTGGAGCCGTTCACTCGATAACCATCGCGTTCCGGGGTCGCAGTCGTTTGAAGATCGGTCACCGCGGAGCCTGCGTCCGGCTCGGTCATGCCGACCGAGATCAGGGAATCGCCCGAGAGCAGGCGCGCGAGGTAGCGCTCCTTCTGCAGCTTAGTGCCGTATTCGGCCAGCACCCGGATCGGTCCGAAATTGCCCGCCTGGACGACATCGGCGCTTCTCGGGCACACCGAGGCGACGGTCTCGATCGCGATCACGGCGTCGATCAGCGCGCCGCCCTGGCCGCCGTCGGCTTCCGCGATCGTGATCCCGAGCAGCCCTTGCGCCGCCATGAGCTTGGCGACGTCCCAGGGGTATTCACGCGAGTGCGCGCGCTCGCGCGCGCCGGGGGCGAGATGCTTCTCGGCAAAGCGCCGGACCGACTCGCGGAACTGTTCCTGCTCGGGCGTGAAACGGAAATCCATGTTCACTCCTTCATTACGACGACCCCGTCGACCGCAACGGCGCCTTCGCGCTTGACGATCAGCGGATTGATCTCGGCTTCGGCGACCGGCCGACCGCTGATGAGCGCCAGGCGCGAGAGCGCGGCGACAGCCTGCGCCAGCGCGCGCAGATCGCCGCGCGGCAGCCCGCGGTAGCCGCGCAGCACTGCGAGGCCCTTCACTTCCGCGATCATCGCCGCGGCCTCCTCCTCGCTCACCGGAGCGAGGCGCAGCGCGCAGTCCTTGTAGATTTCCGCGAGTGTACCTCCCGCCCCGACGAGCGCGATCGGGCCGACAACCGGATCGTCGCGGTAGCCGACGATCGCCTCGGCAAGACCCGATTCCATCTTCTGAACCAGTACGGCGCGGGCCGCGGGAACGCGTTCGAGCATCGCGCGGACCTCGCGATCGAACTCGGCCCGGTCCGCGATGCCAAGACGCACCGCCCCGGCTTCGGTCTTGTGGAGGATGCCGGAGAAAAGCGCCTTTGCCGCCACGGGATAGGGAATTGCGTGCGCACAGCCGGGAGGCTGCGCGATCGCGTGCTCAGCCACCGGGATTCCCAGGGAGGCGAGCAGTACCAGCGCTTGCGCTTCGTCGAGACGCCCGCGCCGGGGCAAGTCGCGCGGCCATTCGGCGGATGCGGCAGCGGCGCGGGTGCGGGGCGAGCACCACGCGAAGTATGCTGCAAGCGCGTCGGCGCAGGCTTCCGGGGTGCGAAAGGCGGCGATCCCACGCTCGGCGAGCAGCGCGAGAGAGCGTTCCGCGTGCGGCGTGAGAAAGACCGCGAGCGGTTTCGCGTTCCTCTTCGATAGCACGATCGGCTCGACCGCGAGTTGCGGATGGAACTGCGCCGAAGACCCGGCCACCGCCAGCACGCCGTCACACTGGGGAGACGCAAGCAGGTCATCGAGCGTCGCGGTGTACAGCTCCGCGGTCGCCGTCATCGTCAGATCGATGATCGGCGATTTGGAGCTCGGCGCGACCGTCTCGATGCCTAACATGCCCAGCCGATCCACGACGCTCGCCGCGCCGCCCCCGGTGGTGGTCACGACCGCAACGCGTGCGGCCCGCGGCAGGTTCGGCGGCATCCGTCCCGATAGGAGCGGCGCGATCTCGATGAGCGTCTCGAGCATATCCACTCGCACGATGCCGCAGTCGCGGAAATACGCGGCGAGTGCCGCATCCTCGCCTGCCAGAGCTCCGGTGTGCGAGCGCGCGAGCTCGGCACTGAGCCGCGAGCGGCCGAGCTTGTACGCGACCACGGGCTTTCCCGCCGCGTGGGCCGCGCGCGCCGCGGCGGCAAGTCTCACACCGTCGCGTATGGTTTCGAGAAACAGGAGGATCACCTTCGTCCCGGGATCCTCGGCGAGCAGCTCGACCAGCTCAGCGATCCCGAGATCGGATTCGTTGCCGACCGAGACGAGCTTGGCGAAGCCCAGACCCCGCGCCGCGCCGCGCGAGAGCACGGTGCCGAGCATGGTTCCGCTCTGGGACACGAAGCTCGTCGTGCCCACGGGCAGCGCGTCCATCTCGAGCACCGCGTTCACGGTGAGGGCTACGCGGCCGGGGACGTCGACGAGCCCCATGCTGTTTGGGCCCAGCACGCGCACGCCCAGTGTTCTCGCGCGCGCGACGAGACGCGCCTGCCGCGCCGCGCCTTCGCCCCCCGCGTCGGCGAAGCCGTCGCTGAAAATCGTCGCGACAGGCACACCCCGCGCGCCGCATTCCTCGATCGCACGCTCGACCGAATCGCCCGGAGTCATGATGAAGGCGTGGTCGATCGCGCCGGGCGCCTCGGCGAGGCTGCTCCAGGTGCGCTCACCGAGCACTTCGCCGCGCGACGCGTTGATCGGGACGATGCGTCCCGCGTAGCCGTGCTTGCGCAGGAAGCGCAAAGGGCGCGCGCTGTTCTTCGCCGGGTCCCCGGATGCCCCGACGAGCGCGACGGCGCGCGGAGCGAAGAGCGCCTCGGCGAGGCTCACGGGGAGCCCAGCTGCGGTTCGCTTTCCAGCCGCCAGAGCCGCGCGAGCAGACGGCGCGCGCGCTCTTCTCCGAGCACGGGCGAAGCGAGCTCGAGGTACTTGTGCTCGAGCTCGCCGTCGGAGAGCGGCATGTCCGGGTCGCCTTTGCGTGTCGGCTGGAGATGCTCGCCGCGCCGGCCGTCGTGCGACTCGATCGCGACGCGCGCCGCGCGCTGCGCCGGAAATGCGGCATCGAGCCCGGGGTCGAGGACCACCTCGACGCGCCGCATGAGCGAGCGCGTCGCCGGGTCCTGGAGACGCGCCGCCTCGAACGCGGCGAGCCGCACGCTGCCGTGCGTGAGCGCCGTCGCGACGAGATAAGGCGTGCTGAACCGCGCCTCGGCGGCCGTCGCGGGGTCCGCGATCCCCGCCACCTCCAGGGTCGCGCGGTAGCTCCCGACGCGCACCCGCGCGATCTCCCCGGCGGCCACGCGCATGCGCGCCTTCAGCGCAAGCGCGCCGTCGATCGCGGCGAAGGCGTGGCCGCAGCAGGCGTGGTTCTTGAAGCTCATCCGCGTGATGTGGAAGTCCTCGCCCAGCGTTGCGAGCGCACGCTCCCAATCCGGGCCCTCGCCTGCGTCTGCGTAACCCATGGCGCGGCCGTAGCCCGCTTCGCCCTCCATTATGTCGAGCGATCCGGTGACGCCTTCAGCCGCGGCGAGTGCCGCAGTGACGCCGGATTCCGCAGCGCGTCCCGCGTGCATGGGCTTGGACATCGAATCCGCGCGAAACGCCCGCTGCAGGCCCGCGGAGAAAGTGGCAACCGTCGCGAGCGCATGGGCGAAACGCTTTCTGTCGAGGCCGAGCAGCTCGGCTGAGGCGCTCGCCGCGCCGAAACAGCCGATGGTACCGGTGTTGTGCCAGTACCTGTAGTGAGCACGGCCCATTGTCTCGGCGATGCGCGTGGAGATCTCGTAGCCGACGATCACCGCGCGCAGGAACGTTTCGCCCGCGGCGTGCCGCGACTGCGCGACAGCGAGCGCCGCAGCGATGGTCGGGGCGCCGGGATGATAGATGCCCTCGCGGAAAATGTCGTCCACCTCGACCGTATGCGCGGCCGCGGCGTTGATGAGCGCCGCTGCGCGCACGCTCGCGCGCTTGCCGAGCGCAAGCCGTGCTTCGCCGCGGTCGAGCTCTCCGGCGAGCGCGCGCTCCAGTAACGCGGCGGGCGCAACGATGGCTCCCGGGAAGAGCGCCGCATGCCAGTCGATCACCGCCCGTTTGGCGTGATGCAGGACCTGCGGTGCGACCGGCCGCGCGCGATGGGCCTCCGCGAATTCGGCGAGGCGCTCGACGACGTGCATCCCTCCCCCTCTACTCCGCCTGGATCCCCGCCTCTTTCATCAGCTTGGACCATTTCGCCTGGTCGCCGCGTATGAAGCGCGCGAACTCCTCGGGGGTGTTGCCCGCGGGCTCGGCACCGAGGACTAGCATTCTTTCCCGTACCTCGCTCATCGCGAGCACACGATTCGCTTCGGCGGAGAGCTTCGCCACCGTCGCTTTCGGCGTCGCCGCCGGCGCGAGCAGGCCGAACCAGCCCACCGCTTCGTAGCCCGGAAGTCCCGATTCGGCGACGGTCGGAAGTTCCGGCAGGGTCTGCGAGCGCCTCGCTCCGGTGACGGCGAGCGCCTTCAGCTTGCCCGCCTGTACGTAGGGCATCACCGTCTGCGCAGGCGCGAACATCAGGTTCACGTGCCCTGCGAGCAGGTCCGTGAGCGCCTGTCCGGTGCCCTTGTAAGGCACGTGCAGCAGGTCCACACCCGCCATGGACTTGAACAGCTCCGCCGAAAGATGCGAAGCCGCGCCCGTGCCCGAGGAGCCGAAGCTGAGCTTCCCCGGGCTCGCTTTGGCGAGCGCGATCAGCCCGCGTATGTCGGCGGCGGCGACGCCGACGTTCGCGGCGACGATGTAGGCCGAGGCCGAGACGAGCGAGACCGGGGCGAACTGGCCCACGTTCTTTTCCGTGAGCGATGCGGTCGAGCTCATGAGGAGCGTATGGCCATCGGGCGCGGACCTTGCGACGAAATCCGCGCCGATGTGGCCGCTCGCCCCGGGCCGGTTCTCGACCACGATGGTCTGCGCCCAGATCCCGGCGAGCTTGGGCTCCATGATGCGCGCGAGCGTATCGGCGCCCCCGCCCGGCGGGAAGGGCACTACGATGCGCACCGGTTTCGAGGGAAAACCCTGTGCGGACGTGCCGGCCGCGAATAGAGCGAGGACAGCGCCTATGAACGCGTCCCGCAGGCGCCGCATCGGGATCTCACCCGGAGCGCGGCCACAGCACGCCCTGGCTCCCCTTCGGGACCGCGCCTATGCCCTTATAGACGAATTTCTGCACGCGCTTGCCCTCGTACGTCTCGGTCGTGTAGAGGTTTCCCTTGGAATCGGAGGCGATGCTGTGTACGCCGTAGAACTGGCCCGGCTGGCGCCCGCCGTCTCCGAAGTTGGAAATCTCCTCCAGCGTTTCGCGCAGGATGATGCGCACCTTCTCGTTCTGGCCGTCGGCGAGAAACATGAAGCGCTGCTCGCGATCCTTCGAGAAGGTGATGTCCCAGGCCGAGCCCGAGGCGAGCGTCTCCTTGGCGTAGAACCCTTCCTTCACGAACGTCCCGTCCGGGCGAAATACCTGCACGCGGTCGCCCTGGCGGTCGCACACGTAGATGAGACCGTCGTTCGAGCGTTCGACGCAGTGCACCGGGTTGCGGAACTGCTGGGCTGGCGGGGCTTTCGGGTCGTAGTTACCCATGGGAGCGTCGTTCGGCTTGTTGCCGTACGCACCCCAGTAGCGCTTCATCTTGCCGGTATCGGCGTCGACCACGGCGACGCGTTTGTTGGTGTAGCCGTCGGCGATGTACGCTTCGTTGGTCTTGGGATCGACCCAGATCTTCGCGACGCGCCCGAAGTTCTCAGGATCGTTGCTGCCCGCGTTCTTGCCGTAGCGGCCCAGCTGCATCAGGAACTTCCCCTCCTTGGTGAACTTCAGGACGTGGGCGTCGCCCTTGCCGTTGCCGCCGAGCCACACGTTGCCCTTGTAGTCGACGTGGACGCCGTGTGCCCCTTCCGGCCACTCGTAGCCCGGTCCCGGGCCGCCCCAGGACCTGACCAGGTTGCCGGCCTGATCGAAAACCAGAATGGGCGGGGCCGTGCGGCAGCACTCGGAGATGGGAGGATTCTGCTCCAGCCCCTTTTCATTGACGTGCAGCCCTCCCGCTCCGCGATGGATGACCCAGACGTGGTCCTGCTCGTCGACCCACACCCCGATCGTCCAGCCGAGCAGCCAGTGATTCGGCAAGGGTTTCGGCCACAAGGGATCCACCTCGAACACCGGCGCCTGGACGGTCGGTCCTGAGGTGGCGGCCCTGTTTTCGAGCAAGGCCTGGCAGGCTGCGAGCGCGGCGAGGACTGAAACAAAGGCCGCAGCGATGCGAAGATTGCGCTTGTTCTCATTGCTTTTCATTGTCTCCCCCTTTTCCTTGTAAGCTGCGCTGCCGCTATGCTCGACGCCCGGAAAATCCTTGTCAACTGCCTCGCAGCGCTGACGGCGCTGGCGCTCGTCCTGCCTCCTTGCGCCGAGGCTCACGACATCCCGACCGAGGTCACGGTCCATGCCTTCGTCAGGCCGGACGGGCGGCAGCTGCACCTGCTGGTGCGCGTGCCGCTGAAGGCCATGCGCGAAGTGGATTTTCCGAAACGGGGAGCGGGCTACCTCGATCTCGCGCGCGCCGCCGCGGCGCTGCGCAACGCGGCAACGCTGTGGATCGCCGACAGCGTCGAGCTTTACGAGAACGACCTCCGCCTGGGCCTGCCGCGGGTCGCCGACGCCCGCGTGTCGCTGGAGTCGGACAAGTCCTTCGCGTCCTACGAGCAGGCGCTCGCGCACCTCGCCGGCCCGCGCCTGCCCAACAACATGGAGCTCTACTGGGAACAGGCGCTGCTCGACGTCCTGTTCGAATATGCGATCGGCTCCGATCGCTCAGACTTCTCGATCCGGCCCCGGCTCGAGCGGCTCGGCCTGCGAACCAGCGTCGCGCTCCGCTTCCTGCCCGCCGAGGGCGTCGTGCGCGCCTTCGAGCTGCACGGGGATCCGGGCCTGGTCAGGCTGGCTCCGCGCTGGCACCAGGCCGCCTGGCGCTTCGTCGAGGCGGGATTCTTCCACATCCTCGAGGGGACCGACCATCTGCTGTTCCTGCTTTGCCTGGTGATCCCGTTCCGGAGGGTCGGGCAGCTCGTCCTGCTGGTCACCGCGTTTACCGTCGCGCACTCGATCACGCTTATCGCTTCCGCGTACGGCCTTGGACCGGACGCGCTGTGGTTTCCGCCGCTGATCGAAACGCTGATCGCGATTTCCATCCTGTACATGGCGATCGAGAACGTCCTCGGCAGCAACGTCGGGCGCCGCTGGTTGATCACTTTCGGGTTCGGCCTGGTCCACGGGTTCGCTTTCTCTTTCGCGCTCCGCGAAACTCTGCAATTCGCCGGGTCACACCTGTTGACATCGCTTCTGTCGTTCAATCTCGGTGTCGAGCTCGGTCAGCTCCTCGTGCTCGCGTTCCTCGTCCCCGCGCTGGAAATCCTGTTCCGGTTTCTGGTCGCGGAGCGTCTGGGAACCATCATTCTCTCGGTGCTGGTGGGCCACACGGCCTGGCACTGGATGACCGAGCGCGCGGATCGCTTGAGCAAGTTCCCGTGGCCGGCGCCCGACGCCTCGCAGCTGGCAGTCGCCATCCGCTGGCTCATGGGCGTGCTCGTCCTGGCGGGCATCGCCTGGGTCGCGCGCGGCGCGTTGCGCGAGCGGGCGCGACGGCGCCAGCATCAATCGACCCCGGCCCCCAAGTAAGGCTACACTTACGAGGAAGAGCCCATCGGGGCCGGCAGGAAAGGGTAGTCATGGCCAAGCGAAGAAAAGCCAACGGGTACGCGCGGCCGGTCAGAACGAAGCGCGACTACGAACGCGCGTCGAGCGTGGCCAAGCGCCTCTCGAGTCAGGCGGACCGGGATTCCGCCGCCGAGCTGCGCCTGCAATCGCTGCTCCGGCAATTGGACAAGTTCGACGACCTCGAGGAAGAGGCGGGCGGGGACGACCCGGCGGACTATCCCTATTCGGGACCTCGCAGGCGCTGGTCGGACAACGAGTCCGGAGACAGCTGACGTTCAGTCCAGCCTGCGGCTCTTCGCGTTCCAGTTCCGTTCGAGGTTCTCGATCAGCGCCGGGCTGAAGTGGCAGTAGGCCTGCTCGAGCGCGTACAGGGCGAAATAGCTCCGGAACAGATCAAACGGCTCCTGCGCGATGCGCAAGGCGCGCCGGTTCGCGCTCGCGCTGACCACGCCCGAACCGGTCAGCTTGTCGACGACGCGTTCGATCGCGCCGTCCATGTCGCCTCCCGCGACCACTTCGTCGCAGATCAGCCGCCCCTCCGCGCTGTCGCAATCGAAGCGGCGCTCGGCCATGATCGCCTGGCGCGCGATGCGGTCTCCAACGAAGCGCGGCAGGCGAAGGTTGGCCGCGCCGGGGATGATGCCCTCCTTGCGCGCGGGCAGACTCATGAACGCGTCCTGCGCCGCGAGCACGTAGTCCATGACGAGCAGGTACTGGCAGTGCCCGCCGATCGCGAATCCCTCCACCGCCGCGATCCAGGGTTTCTCCAAGGTCCGCCCGTTGACGTCGTCCGGCTGAGCGTCCGGCCGCGCCAGACCCCGGTAGATCTTGTTCACGATTCCCAGGTCGCGCTGCAGGTACCAGATGAACGGCACCTTGCCGCGGTAGAGATGCGTGAGGTTGATGCCGCTGCCGAGCACGCGGCGTCCCTGGTACTTTCCGCTCTGCACGATATCGCCGCGCAGCACGCAGATCTGGGTGCGCGGATCGAGGATGGCGAGATCCACCGCGATCTCGGCCGCCTCGAGGGTGCTGTCGTCCTCGGCGTTCAGGTGGCGGGGATTCTTCTGGATCACGTACGAGGCCTTGCCTCTGCGAAAGACCTCGGCCGCGCCCAGGTCCGTACGCCCGTTCATTCCCAGGTCCGAGAGTCGTTCGGCCGTCTTGGCGTGAGGCAGCAGCATCGCGTGGCAGAGGTGGTGCCCTGCGCGTGGATTCGCAAGAACCGCGGAGGCGAAGATCCCCTGGTCGATTTCGTGCCCCTCCTTGTCTCGTTGCAGGAGCGCCGACTCTGCCGCGACCTGCCCGCGCGTCGGGACGAGCCCCGGCACGAGCGCCGCCGCGTCGTACACGAGCTTCTCGACGCGGATGAAGCGCGAGCGTTTCTGCGTGAGCCGCTCGTAGACCGCTTCGACGTGGGCGGAGAGGAAATGCGTGCGCGCGTCGCGCGCTGCCTGCTTGATCCGCTCGGCCGCTTGCGCCTGCTCTGCGTTGCGCGCGGGCTTGGCGGGCAGGCGCGCGAGCAGCGCCGCGCTGCTCTCCCAGAATCGCGAGTAGCGCGTGCAGTCGCCGGCAAAATCGCCGGTGTCCTGGGGCGCTGCCTCTTGAACAGGTGCCGTTGCCGCCAAAGCGCCGCTCCTTCAGGTCTTGGGCCGCTTGTCGATGACTCGGACCGCCTTGCCCTGCGAGCGCTGGACCGTGCCCGGCTCGACCACGTGCACCTTGGCGGTCACACCAATATAACCCTTGATCATCCGTTCCACATCCTGCGAGAGGGCGGTCCTTGCCGCGACCGGGAGCGGCCCCGGAATTTCCGGGCGGTGCTCGACCAGCACGTCGAGATCGTCCAGGTGCCCGTCGCGGCGGACTTCGAGCACGTAGTGGGGCGAAAGCCGCTCTTGCTTCAGCAGCAGTTCCTCGATCTGCGAAGGGAACACGTTGACGCCTCGGATGATCAGCATGTCGTCGCTGCGCCCGGTGACACGCGCCATGCGGCGCATGCTGCGCGCGGTGCCGGGCGAAAGGCGCGTGAGATCGCGCGTGCGGAAACGGATCACCGGCATGCCGATCTTGGTGAGCGAGGTGAGGACCAGCTCGCCGTTCTCGCCGTCGGGCAACCCCTTGCCGCTCTGCGGATCGATGATCTCGGGATAGAAGTGGTCCTCCCAGATCGTCAGCCCGTCGCGGGTCTCGAGGTGCTCGCTTGCGACTCCCGGCCCGATCACCTCCGACAGTCCGTAGTGGTTCAACGCGGCGAGGCCAAGGCGCCTCTCGATCTCATCGCGCATGCCCTCGGTCCACGGCTCTGCGCCGAAGATCCCGACGCGCGCCGAGCACTGCGCCGGGTCGAGGCCCTGGCGCGCGAACTCGTCGGCGATCACCAGCGCATACGATGGCGTGCACATGAGTATGCCGGGCTTGAAATCGCACATCAGCTGCACCTGCCGCTCGGTCATGCCGCCGCTCACCGGAACGACAGTCGCGCCCAGCGCCTCGGCGCCGTAGTGCGCGCCCAAGCCCCCGGTGAAAAGGCCGTAGCCGTAGGCGACGTGCACGATATCGGTCGACTTCCCACCCGCCGCACGGATGGAACGCGCCATCACCGCCGACCAAGTGTCGATGTCCTCCTTCGTGTAGCCGACGACGGTGGGCTTGCCCGTGGTCCCGCTCGAGGCATGCACGCGCACGATTCTGTCCATGGGCACCGCGAACATCCCGAAGGGATAGTTTGCCCGCAGGTCGGCCTTGGTGGTAAACGGAAACTTCGCGAGGTCCGCAAGCTCTTTCAGATCGCCGGGGTGGACGCCCGCGGCAACGAAGGCCTTGCGGTAGTGCGGAACCCTGTCGTAGGCATGCTTGAGGGTCCAGCTTAACCGCTCGTGCTGCAGAGCACGCAGCTCGTCAATGCTCGCCTTCTCGATCGGTTCGGGTTGATCCATTGCCAGAATCATTTCATGAATCCCGGCAGCCAGGTCGCGATCGGCGGGAAGGCGACGATGATCGCGAGCAGCGCGACGAGCGCCACGTTGAAAGGGAGCACGCCGCGGAACACCGTGCCTATCGTCAGGTGGCGCAGCAGGCTCTTCACCACGAAGATGTTCATCCCCACCGGCGGGCTGATCAAGCCGATCTGGACGACGATCACGATGATGATGCCGAACCAGACGGGGTCGAAGCCGAGCGCAGTCACGACGGGAAAGAACAGCGGCACCGTGAGCAGGATCATCGACAGCTCCTCCATCGCCGTGCCGAGCACCACGTAGATCGCACAGATCGCCACGACCACCAGAATCGGGTGGACGGCGAACCGGGTGACGAAGCCCTTCAGGTCCGAAGGCATCGTGGTGTAGTTGATGAAGTTCGCGAAGATGAGCGCGCCGATCAGGATCATGAACAGCATCGAGGTGGTGCGCACGCTCTCGATCAGGACCTCTACGAAGGTGCTCCAGCCGAGCGCCCGGCGCGCCAGCGCGAACACGAGCGCGCCCCCGGCGCCGATTCCCGCACCCTCGGTCGCGGTGAAGGCGCCGGCGTAGATCCCGCCGATCACGACGAGGAACAGCAAAACCACCGGCCAGACGTGCCTGATCGCCTCGAGGCGCACCGCCCGAGAGCTGCGCTCGCCCCGCGGGCCGGCCAGCGGATCGCGCCGGGTCATCCAGGCGACGGCGAGGCAGAGGAGCAGCGTCGCCACGATACCGGGGAGAATTCCGGCCGCGAAGAGCTTGCCGATATTGGTCTCGGTCATGATGCCGTAGATCACCATGATCACCGAAGGCGGAATCAGGATGCCGAGCGTGCCGCCTGCGGCGATCGAGCCGGATGCAAGCGTGTCCTTGTAGCCGAACTTGCGCATCGAAGGGTAGGCCACCTTGGCGAAGGTCGCGGCGGTGGCGATCGAAGAGCCGCAGATCGCCCCGAAGCCCGCGCAGGCGACGATGGTGGACATGGCGAGGCCGCCGCGTTTGTGCCCGAGAAAGGTGTAGGCGGCGTGGTAGAGCTCCTCGGACATGCGCGCACGCACCACGAAATTGCCCATGAGGATGAAGAGCGGGATCACCGACAGGGTATACGCGAGGCCGGTCTCGTAGGTGGTTTGCGCGATCATCGATGCCGCCGCGCCGAAATTGACTTTCCAGGCGAAGCCGAAGAAGCCCACGATCCCCATGGCGAAGGCCATCGGGACCCGCATAAAAGCGAGCAGCAGGAAAGCGGCGAGCCCGAGCAGTCCCTCGGTCATGCGAGCGGCCCCTCGGTCTCGCCGGGAACGTGGCGATGCGGCCGGCGGAACAGCGTCACGAGCAGGGCCATGGCGGTGAGCGCCATGAGGACGGCCATCGCGTAGGTGAGCCAAGCGAGCCTGAATTGCAGCTGCGAAGTGGTCTCGCCCGCGCGCTGGAGGTCCTCGGCGCGCAGCCACAGGCGCCAAGAAAGGCAGCCGGTGCAGGCCGCGCCGACGAGCGACGCGAGCGCGTGCTGGATGTGGAACAGCCAGTCCGGGGTCACCGGGTCGAACAGGTCGACGGTGATGTGGTCGCCGCGCAAGGTGACGAGCGGCAGGCCCGCGAAGATCAGCGCGGCGAGCAGCACCTCGGTGAGCTCGAAGCCGCCCGTGACCGGCTTGTTGAGGAAATAGCGCCCGACGACGTCGACGCAGGTGAGCAGCATCAGGCAGAGCATCAGCGCCGCGGCGACATGGCCGAGCGCAGGCACGACCGCGCGGTCGAACCAGTCGAGCGGCCGGCGGGATTTCACCCGAGCTCGCGGCGCCGCGGTTGCACGTCGACTATTTCTTCTCCATCGCCGCGATCTCGGCGCGCAGCGCCTTCAGCACCGCCGCCCCGTCGATGCCCTTGGGCCTCGCCTTCTTCTCGATCCATTCGCGCTCGAGCGGGTCGGTCTTCGCCTTGATCTCGGCGCGGAACTGGGCGCTCGCTATGACGATCGGGATCTTGGCCTCGCGCACCGCCGCCTCGCCTTTTGCGTCGGCCGCGTCCCAGGCGCGTCCGGAGCGTCGCGCGAGGGCCTCGCCCAGGAGCGGCCGGATCGCCTTGCGGTCGGCTTCCGGGATCTGACTCCACTTCGCCGGATTCGCGATCCACGCGAAGCTCACGTTGTACAGGCCGCCCGGAACGTAGGTGACGTGCTTGATGAGCGGAACGAGCTTGAACGAGAGCGGCGATTCCTTCGGGAAGAACAGCCCGTCGGCGACGCCGCTGGAGAGCAGCTCGTAGCTCTCGGGGGCGGGCTTGAGCATCGGCACCGCGCCCAGTTTCTTGGCGATCTCGTTCACCAAGCCGCCGCCGACGCGGATCTTCAGCCCGTCGAGATCCCTGAGCGCGCCGATCGCGCGCTTGGTGTTGTACATCTGTCCCGGGCCGTGGGTAAACACCGAAAGCAGCACTACACCACTGTGCTCGTCCGCCCCGGCGAGCATGTGCGCGTAGATGCGCTGGTAGGCGACCGACATGGCCTCGGCGGTGTCGCCCATGAACGGGAATTCGGGCGCGTCTGTGAGAGCGAAGCGGCCCGGCGTGTAGCCGTGCGTGACGAAGGAGAGGTCCATCAGGCCGTCCTTCACGCCGTCGAAAGTCTGCACCGCCCCGACGGGCGCCTTGGGCAGGATGTTGCATTTCACGCGGGCCGCGGTCACTTTCTCGATGTCCGCGCACAACGGCGCGAGCATGGTCGCGGTGATCGGGTGCCCGGGCGGAACCCAGGAGCTTGCGTTGAGGACGACCTGCGCCGCCGCCGGGGCCGATGCGACGAGCGCCGCCAGCCCGAACCCGCGTACCGATATCACGATTCCTTTCATGGCTTCCTCCGACGTGAATTATGTCGCATGTCCACGGTGCTCGACCAATCCGGGCGAAACGATGTGGGTGCGCAGCGTCGCGACGCCCTCGATCGAGCATTCGACCACGTCCCCGGGCTTCAGGAACAATTCCGCCGCGTTCGGCTTGCCCACGGCGACTCCGCCAGGGGCGCCGGTTGCGAACATGTCGCCCGGCTCGATCGCGATGTAGCGCGAGAAATGCTCGAGCAGGTCGGGCAGCTTCCAGATCTGGTCGCGCGTGTTGACTCGCATGCGCTCCTCGCCGTTCACCGAGCAGGTCATCCACAGGTCGTAGGGGTCGCGGATCTCGTCCATCGTCACGATCTCGGGCCCCAGGGGCCCGAATCCGGGGATGTTCTTGGCGGTCCAGAAGCGCGAGCCCGAGGCGACCTCGCGCTTCTGCAGGTCGCGGCAAGTGAGATCGTTCAGGATCGTGACGCCTGCGACGTAGTCGAAAGCGTCCCTCTTCCTGGCGCCCAGGGCGCGCCTGCCGATGACGAAAACCAGCTCCGGCTCGTAGTCGAGACTGACGATGCCCTCGGGCCGCGCGACTCGCGCGTTGTGCCCGCAGAGGCAGGAGTTGAGCTTGATGAATCCGGTGGGCTCAAGCGGCGTCTCGGTGAGCAGTTCGTTCCTCTTCAATTCCTCGAGATGCGTGCGGTAGTTCTTCCCGGCGCACAGGAACTTGTCGGCGTCGGGGATGGGCGGCAGGTAGCGAATCTCGCGTTCATCGAGAAGCGCCGCGGCGAACCCCGCGCGGTCTGCGTGCGCCTCCGCGGCCAACTTGCGCACCCGCTTCATCGCCGGATCGCCTGCGGCGAGCAGGTCTCTCATGCGAGCGGGCGGCGCGGGTTCGCCTGCGACGCCCGCAGCGGCGGCCAGATCGAGCACCTGGCGTGCGACCCGCGCCCCGATCCGCGGAGAGTCCGTGCCGCGCACGGAAAAAGTGATCAGGCGCATGCTCGGGTCAGATGAACGCTACCGGTTTTTCCGCGCCGCCAGCTTCTCCGCGGTGATCTCCGGCTCGATGCCTTGCGCTTCGGCTGCGTCGAAGTTCAACTCGACCTTGATGCCGTTCGGGTCGTACATGAACAGCTGGTAGAGCGCCTGCCCGTTCGCGCGCCGCTCGCTGAACTCGATCTTGTGGCGGCGCAGGTGCGCCAGGGTCTGCTTCAGACCCTTCGCGCGGAACGCGATGTGGTCGATCGCGCCCGTGCCGGCGCCCACATCCTGCGCGAGGCGTCCGAGATAGGTCTTCTGGTTGTCGCTCGCATGCTTCGCGCTCCTGCCTATGTGGACCACGTCCACGCCGTCGAGGTACATCCAGTAGACGGGAAAGCCGAAGTCCGGGTGCCAGCCCTCCTGCATGCCGAGCACGTCGCGGTACCAGTCGCGGGTCGCGTCGATCTCGTCGGAGAGGACGAGGTAGTGCTCGATGTGGGAGAGAGGCATGCCGGGTCCCTTAGTATTTCTTGATGTCGGAATGCGCGACCATCACCATGTAGACGAGCAAGAACGAGAACAACATCGCGCTCCACAGCGAAAAGATCGAGAAGCTCTGGCTGAGGTCAAGCAGCGCCACGCCCGCAAAGAAGAGGAACACGTCGATCAGCGTGATGTCGAGAATCAGCACGACGAGCTTCGCCGGCCGGGTGTCGAGCAGCTTCTGGCAAGCCGAGAGCGCAGGATTGGCGGGAAATTTGGAAACGAGCGTGCGCGTCGTCCACCAGGTCACCGCGAGCACGCATTTGGCGAGAGCCGCTGCAAGCACCGCTTCCTTGAATGCCTGCGGCGTGAGGCTCCACTGGCTGATGATGAAGTTGAAGACCACGACGGTATTGGAATACATAGGATTTGCTCCTTTTTTAATGTGCTCCCGAGTCCGGACGGCCGCCCAGCCCGGCCCCTTCCGCATCGCTCATTCCAATTTCTGGGGGCCAGTGTAAGCTCTCTGGCGGATAAAGTGTGAGTGCCTCATGAAACACGAAACTGCAGTCATGGAGCAGGCCACCAGCCTCCGGACCGGGGCCTACTGGATGCCCTTCACCCACAACCGCTATCTCAAGAAAAACCCCCGGTCGAGAATCCTCGTGCGCGCCGAGGGCGCGTACTACACGACCGCCGAGGGTCGGCGTCTGTTCGACTGTGTCTCGGGCATGTGGTGCTGCCCGCTCGGCCACGGCCATCCGAAGATCGCGGAAGCCGTGGCGCGGCAGGTGAAGGAGCTCGACTACAGCCCCGCGTTCCAGATGGGGCATCCGAAAATCTTTTCCCTCGCCGAGCGAATCGTCCGACTCGCGCCTGCGGGAATGGGCCAGGTCTTCTTCACCAACTCGGGCTCCGAGGCGGTGGACACCGCGCTCAAGATCGCGGTCGCGTACCACCGCATGAAGGGCGAGGCTGCGCGCACTCGCCTGATCGGCAGGGAGCGCGGCTATAACGGCGTGGGCATCGGCGGGATTTCGGTCGGCGGCATCGCGCCCAACCGCAAGATGTTCGCGCCGCTGCTCTTGCAGGGGGTCGACCACCTGCCGCACACCTACAACGCCGCCGAGATGGCGTTCTCGCGCGGCCAGCCGAAGTGGGGCGCGCATTTGGCCGACGAACTCGAGCGCCTGGTCGCGCTGCACGACGCATCGACGATCGCCGCGGTCATCGTCGAGCCGATGCAAGGATCGGCCGGGGTGATCGTTCCGCCGGCAGGCTATCTCGAGCGGCTGCGTGCGATCTGCGACAGGCACGGCATCCTGCTCATCTTCGACGAGGTGATCACCGGGTTCGGGCGACTGGGCGAACCCTTCGGCGCGCAGCGCTTCAGCGTCGTGCCCGACATGATCACCTTCGCCAAGATCGTCACCAACGGCGTCATCCCCATGGGCGGGGTGATCGTGAAACCTGCGATCTACGACGCCTTCATGACCGGACCCGAAACGGCGGTGGAGCTGTTTCACGGCTATACCTACTCGGGCCACCCCATGGCCGCGGCCGCGGCGCATGCGACGCTCGACGCGATCGAGGAAGAAGGGACCTTCAAGCGCGTGCGTGAGCTCGAGCCCGTGCTCGAGCAGGCTGCACATGCGCTGAAGGGCGAGCCGGGTGTCCTGGACATCCGCAACATCGGTCTCGTCGCGGCGGTCGAGCTCGAGCCCCTTCGCGAAAACGGGCAGGCCAAGCCCGGGGCGCGCGCGCTCAAGGTGTTCGAGCGCGCGATGGAGGACGGCATGCTGTTTCGCTTCACCGGCGACATCATCGCCGTGGCGCCGCCCTTCATCTCGACCAAGGCCGAGATCGAAACCATGGCCGAAAAGCTGCGCGCCGCGATCCGCGCGGTGGTCTAGTCGACGCCTATCTGGCCCGGTAGACGATCTTTCCGCCCACCATCGTCATGAGCGGCTTGATGTCCTTGATCTGCTGGGCGGGCGCCGAGAAGTAGTCGCGATCGAGCACGAGCAGGTCCGCGTACTTGCCGGGCTGGATCGAGCCGAGGTTGCTTTCCTGGAAAACGAAGAAAGCGTTGCTGCGCGTGTGCGCGATGAGCGCCTCTTCGCGCGAGATGGTCTGGCGGTTGACCTTGCGCCCTCCGATCATGCGGCCGGTCACGGCGAACCAGAGCGTATAGAAGGGGTTGGACGTCGTCACGGCGGTCGCGTCCGACCCCAGCCCCCAGACGATCCCGCTGTCCTGAACGCGCTTGAACGGCGGCATGTCCCACGCGCGCTCGCCGTGCACCTTGTGCATCAGCGCGCCCTGGATGAGCGGCCGGCTGTGCAGCCCCGCGTACATTCCCAGTCTCTTCATGCGCGCGAGCTGCGCATCGCTCACCTGGTCCAGATGCGAGAGAACCCACCGCAGGCCCTTGATCGGCTCGACCTTGTTGAGCCCCTCGAGCTCGGCCAAATAGGCCTCGATCGCGCTTTCCATCTCGACGTGGGCGTTCAGGAACATTCCGCTTTCGGCGATCGCCTGCATGATGCGGCGCACCTCGCGCATGTCTTCGGGCTTGGCGACGAAATCGTTGCGCAGCAGGTTGGTCGTCGCGGACTGATAGAGGGATTCGCCCCAGCCGATGTTTTCGAAATAGTCGTTGCCCTGAAAAGGCCTGTGCTCTTGGATCTCGGCGAGCACCTTGTCGACCTGCTCCGGCGTCGCCGGCTGCCGGATGGTGGTCCAGAAGGCGCGCGCGTTCAGCTCGCCGCGTTCGGCGAGGGTCTGGTACGCCGCGTAGTGTTTTTCGCTGACGCCGCGCCCGCCCGCGTCGTACCAGGCTGTGATCCCCATGGCGTTCAGCCCGGCGACGAACTTGCGGACGTTCGCGATCCACTGCTCCTTGTCGGGCAGCGGGATCTTCGCCGCGACGAAGGCGACGCCGCCCGCGCTGCGCACGACACCCGTCGGCCTGCCGTTCGCGTCCTTCTCGATCCTGCCGCCGCGCGGGTCGGGCGTGGCGGCATCGATCCCGGCGGCTTTCAGCGCCCCGCTGTTGAGATAGCTCTGGTTGTATACCGCCTGCAGCACTACCGGATTCTCGGGAGCGATGCGGTCGAGCTCGTCCAGCGGAAACCCTCGCGGGTCGTCGGTGAACTGCTCCTCGGACCAGCCGCCGAGCGTCACGATCCACTCGCCGGGGCGCGCGGAGCGCACGCGCCCGGTGAGCATCTCGAGCGCCCGCTTGCGCGAGGCGACGCCGTCCAGCCGCAGCTCGTCGTGCTCGGGCGCGCGGATGAAATGCGCGTGGTTGTCGATGAGTCCCGGAATCACGGTCTGCTTCTTGAGGTCGATCACCTTCGTGCCCTTGCCCTGAAGCTCGAGCACGTCCGCGTTGTTGCCGACGGCGACGATGCGCTGTCCCCGGATCGCCAGCCCTTGAGCGATCGTGAAACGCTCGTCGACGGTGACGATCTTGCCGTTCACCAAGATGGTGTCGGCCGGGTCGGCGGCAAGAACCGGCGACCCGATCGCGCACAGCAGCGCCGCCGCTCCGGCAGAAAGGATCGCTGCCGGATTCGACGCGATGCCGGTTCCAGCCTGTTCGCAGTTCATTTCCGTTCCTCCGTGCCGCCGAGATTCGGTCCCGCGGCAATGATAACCCGGTCCACCTCAGCGCGCGGCCCCGCGCGCCGCGCGAATGGCGCGCCAGACGCGCTCGGGCGTCGCCGGCATCTCGATGTGCGTCACGCCGAATTCCGCGAGCGCGTCGACGATCGCGTTCGCAACCGAAGCGAGCGCGGGCGTCGTGCCGCCTTCGCCTCCCGCGCGAATGCCGAGCGGGTTCGTCGGCGAAGGCACCTCGCTCAGCTCGGTCGAAAAAGGCGGAAAGTGGTCCGCCCGGGGCATGGCGTAATCCAGGAACGAAGCGGAAAGCATCTGCCCGGATTCAGGGTCGTAACGGCATTCCTCGAGCAGCGCCTGCCCCGCGCCCTGAGCGATGCCGCCGTGAGTCTGCCCGTGGAGAATTAGCGGATTGACGGCCCGGCCGACGTCGTCCACCGCCGCGAGGCGCGCGATTTCCACCATGCCGGTGTCGGGATCGACTTCCACCTCGCACACCTGGCACCCGTAGGGAAACGCGGCGACGCGGATGGTCTCGGTATGCGCAGCGGCGAGCGGCAGGGCCGCGGCCACTTCGAAAATCCCGATCGAGCGGTCGGTGCCCTTCACCGAGAAACGCCCTGCGGCAAACTCGATGTCCCCCGGCGCGACCTCGAGGAGGCGCACCGCCAAGGTCTTCCCTTTTTCCAGAATCGCGTCGCAAGCCTTGCCGAGGACGATGCTCCCGAAGCGCATCGAGCGGCCCGAGTGCGAGCCGCCGCCCTCGGACACGACGTCCGTGTCGCCTGTGATCAGATTGACGCTCTCGAACGGAACGCCGAGCCATTCGACCAGGAGCTGCGCGAAGCTGGTCTCGTGCCCCTGGCCGCTCGAAAGCGTGCCGATCACGGCGTCGACGCGGCCTCCGGGACGTATCGTGATCTCCGCGCGCTCGGTGGGAAAGCCCGAGGTCACTTCCACGTAGTTGGCGAGCCCGATGCCGCGCAGCTTTCCGCGGCTGCGCGCCTCGGTGCGGCGCGCGGCAAAACCGTCCCAGTCGCCCAGCGCAAGCGCCGAGGACATCACGCGGCTGTACGCGCCGCTGTCGTAGCCGAGTCCGAACGGATTCCGGTACGGCATCGCCGATTCCGGGATGAGGTTGCGCCGCCGCAGCTCCAGGCGGTCGAAGCCGTGCTCGCGCGCGGCGAGGTCGATCAGCCGCTCGACGACGAAGATCGCCTCGGGCCGGCCCGCGCTGCGGTAAGGCGTCGTCGGCGGCGTGTTGGAGAGGACCGCGCGGGCGCGCACGTACGCGGCAGGAATGCGGTAGACGCTGGTCATGATCGAGGCGCCCTTCGACAGCGGGACATGGGAGGCCGAGTGCGCCCCGGCGTTGCTCAGGTTTGAGGAGCGCAGCGCGAGAAAATTGCCTTGCGCGTCGAGCGCGAGCTCCGCCGCTACGGTCAGGTCGCGTCCCTGATAGTCGGAGAGAAACGCCTCGCCCCGCTCGCAGGTCCACTTCACGGGGCGGCCGATGCGCCTGGCCGCCCACGCGACCAGCGCGAACTCGGGGAAAAAACTGTTGCGCGTGCCGAAATTGCCTCCGGTATCGCGGGCCACCACGCGCACCGCCTCCTCGTCGACGCCGAGAATCCACGCGAGCTCGCGCTTCTGCCGCACCACCCCGCCGCTGCCCGCGTACAGCGTGTAGCGCTTGGCCGCCGGGTCGTATGCGGCCAGCGCGGCGCGCGGCTCCATCGGCACGCCTGTCACGCGCTGCACCCGGGTCTCGAGCCGGACAACGTGGGCGGCGTCCGCGAACGCCGCTTCCGTCGCCCGCGCGTCGCCGAGGTCCGCGTCGATGCTGACGTTGGAGGGACGCTCTTCCCACAGAACAGGCGCGCCGGGGCGCGACGCCTCCGCCGCGCTCGTCACCGAAGCGAGCGGCTCGTAGTCGACGCGCACGAGCTCGGACGCGTCGCGCGCGAGCAGGACCGTTTCGGCAACGACTATCGCGACCGCCTCGCCGGCGAATCGCGCCTTGTCGGCCGGCAAAGGCCAGTGGGGCGCGACGAAGATCTCCGAGCCGTCGCGGTTTTGCAACCGGACATCGGGAGGGCTCACCGAAAACGGCCGGTGCGGAATGGATTTCAGGCCGTCCTCGAGGAGATCCGCGCCGGTCAGCACGGCGAGCACGCCCGGCAGGGCCGTCGCTTCTGCCGCATCGATTCGCGCGATGCGCGCGTGGGCGCGCGGCGAGCGCACCATGACCGCATGGGCCTGCCCGGGGAGATTGAGGTCGTCGCTGTAGCAGCCCCTGCCGGTGAGAAGCCGGATATCCTCCTTGCGGACCACCGGCTTCCCGACGCCCTTCGAACCGGCAGAATTCTCCAAGAGCTACGTTCCTCCGATTGAACCGCGCAGCGCGTGCGGTATCATGGCACGGTCCACGCGGGGCGAGAAAGCCTCGCGCAGAGACGAACACGTTCGACCGGAGGATCGAGGTCGTGGAAAGTCCCAGGAAGTCGGCAATTCTCCTTGCGGCGCTTCTCGCTGCGCCGCTCGCGGCACAGCACTACCCCTCGAAGCCCGTTCACGTCTACGTCCCGTCGAGTCCCGGCGGCGCCTCCGACATCGCCGCGCGGCTGGTGAGCCCCAAGCTCGCCGAGACCCTCGGCCAGCCGTTCGTGGTCGAGAACCGCGTCGCCTCGGGAGGCATCGTTGGCACGGCGCAGCTCGCGAAAGCCCCCGCAGACGGCTACGCGATCATGATGACTTTCGACACCTTCGCTTCCAACCCGCATCTCTACAAGGAGCTGCCCTACGACGTGGTGAAGGACTTCGCGCCGATCATGCTGATGCTGCGCTATCCGCAGATCCTCGTCGTGCACCCTAGCCTCAAGGTGAAGACCGTTCCCGAGTTCGTCGCCTACGCCAAGGCGAACGGCGCGACGCTGAATTACGGCTCGGCCGGCCCCGCATCCTCGAGCCGCCTCGCCTTCGAGCTGTTCAAGGACGCAGCGGGCATCCAGGTGGAGGCCGTGCACTACAAGGGCGGCGGGCCGGCGATCAACGACCTTGTCTCGGGCACGGTGCAGGTGATGCTGATCCAGGCGGGCGGCGCGATCGGGCAGAACGTCAAGGCGGGGAAGCTCGTCGGCCTCGCCACCAGCGGACAGCAGCGGTCGCCGCACTACCCGAACCTGCCCACCATCTCCGACTTCTACCCCGGCTTCGAGACGAGCTCCTGGGTCGGCATGATCGCGCCGGCGGAGACGCCGCGACCGGTCATCGACAAGCTGAACGCGTCGCTCGTGAAAATACTCGCCGCGCCCGACATGAAGGAGAGGTTCGACACGCAGAGCGGCGAGATCGTCGCAAGCACTCCGGAGTACTTCGGCGAGCTGATCAAGACGGAATCGGCGAAGTGGGGGAAGGTGATCCGCGAGAAGAACATCCGCATAGACTGACCGCGGCACAGCGCCCCCTGTGCGTCGCGGCGGACCGAGTCAGGTCGCTTCCGCCGTTGTGCCATAGCGAGCTTGGTTTACAAGTCGTCCGAGTTCATGGGCATCCGCAAGGGGAAGCAGGAACGCCTCCCGATGCTGCTCCAGCCACGGTCGCGCCGCCTCCCGCGAGCGGAAGAAGTGCACGTAATGGCAAAAGCTCGTGATGACGTTCGCATTCATCGCTGCCGCGTCGGGCAACAGGAAGGACACGACCAGCCCGGCGGGCTGCGCTGACTCCAACGCGTGTGGAGAGACCCTCAGGCGCACCGGATCGCCGCTGGCACGGCACGCCGATTCCACCTCCAAGGTGGCGCTCATGAGCGCGGGCAGAAACAGCGTATCCCACGCGCACCAGGCGTAAAGCTCGCGGCGCCCTGCTCGCAGCCGATGCGGCATCGCCGCGATCGTCAGCCCCCAGAAACCGATGATTCGCTGCTCGCCGTCGTAATACACGCCGGGCCAGGCGCGCAGCTGCCGGCTCACTACCTCCAACGGCATTTCCAAGCGATCGGCGAGCGCGGACGGCGAGACCGGCGCTCCGTGAGCAAGCCAACGATAGACCGCGAGCGAAAGCCTCCTGCCGCTTCCGTCCAGGACCGGAAAGGCGCCGAGGATTTGCTTGGACAGCGTTTCGACGTCGGGTGGTGGTTGAATCACGATTGCGGCCTCTCGCATCGGGTCAATTAGACTATTCGATTCAAGATCATTCGCATCGGCGTCAGAGCATGTAGCCGATATCGGAAGCTCCAGTCGGGTAGGCGAACATCGTGGTCTTCAGGGCCTCGGCGGTGAGCCCCTGCCGGATCGCGAGTGCAAAAACGTTGACCACCTCGTCGGCGTGCGGCCCGAGCAAATGCGCGCCGAGCACGCGGTCGGTCTTCTCTTCGACCAGCACCTTGAAGCCGTAGGTCGGCTCGGCGACGCGACGAGCGGTATACCAGTCGGACGCCTTTCGGGATTTGACGCGGAACTCGAGCCCGCGTTTGCGCGCCTCGGCTTCGCTCAAGCCGACCGCGGCGATCGGCGGGACGGTGAAAGCGACGCTCGGGACGCCGGTATAGTCCGGCTTTCGCTTATTGCCTTCGAGCAGATTCGCGGCCGCTATCTTCGCGTCGTGGCTGGACACCGGAGTGAGCGGCGGACCCATTTGCGCCGCGTCGCCCGCCGCGTACACGGCCGGGTTCGAGACGCTTTGCAGATACCCGTTCAGCGCAAGCCGCCCGTCCTTCACCGCGATGTCCGCCGCACCGAGATCGAGCGAGTCGAGCGACGGCGCGCGGCCGGCGGCATGGACGACGAGGTCGGCATCGACCTTGCTCGATTTTCCTCCGGAAGAGGCGAGCACGGAAAAACCATTGCCTTTCTGCTCTATCGCTTCGACTCGCGTCCGGGTGCGAACGTCGATTCCCACCCCGCGGAACTTCTCCATGAGCCAGCCGACGAGGTCCGGGTCGAACTGCGCGAGCATCCGCTCGCCCCGCTGCAGTATCGTCACCCGCCCGCCGGCGCGCGCCGCGATGTGCGAGAACTCCGCGGCGATGTAGCCGCCGCCGACCAGGACCATGCGCCGCGGCAAGCGCTCCAGATCGAGGAAATCCTCGTTGGTCGCCAAGTGTTCCTCGCCGGGGATCCCGAGTTTGACGGGCTCGGCCCCGGCCGCGATCAGGAAATGACGGCCTTCGACCATCTCGTCCTCGACCTTCATCATGTTCCGGCCGATGAACCGTGCGTGCCCATGCAAGGTGTCGATTCCCTTGTCGGCGTACATCCGCTCGTGCTTCTCGGGAACGGCGTCCGTGAAGCTGCGCTTGAACTCGATCAACTCCGGCCAATCCACCTCCAGTTTTCCGGCGACGCCGTGCGCGCGCATACGGGATGCGAAATCGATGACCTCGGCGCCGGAAACCAGCATCTTCTTCGGATCGCATCCGCGCAGCGCGCAGGTGCCGCCGAAGGGCCGAAAGTCGACCACTGCAACGTTCCAGCCGGCCGAGCGCACGCGTATCGCCGCGACCATCGCCGCGGTCCCCGTTCCGACGATCACGAGGTCATATTTTTTCGCCACGACGGCTCCGCATAAAATCCCCCACGTTGGCCGCCACGATCGCTAGCAGACCGCCGTACACCAGAAGTGCGTGTATCCATAACCCACCGAGCGCAACCGCCGCCCCGGCGAGCCCGAGCCAGAACGGCGCGAGGGCGCCGTGCGCTCTCGCCGAGCGGTACAGCAGCCAGAGGCTCAATGCCAGAAACGCAGCGTACAGAGGGATCAGCACAGCGTCCCTTACTAGGAATCCTGCCCCCACGGCAGTGACGGCCGAGAGGACAGCCGAGACGCCAAGGCAGCAGGCGGCCGCGAATGCGGCGCCGAGCGCGCTGGCCAACTGTTTCGCGAGATCGCTCATGCGAGGACGATCGCGTTCGCGCTCTATCCCGCGCAGCAGGACAGTTGCTTCACGTCCTTGGAGAACGTCTGCGCCGCGAGCTTCAGGCCCTCGACCATGGTTAGATAGGGGAACAACTGATCGGCAAGCTCCTGTACGGTCATCCGCGCGCGCAGCGCGAGCGCCGCGCTCTGGATGAGCTCGCCCGCCTCGGACGCAACGGCCTGCACACCGAGGAGCCGCCAGGAGCCCGCCTCGGCGACCAGCTTGATGAAGCCGCGCGTGTCGAAGTTGGCGAGCGCCCGCGGCACATTGTCGAGCGTGAGCGCGCGGGTCTCGATTGTGATGCCGCGCTCGCGGGCGGTGCGTTCATTCAGGCCTACCGTCGCCACCTGAGGGTCGGTGAACACGACCTCAGGCATGGTCCAGAGATCAAGCGTCGCCTCGCCGCCGGTCATGTTGATCGCGGCGCGCGTGCCGCCAGCCGCCGCCACGTACACGAACTGCGGCTGGCTGGCGCAGTCGCCGGCCGCATAGATGTTCGGTGCGTTTGTCTGAAGGCGCTCGTTCACCTCGATAGCCCCGTTCCCGAGCATCTTCACGCCGACGGCTTCGAGGCCCAGGTCGGCCGTGTTGGCACGGCGGCCGGTGGCGACCAGCAACTGATCGCCGCTGAGCGTCTGGCCGTTGCCGGTGATCCGGAACCGACCGTCGTAGTAACGCACGGATTCAGTCTTGAACGATGTGTAGACCTTGATGCCTTCGGCCTCGAGCGCCTCGCGCAGCCCCCGGCTCACATCCTCGTCCTCCATCGGCAGCAAACAGTCCATCAGCTCCAGCACCGTCACTTTCGCCCCAAGCCGCCAGAACGCCTGGCCCAGCTCCAGCCCGACGACCGATCCGCCGAGCACGACCAGATGTTCGGGAATGTCCTCGGCGACGAGCGCCTGCGTCGAGGTCCAGAACGGCGTGTCCTCGAGTCCCGGTATGGGCGGCACAGCGGGCGAGGCGCCGGTTGCAATCAGCGCGCGGTCGAAAGCCACGGCCCGCTCGCCGCCTTGCGTCAGCTTGACCGCGAGCGTCCTGGCGTCCTTGAAACGCGCATCGCCCCGCAGCAGGTTGATGTTCGGGCTCGATTCCAGGATGCTCTGGTACTTGGCGCGGCGCAGCTCGTCCACCCGGGCCCGCTGCTGCGCCACCAGCGCTTTGCGGTTGATTCCAGGAGTCGCGGCGGTGACGCCTACATCGAAGGGACTGTGCTCGCGTAAATGAGCGATGTGCGCGGCGCGGATCATGATCTTTGAGGGCACGCAGCCGACGTTCACGCATGTGCCGCCGATCGTGCCGCGCTCGATCACCGTAACGTTCGCGCCTTCTTCAGTCGCCCTGATAGCTGCTGCCATCGCGGCGCCGCCGCTGCCGATCACGGCGATGTGCAAGGGCTCTTCCGCGCCCCCGGCAGGTGCTCGCCGGCGGGCATTACTCCCCCTTGCTTCCCTTACCACCGGCTTGGCGCCATAACCCTTGGCTTCGACAGCGGAAGTCAGGGCATCCATCGAGAGCGGCTTCTCGCTTTCCACTCGCGCGAGCGCTTCCTCGTAGGACACGTAGGCCGTTCTTACGCCGGCAACGCCGCGAAGCGCGCCCGCGACGGCCCCCGCGCAATGGTCGCAAGTCATGCCGGAGATTCGCAATTCAGCGGTTGTCATGGAACCTCTTTCGTTCGAGGGTGATCGCCGCGCCCCTCGGTCTACTACTTCACGGTCGACGGATAACCCGCGTTGGCGGTCGCTTTGCGCAGCGCATCCACGTTCGTCCTGGCGTCGTCGAAAGTCACGACCGCTTCCTTCTTTTCGAGGCTCGCAGCGACTTTGTCCACACCGTCGACCTTCTTCAGCGCCTTGCCGACGGTGATGGGACACACTTCGCAATCCATTCCCGGCACGCTGAGCGTCACGGTTTTCGTTTCTGCTTGCGCTGGCGCGAAAACCGTCGAGCTCAGCAGGCCTGCGAGGGAAAGAACGGCTAAACGATGTTTCATGATGCACTCCTCAGTAAAAGAATCGGGCGATATAGGGGAAACCCAGCGCGACCAGCACGAGCGCGGACACCACCCAGAACATCACTTTGTAGACGCGGCGGGTCTGAGGGACTGCGCAAAGCGTCCCGGGCTCGCACGCTTCGGGGGCGGGAGCTCGGTAGATCGTTCTCCAGGCAAGACCCATGAAGACCAGCGCGACGCCGAGGGCGTAGGGACGATACGGCTCGAAGGCCGTGAGATTGGAGATCCACGCCCCGCTGATGCCGACGCTGAGCAGCACCAGCGGGCCCAAACAACAGATGGAAGCGACGATCGCCGCGAGCGCGCCGCCGATCAAGGTGGCTTTTTCAGCCTTGCCGTTTGCCATACTTAAGTCGATTCGAAAAATCCGATGCCGTCATTTTAATTGCCGTACTATAGTACGGAGTCAAGGAGCAATTTTAATGGATCGAGACCTGACGATTGGGCGGCTTGCGCGCGCCGCTGGCGTTAACGTGGAAACGGTGCGCTACTATCAGCGCAGAGGCCTGATCGTCGAGCCGGAGCGGCCTGTGAACGGTATCCGACGCTACTCCGCGGGCAGCGTGAATCGAATACGGTTCATCAAGCGTGCCCAGGAGCTCGGCTTCACGCTGGCGGAGATATCGAACCTGCTCGCGCTTGAGGACGGGCGCGGCTGCCGCGAGACGCGCGAGCTGGCGGGAAGAAAGCTCGCGATGGTGGAATCTCGGCTCGCAGACCTGAAGCGCCTGCGCAAGACCTTGCGGGAGCTCGTAGCGCGATGTGACACCACTCGCGGCAAGGTGTCGTGCCCGATTATCAGCGTCCTGTCGTCGGAACAGCGTTGAGGCGGCCGATGGCTCAGCTGTAGGCGTCATCCTATGCGGCCGAACACGGGGAAGGTCTGCAGCAGCCAGAACGCGAACGCCGACAGCCGGCCGGTCATCATGGCCACGCCCATCGCGACCAGGATGAGCCCCGCGGCGACCTGCAGCACGGCTCCGAGGCGGCGCAGGTTCTTGAGCCATCCGCTTAGCTCGCGCGTGAACAGCGCCGTGAGCAGGAACGGAACGCCGAGTCCGGCGGCGTAGCAGGCCAGCAGGCCGAGGCCGGTGGACGCGGTCGACTCCACGGCCGCAACAGTCAGAATCGCCCCGAGGACGGGACCGATGCAAGGCGTCCAGCCGAACCCGAACGCGACGCCGAGGACGAACGCCGGCGCCGGCCGTCCGCCGGCGAGCCGCGGATGAAACCGGAATTCCCGCTGCAGCCACGGCAGGCCGCGCGCCGTGGCGAGCATCAGGATGCCGAATGCGATCACGATCGCCCCTCCGGCAATGTTCGCTTCGTAGCGGTATTGAAGCAGCAGGCGTCCCAGCTGTGTGGCGCTCGCGCCGAGCGTGACGAAGACCGTGCTGAATCCGAGCACGAAGAACGCGCTCAGGCCGAGCGCGGCGAGCCTCTCCCTCGCGTCGGACCCGGGTGCATCGGCGCCCGGCTGCCCCGCGACGTAGGAGACATACGCCGGAACGAGCGGCAGCACGCACGGCGAGACGAACGAAACCAGCCCCGCCCCGAACGCGGCCGCCAGGCCGATCGCGCTTGGCTCGACCGTCACGGCTTCGCCGTCGCGTTTGCGTAGGCGGCGATCCAGCGCACGGTCTCCGGCTTGTCCCACGGTGCCGGTCCCGTGCGCCGGCCGATCTCACGGCCGTCGCGGTCGATGAGCAGAGTCGTGGGAACGCCCACGACAGCGAGGTCCCCTGATGCCCGCATCGTGCGGTCGACGTAGACCGCAAGCGCGCGTATACCTATTTCCTCGTAGAAGCGCTTCACCGCGGCGGCACCCCCCGCGTCGATCGCCAGCGCGAGCACCTCGAAGCCGGGTCCGCCGAAGTTCTGCTGCAGCCGGTCGAGCGCGGGCATCTCCTCGCGGCAGGGCACGCACCACGTGGCCCAGACGTTGAGCAGCACGACCCTGCCCCGGAAGTCGGAGAGCGCGCGCTTGCGTCCCTGGCCGTCCTCGAAAGCGATGGTCCGCAGCGCTCTCGGCGAGTCCAGAAGGTGCAGCGGCGGACCCTGCGTGGTCACGAGGAGGCCGGCTTTGCTTTCGCCTCCTGAACGCATCGAAAAATACGCGGCGATCAACGCTGCTGCGCCGATCGCGCAGACCGCGATCGCGGCGCGCGGCAGGGTTCGTCCCTTTGTCGGAATTGTCACGGCGCGCGCTCGCTATCGCTGGCGGATCATCTCTTCCCGCACCTTGAGTACTTCGGGGGACCAGCGGCTCGCGATGAAGGCGAGGACCGCCTGGATGTCGTCGTCGCTCAGAATCGATCCGAACGCCGGCATGTCGCTCGGGTAATCGGCCGGCGCGTAGGGCGGGATCAAGCCGAGCTTGACGATGCCGAACAGCGTGTCGCCCGGGTGGTGCCAAGTGTGGCCGGAATCATCGTGCGGCGGCGCGGGCAGGCGTCCGTTTGGAAGCCGGGCGCGCCAATCGGGCTGGCCTTCGAGGTTCGCGCCGTGGCATGCCGCGCATCGCTCCCCGTACACGACGCGACCGCGCGCAACCTGAGCCGCATCATTGCGATCGATTTCCGGGCCCTTTGCCGGTCGATCGCGCCAGCCGAGATACGCGAGGGACGCAAGCGAGGCGAGCGCCGCAGAGGCGAGGATCACGATCCCATATTTCCGCGACAGCGGCATCGGGCGCTTATTTGCAATCCTGCTTGATAAAGCCGCTTATCTCGCCGGGCGACGCGAACACGACCGAGGCCCGGTCGCCCTGCATGCCGGCGCCGACGATCACCGGCTTGCCGGGGCTCGGCCCTTCCTTGCTCGAATCGGTCTTCAACCGCAGATTGAATTCCCACACCTTGGCTGCCTTGCCGTCCGCCGTTCGAACCGTATACGTGTCGCGGCAGTGAGCGAGGGAGGTAACCTGCCCTTCTGGCGGCGCGCGCTTGAGATCAGCCTTCCGCATAGACATGCCCATGCCCTGCCGCCCGCCCGCGGCGGGCGGCTTGCCTTCCGAGACCGCCTTGAGGTAAGCGATGACGTCTTCCCGGTCTTGCGCCTTGCTCAGTCCCTGAAAGCTCATGCTCGTGCCCGGGATGAAGGCGTTCGGATCGGCGAGCCATTTGTCGAGATTGCCCTGGTTCCACACGACGTTCGCGCCCTTGATCGCTTCCGAGTATCTGAGAAAGTCGGCGGCGCCCGCCTTGCGCTCCCAGATGTGGGCGAGGCTCGGGCCGGTCATGTGTTCGTCGGGTTTCACCGAATGACAGGCCGTGCACGCCTGGAAGACCTTGGCGCCGCGCGCCGCGTCGCCCGCGGCGGCGGACGCGGGGCTCAAGGCGATACAGACGAGGACAGCAACCCAGCTCAGGTTTTGGATGAGACGACTTCTCATGGAACGGGCCTCCTTCGTATGACCCTCACTGTCCGGCGCCGCGGGGCGGAAGGCGCAAGGCTTTAAGGACATCCGCCTCCGGCCGGCCCACGGGCGTGGAATACTCGGCTGGCGGGTTCAAACGATCCAACGGCGAAGACGGGGACTGCTCGCCGAAGTCGGTCATCGACACCTTGAGCTTTTGCATCTGCGGCAAATAGCAGATGCCGACGTCGGAGCAACCCTGGGATCCCGCGAGCAGCGTGACTTCTCTCGCTCCGGATGGCAGCGCGACGGGAAGCTGGATCTTTACCTCATCCCGATAGATCTCGACCTCGCCGAATATCGGATCGTTCTTCATGCGGCCCGCGGGAAAGCGCGGCTCGCCCAGCTTCGCGCCGGTGGGCGCGCCCAGTTCGAGCTTGAAGTTCTTGCGGTAGAGGTAGTAGCCCGGCGCGATGAGATACACCACCTCGATCGTGGAGGGATCGAGAGCGCGCGCCGAGAACTTGAACGCCTTGTCCGGGTCGAGGAGCTCCTGCGAGACTGCCGCCTGTGCAAAAAGAAGGGCCGCGAGCGGCGCGGCGAGAATGGGCTTCGTAGTCCGGGTCATCGTGCGCTCGCAGTTCAGCGCGTTTCGCCGTGCACCGCGATCTGTTTCCACGTCTTACCCTCGTCGGCTGAGATATAGACGTCGCGGGTGAAGGTCGCGATCGCGTACTCTTTCTTCTTCGCGGGATTTTGGGCGATGTAGGCGACCGCGTCCTTCGCGATCGACGGGATAGGGATCGCCTCCCGTTTCCGCGTTTTCAGCGCGATCCTCGCGAGCGTCGCGCGCTCTTCATATCCGCCGAACCACAGGTGCTCGTTGTCCAGATCAAACTGAGCCGAGGTCGCCTGCGCTCCCGAGAGCAGGGGACCGAACCGGTCGCCGCGGTTCTCCGACAGGAACAATCCCGCCTCCGTCGCCGCAGCTACCACGTTCGCCCTGCTCTGATGCGCCGCGAGCGCCGCGATGCGGCCGGCAAGGCCCGCGCCTTCGGCCCGCTTCCAGCTCCTCCCGTCGTCTGAAGTCGAGTAGATGCCGGGCTCGCTCATGCGCGAATTCGGGACCGGGGCAAGCACGTAGACGGCCGATGTCCCGTGACTCACCGCCATCACGTGAAAGTCCGCCTCACCCGTAAGGCCTAGCGACTCCCAACTCTTGCCGCCGTCGCGGCTTTTGAGCAGTCCGAAAGGATTGCGAAGCGACGACCCTTGCGCCGGATGCCCGCTGCTGTAGAGAGCGTCGCGCGCCGCGGAGAAGCCCATGAAGTCGTGCTCGGGACCTGCGGCCTTGCTCCAGCGCCCGGCGCTGTAGATCGCGAGGCCGAAATGGCTGGGTATGAAAAGCTGCTTCCCGTCCGGGCTGTACGCGAGGCCATGGACGTGCACGAGGGTCACGCCCGACTGGGCCATCGCTATCGACGGTATCAGCGCGAATAGAAGCGCTACCGAGATTTTCCGCAAAGTTTTCCTTGTCTTCACGCCTCATTTCCTCCGATCAGCGGCTTCCGCGAGCCTCTTTTCGATGTCGGCCGCGGGCAAGGCGCCTGCGACACGCGTCCCGTTCTCGAACACCATCGTGGGTGTGGCGAAGATCCGCCGTCCTTCCGCGAATTTCTTCAGCGATTCGATCGGATGCTTGCAGTCCGCGGACGCATTCGTATCCGCTTTGCCGAAAACGGCATCCGTCCACGCCTTCGCGCGCTCCTCGGAGCACCAGATGCGGATGGATTTCCGCGTCGCGCCCGGGTGGAGTTCCTCGAGTGGATACAGGAGCACGTACATCGTCAGGTTGTCGACGCGAGCCAGCTCGTGTTCCAGGCGCCGGCAGAACGGGCAGTCGGGATCCTCGAAGATCGCCAGCTTGCGGCTGCCGTTGCCCTTCACGATTTTGATCGCCGAACCGAGCGGCAGCTGGTCGAACGGTATTCCCCGCAGCTTGCTCAGGCGTTCCTCGGTGAGATTGCGCTGGCTGGCAGCATCGATCAGCGAACCGTTCAAGATGTAATTGACCTCCTCGTCCGTGTAGAACAACCCGTCACCCACAAAAACTTCGTAAAGCCCCAGAAACGGCGCAGCCGCGACACCCGTGACCTCCACGCCCGGAAATCGGTTCTCGAATCGCTTTTTCACGGCGACCGCGTCGGCGCGCGCAGCTTGCGCGAGAATGAGCGCAAAGCAGACGGCCGGGCCCAGCACCAGCTCCAATAGTTTTCTCCTGACGCTCACGGGTTTCGCTGCGTCGGAGACGCTTTCGCTGTCGGGCCTGCTTTATCCTCGACGCGATCGGACTTGGCGCCCCCGCGCATGGCGCACAGCCCGATCGCGCACATGGCGGCGCAGGGAAGCACCGAAACGATGATCGGCGCGACGCCCGCCGCGACCATCCACTCCCACCCGAGGAACAATCCCGCGCCGATCGCGGCGACCGAGAGCCAAAGCAGCGCCGAGCGTCCGCGCGGAAACCACCGAGGAATGGAATGCCCCATCCCGGTTGCCATCTACTTGACCTGCCCGGCGTACTTGCCGGCGATCTCGCCCATCTTCTGCATCATCTCGGCCCACATCTGAAGCTGGAGCTTTTCGTTCCCTGCGGGGAGCCGGGGCATCATTCCGCTTGCCATGCCTCCTCCCATCATCCCTCCGCCCATCATCCCCTGGCACCCCTGCATCATTCCCATCATTCCCTGCATGCCGGGCTTATCGTGCATACCCTGTGCCTTGGATCCGCCCGTCTGCCCTTCTGCGGCATAGCCCGCGGCGCCCGCGCCGATGACAACAGCGGCAATCACTCCGAAAACGACTTTGCGGTTCATGCGATCTCCTTTCGTCGAGAAACTCATTCGTTCAATAACAGCTTGACGTCGTGCAACATGCCGCTCACGGTTCGCGCCCCGCCTACGTACAGGCGCGGGCGTCCGCGGCGGTCGATGAGGTAAAGCGCAGCAGTGTGATCGACGGTGTAGTTGCCCGAAGCATTCGGCTTTTGAGCCGCGAAGAACACCTTGTACGACCCGGCGACCTTGGCGATCGTTTCCGGATCGCCATGCAAGCCCAAAAACCTCGGATCGAACGCAGGGACATACCGCGCGAGCACCTCAGGGGTGTCGCGCGCCGGATCGACGGTGACGAAGAGAACCTGGACCTCGTCGGCCTGCTTACCCAGCTGCGCGACCGTTTGCGCCAGCTCGGCGAGCGCGGTCGGACACGCGTCGGGGCAGTGCGCATATCCGAAAAAGACGGCGATCACCTTCCCGCGGAAGTCCGCCAGCGACCTTGTCCGACCGCGGTGATCGGTCAGATGAAAGTCTCCGCCGATGTCCACCCCGGTAATGTCAATATATTCGAACTTCTCATGCACGGCACCCTTGGTGCAAGACGACGAGAGCAGCGCGAGCGAAAACGCGACGACTCGCACAGCTCGCGCATCTCGTCGGAACTCAGTGCTCATGCATCGCCTCTGCAGACATGGACCTTACGCGAGCCGTCACCGGCAGGACGAACGTGCTTCCGTCAGCGCGGCGGAAACTGAGCTTGAGAGTCACCGTGCCGCCCGCCTTCAAGGGCCTCTTGAGGTCGACCAGCATCACGTGCGTGCCTCCAGGTTGTAACGCGAATTCCACTTGAGGGCTCAGCGTCACCATGCTCACCTCGCGCATCTGCATCAAGTCGCCCTTCATCGCCATCTGGTGAAGTTCGGCTGTTTTGGAAGCCGTGCTCGCGACTCCGATGAGGGTCAAGTCTTCCGCGCTTCGAAGGAGCATGTACGCGGCGCCTACGGTCTGACCCGGAACGGTTTCGCGCGCCCACACGTCGCTGACCCTCACCGCGTCGCTTGACGCAGCGATGGCGACGTACGGCAACAGGAGGGAAAGCCCGGCCGCGCTCACGAGAAAAGAGCGGCGGTGATTCTTTTTACTTGGACGACCTATGTTCAAAGCAGCCTCGAAATCGCAGCGTGACTACGCGCATACCCGCGTCAGCAGCAGGAATCAGACGCGGCCCAGTGCGCCGCGCGAGGCGAAGCTAGGTTTGGAAACTACAGAAGAGAATTGACAACTTAGGTCGGCTACCCGGGGAATCGAGATCGGGTAAGGATGGTGCCTCAGCCCGAGGATCGGCAGCCTTCGTCCGGAACGACGGAGAAAAGCCAGTGGCCGTTCCCTGACCCGCAACCGCCGCCCGCTGCCCGCGACCGGACTGAGCTGCGCAGAGGCTCGGGTCTTCGCATGGCGGAGAGATCTGGGCCGGGGGCGGACAGCACTCGTCGTTTGCGTGAATGCCGACAGCGGCAGGAGAAACGCCCCGAGCAAGCTCCTCGTTCGCGTTGGCGGCGACCGGCGCGAGCAATCCCGCTCCGAGTATCAGCAGAGCGCTCGAGCGGACCACGTATGCACGCATGGGACTCATTCTATCCGAACTTGGACTTCTGACACGGTGTTCGGTTCACTGAGCGCTTCTAGTGCCTGGCACGTCCGAGCCCCAGGTCCTCGCCGATCGGCCGCCCCGGGTAGTGGAAGGCGATCGGCCCGTCCGGCTGCGCGTGCATGAACTGGTGAACGTAGGGATCCCGGGAAGCGAGCATCTCCTCGGGCGTTCCCTCCCCCGCGACCACGCCGTCGGCGATCACGTACACATAGTCGACGAGTTTCACCGCCTCGCTCACGTCGTAGCTCACCACGATGGAAGTCGCGCCCAGCGAATCGTTGAGCTGCCGGATGAGGTTGGCGATGACGTTGATCGAAATGGGATCGAGCCCGCCGAAGGGCTCGTCGTACATTGCCAGCATCGGATCCATCGCGATCGCGCGCGCGAGCGCCACGCGCCGCGCCATCCCCCCGGAGAGCTCGCTCGGCGCGAGCGCCTGCGTGCCGCGCAGTCCGACCGCGTGCAGCTTCATCAGCACGATCCTGCGCAGCACGCTCTCGGGGAGCCTGGTGTGCTCGCGCATCGGGAAGGCGATGTTCTCGAACACCGACATGTCGGTGAAAAGCCCGCCCGCCTGGAACATCATCCCCATCTTGCGGCGCAGGACGTACAGGGCGTGCGTGTCGAGCTCGTGAACCACCTGGCCCGCGACCTTGACCGTGCCCCGGTCCGGGTGCGCCTGACCGCCGATCAGGCGGAGCAGGGTCGATTTCCCCGAGCCGCTGGCGCCGAGGATCGCGACGAGCTTGCCGCGCGGAATCCTGAGGTTCAAGCCCTTCAAGAGCTTCCTAGTTCCGTACGAGAATTCGACGCCGGAGATCTCGACGAGATTTTCAGCGGCGGAAGTCATCTCTGCCATCATTCCGCCTGGAGCAGCGCCACGGTGCCCAGACCCCCGTCCGCGCAGATGCTCACCACGGCGCGGCTTCCTCCGGACATGGCCGCGAGCTCCTTCACCGCCTGCGAAAGGATGCGCGCGCCGGTCGCGCCGAACGGATGACCGAGCGCCACCGAGCCGCCGTGGGGATTGAGCCGCTCCCAGGGAAACGTGCCGAGGTCGGCTTCGACGCGCGCCTTGTCGCGCCGGAAGTCCGCGCTCTCCAGCGCGGCGACGTTGCACAGCACCTGCGCGGCGAACGCCTCGTGGATCTCCCACAGCGCGATGTCGCCATAGGCGAGGCCGTTTCGCGCGAGCATGCGCGGAATCGCGTACGCGGGCGCCATGAGCAATCCCTCGGTGAAGACGTTCACCGCCGCGACCTCCCAATCGACAAGGCGCGCCCGCGGCGCGGAATCGGGCAAGCGTTTGAGTCCCGCGCCGGTGGCCACCCACATGCCCGCCGCGCCGTCTGTGAGCGGCGATGCGTTTCCTGCGGTGATCGTGCCCTTGCCGCTCTTCCTGTCGAACGCCGGCTGCAGCTTCGCAAGGCGTTCCAGATTCGTGTCCGCGCGCGGAAAACCGTCGCGCGACATGCCTTCGACCGGAACGATCAGGTCGTCGAAGAATCCGGATTTCTGGCCTGCGACGGCCTTTTCGTGGCTCGCGAGTGCAATCCGGTCCTGGCGCTCGCGCGCGATGTTCCAGGTCTTGGCCATTTCCTCGCAGTGCTCGCCCATGCTCTTGCCGGTGGCACGGTTGGCCACGGCAAGAACGTGCAGGCGGATGTCTCGCGCCCGGAGGTTCTTGAACAGAGCAAGGCGCTGCGCTATCGAACGCGCCTGCGAAAAGCGCCTCAGCCAGTCGGAGAAATTCTGCGAGAGCCCGATCTGCACGCGGCTCATGCTCTCCACGCCCCCGACGAGGGCGAGCTCCTTGCCGCCGTGCCCGAGCATTCCCGCCGCCTGGAAAGCCGCGACCATGCTCGTAGAGCAGGCGAGCACCGTGGAAAACGCAGGGATGGTTTGATCCAGGCCCGCTTCTATCTGCACCTCGCGCGCGATGTTCGAGTAGCCGAGGTTGGGAATCACCGTCCCCCAGACGACGAGGTCCGGTTTGGGGGCGGACTGCGATCCGGTCATCGCCCGCATGACCGGAAGCGAGAGCTCGACTGCATCGAGCCGCGCGAGCGGGCCGTCCACGCGGGCGAACGGCGTGCGCGGGCCGGCGGCCAACCAGATGGCGTGACCGTTCATGGTGCCTCATTATGTATTGGAATCGCGAACCGCGGCGCAGGCGGTCCGTGACCGCGAGACCGGATCATTCTTACGACTCATGCAAAGGCCTGCGGGAATCTCGGCCGGGAAAGGCGGTCTATACTGCGGGCCTACGGAGGTGATGAAAATGGATCGTCGCGATTGCTTGAGAGGCTTGACGGCACTGTCTCTGGCGGGTTTCGGTGCCGCAGCATGGGGACAGAAGCCCGCGAGAAAAGGAGCCGTGAAAGTGGAAGACCTGCAAAAGAACTGGAAAACCCTGCTCGCCGAAGGGGCGGACGTGGCCGCGAGCAGCGAGCCGCTCAAGCTCCCGGACGCCGAATGGAAGAAGCGACTGTCGCCCGCCGCCTACGACGTTCTGCGCCATGAGGGCACCGAGCGGGCCGGGACGAGCCCGCTGGACCGCGAGAAACGCCCCGGGGTGTTCGTCTGCGCAGGCTGCAGCCTGCCGCTTTTCACTTCGGCGATGAAATTCGACAGCGGCACCGGATGGCCGAGTTTTTTCACCACCATACCCGGCGTATTCGGGACCACGACCGACCGCAAGCTCTTCATGGAGCGCACCGAATACCACTGCGTGCGCTGCGGCGGACATCACGGCCACATCTTCGACGATGGGCCCGAGCCGACCGGTCTGCGCTACTGCAACAACGGCGTGGCGCTGCGATTCATACCCAAGGCGCCGACACAGAAACCCGCCTGAAGCGCCTTCGCGAGCGCGAGCTGCCATGAGTCGCGGGCTTCCACTCGTGCTGTGTCTGGCGGCCGGCCTCGCGGGCTGCTTCACCATCGGCAACTCGAAGGTCCCGATCGGCACATTGTCGCTGCGCGCGCTCGTGCCCGCGGCCGAGCGCACGCTCGTCATCGTGCTCCCGGGCTTTGGCGAGGACGCGCAGGACATGAAGGACCACGGCCTTGCCGAGGTCATCCGGGAATCGTGGCCGGAAGCAGACGTGCTGCTCACCAGCGCCACCTTCGCCTACTACCGCGACGGCAAGCTCGTGCCGCGCCTGCACGAGGAGATCGTCGGGCCGGCGCGCCGCGCAGGCCACGCCCGAGTCTGGCTGGCGGGCGCCTCCATGGGCGGCATGGGTGTCCTGCTCTACGAACGGGAGCATCCGGGCGAGCTCACGGGGCTCGTGCTGTTCGCGCCTTTCCTGGGCAACAACGAGCTGCTGGACGAAATCCGCGCCGCCGGCGGCCCGCGAAATTGGGATCCCGGTCCGCTGCCCGCGGAGATGAACGGCGACAATTATCAGCGCCAGGTGTGGAAGATGGTGAACGGCTGGACGCCCGGGCTCGCTCGCCGCGTGTGGCTCGCCTGCGGCACGAGCGACCCCCTGATCGAGGACGTAAGGCTGCTGGCGCCGGAGCTGCCCGGACCCCACTACCTGGAGCTGCCGGGCGGACACACCTGGGGCCTCTGGATCAGCGGCGCGAGAGAAGTCTTTTCGCGCATCCGCCTCGAGTCGGGTCCCCCAAGCGCCGGAGCCGTGGAATTCCGCGGCTCCGGCTTGTCGCCGCGATAGGTCTCGCTGTCGCTCCCGTGCTTTTCTATATATCGACGCGAAGGGTGCGTTGCGCCTTCCACGCGCTGTAGATCAGCAGAAGCGTAAGGAGCACCGCGGTCACTCCGAAGACGGAGTAGGCCATGTTCTCGGGAGACAACGCCATACCGGTCGCCGGGAGGGCCTCCTTCGTGTGTTCCATCTGCACCGCATACATCCCGGTGTAGTGCATGCCGCACACCGCGATCCCCATGACGATTGCGCTGCCGAAGCGCTGCAGATTGCCGCGCAGGTTGAACGCGAGCCACAGCGCCACCGTCGCAGCCACGACCGCGATCACGAGAGAGGCGGCAAACAGGGTGGGATCGTAGGTGATCTTGGCCTGCATGATCATCGCCGCCATTCCCGTATAGTGCATCAGCGCGACGCCGAGCCCCGTCAGGATTCCGCCAAGGGGCAGGTTCCACGGCCCGCCGTCGCTGCGTCCCACGATGAACAAGCCGATCGCGGGGGCGATGATCGCGAGAATCAAGGAAGCGAAAGTCAGCACCGGGTCGTAGGCCACCGGCATCCCCATGTCGGCCGCGTTCATTCCGATGAAGTGCATGGACCAGATCGCGCCGCCGCCCAGCGCCACCGATGCGCCGGTCACCGAGCCGACTATCGCCGTCCAGGTCCGCGCCTGCGGGATCGCGATCGCGAGCTGCAAGGCGGTGTATGAGCCAAATACCGATATCACGTACGACAGTCCGACTAGAAACGGGTCGTACTGGATGGAGTTCATTTGGTTGCCTCCCGTCCGTGTAAAGGAATTACTCGTTCAATCAAGAGGGTAACACGGAGATTATAGATCATAGCTGAAGGTGTACGTGCACCGCGGATCTCCCTTCGCCCTGCACTCCGCTTTGTGAACGCGCGTGTTCTGCGTCAGCGGGCCCGCATCCAGGAACCCCTGCATGAATCCGGTCAGGAACTCACAGCAGGCGATCTTGCCCGTGCCGCAAAAGGGGCTGTCGGACAACGTGACGTCGGTGTCGCTCGCGTCCACCTTGGCCAGGGTCTCCAGGGCGGGAACCAGGGTTCGCCGCAACGCGACCGGCATCCTGAGCGGGCTGCCGAACGACCATTCCTTTTCGTACTGGAAAGCGCCTATTTTTTTCCCCGCTTCGAGCAGTTCCCGGTCGCGGGATTCGGACTCGAACGATTCGCCGTACGCCCGCACCAGAGAAGCGATGTCGGGAAATCGATCGGCCATGTCCTTGATCGAAGGCGCCGTGGATTGCGCGCCTTCCACACTGACCACTCTGAAGTCCGGGTTGAGGCTCTTCATTTCGGCGGCCAATTTGGCTCTGTCGAGGTGGCTTACCCCGAGGCTGATTTTCACGAGCTTCGCGCCCGAAGCCGACTCCGCGACTTGCTGTCCTTTGACGGGGTAGCCCTTTCGAACGAGGAACGCTGCAATCCGCGCCAACGCGCCACTCTTCTCGGCCCCGCTGATCGTGATGGTTACCATGGTCGGCACCTCCGAATAACAGCTGCCTTTACGCAACGTCCGTGCCCGCGACATGCGAGGTCGCGGGCGAGTGGCGCTGAATTTTAGCTCAATCAGGCCCTTCGAAGAGCGGGCGCGCGTGACTCCCTACCTGTAAGCGCCGAAACGGGGCTTACAAGTCGTTACAGGACTTGGGTCAACACCCTGCCCCCGCCGGTCGTTTTTGGGATCGTAACCTCCAAAAAGGAGCGAACCATGAAAGCCAAGATTTTCCGGTTTTTGAGCGCAGCGGGTCTTGCCCTTTCCGCCTTGGCAGCCGGCGCGCCGGCGCTGGCGCACGACGGATACTTCTACGGACACGGCCGCTACGGCAGGCCGCATTTCGTCTATCCGGGCCAGCGCGTCGTGATCGTGCGGCCCCCGGTATTCGTCCCGCGCCCTGTCTTCGTATATCGCCCGGCTCCCGTGTACTACGCCCCGCCCGCGCCCGTTTACTACGCGGCTCCTGCGCCGGTTTACTATTCCGCTCCGGCACCGGTGTACTACGCGCAGCCCTGGGGCACGATCGGCGGCGCAATCGCCGGCGCAGCGATCGGAAGCGCCCTGGGCGAGGGCCGTCCCGGCGCAATCGCCGCCGCATCGGTGATCGGCGCGGTGGTCGGCAACGGGCTGTCCCGCTAGACGCGGCGGCCCCGACCGCGTCACGGAAAGTCCGCCTTCGGGCGGACTGTCACTGTCCTGCGGATTCCCGCGCGCCGGCCCTTACAATGGCGCGATGCCCGCAGCGCCGCCCTACTCGGGGCTCACCCCGGACGCCGTGCTCGACGCGCTCGCGAGCGCAGGCTTCGCGGGCGACGGGCGGCTGCTCGCGCTGAACAGCTACGAGAACCGCGTCTACCAGGTCTGGCTCGAGACGGAAGGGACGCCGAACTCGCCGGCCTCGGTGGTCGCAAAGTTCTATCGCCCCGCGCGCTGGACCGACGCGCAAATTCTCGAGGAGCACGCGTTCGCCCTCGAACTCGCCGAGCGCGAGATTCCGGTGGTCGCGCCGCTCGCGGTCCAGGGCAAGACGCTGCACGCATCCGGCGCATTCCGCTTCGCGGTGTATCCGCGCCGAGGCGGGCGCACGCCGGAGCTCGAAGATCGCAAGACGCTCGAATGGATCGGCCGCTTCGTCGGGCGCATTCACGCCGTGGGTGCGACGCGGCCGTTCGCCAATCGCCCGCTCGTCGACATCGAGAGCTTCGGCCGCGAGCCGCGCGATTGGCTGCTCGCGCACGATTTCATTCCGGTAGACCTGCTCGACGCCTGGAGGAGCGCGGTCGACCTGGCGCTCGCGCGCGTCGCCGCGAGCTACGAGCGCGCGGGCGATGTGCGCGCGCTGCGCCTGCACGGGGACTGCCACGCCGGAAACGTGCTCTGGACAGACGAGGGGCCGCACTTCGTGGACTTCGACGATTGCCGCAGCGGCCCCGCGATCCAGGATCTCTGGATGCTGCTGTCGGGCGACCGCGCGTCGATGGCGCGGCAGCTCGCCGACGTCCTCGCCGGCTACGAGGATTTCCACGAGTTCGATCCGCGCGAGCTGCACCTCCTGGAAGCCCTGCGAACCCTGCGCCTCGTCCAATACTCGGCCTGGATCGCGCGGCGCTGGGACGACCCCGCTTTCCCCGCCGCGTTTCCATGGTTCGGCACGCAGCGCTACTGGCAGGATCGTATCCTGGAGCTGAAGGAGCAGGTCGCTCTGATGCAGGAGGAACCGATTCGGGTTTGATCCGCGACATGCATCGCGACGAGCGCGGTCTGCGTCGTCGGCGTCGCGCTCGCCGCAGTGCTCGCGCGCATGAGGACGCGGGCCCTCGCCCGAGTCCACGGCAACGGTTGATTCAGCGCGCGCTCAGGCGGGCTTGTCCGGGCGCTGGAGCAGCGAGTCCGGGCGATATTCTGGCTTAGTCTTCCAGCGCCGCCACACGCTCTCGTGGACGGATTCGTTGACGCCCTTGCCGAACGGACGCCAGAACCTTTTCTTCAGCACGCTGTACGCCCCGAACATGAACTCCTTGAAGGAGTCGTTGACGTCGGCGAGGCAGTCCTGCGACCCGGGCTCCTCCTTGGAGCGCAGCTTGAGCCCGGTCGCCTCGGCCTTGTCCTGCATCCACCGCAGCGGGAGGTTCGGCAGCGCATCGGCCGGATGCTTGTCGTAGCCTCCGCCGACGTTCGCGTGCGCCCCGACGAACCACTTCTGCTCGACCGCGATGTTCTCGGGCTTGATCTTGGTCCAGACCGCGACGGCGTAGTCCTCGCGGTTCTCGTCCGTTGCGACGGCATGGTAGGCGTAGTCGACGATCCTGCTGAGATCGGTGTCGTGCCACCGGTAGTGGTCGCGGCCGAAGGGCACGTGCGAGGCGGGGATGCCGAGCGCGCCCACGGTGTCCCACACGCCGATGAACTTGACGCGCACCTCGCGCGATTCGTTGGCGCGGAACGCGACCGCTTTTTCGTCGTCCGGCGCGACGCTCTTGTCGCGATACAGATCGTACGCCCGCGCGACGCTGGCTTCGTACGCCGAGTTCAGGATGCCGCATTTGCGGATCAGCCCGACCAGGCTGCGCGCCGTGTAGGCGCCGCGGCTGAAGCCGAAGACGTAGATCTCGTCGTTCGCCCGGTATTTCTGCGCGAGCCACCTGTATCCCTGCTGGATGTTCTCCGAGAGTCCCTGGCCGAAGGCGCCGCCGGTGATCTTGTCGTACCAGTGCGTGCCGACGCCCGGGTCGTAGAAACAGGGCTGCGACGGGTCGTCCGTGCCGCTCGAGGCGATGGCCTCGCGCATGCGCATGACGTTGGTCCTGCTCTTCCGGTTGTTCCAGGTGCCGTCGAATAGAACGATCAGTTTTCTGGCCATCTCCTTCCTCCCCCTGGCGGTAAGGTACGGAGCATCATAGCCCCGGGGGCCGGCTTCTTTGAGTCGAGAAAACCCTGAGCACCCGTCAGGCAGGCCCTACTTCTCGCCTTGCCCCCGGCGCTCGACCTCGTAGCCGGCGGCGATCCACGCGTCCAGGCCGCCGTGCAGGGGGCGCACCTTGGTGTAGCCGAGCCCGATCAATTTCTTTGCGACTTGCGCCGCCGAAGCCTCGTTCGGACAGGAGCAGTAGAAAACGATCTCGCGGTCGGATGGCAGCTCGTCGAGCCGCCGGTCCACTTCGGCGATGTCCATCGCCAGCGCGCCGGGAATGAAACGCGGATCGAGATCGCGTGCGCCGGGCGAGCGCACGTCGACGACCACCGGGCGCTTGTCCCCCTTTGTGAGAGCGCGCAGCTCGTCGACGCCGATGCGCGCGATGCGCAGCATCTTGTAGAAGCGCCGCCGCTCCCACCACTTGAGCGCGATGTATCCGCCGAGCAGCACGCCGATCGCCTCGGCGGCCAGCGTGCCGAGCCCTTCCAGGCGAACGATGAACTCGTTGATCTGCGCGTGGAACAGCATCCCGGCGGCGATCGCGGCCCCTGCCCAGATCACGACTCCCATGCCGTTGAAGAGCAGGAACGACGGCCAGCCGAGGCGGGTCGCGCCCGCGAGCGGCGGCGCGATGGTCGAGAGGCCGGGAATGAACTTCGAGAGCACCAGCGTCAGCCTCCCCCAGCGCTCGAAGCGGAACTCGGTCTGGCGCACGCATGAATCGGGAGAAAGCGACACGCGGCACAGGAGCTTCATCACGCGGCGGCCGTAGCGCCGGCCCGCGAGGTACCAGGCCGCATCGCCCATCATGCACGCGGCGAACGCGGCGCCGAATGCCGCAAGTGGCGAAAACTCACCCTCGGCCGAGAGCGCGCCGGCGACGACGAGCGCCGGGATCGCGGGAATCGGCAGCCCGAGCTGCTCGAGCAGCACGTTCGCGAAAACCAGCGCGAGCCCGTATTGCGCGATCAGGCGATCCATGGAGCGGGCTTGCGGCTGCCGCGCGACGAGCAGCGCGATCGCCTAAGCTCTAGCGAGCGGAGCGGCCGAAGCTTCCGCAGTACTCCGCCGGTCCCTGCCAGGTCTGCTCGTCAACGCGCCCGGCCTTGAAAATCAGCGAGCGCTCGCAGCGCACCGGCTCGCCGCCGCTGGAACCGAACATGATTCCGGTGCCGATGCCAATGCCCCCGCCGCGCCCGCCGCCGACCCCGAAGCCGACCGACGAGCTTCCCCGGGAGCCTACGCTGTCGGACACCCACGTATACACGTCGCGGCCGTCCGCGAGCTTCGTGCTGCGGGCGGGCGCCCCCCAGCGCAGCACGACCTCGTCGTATGTGGCGCCATCCCAGCTGTCCCTCGCTTCGGTGAGCTCGCCGCCGGGGGCGGCACAGCCGGCAAGCAGGATGACCATCAACGTTGCGGTTCTCATAGAGTTCTCCAAGGAAACGAAAACGCCCCGAAGATTTCTCCCCGGGGCGTCGTCCTGCTGTAAGGCACGCCGGCCTAACGGCTGGCGGAAATCCCAAGTATGCGGATTGATCCGCTGTTCGAGGTCGGTAGTCCGGGCCTGCCTTGTTGGTCTCTCACGGGATCACCTCCTTTCGAAGTTGGGGAATTGAAGTCTAACACGCTCGTTTGCGCCGACGAGCCGAGCTAGGTGTCGACGACGGGCACGGCCGTGGCGCGCGGGACGAGGAGCCACAGCGCGATGTAGAGGAGGATCCCGAGACCGCACGCGAGAGCGAGCAGGATGAACGCGACCCGGAAGAGTACGGGATCGATTTCGAACCGTTCTCCGAGACCACCGCACACGCCCCCGATCTTGCGGTCGGAACTCGAAAGACGCAGCCGCTTCAACGGGCGGGGTTCGCCCTGCGCGCCCGTCTTCTCGGGAACCATGATCCACAGGATCAGATAGGCGAGCGCCCCCAGCCCGCCGAAAAGGAGCGACACCAGGAAGAACAGGCGAAAGAAGACCGGGTCGAGATCGAAATAGTCGCCGAGTCCGGCGCAGACGCCGGCGATCTTCCTGTCCTCGGGGAACCGGTGGAGTTTTTTCATTTCGCCCTCGCCAATCTTCCCGGCAAGGGAATAAAGTGTCAACCTGGCAGCGGCTGGACCTGGATCAAACCGGGAAAGACGATGACCACAATCAACACGTGAGGCTTACATGGCGAAATCACCTGCAGGCAAGGGAGTCCGGAAGCATCGGGTCGTATCGCACAAGGCCTGGATCGAGGCGCGCAGGAAATTCCTCGCGAAGGAGAAGAAGTTCACCCGGCTGCGCGACGAACTGAGCCGCCAACGGCGCGCCCTGCCCTGGGAGAAGGTGGACAAGCAATACGCCTTCGATGGGCCGAAAGGCAGGGAGACTCTACCCGAGCTTTTCGACGGAAGGAGTCAGCTCATCGTCTATCACTTCATGTTCGCCCCGGACTGGAGCGAGGGCTGCAAGCACTGCTCCTTCTGGGCGGACAATTTCAACGGCCTCGGCGTCCACCTCAACCACCGCGACGCGAGCTTCGTCGCGATCTCGCGCGCGCCGCTCGAAAAGCTCGAAGCGTTCAAGAAACGGATGGGCTGGAGCTTCAAATGGGTCTCCTCCGGGCAGAACGATTTCAACTACGAGTATCAGGCGTCGTTCACTCCGCAGGAAGTCGAAAGCGGAGCGGCGTTCTACAACTATTCGAAATTCGACGTCGGCGTGACCGACCGCGAGGGTGTAAGCGTGTTCTACAGGGCCCCGAGCGGCGCCGTTTTTCATACCTACTCCTCTTACGCGCGCGGAATCGACATGCTGAACACCGCTTACCACTACCTCGACCTGGTTCCCAAGGGGAGGGACGAGGACGGCCTGGAATTCACGCAGTCCTGGGTGCGCTACCACGACCGATACGAGCTCTGACGCCGCTTCCGCGGCGGGAAGTTTTGTCGTATCGTTGATGCCCCCAACAAACCGATAGGGAGAAACCCGATGCCACGAATTTCAGCGGGACTGCAGGCGCTGGTGCTCGCCGCCGGCGCGACCGCGACGGGAGTCCAGGCCCAGGGCCTGGTCACCACGCACAAGCTCTCGGCGGCGCTCGCGAACGATCTGGTGGGCGAATCGGTCGCGATCTGCGCCAAGAACGGCTACAAGGTGGTCGCGGTGGTGGTCGATCTCGACGGCGTCCGCCAGGCGCTGCTGCGCGGCGATGGCGCGCCGATCCACTCGATGGACAACGCCTATTACAAGGCCTACAGCATCGCGTCGCTGGGCCTCTCGCGCAAGGAGGAGACCACCAAGCAGATGGCCGACCGCATGGCGAAGTCGGCGCCGAGCACCGTGCCGCAGACGCCGCTTCCCAACGTCACCTACGCGCAGGGCGGCATCGCCGTCATGGTCGGGGGCAACACGATCGGCGGCCTAGGCGTGAGCGGCGCTCCGGGCGGAAATTTCGACGAGGAATGCGCCCGCGGTGCCCTCGCAAAGATCAGGGATCGGCTGAAATAAGCGCGCGTACCGTTTGACTCCCCCGCCGTGAGCGCTGCGACGGCGGGTGGCTTGTCTCCCGCGAATTGGCGGGTAAAGGTCGGAGAGGAGGAAACCTCAGCGGTCTTCGAGCCCGCGCTGGCGTCGGCCGGCGGCGGGCTCTTTGTTTTCGCGCACGGCGCAGGCGGCCACATGGCCGACCGCGGAATGGTCGCCGCGGCCAGCCACCTGCGCCAGCGCGGCCTCCACGTCGTTCGCTTCAATTTCCTCTACAAGGAGAAGGGCTCCAGGCGTCCGGACCCCATGCCTCGCCTGAAGGAATGCGTCGCCGCCGTGGCAGCGCACGCCCGCCGCGAAACCGCGCCGCAGACCCTCATCCTCGGCGGGCGCTCGATGGGCGGACGCGCGGCTTCGATGCTCGCGGCGGACGGATTTTCCTGCGACGGCCTGCTTCTGCTCGCCTACCCGCTTCATCCGGCGGGAAGGCCCGAGGAGCTGCGCGACGCGCACCTCGCGAAAATCGCGGTGCCGGTGCTGTGCCTGAACGGCACCCGCGACGCGCTATGCCGGCGCGATCTGATGGAGGCCGCCGTCGATCGTCTGCGCGGGCGGTGGACGATGCGCTGGCTGGAAGGCGCCGACCACGGCTTCCACGTCCTCAAGGGCTCGGGAAGATCGGACGAGGAAGTTTTGGGTGAGATCGCGGAGGCTTCCGGTGTTTGGGTATCTGGCTTGAGAACCGGGTAGCAGCACACGCGGCATCGTGTGCAGCCATAATGGCAAACGTCATCGATTAGGCACTGTTGGGGATCGATATGAAGGAGCTCCTCACCGCGTTCATCAGGGTCTTCCCGCTTGCGGCACTCGCTCTGGTCGCCTTGTCGATCCAGGCCGCGGACTACCCTGCCCCGAAGGAAGCCGACTGGGTGGCGCGCGACTTCCGCTTTCACTCTGGCGAGACGCTGCCCGAGGTGCGCCTGCACTACACGACGGTCGGTGCGCCTTCGGGCGAACCGGTGCTCCTCCTGCACGGAACGGCCGGATCCGGCGCCACCCTGCTAGGAAAGGATTTCGCGGGCGAGCTCTTCGGGCCGGGGCAGCCGCTCGATGCGAGCCGTTACTTCATCCTGCCAGACGCGCTCGGCACGGGAAAATCGACCCGGCCTTCCGACGGGCTGCGCGCGCGCTTTCCCAAGTACAACTACGACGACATGGTGCTCGCGCAGTACCGCCTCGTCACCGAGGGCCTCGCGATCAAGCACCTGCGCCTGGTGCTCGGCAACTCCATGGGCGGAATGCATACCTGGATCTGGGGCACGAGGTATCCCGAGTTCATGGATGCGCTCGTGCCCATGGCCTGCCAGCCGACCGAGATGTCCGGCCGCAACTGGATGCTGCGCCGGATGCTCGCCGACGCTATCCGCAACGATCCGGACTGGAACGGTGGCAACTACGGCGCGCAGCCGCGCGGCATGCAGAGGATCCTGGTGCAGTTCGGCATCGCCACCTCGGGCGGATCGCAGGCGTACTACAAGCAGGCGCCGACGCGCGAGAAAGCCGACGCGATCGTCGCGCAGCGCCTCGCGCAGCCCTTCCGCGGCGACGCCAACGACGTCCTTTATCAATGGGAGTCCTCCGACGACTACAACCCGTCGCAGGGCCTGGAGCGCATCCGGGCGGCGCTGGTCGCGATCAACGCCGCCGACGACGAGCGCAACCCGCCGGAGCTCGGAATTCTCGAGCGCGAGATCAAGCGCGTGAAGAACGGGCGCTACGTGCTCATTCCGGCAAGCGGCGATACGCGCGGCCACGGCACCACCGGGAATGCGGCGCTGTGGAAGCAACACCTCGCGGATCTGCTGAAGAGGGCGCCGCGGACAGGGAAGCAGTAGATTCCGGATGAGCCGACAATTCAATTCCACCGAACCGTAAGCAGGAATTGTCCGTTACCATAAGACCGCGTATCGACAAGGGGGATCCGTCGTGACCTTCAAAAAACTCGCTGCAGCATTGCTTTTCGCCGCGTGCTCGCTGCCGGCGCTGGCGCAGGAGACGCTGGTGGTGTACTGGACCAAGGGGTTCTATCCGCAGGAGGACAAGGCCCTCGACGACATGATCGACAAGTTCCAGAAGAAAACCGGCGTCAAGGTGGAACTTTCCCGCTATGCGCCGCAGGAATCGGTGCCCAAGGTGGTCGCGGCGCTCGATTCGGGCACGCCGCCCGACGTCGCCTACGGCGACGTGTTCGACTTCCAGGTTGCCGGCAAGTGGGCCGCCGAGGGGCGCCTGGAGGACCTCTCGGACATCCTCGTGCCGATGAAGTCTTCCTTCCTGCCGGTCACGCTCGAGACGACCTACCTGCTCAATGAAAAGACCAAGAAGCGCGCCTACTACGCCTTCCCGATGAAGCGCCAGACCATGCACATCCAGTACTGGAAGGACATGCTGGCGGAGGCGGGCTACAAGGAGTCCGACATCCCGAAGACCTGGAAGGCGTACTGGGACTTCTGGTGCGACAAGGCGCAGGCCGGCTACCGCAAGAAGAGCGGCAAGCGCATCTACTCGATCGGCTCGCCGATGGGCGTCGACTCCTCCGACTCGTTCTACTCGTTCCTCACCTACATGGACGCGTACAACGTCAAGGTGGTGGACGACGAAGGCAAGCTGACCGTCGACAGGCCCGATGTGCGCAAGGGCCTCGTCGCCGCGGTTGCGGACTACGCCTCCACCATCGAGAAGGGCTGCACGCCGCCTTCGGCCGTGAACTGGAAGGACCCGGACAACAACGTCGCCTTCCACAACAAGCAGATCATGATGACGCACAACGCGACCATCTCGATCGCGGCGAAGTGGCTCGACGACTCGAACAACGACAAGCTCACCGCCGAGCAGCGCGCCGAGGCGAAGAAGAATTACAGCGAGCTGATCGCCACCGCCGGGTTCCCGAACAGGCCCGACGGCAAGCCGATGGTCTACCGCTCCGCGGTCAAGGTCGGCGTGATCTTCGAGAACGCGAAGAACAAGAAGCGCGCCAAGGAGTTCGTCCAGTTCGCGATGCAGGACGAGAACCTGATCCCGTACGTCGAGGGCGCGCTCGGGCGCTGGTACCCGGTGACGAAGAGCGGCGCGGCGCGCCCGTTCTGGACCGACGATCCGCACCGCAGGATCGTGCACAACCAGTTCTCGGCCGGCACGGTGCCCTTCGAGTTCACCAAGAACTACAAGTTCACGATCCTCAACAACGAGAACGTCTGGGCCAAGGCGATCAACCGCATCGCCAACGACAAATGGCCGGCGGAAAAAGCGGTCGACGAGATGATCGCGAGGATCAAGCAGGTCGCAGGATAGGTTTTACGTGTCTTCGATCGTCCTTCCGGGGGTGCAGCCGGCGAGCCCGGTAAGGCCTCCCCGGAAGGGTCTCACCACGTGGCAGACATGGGGGCTGATCCTCATCGCCCCCTATCTGCTCGTGTTCGCGGTGTTCGTGCTCTATCCGGTCACGTACGGCCTGTGGCTCGCCCGCAACCCGGAGACCTACCTGCGCCTCTTCGAGGACCCGGTGTTCTTCCGCACGGTGGTCAATACGATCTTGTTTTTATTGATTGCCGTAAACCTCAAGTTCCTGCTCGCGCTCTATCTCTCGGGCTTCTTCGTGCACGAGAAGAGATGGATCCGCTGGCTCTCGGTGATCTTCATCATTCCCTGGGCGGTGCCGGCGATCCCGACCATCTTCTCGATCCGCTTCATGCTGAATCCCGAGTGGGGCGTGATCAACTCGCTTATCTTTCGCCTTACGCAGCTCGACGGGCCGAATTGGCTCACCGATCCGCGGCTCGCCATGGCGATGGCGATGCTCGTGCACATCTGGAAGGCACTGCCGTTCTGGACGCTGATCCTCATGGCGGGGCGGCTCGCGATCCCGAGGGAGCTCTACGAGGCGGCGAGCGTCGACGGCGCGAGCGGCTGGCAGAAGTTCAGGTACGTGACATGGCCGTCGATACGCACGCTGTACCTCACGTCCACGCTGCTCTCGCTCATCTGGACGCTCGGCGACTTCAACAGCGTCTACCTGCTGACCGGCGGGCAGCCGGCCGACCAGACGCACGTGCTCGCGACGCTCGGCATCCGCTACATCCGGCTCGACCAGGTCGACCAGGCCATGGCGACGATCGTCGTCGCCCTGCCCTTCGTGCTGCCGATGGTCTATTTCATGATGAAGCGCCTGTCCCTGGATGAACACCAGAAAACTTCTTAAGGAAGCCAGGCTCTGGCTGGTCGCGATCCCGATCATGCTCTGGACGCTGATCCCGATCTACCACATCTTCCTGTTCTCGATCTCGACCAAGGACTCGGCGTTCTCCGGCAAGCTGTGGCCGGACCACCCGACGCTGCGCAACTTCGGCACCGTGTTCCGCGAGGAGCACTTCTACCTGCACCACTTCTGGAACCAGATCTGGAACTCGCTGTGGATCGCGCTCGCCGTGGGCGCGATCACGCTCGCGGTGGCGACCTGCGCCGCTTTCGCCATCAGCCGGCTGAAGGTGGGAGGCGGCCGTACCGTCATGAACGCGGCGCTCTTCACCTATTTCATTCCGGCTGCGTTTCTCGCGGTGCCGATGTACAAGGCGATGGGCGCATACGGGCTGCTCAACAGCCGCTGGTCGCTCGTGCTCGCCATGGTGACGCTCGCCTCGCCCTACGCGATCTGGGTGCTCAAGCAGGCCTCCGACAAGCTCCCATGGGAGCTGGACGAGGCCGCGCGCATCGACGGCGCAACGCCGCTCCAGCTTTTTCGCCTCGTCTACCTGCCGCTCATGCTGCCTTCGCTCGTCGCCATCGGCACCTACGCGCTGCTCCTCGCCTGGAACGAGTACCTGTACGCCTTCCTGCTGCTGTCGCACGAGAACACCATCCCGCTCGCGGTCGGCCTCGGCCACTTCCTCGCCTCGGACGACTCGCCCTGGGAGATCCTCATGGCGACCGCGCTGATCTACGCTCTGCCGCCGGCGGCGATCTACTACGCCTTCCGCCGCTACATGGTCGGCGGATTGACCGCCGGGGCGGTGAAGAGTTGATGGCCTCCGTTTCTTTCGAAAGCGTTCAAAAATCGTTCGGAGCGACGAAGGTCGTCCACGGAATTTCTCTCGATATCGCCGACGGCGAGTTCATGGTGCTGGTCGGTCCCTCGGGCTGCGGCAAGTCGACGCTCCTCAGGATGCTCGCCGGCCTCGAGGAGATCAGCGGCGGGACGATCGCGATCGACGGCCGGGTCGTCAACCACGTCGACTCCAAAGACCGCGACGTCGCGATGGTGTTCCAAAGCTACGCGCTCTATCCGCACATGACGGTGCGGCAGAACATGGGCTTCTCGCTGCGTTTGCGCAAGGACAACAACAAGCTCATCGAGGAAAGGGTTTCCCAAGCGGCAAGAATCCTCAATCTGGAACCCTATCTCGACCGCTATCCGCGCGAGCTTTCGGGCGGGCAGCGTCAGCGAGTCGCGATGGGCCGCGCCATCGTGCGCGACCCCAAGGTATTCCTGTTCGACGAGCCGCTCTCCAATCTCGATGCCAAGCTGCGCGTCGCAATGCGCGCCGAGATCAAGGCCTTGCACCAGCGCCTGAAGACCACCACGGTCTACGTCACCCACGACCAGGTCGAAGCGATGACCCTGGCCGACCGAATCGCGGTGGTGAACGACGGCCGCGTCGAGCAGTTTGGCGCGCCGCTCGACCTCTACGACCGGCCGGTGAACCTGTTCGTCGCGCAGTTCATCGGGTCACCGGCGATGAACATCGTCGAAGGTGCTTTCGCGAAAAGCGGCGAATCCTCATGCGTGAAAGCGCTGGGACAGCGCTGGCCGGTCGAATCGTCGGGCGGCGCCGACGGCCAAGCCGTGAGGTACGGCATCCGTCCGGAGCACATCGGGCTCGCCCGCGAAGGCAGCGGCGGCATCGCCGCCGAGGTGGTCGTCGTCGAGCCGATGGGTGCGCAAACGGAGCTCGTGGTGCGAGTCGCCGACGTCTCCCTGACGGTCGTGACGCATGGACGGGCGAACCTGCGCCCCGGGGACAGGCTCTCCCTTTCTCCCGAAGCCGGGCGCGCGCACGTCTTCGATTCCGCGACGGGACGCCGCATCTGAGAAAGGCGGGCGTTCAGCCGCCTTTCACCGCCCGGTAAGCCGCCTCCACGTTGGTCGGGAAGCGCTCCTGAGTGGCCCAGTTTTCGTACTCGGGCATGCGCACTTCCTTCTTGATTTGGTCGAGCGACTTGCCCTCCTTCGCCAGCCTGCCGACGCGCTCGAGCAGCAGCGCATAGTATTTTTCGCTGTCCTCGAAGATCTTCACCGTTCCGGGCGTCCCGTGCCCGGGAACCACGTGCAGCGGGTTCAGGCCCCTCATCGTTTTCGCGGCGGCGAGGATGTCGGGAATCGACACGATGGGCCGCAGATTGTTGATCTGGCCGACGACGATGCCGGCGGCGGAGAAGATCACGCGCTCCTTCGGCAGCCACACGGCGGTATCCGACTCGCTGTGCACGCCCTTGAGGTACATGAGCTCGAACGTCCGCTCCCCGACGTTGAGCGTCATCCTCTGGCGGTACTCGACCTGCGGCGTGACGAAGCGGTAGCCCTCGAGCGCCACGCGCACCTCGGGCGAAGTGGCGGCCAGCTTCCGGATGCGCTCGGGCTCGCCGCGCTCGCGCGCCCGCATCGACTCGCCCGCGCCTTCCGCGGCGATGATGGTCGCGGGAGGAGAGAAGACGAAATGGCCGGTGGTGTGATCGGGATGCGGCTCGGTGTCGATGAGGAAAAGAACGGGCAGCGGAGTGAGCTTCCTCACGGCTGCGAGGATCGCGCGCGAGTCCGTCGGGTTGTGCCCGCTGTCGACGAGCACGACCCCTTCCCGGGTGAGCACGATGCCGCAGTTGGAATTGAGGTTCTTGCCGACGTAGACGTAGATCCCGTCCGCGAGCTTCCTGATCTGCGGGCCTAGGTCCTGCGCCGACGCGAAGCCGCCGGCGAGGAACGGGATGAGGACCGCGAGTGCGTTCCTGAGTCTCATGGCGCTCCTTTGAGTCGTTGCCGGCTTCCGAACGCGGCCGCCGGGCATACATTGTGGAGCCGCGCACTATTCCGGTTCAAGGATGCCGCTGCATTCGGTGCTCGATTCCCGCAAACGCAAGAAATTGGCACTCTGCGCGCCGGCCGGGGGCGCCCACCCCGTGGATCGACCCGCTTTCGAAGCTGGCCCGATCCGTGCTATACACCTCGCACCGACAGTAGCAGTCCCCTCGGGAAGGGAAGAAAGCCATGCCAGGATGGTCGACCAACCGGTGGATGATCGCTGTCAGCGGGGCGATTTTCATGATGACGCTCGGCACCATCTATTCGTGGAGCCTGTTCGCGCAGCCCCTGCTCGCGTGCTTTGGATGGTCGAGCACGACGGTCACATGGACCTTTGCCCTCGCCATTTTTTCGCTCGGCACGGGCGCAGTGGTCGGGGGGCGCTGGCTGGACAAGGTCGGGCCGCGCGACGTCGCGCTGACCGGGGTGCTGCTCTGGAGCCTGGGCAATTTTCTCGCGGGCCTGGGAACCGCGTATTTGGGCGCCGGCTGGCTGTACCTGACCTACGGATTGATCGGCGGCTTCGGCGTCGGCATGGGATACGTGACTCCGGTCGCCGTGGTGACCAAGTGGTTTCCCGAGCGTCGCGGTTTGGCCGGAGGGATTGTGGTCATGGGCTTCGGTCTGGGTGCGGTCATCTACAATTTCGTCGTCAAGAGCATCCCGTCGTTCGCGGCCGCCGCGCAGGCCGCTGCCGACTATTCCGCCCAAGCTGCGGCGGCACACGCAACACAGAATCCGGACGTGCTCGTGCTCGCGCAGCACCACGTTTCGGCGGTTCTCGACGTGTTTCTGTATTCCGGCATCGCGTTCGCCGGGATCGCGGGAATTTGCGCCGCTTTCCTGAAGAATCCCCCGGCGGAATTGCCCGGCGGCACCACCGGCGCCGCATCATCCGAACCCCTCGCGCACACCACTCGTGAGATGCTGCGCACTCCGCAGTTCTATCTGCTGTGGCTGATGCTGTTCCTGAACGTGACCGCCGGGATTCTCGTCATCGGTAATGCGGTGCCCATCATGCAGGAGCTAACCAGCCTGACGCCCGCGATCGTCGCGGCAACGTACGGCGGAGTCGCGCTGTTCAACGCGCTCGGCCGCTTTTTCTGGGGCGCCATATCCGATCGCATCGGGTCCGTGCGCACTTTCGCGCTGATATTCGGAATTCAGGTCGTCGTGTTCGGGTTGATGGACGGGATTCACAGCCTCTTCGCCGTGGCGGCCGCCTACGCCATCGTGCTGCTGTGCTTCGGCGGCGGCTTCGGCACGATGCCGTCGATCATCGCCGAGTATTTCGGCGCCCGCCATATGGGCGCCAACTACGGCGCGATCCTGACCGCGTGGGGCGTCGCCGGTGTCGCCGGCCCGCTGTTCGCCGCGCGCGTCAAGGACGCGACCGGGTCCTACAGCGGCGCGCTGTTGCCGATCGCGTGCATGCTCCTCGGTGCGGTGCTGCTGCCGCTGATCCTGAGGAAACCCAAGTCCTCGAGCCCCGTGTCGTCGGGCAAGTGAAAATCTAGGCGCGGCTCCCGCCTCTCAGATTGCGCGCGATGAAGGCCTTGACCATCTCGCGGGCGCGGTCGGTCTGCGGCCCCGGCTTGGCGACCCATTCGTGCTCGCTGTCCGGGAACACGTGGAAATCGACCTGCCCGCCCGCCGCCTTGTAGGTCGCGGCGAATTTCTCCTGTGCCGCGGGCAGCACGTTGTCGTCGAGCGCGCCCTGCATGATGAGGAGCGGCACCAGCGTGACCTTTTCGCGGCGCTCGAGGATTTCCTGCGGGTTCGACTCGTGGATCGTTTCCCAGGGAACGAAGAAGGTCGTGTTGTTCTTGATCATGCCTTCGCGCTTCTTCTCCTCGGCGTTCTTGAAACGCGCGAAGGTGTTGCTGATCGGCGAGCGCGTCGCTACGTACGCGACCGTCGCGTCGACGTTGGGCGCGGACGCCAGCGGAAACGCGTTGTAGCGCGCGTCGCGCGGGCGCATGCCGAGCAGCTCGGCCACATGGCCGCCACTCGAGCTGCCGTACACGCCGATCTTCGACGCGTCGCCGTTCCACCCGGAGGCCTTCGATTTCAGCCAGCGCACGCCGTAATTCGCGTCCTGCACGCAGGCCGGGTAAGGCGCCTCCGGCGCAATCGTCATGTCGATCGCCACCACCAGAACGCCGCTCGCCGCGATCGCGCGGTCCATCGGCTCCTCGGCGAGGCGGTCCTTCCTGTTCCACGCGCCGCCGTGCAGATCGAGCAGCGTCGGAAACGGCCCCGCGCCCTGCGGCTGGTAGATGCGGGCCATCAGCATCCGCCCGGCGGCATTGCGGCGGAATTCCACTTCGCTCACCTTGAGATCGAACTTGGCAGCGGGGTCGTAGGCGGCGTGAGCCGTGCGGGGCGCGAGACCTGCGACGACGGGAATTCCAGCGGCGCTCAATGCAGTCACCTTCTTGAGAAACACTCGTCGTTCAAGGGAATGCTTCTCCATGCTGGCCTCCTCGAAAGGGGATTGTAAGCGAGTCGCGTGCGAGCTACCCCAGCGGCCCCAAAAACGGTTCTCCCAAGAACGTGTCGCTGTGTCCTTCCACCGACTCCGGCCATTTCCTGTTGTCGATTTCCGGGCGCTGCGACTCGGGCCGAGGTTTGCCGTCCCAGCCGATTTGCTCCATGTAGTAGTACAGCTGGAAGGCGAAGCCGTCGGGGTCGATGGCGAAGGCGCAGTAGTCGATGCCGGGGAACAGCTCGGGCGGCAGGTATTTGACGGTGACGCGGTTTTCCTCGAGGAACGCGATCGCGTCGCGTAGTTGCTTATAGCTGCCGAGCTGCAATCCGAACGACATGAGCGTGGTGTCGGGGCGCAGGCGCAGCTGGTCGCGCAGCGCGAGCGGATAGAGCGCCATGACGTGGTGCTCGGTGTTCGCGCGCAGGAACACGCAGCGGTGGCCCTTGTAGTTGATTTCCTCGGTGATGGTCAGGCCGAGGTCGTCGCGGTAGAAGCGCACCATAGTCTCCATGTCCTCGACGAACAATCTCACCGGCCCGATTCTCGCGATCTTGAAAGGCCGCGCGAGCAGGACGCCGCCGACGTCGTAGGTCTCCGGGCCGCCCATGTCGCTCGCGCGCAAACCCTGCTCGATCGCGATTCCGTCCTTGGTCGCCTGCATCACCTCGGCGTATTCGGACCGGTGCGGCAGCTGCGGCGGCTTGGTGTAGCGCACGCCGTACATCTCGCGCGGCTTCGAATATCCGTCCCAGCCGATCTGCTCGATGCCGTAATAGAGCTCGTTGGTGTGGCCGTCGGGATCCGGCGGATAGAAATGCCAGTTCGATCCCGGCAGGTCGCGGCCCGCGCGGCGGATCTGCCTGCCGCGCCGAGTGAACCAGTCGAATGCGTCCGATACTTCCTGCAGCGACCCCACCTGCCAGGTAATCTGGTTCACCGTCCCCGAGGGCTTCAGCGAATGCGGGTTGAGAACCGCGTAGGCTTCCTTCGGAAAAAATACGAACGAATGGTGATCGGTGCCGTGGCGCGAGAAGTACCCCACCGTCGTGCCGACGCCCGCGCGCTTGTCCTCGGGCAGCCGCAGCCCGAAATCGATCGGGTCGGAGATGCGGAAGCCCAGCAGCCGGCAGTAGAAATCCTTGCTCTTCTCCGGATCGGCGACGTTGACGCCGAAATGGCCCAAGCGCCGGATGCGGAAAGGCCTCCACATGCGCACGCCGCCCACGAGGAACTCCTTCGCCGCGGCGGCCGAAGTGAGGTGTTCGGGTCTGTTCATCGGGGACTCCTCGCTTCCTTCCGGTCGCCGCATTGTACGCCTGCCCGATGCACCGCCCGCCACCGGCGCCTCCTCATGAAGTAACATCCCGGTCGGGCTGCGCCTGCGCAGGGAGAAAACCGGGGGAGCGATGCAGTTCGGCGTCTTCGATCACATGGATGCGAGCGGCGAGCCGCTCGCGCAGCTCTTCGAGAACCGGCTGCGCCTCGCGGAGGCCTACGACCGGCTGGGCCTCTACGCTCTGCACGTCGCCGAGCACCACTCGACTCCGGTCGGGATGTCGCCGTCCCCTTCGGTCTTCCTCGCGCTCGCGACGCAGCGCACCAGACGTCTTCGCATGGGGCCCCTCGTGTATACGCTGCCGCTCTACCACCCCTTGCGGCTCGCCGAGGAGATCTGCACCCTCGACCAGCTGAGCGGAGGAAGGCTCGAGCTCGGCGTGGGACGCGGCGTGTCACCGCTCGAGATCGGCACCTTCGGCGTCGACCCCGCGAAATCCCAGGCGATGTACCTCGAGGCCTACCAGGTCGTGGTGAAGGCGCTCACCTCGCGGAGCGTCACCTTCAGCGGCGAGCACTACCGGTTCGACGACGCACCGGTAATTCTCGAGCCGGTGCAGAAGCCCCATCCGCCGCTCTGGTACGGCGTGTTCAACGCCGAGAGCACCGAATGGGCGGCGGGCGCCGGGGTCAGCGTCGTCACCAACCTGCCTGCCGCGGCGGTGCGCGCGATCACCGACCGCTACCGCGGGCACTGGGCGAAGCTCGGGCGCGACCCCAGGCGCATTCCCTTCATGGGGATGAACCGCCACATAGTGATCGCCGAAACCGACCGCGAGGCGATGGAGATCGGAAGGCGCGCCTACCGGCGCTGGTTCGCCAATTTCACGAACCTGTGGCGCAGGCGCGGGGTGCCGCTGCCGGCGAACATCGCCTACTCCGAGGACTTCGACGGGATCGTGAAGAGCGGGCAGGCGATCGCCGGATCGCCGCAAACCGTGCGCGAGGCGATCGCCCGCCAGGCGGCGGAGAGCGGCGTCAATTACGTCCTCGCGCGCCTCGCCTTCGGCGACCTGTCCCTGGAGGAATCGCTCAACTCGGCGGAGCTCCTCGCTCAGGCCGTGATGCCCGAGCTCGCGGCCGCGCCGGTGAGCTGAGCGCCCCGACATGGCGATGAAACGCCCGGTGCGAACGCTGCTCGCGATCGCGATGCTCGCCGCGACCTGCCCCGCCGGCGCGCAGGGCTGGCCGGCGAAGCCGATCAAGGTCATCGTCTCGTTTCCGGCGGGCTCGGCGCCCGACATCGTGTGCCGCTTCGTCACCGATCGCCTGTCGCGCGCCGTCGGGCAGACTATCGTCGTCGACAACCGCCCGGGTTCCGGCAACATCCTCGCCGGGCAGGCCGCGGCGCGCTCTGCGCCCGACGGCTACAACTTCTTCTGCGCCACCGCGGCGACGCTGGTTTCCAATCCCCACACCTTCAAGTCGCTCCCCTACGACCCGGCGAAGGACTTCGTTCCGGTGTCGATGATCGCCAAGGGCCCGTTCTTCGTGCTCGTTCATCCGAGCGTGCCCGCGAAGACGCTCGCCGAGCTGGTCGCCTACGACAAGGCGAATCCCGGCAAGCTCGCCTACGCGACCGACGGCCTGAAGAACTTCACCGGCATGATGGCGGCATGGCTGAACAAGATCGCGGGTACCAGCATCCTCATCGTGCCCTACACGACCATGCCGCTCGGCATCCAGGACGCGATCTCCGGCCGGACCCAGGTTATTATTCTCGCCGTCCCGGCGGCGGCCTCGCGCATCAGGAGCGGCGAACTGCGGCCGCTCGCGGGGAGCTTCGCGAAACGCGTTCCCGGCTACGAGAACGTGCCCGCGATCGCGGAGACCTTCCCCGGCTTCGAGCTGGTCGGCTGGTTTCTCATCGTCGCGCCGACTGGAACGCCGCGGGACATCGTGCTGCGCGTGAACCGCGAGATGGACGGGATCCTCAAGGACCCGGAAACGGCGCAGCGCCTCGCGACGCTCGGCTTCTTCAGCGACGGCGCCGAGACGCCCGAGGCGGTGGCCGAAGCCATTCGCGACGACACGGCGAAGTGGGGCCGGATCGTGAAGGAAATCGGGATCCTGCCGGAGTGAGGCGGCGCGGTCCTTGACCTACAAGCGCCCTCGACGGGTCGTCACCGGTCACGACGCGCGCGGGCGCTCCGTCGTCCTCATGGACGGCGAATCGCCTTATAGCTTTTTTCTTGAGAACGCGGGCGGCCTGCAGCTGACCGAGCTCTGGGAGACGCGCTCCTCGCCCGCCGACAATTCGGGCGCGGAAGACGCCGCCGATCACGAGCAGCGCATCGAGCCGGTCAGCGGCGGCACCGTGTTCCGCATCGTCGAGTATCCGCCCGACGGCGTTCGCTTGAAGACACTCGCCCCCGATTCGTTCTTCACCGAGATGGGCGCGCAGGCGGCCGACAGGGCCGAGCGCCGCCACCCCGGAATGCACAGGACGCACACGCTCGATTACTGCGTCGTGCTCTCCGGAGAAATCTACGCGATGCTGGACGAAGGCGAAGTGCTGTTGCGCGCGGGCGACTGCCTCGTCCAGCGCGGCACCCGCCACGCCTGGAGCAACCGCACCGAAAAGCCCTGCGCCGTCGCGTTCGTCCTGATCGCGGCGAAGCCGCTGCCGTGACTGCGAAGCGCGGCATGGTGCTCGACAAGGACGTCGCCGTGACTATGCGCGACGGCGCGCTTCTCCGCGCGAACGTCTTTCGCCCGGACGAAGGCGGCAGATTCCCGGTGCTGATGACCCTCGGCCCCTACGGCAAGGACGTGCACCTCTCGCAGTTCATGCCCGAGGCCTGGGAAGCGTTGCAGCGCCGCCATCCGGAAATCCTCGAGGCGTCGTCCTGCAAGTACCTCGTGTTCGAGACGCCCGATCCCGAGATGTGGGCACCCGAGGGCTACGTCGTGGTGAAAGTCGATTCGCGCGGCTCCGGCAAGTCGGCAGGGAAGCTCGACGTAAACTCGCCCGCGGAGTTCCGCGATTTCCACGACGCGATCGAGTGGGCCGCGGCACAGCCTTGGAGCAACGGCAAGGTCGGTTTGCTCGGAATCTCCTATTACGCCGCGGGCCAGTGGATGATCGCGGCGCAAAGGCCGCCTCATCTCGCGGCGATCGTTCCGTGGCAGGGCACCTACGATTTCTACCGCGACCGCACGCGCCAAGGCGGCATCCTCGGCAGCGGTTTCCTCAGGCGCTGGTGGAACCGCAGCGTGCTGCGGAACCAGCACGGCAATCCCGACACGCCGCTCACCGACATCGACACTGGGGAGCGCAACACCGGGCCCGCGAGCCTCGCGCCCGAGGAGCTCGCGGCCAACCGCGTCGAATACATCGAGAGCCTTCTCGCGCGCCCGCTGAACGGCCCCTGGTACGAGGAGCGCAGCGCCCGCCTGGATCGCATCCAAGTCCCGGCGCTCGTCGTGGCGAACTGGGGCGGACTCGGCCTGCACCTGCGCGGGACGATCCTCGGCTGGCTCGGCATCGCCTCGCGCGAGAAGTGGCTCAAGATCCAGTCGGGATCGTACTTCCTGACGTTCCTCTTGCCCGAGAGCGTCGCGCTCCAGCGGAAATTTTTCGACCGGTACCTGAAGAATATCGACAACGGCTGGGAGCGCGAGCCGAAAGTCGAGATCGCGGTGCGCGCCGCCGACGACACGGTGAAGCGCGTGGTGAGGGATACGCAATGGCCGCTCGGCGGAACAACATGGACTCGGCTCTACCTCGACGCATCGAGCCTAGCACTCGGCGCTTCGGCTCCGAGCAAGGCGGCGAGCGTGAGCTACGCGGCGATTGGCGAAGGGGTGACCTTCACTACCGCGGCTCTGGAGCGCCCGATCGAGTTCGCAGGACCGATCAAGGCGAAGCTCTGGGTGTCAGCGAGCACGGACGACATGGATATCTTCGCCACTCTGCGCGCTTTCGATCCGCACGGGAAGGAAGTCACCTTCCTCTCCGCTGTCGAGCCCAAGGCGCCGGTCTCGCAGGGATGGCTGCGCGTCTCGCAGAGGAAGCTCGACGCAAAGCGCTCGACCGAATACCAGCTGTGGCACACGCACGACGAAGCGCAAAAGCTGAAACCCGGTGAGATCTACGAAGTCGACGTGGAGATCTGGCCGGCGAGCCTCGCCCTTCCCGCGGGATTTCGCCTTGCGCTCACCCTGCAGGGAAAGGACTTCGAACGCCCGGGCGAGACCGGCGTGCAGAAAGGCTCGGGCTGGTTCCTGCACGACGATCCGCACGACCGGGCGCCTGAGACCTTCGCCGGCACGCATACCGCATACAGCGGTGCTGGGCGCGGCGCGTATCTACTGTTACCGGTGATCGGCGACACCTGAGCCCTAAGCCGGCTCCTTCGCGTCGATCAGCACGAAAGCGATGCGGCAGTCCTTCCGCCCGCGGTTCACCCAGGCGTGGTTCGTCCCCCGCTGCACCAGCACGTCTCCCGCCTTCAGATGCACTTCGGAATCGTCGAGCAGCATGTCGATCTCCCCCGAGATCACGACGGCGTAGTCGACGCTCTTCGTGCGGTGCATGCTCGCGTGGCGCGCGCCGCCCTCGCCCGCCCTGATTCCCATTTCGCGGAGCATGGCCGCGTTGTCGACGGCGCCGAAATCCGCGGCGGGAGGAAAGTCGACGACGCGGAAAATCGAGCCGCAGGGCGGAGGAGCGACGCCGATCTCGCGCTCGGCAGCGTCCGCGCTTCCGGAATTGTCGGCCGGCGATCGCTCCGTGAGCCACAGCAGCGTCGAGGCGAGCCCGGTCGCCTTCCTAAGCTTCGCGTTCGGCGCAGCGCCGTCGATCAGGACGACCGCTTTTCCCTTTGCATCGTGGCCGGTGACCACGCGCCTCGTCGGCTGCACCATGCCCTTCAGCGGAAGAAGAGCTTCAGGCGGCGAGCGGCCGGAAGCGGAATTCCCGCTCGGCCTGCGATATCGCGGAGGCGTTTCGCGCCGAGACGCCCCAGTGATCGTTGCGGTTGGGAGGCCACTTCCAGTCCTCGGGCTTTCCGGTCTTGTACGAGCTGCCGACGCGCTGGATTTCGGAGGTGTACTCCACTGCGGCGCCGAACGGCGCGACGAAATACGCGAAGACGTTGTTGCCGGGCCCGTGACGCCCGGGACCCCAGAAGGTCGCTATCCCCGCGTCTTTCATCCGACCGATACCGCGCATGACCGCATCGATGTCGGTCATTTCGAACGCGATGTGATTGAGAAGCGAATTGTCCGATTGCGCGTAGGCGATCGCGTGGTGGACGCGGTCGCAGCGCACGAAATTCATGAACCCGGTGCGATCTGAGACGCGAAAACCGAGCACCTCCACCGCGAAGCGCGTACAGGCTTCCCGGTCCCGCGCGTTGAGGACGACGTGCGTCACCTGCAGGGGCCTGTCGCGGTCCGGGCGCAGCCTCTTCACGCGCTTTCTTTCGGTGACGAAACGGAACACGTGCCCCTCGGGGCCTTCGACGAGAAATCCGGACCCGCCGCCGGGTTCGTCGAAGTCGCGCAAGGCGCCGAGCCGCGCCCCCGCCGCAGCGGCGCGCTTGCGGATTCCCGCGAGCTCGGGCTTCGAGCCGGAGAAAGTGACTGCGGCCACGGCGGGCTCGCCCGCCTGCGCGACCGAGACCACGTACGGGACGTCTGCCGTGCCCCGGAGATAAGCTGTCCCGTTCCGCTCTCCGGCCTCAAGCAGGCCCCAGGTGTCGCGAAAAAAACGGACAGCCGATTCGCGATCGGGCACTTCGAGTTCGATGCTGCGCAGCTTCATGTTTTCGCCCCCAGATCGGTGCGCGGTGTTCGATTCGACCGCAGTGCGGGGCAATTGTATTACCGCTCCGGCGCGACCGCTGCAGGGGATTTTCGACCCCGCACGCGGCGCTTCACCGCGGGTCGATGCGCCGCAACCACCGCACGCCCGCCTTCCAGAAACACTTGCCCGGGCACCAAATCCGGATACAATCCCAACCCCGGCTATAAAAAGGGAGGAAAATGAAAAAGAGCAGGAGCCTCGGGCCGGCCGAGGTCGACCACCGGAAATCGCTCTCGCTCCTCCGTGCGACGCTCGAGTCCACGGCCGACGGCGTCCTGGTCGTCGACAACCTCGGCAAGATCAGCACCTACAACCAGCAGTTCGCGGAGATGTGGCGCCTCCCGCCGCAGGTCCTTTCCTCCGGGAAAGACGAGGACGCCCTCAATTTCGTGCTCGACCAGCTGAAAGATCCCGAGCAGTTCCGCGACAAGGTGAACGCGCTCTATTCGCATCCCGGCCAAGAGAGTTTCGACACCATCGAATTCAGGGACGGCCGCATCTTCGAGCGCTATTCAAGGCCCCAGCTCGTCGAGGGGCAGACGATCGGCAGGGTCTGGAGCTTCCGCGACGTGACCGAGCACCGCCGCGCCGAGGAAAAGCTGCGCGAGAGCGAAGAGCGCTTCCGCCTCATCGCCGAGAACGTCGGCGACCTGGTCGCCATGGTCGACACCGAAGGCCGGCGCATCTACAACAGCCCGTCCTACCGGACCGTGTTCAAGGACGGCGAGATCCAGCCGGACACGGATTCGTTCAGGGAGATCCACCCGGAGGATCGCGAGCGCGTCAAGGCGATCTTCCGCGAGACGGTCGATACGGGCGTGGGGCGGCGCACCGAATTCCGCTTCGTCCTCAAGGACGGGGGCATCCGCTACATCGAGTCGGAGGGCCGCGTCATCCGGGACGCGGCCGGCAAGGTGACGAAAGTGGTCGTCGTCTCGCGCGACATCTCCGAGCGCAAGCGCGCCGAGCAGCGCGAGAGAATGGAGCACGCCGTCACGCGCGTGCTCGCCGAATCGGAGACGCTCGCCGAGGCCATCCCGAGGATCGTCCAGACCATCTGCGAGACCCTCAACTGGGACTGTGGGGCGCGCTGGAGCATGGACGAGCGGAAAAAAGCCATTGCCTGCGTCGAGACCTGGAGCATCCCCGAGAAGCCGTTCACCGTCTTCATCGCCGAGGTGCGCGAGATGACGTTCCAGCCGACCCATCGCGGGCTGGTGAGGCAGGTATGGATGAGCGGCACCCCGCACTGGATACCGGACGTGAGCCGCGACGAGGGCTTCCAGCGGGCGCAGCTCGCCGCCAAGGCCGGGCTCCACGGCGCGTTCGCGTTTCCGATCCTTGCGGGCAACGTCACCCTCGCGGTGCTGGAATTCTTCAGCCGCGAGATCCGCAATCCCGACCCGTCGCTCCTGCAGATGGTGCGCGTGATCGGCAGCCAGATCGGCCAGTTCATGGCCCGCAAGCAGGCCGAGGAGAACCTCCTTTACGTCGCGACTCACGACACCCTGACGGGATTGCCCAACCGCTACATGTTCAACCAGCGCTTCGCGCACGCGCTCAACAACGCGCAGCGCTACCGCAAGACGATGGCCCTGCTGTTCCTCGATCTCGATCGCTTCAAGTTCATCAACGATACGCTCGGCCACCCGTTCGGCGACCGGCTGCTGCAGGAGGCTGCGGCGCGTCTGAGAATGTGCCTGAGGGAAAGCGACACCATCGCCCGTTTCGGCGGAGACGAATTCGTCGCGCTCATCGAGGACTTCAGCGAGCCCGGCGACGTGATCAGCGTGGCCCAGAAAATCCTCCATGCCCTGCGCTGGCCGTTCATGCTCCAGGGCGAAACCTGCCACCTGACCGCGAGCATCGGAATCAGCCTGTACCCGAACGACGGCGCGGACTTCGCGAGCCTGCTGAAGAACGCCGATATCGCCACCTACCGCGCCAAGGAGCAGGGCAAGAACAACTATCTGTTCTATTCAGGGGAAATGAACGATCACCTGTCCGCCAGGATCGCCAAGGAGACCCGGCTGCAGGGTGCCCTGGAGCGCAACGAATTCATCCTCCACTACGAACCCAAGCGCGAGATCAACAGCGGCCGGATCACGGGCATGGAGGCGCTGATCCGGTGGCAGCATCCCGAGCTCGGACTCCTTCCTCCGCTGGAGTTCATCGGGCACGCCGAGGACTCGGGGCTGATCGTTCCGATCGGAGCCTGGGTGCTCAGAATCGCGTGCGCGTACAACCAGACGCTTCAGAGCCGCGTCGCGACCCCGTTGACGGTGTCCGTGAACCTCTCGGCGCGGCAGTTCGAGGATAAGCACCTCCTTCGGGAGATCGAGCGTGCGCTCTCAGAGAGCGCGCTCAAACCGAACTGCCTCGAGCTCGAAATCACCGAGAGCATGGTGATGCGGGACACCCAGAGCTCGAAGAAAATACTCGCCGGAATCAAGTCGATGGGCATCCGCCTGGCGATCGACGACTTCGGCACCGGCTATTCCTCCCTCACGTCGATCAAGCGGTTCCCGTTCGACTGCATCAAGATCGACCGCTCCTTCATCAAAGACATCCCGCAGGACCCGGAGGACGTGGCGATCACGCAGGCGATCATCGCGATGGCGCACAGCCTGCGGCTGAAGGTGATCGCGGAAGGGGTGGAGACCCAGGAGCAGCTCGATTTTCTCACCGAACACGGCTGCCACGAGTTCCAGGGATACTTTTTCCGCAGGCCGCAGCCCGCGGAGGACTTTTCCAAGCTGCTGCGCGACAACGCCGGAACGATGGCGCTGGCGGCCGCCGGCTGAAATCCGGCGTCTGACCTACCGCGGAGGCGGCGGAGGCGGGGGCGGAGGTGGCACGTAGCTGGGAGCGGGCTGGGAGGACGACGAGGTCAGGCGACCCGACACCGGAACCTTGTGGCCCTTAGCATACATGCACTGGATGTAGGCGTAGTCATAGCGACGCTGGAGCCCGTACGCGGAAGTTTCTCCCGCGCCGGCTCCGGCCGCCGAGCCAACGAGGAGCCCGCCGCCGGCTCCAGCTGCCGCGCCGCTTCGGCCGCCGAGCGCGGCGCCCGCGGCGGCGCCTATCGCGGTGCCGACCACCGCGCTCTTCGCGGCGCTGTCGGCGGCTATATCCGAAGGCGATGTTCCCCCGATCTGCACGTCGGCGAATTGGCGGCACTCGACGTCGTCGTAGCGAAACTGGTCGAAGCTCTTTCCTGTGCCCGGCAGCACCATCACGCTGGGGCCCTTGGGCATGCTCACGCACGCAACCAGCAGCAGCGATGCCGCCAGAACCGTCGAAACTCGAAGGAGATTCATGGCTCGCTCAGCCGCCGGGCGCCGGCTGCGGCGTCACGCGCTGCCAGCCTCCGGGACATTCCTTGACGTACGGATAATAGGTCTTGGACTCGGCGCAGTAGTACCAATAGGAGGAAGACTGCGACGGCGCCGCTTGCGCGCCGGCCTGCTCGACGTAAGTCGGCGGCGCGGCCGGCGCCGCGACGACCGGGGGATAGTAGTAGTAGGGATAGTAGGGAGGGTAGTACCAGGGATAGAACGGAGCGCCGATGACCACGCCGAAATGCACGCGCCCGTGGTGCCATGCCAGCGCCGGAGCGCTCGCCGTCGCGCCCAGCAGGACTGCACTCAAGGTCAAGGCTGCTTTCATCCGGTTCATGATCGCCTCTCCCGTCTCGTTCGACAAGCGCATGCTAGCAAAGACCCCTAGTCGCCGGAGTAAGCAATTGTCACAAATTGTGACATGCGCCGCGCGGCCGTTCGTCAAATGAACGCACCAAGCGCGGAACGGATTACAGGATCTTCAATCGATCTTGGCCCCGGAGCGCTTCACGACTTCGGCCCACTTCGCCGAGTCCCTGCGAATCACTTCCGCGAACTCCTCGGGAGTGCCGCCCGCCGGCTCGTCCCCGATTTCGCCGAACCTCGCCTTGAACAGAGGGGAGGCGATCGCCCTGTTGATCGAGGAATTCAGCTTGTCGACGACGGGCCTCGCCATTCCCGCGGGTCCGATCACTCCGCTCCAGGTGCTGGCGTCGTAGCCCGGGACTCCCGCCTCGGCGATCGTCGGCAGGTCCGGAAAACCCGGCGAGCGCCGCGGGCCGCTCACGGCGAGCGCCTTGACCTTGCCCGCGCGCGCGTGCGTGGAGATCGAGTTGAGGCTCTCGAACATCAGCTGCACGTGGCCCGCGATCAGGTCGTTGATCGCCATCGCGCCGCCCTTGTAGGGGATGTGAACGATCTCGGTGCCGGTCATGTACTTGAAGAGCTCGCCGCCGACGTGTCCCGGCGAGCCGTTGCTCGAGGACGCGTTCATGAGCTTGCCCGGGTTCTTGCGCGCGTACGCGATCAGCTCCTGCACCGAGTTCACCGGGAGCGAGGGCGAGACGGCGAGCAGAAGGTGGCCGCGGGTCACGAGGGCGATCGGCTGGAAATCCCGCTCGATGTCGTAGGGAAGTTTCGCCACCATGTGGCGCGTGATCGCGAGCGCCCCCACCGGCCCCATGCCCGTCATGTAGCCGTCGGGCGCCGACTTCGCGATGATGTCCAGCCCTATCGTCAGCGCGCCGCCCGGCTTGTTCTCGACGATCACCGGCTGCCCGAGGTGGCTCGGCAGTTCGGCGGCAAGAATGCGCGCCACCGTGTCGGTCGCGCTCCCTGCCGCCTGGGGAACGATCAGGCGGACCGGACGCTCCGGATAACCCTGTCCGAGAACGCTGCAGCACGCTCCCGCGAGGAAGGCGAACAGGCCGCAGCGCAGGCTCATTCCGCGTGGATTCCGGCGGCGCGCGCGACCCTGGCCCATTTGTCGATCTCCGACCTGATGAACGCGGCGAACTCCTCGGGACTGCTGCCTACGGGCTCCGCGCCGTCCGCGGCCAGCCGCTGCATGACCTCGGGGGCGCGCAGGGCGCGCACGATCTCGCCGTGCAGGCGCGCGACGATCTCGCGCGCGGTTCCCGCCGGCGCGAGCACGCCGTACCATTGGGTCGAATCGTAGCCGGGAAGACCGGATTCGGCCATGGTCGGAACGTCCGGCAGGCCTTCGCTCCGTTTCGCGCTCGTCACCGCGAGCGCGCGCAGTTTCCCCGCCTTGATGTGCGGCAGCGCCGTGAGCAGGTTCGGCGCCATGACCGGCACCTGCCCCCCAAGGAGATCCACCACGCCGGGACTGGTTCCCTTATAGGGAATATGAACCATGTCGATTCCCGCCATGCTCTTCAGGAGCTCGATCGACATCTGCGGCGAGGTGCCGATGCCGGCCGATGCGAAATTGAGCTGGCCCGGGCGCTGTTTGGCGTATGCGATCAGTTCCGCGACCGATTTCACCGGCAGCGACGGGTGCACCACGAGCACGTTCGCGAGCGACGCCGCCTGCGTGATCGGAGCGAAGTCGCGCAGCGGGTCGTACGGGACCTTCTTGTACATGATCGGGTTGATCGCGAGCGTGCTCGCGGCCATCAGGATCGTGTGCCCGTCGGCGGAGGATTTGGCGGCCGTCTCGATGCCTATCATCTGGCCGGCGCCCGGGCGGTTGTCCACGACGAACTGCGCTCCGAGCGACTCGGAGAGCTTCTGCGCGAGGGCGCGCGCGATGATGTCGGTGCCGCCGCCGGCGGCGGAGGGCACGATGAAACGCACGGGCTTCGCCGGATATCCGTTTTGCGCCGCCGCTCCGGCGCAGACGAGGGTCAGCAGCAGAAGCGCGGCCGGCAGGAGGGGATTCGCCTTGATCACGGCAGCTCGATCTTTCTCGTTTCGACGACCCGTTTCCATTTTTCGATCTCGGCTCGGACGAGGCGGCCCATTTCTTCCGGGCTGCTTGCGCTCGGCGTGCCGCCCCACTCCGCGAAGCGCTGCGCGATCTCGGGGAGCGCAAGGGCGCGCCTCACCTCGCGGTTGATCCGCTCGATGATCGCGCCCGGCATGCGCGGCGGGCCGGCGATGCCGAGAAATGAGCTCGCTTCGTAGCCCGGCACGCTCTGAGCGACGGTCGGCACGTTGGGAAGCGAAGCCGAGCGCGCAAGCGACGTCACCGCGAGCGGCCTGAACTTGCCGCCCTGAATGTGCGGATAGGAGTTGGTGAGCGCGTCGATCAGCAGCTCCATGCGGCCGGAGAGGACCTCGGTGAGGGGCTCGGAGCCGCCGCGGAACGGCACGTGCTGCATACCGATTCCCGCCATGGAAACGAACATCTCGCCTGCGAGGTGGTAGAGAGTCCCCATCCCCGGCGAGGGATAGTTCACCTTCCCGGGATTGCTCTTCACGAAGCCGATGAATTCGTCCAGGGTCCGGAAACGCGAATCGGAGCGCACCGAGAAAACGAGCGGGTACGTCACCAGTGTCGAGATGAAGGAAAAATCCCGAACGGGATCGTAGGGAAGCTTCTTCATGGTCGCCGCCTGCGTCACGAAGGCGCCGCTCACGACCAGCAGCGTGTAGCCGTCCGCGGCGGATTTCGCGACGTGCTCGTTGGCGATGATCGAGCCCGCCCCGGTCCGGTTCTCCGGGAGAACCTGCTGGCCGAAACCTTCACTCATCTTCTGCGCGAGGATCCGGCCTACGACATCGACGTTGCCGCCTGGGGGGAAGCCGATCAGAAGCCTCACCGGCTTGCCGGGGTAATCCTGGGCAACCGCAGGCGCCGAAAACGCCCCCGCAAGGGCCACGGCCAAGAAAAACCGCTGCATCTCAGTCGGCTCGAATGTCGTTCTCGCGAACGACCTTGCCCCAGCGCTGCATCTGGGCATCCAGCCATTGCACCAGTCCCTCTGGGGAGCCGACGACGAGGTCTATCCCGAGCGTTTCGGTGAGCAGCTTGCGCACGTCGGGCAGGTTGAACGCCTTGACGAGCTCGGCGTGAAACTTGTCCATGATCGGCTTGGGCACGCCGGCGGGAGCGAAGACCGCCCACCACGCAAGCGCCGAAAATCCCGGCAGGCCCTGCTCGGCGAGCGCGGGCACGCCGGGCAACGCGCGCGAGCGCGTGTCGCCGGTGACCGCGACGGCGCGAAGCTTTCCGCCGTTCACGTGCGGGGTGATCACCGCCACCGAGCCGATGGCGAGATCGATCTGGCCGCCGACCGCGTCCGCCGTCATCGGTCCGCCGCCTTTGTAGGGTATGTGAATGAGCCTGATTCCGGAGGCCTGCTGCACCAGGACCATGGTCAGGTGCCCGAGGCTGCCGTTGCCCACCGAGCCTATGCTCACCGTGCCGGGCTTCGCTTTGGCCGCGGCCACCACATCGGTGAAGCTCTTGTAAGGCTTCGTAACGCTTGTCGCGATCGCCATCGGCGCGGTGCCGATCAGCATCACCGGCGCAAGATCCCTCACGGTATCGAACGGCAGGTTCGGGATCAGGAAAGGATTCACCGCGTGATAATCGAACACGAAGATGAACGTGTAGCCGTCGGCCGGCGACTTGGCGACGAAAGCGGTACCGATCGTTCCGGACGCGCCGGAACGGTTCTCGACGACGAACGGCTGGCCCAGGGAATCGGAGAGCTTTGCGCCGATCATGCGCGCCATGGGATCGGTCGAGCCGCCCGGCGGATACGGAACGACGAATTTCACCGGCTTGGCCGGCCAGGATTGTGCGAACGCGACCCGCGGCCCGGCCGCGCAAAGCGCCAGCGCTACGAGCGCGGCGATGCGAAAAACGAAGGCTTTCATGATTCCCCTTTGCCCCGGACGAGGCAGGTTACCATTCGGGCGATGAAGATCGCAATGATGGGCTCGGGCGGAGTGGGCGGCTTCTTCGGCGGGAGGCTCGCGCACGCCGGCTACGACGTGTGCTTCATCGCGCGCGGCGCGCATCTCGCCGCGATGCGCGAGCGCGGCCTCGCCATCGAAAGCGAAGCGCACGGTGACATCCGCATTCCCAAGGTTCGCGCCACCGACGATCCCGCGTCGCTCGGACCGGTCGATCTGGTCATCCTGTCGGTGAAGCTGTGGGACACCGAGGCCGCGATCCGGCAGATCACGCCGCTCCTCAAGCCCGGCACCGGAGTGCTCTCGCTGCAGAACGGCGTGATCAAGGACGACATCCTCCGCCGAGAGCTCGGCGATGCGCCCGTGATGGGCGGCGTGTGCTACGTCGGCACGACCCTCTTGCGCCCAGGCGTGATCCTCCAGACGGGAGCGATGCAGCGCGTGGTGCTCGGCGAATACGACGGCAGGCCCTCGGAGCGCGCGCGTTCTCTCCATGAAGCGCTGCTCAAGTCCGGCGTGAGCTCGGAGCTCTCAGGCGACGTGCGCCGCGCGATCTGGGAGAAATACGTGTTTCTGGTAGGACTGTCGGCGACCACCGCTTCGATGCGCGCGACCATAGGACCGATCCGGAAGAATCCGCGCACCCGCGCCTTTCTGCTCGACATCATGCGCGAAGTCGTAGCGGTGGGGCGCGCGCGGGGCATCGCGCTTCCCGCCGACTACGCCGATGCCTGCCTCGCGCACGCCGACGGCCTTCCCTCCGACATGGTCGCTTCCATGGCGCACGATTTGCAGCGGGGCAACCGGCTCGAGGTCGAGTGGTTGAGCGGAGGTGTGATGCAGCTCGGCGCCGCCTCAGGCGTTCCGACGCCGGCGAACCGCGCGGTATGGGACATCCTCGCGCTCCACGCCGAGGGCGGAAAGCCCGCGTGAGCGAGCCGCGGCTCACGGTGCGCGCGATCCGCGCGACCGGCGTCGAGGCGCCGCTGAAGCTGCCGCTCGGCACCAGCGCGGGAACGCTGCGCAGCGCGCCGCTTCTTCTCATCGACCTCCAGACCGAGGAAGGCGTTACAGGCCGATCCTATCTTTTCTGCTATCTGAGCGCCGTGGCGCCGGCGATCGCGACGGTGCTCGGCGAGGTCGAGCGCACCATAAAGGGCGATCGCGTCGCGCCGGCCGATCTCTGGGAAAAGCTCGCGCGCCGCTTCAAGCTGATCGGCGTGCAGGGCATCGTGCGCATGGCGATGTCCGGGCTCGACGTCGCCTGCTGGGACGCGCTCGCGCTCGCCGCGGGGGAACCCCTCGTCGCCCTGCTCGGCGGCGAGCGGCGACCCATCCCCGCGTACAACAGCAACGGCCTGGGGCTGATGGCGCCCGAGGCCGCGGCCGACGAAGCGGAAAGGCTCCTCGGAGGAGGATTCCGCGCGGTGAAGCTGCGCCTCGGCCATCCGACGCTCGCGGCCGATCTCGCCGCGGTGCGCGCGGTGCGCACGCGCCTTCCCGACAGCGTCGAGCTGATGGTCGACTTCAATCAGGCGCTGTCGCTCCCCGAAGCCCTGGAGCGCGGCCGCGCGATGGATTCGGAAGGCATTGCCTGGATCGAGGAGCCGATCCGCCACGACGACTTCCGAGGATGCGCCGAGCTCGCGCGCGAACTCCGGACGCCGGTGCAGCTCGGCGAGAACTTCTCGCTCCCCGAGCAGATGGCCGAGGCGCTCGCCGCAAAGGCGTGCGACCTGGTGATGCCCGATCTCGAGCGGATCGGCGGGGTCACGGGCTGGCGGGGCGCCGCGCGCCTTGCGGCCGAGCGCAAGCTGCCGATGTCCTCGCACCTCTTCCCGGAGGCGAGCGCCCACCTGCTCGCCGCGACGCCGACCTGCCACTACCTCGAGTACGTGGACTGGGCCTCGGCGATTCTCGCCGAGCCGCTGCGAATCGTCGCCGGCGAGGCGGTGATTCCCGACCGTCCGGGAACCGGAGTGGCCTGGGACGAGAAGGCGGTGAAGCGCTACGAAATGGCCTGAGGGGCGGGCTGCTCGCGCGCCGCGCGGCGGCGCTCGTGGTCGTAGAGGTAACGCTTGCGCACACGGATCGAGCGCGGCGTGATCTCGATCAGCTCGTCGTCGTCGATGAACTCCACCGCCAGCTCGAGGGTCAACTTGATCGGCGGCGTCAACAGGATCGCCTCGTCCTTTCCGGCGGCGCGGATGTTGGTGAGGTGTTTTTCGCGGATCGGGTTGACGACGAGGTCGTTGTCGCGGTTGTGCACGCCGATCACCATGCCCTCGTACACGCGCTCGCCCGGGCTCACCAGCATGCGCCCGCGTTCCTGCAGCTTCCACAGCGCGTAGGCGACCGCCTCGCCCTGCTCGCCCGAGACCAACACGCCGTTGCGCCGCGAGGGAATCTCGGCCTTCATCGGGCCGTATTCGTCGAACACGTGGCTCATGAGCCCGTTGCCGCGCGTGAGGTTGAGGAATTCCGACTGGAAGCCGATCAGCCCGCGCGCCGGAATCCGGTAGTCGAGCCGCACCCTGCCGCGGCCGTCGGGCATCATGTCGAGCAGATCGCCGCGCCGCCCGCCGAGCGCCTCCATCACCACGCCCTGATGCGGCTCCTCGACGTCGACGCTGAGGACCTCGAAGGGCTCGTGCCTCGCCCCGCCGACGTCCTTGGTCACGACCCGCGGGCGCGACACCGCGAGCTCGTAGCCCTCGCGGCGCATGTTCTCGAGCAGGATGGTGAGGTGCAGCTCGCCGCGCCCCGAGACGAGGAACACGTCGGCGTCCGAAGTCTCCTCCACGCGCAGCGCGACGTTGCCCTGCAGCTCGCGCATCAGGCGTTCCCTCAGCTGCCGGCTGGTGACGAAGCGCCCTTCCTGCCCTGCGAAGGGCGAGGTGTTGACCTGGAAATTCATGGTGAGCGTGGGCTCGTCGACCCTGAGCATCGGCAGCGCCTCGGGAGCGAGCGCGTCGGCGAGAGTGACGCCGATCGCGGTCTCCTCCACCCCGGTGACGAGCACGATGTCGCCTGCTGACGCCTCGTCCATCGGGATCCTCTCGAGGCCGCGAAAGCCCATGACTTGGCCGACCCTGGCCTTCGCGGGCTCGCGACCCTCGTGCAACACCAGGATCTCCTGCCCGGGCCTGAGCCGTCCCCGGGCGATGCGCCCGATGCCGATGCGCCCGACGTAGCTCGAGTAGTCGATGTTGCTGATCTGCAATTGCAGCGGGCCGTCGGGGTCGCCCTTCGGCGCCTGAACGCGCTCGATGATCGTTCGGAACAGCGGCCGCATGTCCGTTCCCGGCCTCGACAGGTCGAGGGTCGCGGTGCCCAGCAAGGCCGAAGCGTAGACCACCGGAAAGTCGAGTTGATGTTCCGCGGCGCCGAGCTTGTCCATCATGTCGAAAGTGGCGTTGACCACCCAGTCGGGGCGCGCGCCGGGACGGTCGATCTTGTTCACCACCAGGACCGGATTCAGGCCGAGGGCGAGCGCCTTGCGAGTGACGAAGCGCGTCTGCGGCATCGGGCCCTCCACCGCGTCGACGAGGAGCAGCACGCCGTCCACCATCGACAGGGACCGCTCGACTTCGCCGCCGAAGTCGGCGTGGCCGGGCGTGTCGACGATGTTGATGTGCACGCCCTCATAGTCGACCGCTGTGTTCTTTGCGAGGATGGTAATGCCGCGTTCGCGCTCGAGGTCGTTTGAGTCCATGACGCGCTCGGCGACGTGCTGATGCGCGGCGAAGGTGCCCGACTGGTGCAGGAGCTTGTCGACCAGCGTCGTCTTGCCGTGATCGACGTGGGCGATGATCGCGAGATTGCGGATCGAGCGGGACATTGAATCGAGGCTATGCGTGGAAGGTCGCGCATTGTACTAGCTCGACAGGGCCCGGTCGAGCGCCGCCACCAGCGGCCCGAGCTTGGGCGGCTTCGCCTCCAGAGTGATTTTCACGCCGTGCTCGCGCAGCCCGGCGCTGCACACCGGACCGATTGAGGCGACGAGTGTCCGGCTCAGGTTGGCCGCGAGCGGGCCGTCCCGGCCGAGCTGTTGGGCGAGCGCGAACAGGTTGTGCGCCTGAGAGGCGCTGGTGAACACCGTGGCATCGACCTCGCCGCGATCGAGCGCCGCTATCAGCCCCACGAGCGGTGCGGTGTTCTCGGGGAGCGCCCAGCGGTAAGTGGGTATCTCCACGACTTCCGCGCCCTTCGCCTGCAGCGCTTTTTCCAGCTCAAGGTTGGTCTCGCCGTAACGCTGGACCACGACGCATTCACCCCGGAGCGCCACGTCCTCGAGCGATTCCAGCACCTCGGCGGTCGTATAGGGCTCCCTGGCGCTGCGATCGATGCGCACTTCGCGCGAGCGAAGAGCCGCTGTGGGCTTGGGTCCGCGCGCGGCCACGACGCAGTTCGCCAGCAAGCCGAGAAGCTTCGGCGTCAACCCCAGGGAGTCGGTGGCAGCGAAAAGCGCCTGCGTGCCCACGCCGGTTTGGAAGATCGCGGCTTTCGGCGGGCGCGTCTCCAGCTCGCCGATCAGCCTGGCGATCCCTGCGTGGTCGATATCGGGAACTTCGGCGAGCGCCGGGGCGAGGACCGGCCGTCCCCCGTGCTTCTCGACGAGGTCGGCGAGCTGACGGCCCAGCCGACTCTCGAGTATCGCGACCGTCTTGCCCTTCAGTAGTAGCGCGCCAGCATGATGACTGCGAAGATCACCGCCGCTGCCGAAGTGCAGGTGATGATCCAGCCGGCGGGCCTGGGGTGGGCCTCGACAAGTGCGTCCAGGTTCATGTGCATGTCGTCCCAGCTTCGAGTCACGCGGCGGGGCGACACCCATTTGTTTGCGAACCTTTCGAGCAGGCTCTCCGCGTTCGGATAGAAGAGCAGCATCGCGCCCACCACCACGCCCAGCGCGCCGCCGGCGATCAGAACCCACTTTGCGCTTTCCACGGCGATGGCGACGACGCCAGCGAAACGCTTTGCAGCGAACGCCGCGCCGACGGCGGTCGCGTCGAGCCCCAAGAAAAGCCCGAAAATCGAGATGAGCCCGCCGAGGACGAAGCCTCCGGCGAGCCAGCGGTGATGCTGGTGCGTGGCCCGTTCCGTATCGACTGGGACCTCGACCGGCCTGAGGACGTGGCGGGTGGACACCCAGCGGTTCAGCAGATGGAAGTACCCGACGATCCTCGGGCTGGCAGCGATGAGCCCGACTCCCACCGCGAAGCCTGAAACGGCGACGACGAGAAACAACACGATCAAGAACTGGACGAGCAGCTGCCACGTCAAATTGCTGTATGTACCCATGTCTCCTCCGATTCTGAACCGGTTGGCCGCCGACCCGCGGGCCCCTGATCGAGCCGTCCCCCGGGAAACTCCGCCAAAGTAGCCGAGCTTGCCGGACGGCGTCAACTCCGGGCAAACCGGCGATCCGCATGCCGATCGGCGGTCGCGCTCGCGCGGAGCGCTACAGGCGCTACGGGATCTGCGGCATGCCGAGCCCCAGAATTCCTACCGTTTCGATGGACTTCATCTAATCCGCCTTGATTTTCGCGTCGCGGATCACTTTTCCCCACTTCTCGAAATCGTCCTTGACGAGCTTGGCGAATTGCTCGGGCGTGCCCGTGTTCGGCACCAGGCCCTGGCTCGCGAGCTGTTCCCGCATTTCGGGCAGTGCGACGATCGCGCGGATCTCCGAGTTGTATTTCGCTACGAGGTGAGCGGGCATTCCCGGGGGCGCCCACACGCCGATCCACAGGTCCACGTCGTAGCCGGTCACGCCCTGCTCGTGCAGCGATGGAATCTCCGGAAACAAGGGATGGCGCTCCTTCAGGCTCTCGCCGAGCACCTTGATCTGGCCCGCCTTGATCTTCGGAAGCGCAACGTGGACCGGGAGGAACATGGTGGGGATGACGCCCGCAATCAGGTCGTTCTCAGCGGGCGCCGAACCCTTGTAGGGCACGTGCACGATGTCCAGGCCCGCCTGCAGCTTGAGCAACTCCATGCAGAAGTGATGGTGCGTGCCGTTTCCCGGAGAGCCGTAGTTGAGCTTGCCGGGCTGCGACTTCACCCAGGCGATGAACTCCCGCGCCGTGCTCACGGGCACCGCCTTGTGCACGACGAGCGCGAGGCTCGTCGAGCCGACGTTCGTGATTGCGGAGAGATCCTTCACCACGTCATAGGAGATCTTCGGATAGAGATGCGGCGCGGTGACGATCGACGCCGGTCCGACCATGAGCGTGTGGCCGTCGGGCGCCGACTTCACCACGATCTCGGTGCCTATCGTGCCCGAAGCACCGGGCTTGTTCTCGACGAAGAACGGCTGGTCCCAGCGCGCCTGCAGCCTGGGCGCGAGCAGGCGCGCGACGATGTCCGGTCCGGCCGCGGGCGTGAACGGAACGACGATCCGCACCGGACGCTTGGAGAGCCCTTGCGCGAGCGCGAACGGCGAGACGGCTGCCGCGGCCAGCGCGCAGAGCATTCGGCGGCGGGATTGTGCGAGCTTTCGGGACATGCGGTCTCTCTCCTCGGGTAGAAGCGAGGATTATAGGGGCGACCGGCTCACGACGCGCCCCGGCAACACCGCACGATCTGGGAGAGGAACCGTCGCCGCGATCCCTGGTCGGTACTACAACTTCCCCGCCGGGGCGAGACGGTCGGAACGTCGCTAGTGGAGCGTCCTCGCGAAAGTGCGCCCGCGCAACAGCTCCAGGGCCTCGGGCCGCTCGGACACGATTTCGGCGACGGCCTCGGTGATCAGCTTGTAGGCCTCGTCGTATTCCGACTCGCTCACCGGAGTGGAAAAACCGAGCTCGGTGACGAAAAGTTCGTCCCGCAGGCCGGAGGCATCGATGTAGTCGGGCAAGCCGGTCCGGTCCTGGAGCGAAAAACCGCAAAGATCGGGGAAGCTGCCGAACACCGCCCAGATGCGGGCCGAAAGTTCCGCTTCGACGCGGCTGAGCTGCGAATTCAGGTTCACGATCTGTCGCACTTTCGTGGTCTCGCCTGACTGTTTTCTGCTCCGTTCCATTAACTAGGCTACCGTCGCCCGCCACCGGGCCAATCGGGCAAAACCCGGTAAGGCTTTCCAAAAACCTGAGTCGAATTCCGAGCCCCTGACTTGTTCTAACGCAATTTCCGCGCCGGGGATGACCGCTCCTTCGGGGATCGCGATCGCGCTAAGTGCATGCCGGCTCAGCGTATTCCCGAAAGTCGGGTCAAAGAGCGTGACAAATTCACGGTCTCGGCTGGAGCGACCGCAGCGACCGGCTGGCTCAAGCCCGAACTACAATAAGGGCGCACTAGGGAGGATTTCAGGGTGTCCGGAATTTCAGTTCTCTTGCTGGCATTCATCACCGCCGCGCTTGCCGCAGCGCCTTTCCCTGCGCCGGCGCAAAGCTTCCCGTCTCGCTCGGTGAAGATCGTCGTGCCGACTTCGCCGGGCGGCGCGACCGACGCCTTTTCGCGGGCGCTGGCGCCGCGCTTTTCGGAAATCTGGGGGCAGCCGGTGCTGGTCGAGAACCGCCCGGGCGCGAACCAGATCGTCGGCGCCGAGTATGTTTCGAGGTCGGCGCCCGACGGCGCCACGCTGCTCGTCTCCGACGCCTCCTCGTTCGTGATCAACCCGCACCTGTACAAGAAACTCCCATACAACGGCGTGAAAAGTTTCACGCCGATCACGGTGCTGGTGCGTTTCCCGTGGGTCATAGCCGTGCACGCTTCGGTGCCCGCGAACACCTTCCAGGAACTCGTGGCGCTCGCGAAAGCCAAACCGGGCTCGCTTTCCTACGGTTCCTTCGGGCTGGGCTCCTCGGCCCACATCAGCGTGGACTACCTCAAGAGCCTGCTCGGGATCGACGTCGTGCACGTGCCTTACAAAGGCGCCGGACCCGCAGTCACCGATCTTCTTTCCGGCCAGATACAGATGATGATGGTGACCCCGCTTCTGGTCGAGTCGCACGCGCGCGCGGGCAGGCTGAAACTCCTCGCCGCCGCGACCGCGCGCCGGATCGCGGCGCTGCCTCATCTTCCCACGGTCGCCGAATCAGGCGTCCCCGGTTACGAGGCCGGAACATGGTTCGCGCTGGTGGGACCCGCGGGCATGCTGCGCGGGACCGTCGCCAAGATCTACGACGACACGGCCAAGATCCTCCTCGATCGTGCCTTCCGCCAGCAATATGTGACCAAGCAGTGGTTCGAGGTGGTCGGCAACACGCCCGAGGAGTTCGCCGAATACCTCAAGTCCGAATACGCCCGCTGGGACCGGCTGATCAAGCTCTCGGGTGTGACGGTCGAATAGCCGCCCTTAGGAGCCGCCCCAGACCTCGCTCGCCACCTCCACGACGAGCGCGAGCTTTCTCCATTGATCGTCTTCGGTCAGAAGGTTGCCGTGGTGGCTGCTCGCGAAGCCGCACTGCGGACTCAGGCAAAGGTTCTCGAGCGGAACGTACCGGGCCGCCTGGTCGATACGCCGCTTCAGCTCGTCCTTGTTCTCGAGCACGGGCGTTTTGGTCGAGACGAGACCGAGAACCACTTTCTTTCCCTTCGGGACGAAGCGCAGCGGCTCGAAAGTGCCTGCGCGTTCGCTGTCGTACTCGAGGAACCAGCCGTCCACGTTCGTTTCGCCGAACACGGCCCGCGCGACCGGATCGTAGCCGCCCGCGGCGAGCCAGGTGCTCTTCCAGTTGCCGCGGCAGGTGTGCATGACGATCGTCATTCCCGCAGGGCGGTCGGCGATGGCGGCGTTGACCGCTCTTGCGTACATGTGCGGAAGCTCGTCCGGATCGTCGCCGCGGGTGCGGCAGCTCGCACGGAATTTCTCGTCGCACAGGAACGAAAAGCTCGTGTCGTCGATCTGCAGGTAGGCGCATCCTGCGGCTGCGAGGTCGCGGATTTCCTCCCGATAGACGCGGCCGACGTCGCTCCAGAGCTCATCCAGATCCGGATACGCTTCGCGGTCGATCGCCGCGCGCCCGCCGCGGTGATAGAGAATCGAAGGCGAAGGCATGGTGAACTTGGGCGTCTCCTTTGCGACCGATTTCAGGTAGCGGAAGTGATCGAGCATCATCGGGCGGGTGCGTCTCAGCTTGCGCCTGACTTTGGGCGTGTAGCGCGGGTCGTCGGATCCGGCGAACTTGTACGACTGCGGGTCGAGCTCGATCTCGACCCCGTCGATCCTGCCGAGGAAATCGTGGTTCCACCACCCGCGGCGGTATTCGCCGTCGGTCACCGCCTGAAGGCCGACAGCCTCCTGGCGCGCGACCACCTCGCGGATGCAGCGGTCTTCGATCGCGCGCAGTTGCTCGGCGGTCATTTTCCCGGCCTCGACCTCGGCGCGCGCCTTCTTGATCTGGGCGGGTCGCAGCAGGCTCCCGACCTGGTCCGCCCGGAAAGGCGGCATTGCCCTCGCGTTCATCGCCCTTCCCTCACCCGGGATTGGAGCCCGGCGCTAGCCGGGGTTTTTTCGGGACTCTATCAGCGCCTGGTACCGCGCCTCGAGCTCGCGTGACTGCTGCTCCGCCTTCAGGCGCTCGGTGACGTCGTTGATCACGCCCAGTCGGGCCGGCCGGCCGTCGAATGCGAGATTGAAGGAGACGATTTCGACGTTGATCTGCTCCCCGTTCTTCTTGCGGTGCCGCGCCACGCGTTGCATGTAGGAGCGGCTCGGGTCCTGAAAGTCCCTGAGCAGCTGCGCGATGTCCTCCGGCGGGCGGAGCTGCTCCGCTGTCATCGACAGAAACTCTTCCCTCGAGTAGCCGTAATGGTCGACGGCCGCCTGGTTTACGGCGAGGAAACGCAAGGTCTTGCTTTCCACGACCCACATCGGACGGGGGTGGATGTCGAACAGCATCCGGTAGCGTTCTTCGCTGTCCTCCAGGTCCTTCAGCCCGCGCGCCTTTTCCGTGACGTCCTTTCCGACGCCGTGGTACCCCTTGAACTTGCCTTGCGCGTCGAAAATCGGCTCGCCGGTCACGCTCAGATAGCGCATTTCGCCGGAATTGTCCGGAGCGGCGTATACGAAGTCGCTGAACGGCTCGTGACGCTCGAGCTTTTCGCGGTGCTGCTGCCAGGCTTTTTCCGGAAGGGACCCGGCTCCCTCGAGCTCCCAGCGCGCCTTGCCGATGAAGGTTTCCGGGTCGATGCCCCGCTTTTCCACTCCGGACAGCTGGACGAACCGGAAATTTTCATCCTGCACCCAGTACCAGTCCGAGCTCAGCTCCACCATGCGGCGAAACCGGGACTCGCTCGCCTTGAGTGCATCCTGGGCCAACTTGAGTTCGGTGATGTCGTGAACCAGAGCGACGAAGCATTGCGGCGAACCCGAGCCGTCGCGCACCAGCGCCCCTACGACCTGGACCCAGAGGGCCGAACCGTCTTTGCGCAAATAACGTCTTTCGTGGACGCGGGCACCCGGCCCCGCCAGAAGCTCCAGCCGGATTTCCTGAGTGGACTCCAGATCGTCGGCGTGGGTGACATCCCGAACGCTTTTTTGCAGCAGCTCCCGCTCGCCGTAGCCGAGCATCCGGCACAGCGCTTCGCTTACCCGCACAAAGCCGCCCTCTGGCGATATGACTGCGACCCCGACTGCGGTCTGCGCGAAGAGCGAGCCGAACAAGGCATCACCGTCTGGAACGGCGGGCCCGCTCTGCGGACGCTTATCCGATTTCATCAGACCTCGGACCTCCCCGATACCGAGCGGTCGAGTGTGACACCGATCGGACCTCGCGCGTATGAACTAAGTTACGAAACCGCACCTGCCTCGGTGCCGTCAGGGCCTTCTCATCCCCCCGGCAACCCGACGATAATGCGGAAACAGCGTTCCGCCAAGGGGACCCATGAAACTGCTTTCGCGCCCGTTGTCCGCAATCGCGGTGGCGATGCTGCTCGGCTTGCACGCCTTTGCGCAGAGCTATCCCGCAAGGCCCGTGCGCATGGTCGTCCCGTTCGCCGCGGGCGGCGCCGTGGATACCGTCGCGCGGGCGCTCGGGCAAAAGCTCGTGGAGACCTGGAAGCAGCCGATGCTCGTCGACAACCGCCCCGGCGCGGGCGGGAACATCGCGGCCGACCATGTCGCCAAGGCCCCGGGAGACGGCTACACTCTGCTCATCACCACACACGGCTTCGCGATAAGCCCGGGGCTGTACAAGAAACTTCCGTTCGACGCGGCTAGGGATTTCGCGCCGGTGACGCAGCTCACCTCCTCATTCGTGGTGCTCGTGACCAATCCGCTAGTTCCGGCCGCATCGGCAAAGGAGCTGATCGGGCTCGCGAAGTCCATGCCCGGCGCCATCAACTACGGCTCCACCGGCATTGGGGCGCCGCTGCACCTGCTTGGCGAGCTTCTCAAGAGCATGACCGGGACCGACATGCTGCACGTCCCCTACAAGGGCGACGCGCCGCTCAGCCAGGCGCTTCTCGCCGGAGAGGTGCAGCTCGCGTTCATGCCGCTCGCCGGCGTCCTGCCTCACATCAGGTCCGGCCGGCTGCGAGCCCTGGGAGTGAGCGGCACGGCGCGCTCGGCAACGCTGCCGGAGGTGCCGACCCTGACCGAGGCGGGCATTCCATTCGAATACACGGGCTGGCTCGGCGTGTTTGCGCCCGCGGGCTCGCCGCGCGACATCGTGATCCGGATCCAGCGCGACATTGCCCAGGCGATCGCGGCGAAGGACATGCGCGAGCGCTGGTCCGCCTGGGGGTACGAGCCGGTCGGAAGTACGCCCGAGCAGTTCGCGGAAAAGTACAAGCTCGATCTTGCGGCCTACGCGAAAGTGATTCGGGACGCGAACATCCCACTCCAGGACTGAGCCCCGCCGCTCAGCCATCCACGAAAATCAGCGTCAGGGCCGTTGCGGCGATCACCGCGAAGAACACCCAGAGGACGCGCGGAATCTGCCATCGTTGTCTCCCGCGGTTGAGTTTGCGGCCTCACCGGCCCAGCGTTTCGTTCAGCACACGCGCGAGTCGCACGCCGGCTTTCTTGATCTGGATTTCGATCAAAGGGGCCGCGTTGGCGTAGTAGGCCTGGCCGATCGCGACCACCTCCACGATCCTGCTCGTGCACGAGGCCGCCACCGGAAGCAGCGGATAGACGGCGTCTCTTGCGATCCGGTGGCTCTCGGCCGTCCAATCGGAAATCGAGCCCTTTTCCCAAGCGTTCCTGTGCCCGTCCGCGATCGGCGCCGAAACGATGGCGCGCTCGCCGCCGCGATCCGCGACCAGCCTGCGCACCATGCTGACGTCCCAGGCGGCGTGCAGGTTGAGACTTCCATAGGGCGGGTTGTCACGCTCCCCGAAGAAGTAGACCTGCACCCGGTTCCCGCCGCGGTCGCCCCGGTTGGCGGCGTGCAGCGGTTGGTGTAGGTCGCCCATCAGATGCACGACCCACTTGAGGGCCTCGTTGCGCTGCCCGGGTCTCGCCCGCCCGTTGCCGAGGATTTGGATTTGACGGGCGAGCTGCGCGGAGGCGCATCGGCCACCGCGGCAGTACTTCGAGTACTCCGCGGCTTCGCACAGCGGGATGTCATCGTAGTGCCACGAGGCGCGCCGCTTTCCCCACTCCGTGTCCTTGATTTCGTCGGCCCAGTTCGCGACTTCGCCGAGAGTGTGCCGGCCGGACGGTTGACCGTCGGCGAGGCGGTCGTTCTTCAGGAGTTCTAGGATCTCTGCATTGGCCTTGGGGACAGTGTAGCGGACCGCGACTTCGCCCACCATGCGATGCGCCTCCGGGCCCCAGGCAAGAGCGGCCTGCGCCGGCGAAAGCGCGAGGAGCGCGCAAAGAACCCGCGAATTCAGCAAGAGATCCGGACACCCGTCACTGCGGTTGAAATCCGATGTCGCGCACGAGCTTACCGTACTTGGCGTAATCGCTGCGGATGACCTCGCCGAAGTATTCCGGCGATTCGGCGACGACGATCAGGCCGGCGGTCACGAGCTTGTCGCTCACGTCGGGGAGCTTCATCGCGTGGTTGATCTCTTCGTTCAGCTTGAGAATGATAGCCCGCGGCGTTCCCGCCGGCGCGACATAGCCGAACCAGCCGCCCGAATCGTACCCGCGAACTGTCTCGGCCGCTGCCGGCGTGTCGGGCCAGAGCGGAACGCGCGTCTTGTTCGTAATGGCGAGCAACCGCAGGCGGCCCGAGCGCACGTGCGGCGCGAGGCCGGTGATGCCGTCGATTGCCGCCTGGACCTGCCCTCCGATCACGTCCGTCGCGATCGCCGCCGAGCCCTTGTACGGAACGTGTGTGAAGCTGAAGCCCCCCATGAGGCGTAGATGCTCGAACGCGAGGTGAGGAAAGCCGCCTTCGCCGTTCGTCGCCACCGTCAGCTTGCCGGGGTTGGCCTTGGCGTAGGCGATCATTTCCGCGACCGAGCTGAACGGCACCTCGGGGTTGGCGACGATGCCGAGGTAGTTCGTCGTCGAGACCGCGATCGGCGCAAAGTCCTTCAGCGGATCGTAGGTAATGCTCTTGCTCGTATGCGGCAGTACGGTCAGATTGCCGCCCTGACCCGCTGCGATGATGTAGCCGTCGGGCGCCGCGCGCGCGACGAACTCGAGGCCCAGCATTCCGCTCGCTCCGGGCCGGTTCTCGACGATGATTTGCTGGCCTATGCGCTCGGTCATCTTCGGTCCGATCAAGCGGGTCATGATGTCCATGGTGTTGCCTGGCGGAAAGGGTATGACGACCTTGATCGGCTTGGCTGGATAAGACTGCGCGAGCGCAGCGGAGGCGAACCCCAGGGCAAACGCCGCAAGCATGAACACGCGGAGCTGTCTCATCCTCGCTCTCCTCATCCGATTCCGACGCTTCATCATTCTACGAGTGGAGATCACCCCTGTCATTCCCGCGCGAGCGGGAATCGGGCAGCTTGAATTCCTCGAGCCAAGCCCCGCGCCATTCTCATGATGATGCAACGGGTCTACGTTGCCGCAGCATCAAGTAAACGAACAGGGCTCCCAACGCCGCGAGTACGTGCTTGACCGAATGACCGCTGACGAAATTCGAAGTCAACGCGAAGAGTTCCTGGTCGTAGTTCTCCGCGATCTTGGCAAGCACGTAAGAGCCCAGGCCGTAAAGGAGATACGTGCGGTGTGTGTACTTCGGCGAGAACAAAGCGAGCAGAACCGGAATGAGCAGCAGCGGCGCAAGCTGAACCCAATAGTAGAATCGGAGATCGTCGGCGTAGCGCCACCAGCCGACGCTCGCGACTCCCAACACGAGCGCGGGGGCGAGCAGGAAGCGGCCCAAAGACTCATCCGTGTGCTCGCTCAAGAGGGCGACAAATAGTCCCATGAATGCAAGGGTCATAGGCAAGCGATCCCACACCAGAGTCGCGTTTTGAGGGAACAGGTGGTAATACCCGGAACCGAGGCAGACCAGCCCAATTCCTGCAAAAAACGTTGTCCACGAAGCGGAGCTCCCGTTTTTCCGCAGACATAAAACAAATCCGAGGGCGCCTACGGCGAGAAACGGGATGTTCGACGCAACGTTGGCAAAATTCGGAATCCCAGCAACAACTCTCTGATCCGCGAAGTTGTGATAAGCCAGATCCTGCGGCGTGGATTCCGATGAAAACAATCCGATGATCGAAAGCGCTGGGATGAGAAGGAGCAAACCTTCGCGCCAGTAGCGCTGCAGCACGGGTTTAGTTGATCGCATCCGCTGGACAGGCTGTTGCAAGCGTCGCAGCTCCTCATCGAATTTGCCCCAGATGCGGCCGGCCCGAATCAGTTGAGGCGAAAAAAGGGAAGCGTGCCCCGCGATGATAGAGTAACCACCGATTCTCAACCATTTGCCCCTGGAGCGAACACGTGGGTACTCGGGGACAGGCTTCGCCGAGGTCGAAGAAGTGTGCCATGATGTCGTATTCGAACGCTCGGGGGGGAGACCTATGCGGCTGAGTGCATGCGTTTCGATATCTTTCGCGGCCGTTCTCTCGCTCGCTCTATGCTTGACGGCGCGGGCCGACGGCGACGATCGGAAGGTGCGCGAGGCAGGACCTGAGGACGGCATCCTCTGCTGCAACGGCAGAGTACCGTTCCTCTTCCACCGCGACGCGGTCCTCACCACCACCGGCCGCGCCGGCATTTTCCGGTCCGAGCGCCACGGCGAGCGCTGGCAGCGCAGCATGAAGGGCCTGGTGGCGAACGGGGTCTCCCCATTTGTCGTTCACGTATGCCAGGCGCCCTCGCAGCCGCGCCTCGTCTATGCCCTTGTCGGCACGGGTGGTTCCGTCACGCCGTTCAACGGCTTGTTTTCCAGCGACGATTTCGGCGAAACGTGGACTCAGCGGGGTCCGGTCAACACGGGTTTCGGCCTCAATGCTTGCGCGGTCGACGCCGCCGATCCGCTCACGGTCTACGTCTCGGGTTTCGACGACACCACCGGCGACTTTGTGAGCAAGACGTGGAAATCGACCGATGGTGGACGGACCGTGCAGGAATTCACCGCGAGGCTTCCGGCGTGCGCCGCCGGAGGGACGGTGCGTCCGCTGCGCGGGATTCTCTACGTCAGCGGCGACTGCGTCGCCGCCTCGACCGACGGCGGGGTCAGCTTCCATGTGTTGCCGGTCCCTCAAGACCTTAAAGGTGCCTTTGATGCCAGCCCCGACGGCCGCGTGATCTTCATGAGCACGAGAGGCGCGAGCTTCAACACGACCGGCACCTTCCGGTCGACCGATGGCGGAGTGTCCTTTGTGCCGGTGAGCGGTCTGCCCAACGGCTTCGGTCCGCTCGCCTTTGACCCGACCGATCCCTCGCGCATCTATACCAGTGATGGCCTGCTGCGCGTTTCCACCGATGGCGGACTGAGCTTCGCGCTCTTGCCGGCCTCGAACGATCCGCGCTTCCTCGGGGCCTTCCCCATCGGTGAAATCGGCGTGGATCCGCGCGGCTCCGTCTATGTCGCCACGGTCGCCGGGCCTTTCCGCACCGACGACCGCGGCCAGACCTTCCGGCCGCTGCTCGACGGCTTCCGCGCTTCCGCGGTGCAGGATCTCGCTTTCGACGCCGACGGCAAGCTGCTGGTCGGCGTGCTTCATACACAGGTGGTTTTCCGGCAGAGCCACGGCCTCAGCTTCCAGCCCATCGGCAACGCCCCGATCATCGACGTGAAACACGCCGCTAACGCCGATGACTACGATGCCGCTTCGGTGGCGGCCTCGCCGAGCGACGCCAACGTCATCCTGGTCGCGACGTCCAGCGGCTTGGGTCTCTTCCGCACCGACGACGGCGGGCGCAGCTGGGCCGCTGCGGCGGTTCCCGGGGCGCCGGTCTTCTACAACAACTCGCGAATGGCTTTCCCTACCAGCTCGCGCGTTTATCTGGCGTCGCCAGGATTCCCGCCGGGACTCTACCGCTCGGACGACGCGGGTCGGAGCTTCGCCAGATTCTCAACGTTGCGGTTTGGCGCGCTGGCCGTCGATCCGAGCGACGCCAACGTGGTCTACGTGGGCACGTACAGCGGAACCGCCGGCCTGTTCAAGTCGACTGACGGCGGGCAGACGCTGCAGGGCCTCGGTCAGCCGGGAAGCTTCAGCGCGCTGCTCGTGGATCGGCGCAACCCGCGATTGGTCTACGCCGGCGCGCGCTTTGGCCAGGTGATTCGCTCGCTCGACGGCGGGCAAACCTTCGCGCCCGCCAGCACCGGCCTCGCCGGCGCGGGCGTGCACGGCTTTGCGCAGGACGGGCACGGCACGCTCCTCGTGTGGCTGCGTGCAGGCGGCCTCTTCGCGAGCCGCGACGGCGCCTCCACCTGGCAAGCGGTGGACACCGGCGAAGCGCTGCGTCGCTCCGGCGTCGAGGGTGGTCGAGGTTCGCTGGTGGCCGATCCGCGCCATCCTGGCCGCGTCTACCTTGGCAACGCCGGCGTGATCCAGGTCGGCGCCGGGGGCGACGAGGAGCACGACGACTAAATCCATAGTTTCCGGCTGCCTGATTTATTTGCTCCGGAGGTGAAGCGCCTTCGCGAGCCAAGACGAGAGGATCGCCTGGATCGCTTCCTCGCGCCCGTTGTAGAAGTGATCGCAGCCGGGAACGATTTCCACGTCGCACGGACCACCGGCGCGCGCCCTGAAATCCTCGGCGGGGTAGTTCTCCCGTGATTCCTTGTCGCCGCGGACGTAGAGCGTCGGGCATTTGATCGTCGGGGCGAGCGCGAGGCCGTCGGGCGTCTCGGTGAGGCGATCGAGGTAGCTCTCGGCGCTGATCGCGTACCACCAGCCGGGCATCAGCATGAGCTCGCGTCCGCGCCCGGACGCGACGAGTTCCCTTGCTTGCGCGGTGAATTCTTCGACGCGGTCCTGCGCCATCAGGCCGGCCCTGCTGGTGCGCCCGAGAATGTTCTTTCCGCCCAGGTGCGCCGACAGCAGCACCAGTGCCGGCGTTTCTGGATGATCGGCGACGTGCTGCACGGCGAGCATGCCGCCGTTGCTGTGCCCGATCACGACCGGAGCGGGAAATCCGCGCGCCGAGAGCCAACGCGCCGCCGTGCGATTGTCCTCGATATCCTCGCGCGCGAACTGGAACGCGCCGCCCTCCGGAGTGCGGCTGTTGCGCGTGCTGAGGATGTCGTGCCCGCGGCGATTGAACGCAAGGCACACCAGGCCGAGCTTCACCAGCACGGGGGGCAGGAAACGCAGCGCGCCGACATAGAAGTTCATGGTGTTTCCGTGAAACAGCAGCGCCGCGCCTGAGGCCTTGCCCTCGGGCTCGTAGTACAGGCCGTCGAGCGGGATCGCACCGGTGGGGATGGAGACGAGCTCGGCGCGCACGCGGCTACTGCTCGGGAATCACGGGGAGCAGCACGCTGGCCTGCCGTCTCGGGCCGAAGCGCAGCGTGACTTTTCCGCCGAAGATCGCGGGCGGCCGGTCGGCCTCGTCATCGTGGATGAAGGGCCCGCAGCCGCGCATGGGGTTTTTCATGTTCGACAGGGACGCGGCTTCTCCTCCGTGCTCGTAGTCCTTCCCGCGGATCGTGAGGGCGATGCGGTAGCCCGCCGGGACGACGATGCAGGTAGGCCAGATCTCGATGTCGAGCTCGTAGATCTCGCCCGGTTTGAGCGGCTGCTTCTCGTCGTGAGCGTGGAAGGGTCGGTAGGGCAGCGAGCGTCTCGCGTCGAGCTTTCTCTGCGATGCGCGCAGCCAGCCCTGTCCGACGGGCGTGCGCGGGTCGAGCGCGCCCTGAAACGAGACCTCCTTTCCTTTCGGGTCGAACACGCGCAGCACGGCGAAGATGTCGGCGTCGGAGGTCGAGGAGGAAACGAAGAGCTTGAGCGCCGACGGCCCGGTGATCTCGGTTTCGCGCCCGAGCGGCGGGGTGGAGAAGGTCACGCCTTCGCCCGTCGCGTCGTAGGTAATGGACCGTTCGCCGCCAAACGGCGCGGTGGACAACCTCATTTCCTTCGGATCAAGGTGGAAATGCATCCACGTCGTGCGCGCGAGCGGCCATTCGTTCTCGTGGCGCAGCACGAATTTTTCACCGGGATGCCTGACCTGCAGCTGCACGCGCGGCTGCCTGTCCCAGCCGTTGGCCACGCCCTTGAGAAAATGATCGAAGAAGCGTTTCTGGAGCCTGACACCGTAGTCGGTGTAGAACGGCGCCCAGTGCGAGCCGCCGTGCACCTCCAGCCATTTCTGCCGGGACGCCGCGCCGGCAAACCCCTCGAAATTGCCGCGCGTGTGCAGTCCCTGCCCGCCCCAGTTCGCGGACGAGAGCAGTGGGACCGTGATCTTGGAGAGATCGGCCGTGCGCTCGCGGTAGTAGGGACCGTCGAGGGGCCGCGACAGCAGCTCCTGCCACATGTTTTCCCGGTTCTTCTGGAGCTCCTCGGGCGGGAGCGTCTCGGGGCCGCATACGGACTCTCCGGTGACGCGGCTCCTCGCGCCGCGCTCGCCCTGCCCGTGCTGCACTGTCTTCACCTGCATGTCCTGCCAATTCTTACGAAAGCTGCAGATGATGCCGCCGTGGCGGTTCCCGTCGCGGTAGCTGTCGCACCAGCCTTCCCAAACGCAGATCGCCGCGAGATGCGGCGGCTGCGACGCGGCCGCGCGCCACTGGTTGCTCGCGTAGTAGGAGATTCCGTTCATTCCCACTTTTCCGCTGCACCACGCTTGCGCCGCCGCCCACTCGACACACAGGTGGATATCGCGGGTCTCGCGCGCGTTGTTGTGGCACAGATAGCCCGGCGAGCGTCCGGCGCCGCGCGAATCGACCCTGACGCAAATGTAGCCTTCGGGCACCCACTTTTCAGGATCGACCACTTCCCAGTTGGCGTATTGGTTGCTGCTGCCCGCGACCGCGTCCGGACAGTCGCGCGACATGATTTCCCATGCGGTCTTGTAGCCCTCCTGGAACGCGAGCCCCTTGCCGTACGGCCCATAGGAAAGAATCGCGGGATAGCGCCCTTCCGCCGCGGGGCGGAACACATCGGCGCGGAGCACCAGGCCGTCGTCCATCCTGACCGGCACGTCCCAATCGATTTTCATGCTGACGCCCGGGCGGAAATCACCGCCCGATACGGGAATTGGCGAGTTCCAGCCGGTCGGCGAGGTTGCGCGCCAGCGCGCGGGTGAGATAGAGCTGCGCACCCACGCTCATCTTGTTGAATGCGTCGGGTCTGAATTTGGCGAGCAGGAGCTCCGTCACCGAATCCACCGTCGCGTTCCGCGGGACCTCGCCGCCGCGGATGTATGCCATCTCGCCGAAGCACTCGCCCTCGTTGATCATGTTGAGCAGACGCCCCTGGCGGGTCACCTTGGCCTGCCCTCTGCCGATGAAGTAGAAGCTCTTTCCTTTTGCGTTCTCGTTCACGATCGTCTGATTGGGTCCCACGCGCGCCCAATCGCCGGCTCGCGCAAGTTCCCAGAATTCCGTATCCGAGAGGGCTGCGAGCATCTCGACTTTCCTCAGAGCGACGTATTTCTCGCTATCGGGAACGACGCCGGGCGGAAGAGTCTGCTGGACGACTCTCGAGAGATCCGACGCGAACTCGGCCCAGCTCGGGTAGCGGTGCTCGGGCTTCTTTGCCATCGCGCGCAGGACAATGGAGTCCACGGACTTCGGCAATCCGGACCGAGCACTGCTCGGCGGAATCGGATCCTGGTTCTGGATTCTCCGCACCAATATCTCGATGGTCTCCCCGGTGAAAGGCTTCTTGCCGGTGAGCAGTTCATAGAGCGACACGCCGAGCGAGTACATGTCGCTGTGGAAGCTGAGCTCCTTGCCCGCGATCTGTTCGGGCGACATGTAGTAGGGCGAACCCATCGCCGCAGTCTGAACGACCTGGCTCTTGCGCAGGTAGGCCGCGCCGAAATCCGAGATCTTCACCTCGGTGCCCTCGGCGATCATGAGGTTCGCCGGTTTGATGTCGCTATGGACGATGCCTTCCCGCGCGGCGTATTCGAGGGCGCCGCAGCACTTGAACGCAATCTGCAAAACATCGGCGACCGGGAGAAGTTTGCCCGCGGCGACATGCCTGGAAAGATCGCCTCCCTTGACGTATTCCATCGCGATGTAGCCGGAGTCTTGCTGCACCACCGCGTCGAGGATCGCCACGATGTGCGGATGCCGGAGTTTTCCGGCGAGGGAAGCCTCGTTCTGGAACTGCGAGCGGTACACCGTACCGAATTCGGGATCCCGGAATACCTCGGGCTCGATCGTCTTGAGCGCAACTTCACGCCCTGTGAAGGTATCCCTGGCGAGGTACACCGTTCCCGTCGCGCCCTTGCCGATCGCCTTCTGAACGTCGTACTTGCCGACCTGAAGGCTCAGGTCCATTTGAACGGCAGGGTCCGACACGCGCTCTCCCTGTCTGCACTCGGGCGACTCGAATTATGGCCGTGATTGTGTCATATCCCGGCGAAAAACGGGCGCAGGCGTAGTTGGCTTTCGTCGTACACGCACCCGGACCCCGGGCAAGCTCACGGGGAGAGGGGAGAAGGTCGGCGCCGCCGAAACGGGAGCGGCCTTACACGGCGGTGGCAATGGGCGAGCGCCCGTCGGTGTCCGCACCGGACTCCGGCCACGCTCACCTCCGGCAGAACTATCTAGTTGTCCGCCAGGTCCTCGGCGTTGGGCCAGACGTAGACCTTGAGGTTTCGAGCGCGCAGACTCGGTCCTAAAAGAAGTCGGGCGATGAAGCGGCGAAGTTCCTTCACCACACAATGGCAACCAGCGCCTTTACCAATTGGAGCACGCCCGCAAGGAAAGAAAGAACCGCAGTGGCTTCCGTCCATGGAAAGTTCCTGCTCTTGGCAACCGTTTCCTGAATAATCGGAGCTTTCTTGGGTGGAGAAAAGAAATGAAACGAGCGGGTCATTGCCGGCATGACGCCTGCGACGAACAGTGCCAAGCATGCATATAGATAGGTGATCCCCTTGCCGGTGAGCCAAATTGCGAAGACCGCCACCGACAGCACCAGGAGGACGTTTTGGAAGATATCTAGAAGGCGGTATGCCCTTCTAAGTTTTTCGTTGAGCCCTTTCGAGGAGATTCCCAAAGTGCCGAGTAGATTGAGCGTATCCTCAAAAACGCCCTTGCCCCAGCCGGTCTCAATATCCGAGATGCCCAAAGTGATATTCCCACTGCGAAACTCAACGTGAAGCTCGCAACTGCGGTGTTCTGCCGAGGTCAGCAAGAGCTCCACGCGGACGTGCTCGAGGTCGGCCAAGGAATGGGGATCGGTTACCTTCCACGACTCGGGCCCTTCTAGCTCGGTGACCTTTCCCGCGCTGATCGCCTTGGCCCTGATCTTCCTGGACCTTGTAGGTAGCCCCGGCTTGAAGTCGACAAGTGCCTCCACGAGAGCTCTGAGCAGCGCCTTGGAGACGGTACGGGGCGCGTAGACCTCTCTGTATTGAGTCCGGACGTTGGTCATTAGAGAATAGGAATACCCTCCGTCTCCTCCGTCGCACCCCCCTACGCAGCTCTGTGACCGAAGCTACAGATATATATCTCCTGTGATGGCCACTGGAATCCCCAGCAGGCTGGCGTGCACCATTATCAATCAGCCGCGTGCATCCTCGTGCTATTGTTTTCCCTATACAAGACATCTGGCACATTTATTCCACGATAAAAGACGAAGCGACCAAAAATGTATCAATTTGTTGAATTTCGACGAAGGTGTACGGATCACTGATGTCAGGAGAAATCCGACAATGACGTGGTTGACTCCATAGCTTGCTTCAGCTCGAGGGTTGATGTCGCTGATTGACGACAAGGCATGAAAGCCAAACCATGAGAACGAATTGCTTTCGCCGTTCTTCAGGCGTCGCCGCGGCGCTCCTTCTGTTGCTGTGGGCCGCAGCGGCTTGGGCGCAATACCCGAACCGACCGATTCGTCTGTTCGTGCCCAATCCCCCGGGCGGTGCCACCGATACGATTGCCCGCGTGGTCTCCCCCCGGCTCGGCGAGGGGCTCGGGCAGCCCGTGGTCGTCGAGAATCGCCCGGGCTCCAACGGCAACCTATCGAGCGAGCTCGTCGCAAGGGCCGCGCCCGACGGATACACGCTGCTCCTTGGGCAGGACAGCCAGATCGTCATCAGCCCGCACCTGTACGCGAACCTGCCGGTCGACACGCTGAAGGATCTCGCGCCGGTCGCCACGCTCGTAACGACCCAGATGGTGCTCTCGAGCAACCCTGCGTTGCCGGTCAGGAACCTTCAGGAATTCCTGGAATACGCGCGCCGCGCGAAGCCGGCGCTCGCCTACGCCTCGATCGGCAACGGCAGCCAGCATCATCTCACCATGGAAATGCTCAAAGCACGCGCCGGCATCGAGCTCATCCACGTGCCCTACAAGGGCGGCGGCCCCGCAACCATCGCCCTGCTCGCGGGAGAAGTACCGGTCATGTTCGGCGGGAATTCCGTCACGGGGCATATCAAGGCGGGAAAACTGCGCGGGCTCGCAGTCGCGGGCAAGAAGCGCTCCGCGACGTTCCCCGACCTTCCTACCCTGAGCGAATTCTTTCCGGGCCTCGAGGTTACCGCGTGGATCGGAATCTTCACGGCCGCGGGAGTCCCGGCGCCCGTGCTCTCTCGGCTGCACGGCGAAATCAACCGGCTGCTCTCGGGCGCCGACATGCGCGAAAAAGTGCGCAGCGTTGGCGGGCTCGAGCCTTTCATTTCCACGCCCGAGGAATTCGCCGCGCTCATCCGCGCGGAGTACGCCAAGTACGGCGAGGTCGTGAAGGCTGTCGGGGCCAAGATCGACTAGCCCGTCTCGACTTTCCTCCGCGAATTCCAAGCGAGGTGTAATGCGCCGCGCGCTGCCCGGAAATCGGGGCGTGCTCGGGGTCAGCGCGTGGCTTTCCAGTCGGCCGATTTTCCTGCCGACTTCACTGTTCCCTCGATCATGTTTCCGTTTACGCGGCCGCGATATTCGGCGCCCGCAGCGACGAACCTGATTTGATCGCCGCTCAAATTGCCCCTGGAGATCGGCACCGCGATATTTCCGGAATTGAGCGTTCCGGAGACCTTCTGGAATTCCTGCTTGAGTGCCAGCTCGCCCCGGGCGGTTTTCCAGCGACCCTCGACGCGTGCGGGAACGATCCACAGGTAGGCGGTGCAATACGTATCGCAACCGAGCTCGACCGTCTGGTCAGGCTCCCAGTCTCCCATCCTGAAGGTGTTCGAGACAATGCGGGTTCCGGGCTTGAGCGTCAGGATCGTCGGGCGGAGCCTGAGGTTCAGGTCCGTCAACAGGAACAGGGTGATCACGGTGGCAGGAGACAGATCGCTGCGGAATATGTCGGCTTCCACGAAGGTCGCCTTGTCGCTCACCCCGGCTTTGGCGGCGTTGCGCCTGGACAATGCGACCATGTCCGGATTGAACTCGACGCCGAGTGCGCGCGCGCCCCGCTTCGCCGCGGTGATCACGGTGCGGCCGTCACCCGAGCCGAGATCGATCACGTAATCCTTGGGCGTGACTTTCGCCATGTCGAGCATCTTGTCGACCAGTTCCTGCGGCGAGGGCACCCATACCACATCCTTGCCCGATTGCCCGACTTCCGGGGTGTACTCGGCGCTCGGTGCCTGGGCAAAGGCGCAGACCGCGGTCGCGGAAAAAATCAGGATTGACAGGCATCGGCTCGCGGAACGCCATACGGACATGTTTCTTCTCCAGCTGGTTGGGGTGAAAGGGAAAAGGCCCGCGGTACGGCCTTTCGCTTGCGGGACTTACATCGTGCAGGCGGGATGATGGCCCCGCCTCGCCCGGCTCGTCAACCTCTGCAATTGCCCGGGAGGTATTGCGAGGGCACGCTCGTGCCGGTCCAATCCGAAGGAGAGCCGCATCGCCAGGTTCTAACGAGCCCGCCTGGGGCCGGGAAATTTCCGGTGTTGTCGAGCGGCGCCAAAGTGAGATCGTGGAAGTCGATCCTCAGGTCGCCAAACCCCCGCAACGACGCCTTGATCACGCCGACGTCGTTGGTGTCGATCGTATCCACGTATACGGATATGTTGCTCCCTTCGCAACCCCAGTTTCCGGGGCCGGGCGGATCGCCACCGGAGTTGTACAGTTCCGTGACCGCGTTCTTGCAGGGGCTCAATGCGAGAATCGCCTCCGACATCCTCGCGCGCACAGCATTGGCCCTGACGCCCGGCAAGACGATGGCGGCGAGCACCCCGATTACCATGATCACTATCATGAGCTCCACGATAGTGAACCCGGCCTGCCGGTTATTGGTTGTTCGCATGTGGCTCACTCTTTCCTGTTAGATCGCCGAGGAGCAAGTCGGCGCAGAGTGACCGGATTCGCCGCAAGCTGCGTGCCAGATGAGCCTCCCTAGAATAAATCTCTGATATCAATTATGAAACAGCTCGAATTTCACGGCAAGCGCATTCCGGATGCGGCAACCCAGAAGCCGGATTTTGGCAATAATTGACGCGCAGCGTCGACAAGGCGCCGTTTCCGGCGCCCCCTTTTGCGGCGCTGACCGGGCCTCTGAGGCGGCGGGGCCCGTTCCTCACAACGACCGCGGACTACTGCGGCGGCTTGACCCCGACTGCGCAACGCCGTGTCGAGGCAGGCCCTGACAGCCGAGCAAAATCTTGTCATAGTCCGCATCGTCCGGAAGCATCTGGGCGCCTGACGGAAGAGGAGATGGGCGGTGAACGAGTCGAGCGGGCCAGGTGTCGAGGCCGGCGCAATCGGCCGACCGTTGCCGCGCACGGAAGACCTGCGCCTGCTCACAGGGGCCGGACGGTTCAGCGACGACTTCAACCTCGCCGGGCAGGCGTACGCCGCCATAGCGCGCTCGCCCTATCCGCACGCGCGCATTCTCCGCGTCGACTCCGCCCGCTCGCGGGCGATGGCGGGTGTTCTCGGCGCGTACTGCGGCGCGGACTGCGCGGCCGACCGCCTCGGCCCGATTCCGCACAAACCCCTCCCCTCCACCCGGGAAGACATGAAGCTCACGGGGCCCGGCGGCGGCAGGATCTTCGAAGGTCCGCATTGGCTGCTGCCGGCAGACAAGGCGCGCCACGTGGGCGAAGCCGTCGCGATGGTCGTCGCCGAAACGAGGGACGAAGCGCTCGACGCGGTGGAGGCCCTTGAGGTCGAGTATAAGGAGCTGCCTTGGGTCACGCACTCCGAGCGCGCCCTCGAAGAAGGAGCCCCGCTCGCGTGGGACGAGGTGCCCGGCAACGTCATCGTGGACACCCATTTCGGAGACCGCGAGGCGACCGATCGGGCGTTCGCCGAAGCCGGCCACGTCATCAAGATGAAATTTCACATCGGGCGATGCACTGCGGTTGCGCTCGAGCCGCGCGCGGCGCTTGCATCCTACGACGCGCGCACCGGCCGATACACGCTCTACGCCGGAAGCGGCGGCGCCGTTCGCTGCAAGAATGACCTCGCCTCGCTTCTCGGGATCGAGCCTACAAAGCTGCGCGTCATCTCCCGCGACGTCGGCGGCAACTTCGGATCGAAGAATCGCGTGTACGTGGAATATGGCCTCGTGCTTTGGGCGTCCCGCAAGCTCGGCCGTCCGGTGAAGTTTGCCGCCTCGCGATCCGAAGCCTTCCTCTCCGATTACCAGGGGAGGGACCTCGTGACGGAAGTCGAGCTCGCGCTTCGCGCCGATGGAAAATTTCTCGCGATGCGCGCCTCCAACCTTTCCAACGTCGGCGCGCGTTGCGTGTCGCTCTCGCCCCTCTCCAAGGGATCGGGACTCATCACCGGCTGCTACGACATTCCCGCCGCAACCCTGAGGAGCCGCGCCGTCTTCACGACCACGGCGCCGACCAATCCCTATCGCAGCTCCGGACGGCCCGAGGTCAACTTTGCGATCGAGCGCCTGATCGACACGGCTGCCGCGGAGCTCGGCATGGACCGGATCGACCTGCGCAGAAAGAACCTCGTCCGCCCGGAAGCGATGCCCTACCGGAACGCGGTGGGTATGACCTACGACAGCGGCACCTACGAGGCCAACATGGATCTCGCGATGCGGATCGCCGACTGGAGCGGTTTCGAAGCCCGCCGCCAGAGCGCCGCCGCGCGCGGCAGGCTTCTCGGGCGCGGTCTCTCGAACTACGTCGAATCCTCGATCGGCTCACCCAAGGAGCGCGCCGAGATCACCGTCACTCCCGCGGGACGCGTGAGGGTCGTGATCGGCACGCAGCCTTCGGGGCAGGGTCACGAAACGAGCTTCGCACAGGTGGTATCTTCGCTATTGTTCGTACCCGTGGAAGCGATCGATATCCTCGTCGGCGACACCGACGTGGTGAGCGTAGGCGGCGGCTCGCATTCCGGCCGCTCGATGCGCCACGCGGCGACCGTTTTCTTCCTGGCCGCAAAGGAACTGATCGAAAAGGGGAAGAAAATCGCGGCCCACATGCTGGAGGCTGGCGCAGCGGAGGTACGTTTCGCCGACGGGCGTTTCTCTGCGCCGCACGCGCTCAGGGCGTACGGCCTTCTGGAATTGGCGCGAGACTCGGCGGAAGCCCTCCTGCCCAAGGAATTGTCGGGCGGACTCGCCGTCATCGCCGACAACGAAATGCACGATCCGGTATTCCCGAACGGCTGCGCGATTTGCGAGTGCGAGGTCGACCCCGAAACAGGCGCGGTCGACATCACGCGGTTCACTGCGGTCGATGACGTCGGTCGCTGCATCAATCCCCTGATCGTTCACGGCCAGACGCACGGCGGCGCAGCCCAGGGGATCGGCCAGGCGATCTCTGAGATCTACCACGTCGACCCGGAAACGGGGCAGCCCCACACCGGGTCGTTGATGGACTACGCCATTCCCAGATCGGATACCCTGCCCTCATTCAGCGCCGAGATCGTGGAAGTCCTTTCGCCGACCAACCCGCTCGGAATCAAGGCGGCGGGTGAAGGCGCGACTACGCCCGCACCCGCCGCGGTCGTCAACGCCATCGTCGACGCGCTCGCCGGCTTGGGCGTGCGCGACATCGCCATGCCCGCCACGCCCCAGAACGTCTGGCGGGCAATCCAGGAAGCCAGGAAATGAACCCGGCACGCGCGATCGCGGCGATCGCCCTGCTTTTCGCCGTGTGTTCCGCGCTCGCACAACGTTCGACGGGCGCCGAACATTCCTATCCCAAGGGCCCGGTGCGCGTCATCCTCCCGTTTCCGGCTGGTGGAGGCGTCGACGCCGCGGGGCGCATCCTCGCCCAGAAGCTGGCCGAGAGCTTCGGCAAACCCTTCGTGATCGAAAACCGCGGGGGCGCGAACGGAAACATCGGGACGGAAGCCGCCGCGAAATCGGCGAACGACGGCACCACGCTGCTGTTTACGGGCGCGGGCTTCGTCACCAACCCGAGCCTCTACAAGAGCGTCCCGTACGACCCGGTGAAGGACTTCGAACCGATCAGCCTGATGGCCCTCGGACCCAACTTGCTCGTCGTGCATCCGTCGCTACCGGTCAGGTCGGTCAAGGAGCTCATCGCTCTTGCGAGGTCGCGGCCCGGGCGAATCGGGTTTGCAGGCTCAGGCTCGGGCAGCACGCCGCATCTCGCGGGCGAACTCTTCAACGTGATGGCGGATGTGCAATTGGTGCACGTTCCGTATCGGGGCTCGGGTCCGGCGATGATCGGCCTGCTTGCGGGCGAGGCGCCGGTCATGTTCCTCCCCGCGATCAATGCGGGCGGACACGTCGCGGCGGGCCGCCTTCGCGCGATTGCGGTCACGAGCCGCGAGCGGCTGCAGGCGATGCCGGACCTGCCGACTGTTTCGGAAGGGGGTCTTCCGGGCTACGAATCCAGCCAGTGGTACGGCCTGCTCGCGCCGGCCGGAACGCAGCGCGAGGTGCTCGCCCTGCTCAACGCGCAAGTTGCGAATATCATGCAAACCTCGGACATGAAAGCACGGATGACGAACGACGGCCTGGTGCCGATCGGCGGGAGCCGCGAACAATTCGCGGCCCACATCAGGAGCGAGATCGAGAAGTGGGCGAAGGTGATCAGCGCATCCGGCGCGAGAGTGGATTGAAACCCGGCGCGGTGCTCGCCCGGAGCGCTGAACAGACCAGGCTGGAGGAAACCGCATGAGTGAACTGGATTTCACGAAGCCCGTCGAGCCCCCGAAGACTTCGATCTACGACCCCGCCATGGCGACGGAGTTTTTCAGCTCCTCGGGCAAGACGGAAACCGTCGCCAAGGGCGCGACGATTTTCGCCGAAAACGAAAAAGGCAGCCGGCTCCTGCTCCGGCGCGACAAGATGTATCTGCTCCTGGACGGCGAGGTCAGCCTGATCGCCAAGAACAAGGTCATCGCCAAGGTCGGGAAAGGCGAGATCTTCGGAGAGTTGGCGTCGATCAGCGATATGCCCCGGAGCGCAACGGCGGTCGCGAACCTTCCCTGCCGCCTCATCGGGCTCGATGACGGCCAGTTCCAAGGCGCGCTGCGGAAGAGACCAGAGTTCGCGCTCATGCTGATGAGCGTCATGATCCGCCGCATCCGCGATGCGCTCGGCCGGCGGAATCCGGTCAGCGCCCCTGGAGCGGGCAGGATGAAGGAATCCGCGGTATTCGACAAATCCGCGCTCGCCATTCTCGCGCGGGCGCTCGCGCAGACAACGGTGCGCTACGAGCGCAGCAAGGTGATCGTGAAGGAAGGCCAGACGGGGGTGCTGATGTACGTCGTGCTCGAGGGCCGCCTTGCCGTTTCCATCCGGGACAAGCTCGTGGAAAAAATCGGACCGGGAGGCGTGTTCGGTGAGATGGCTCTGGTCGACCGTACCCCGCGCCTCGCCACGGTGATCTCGGAAACGGATTGCGGACTGCTCGCGATCGGCAGGAACACCTTCCTCGACCTGATCAGGGCGAGCCCGGATTTCGCGGTGTCGCTCTTGGGCGCGGTGGGCGATCGGGCGAGGTTCATCGCCGCTCGCAACGACTAGCGCGGCAAGCCCGCTACGGATTGCCGATGTAGTCGCGCTTCGCGAGCTCCACGCCGTTGTGGCGCAGGATGTCGTAAGCGGTCGTGACGTGGAAGTAGAAGTTCGGCAGGGCGAAGCCGAGCAGGTACTGCATTCCCTTGTAGTCGACCTCGCGGGGCCCCAGTTTGAGGTGGATGTTCTTCTCCTCGCTGCCGTCGATCTGGGTGGGCTTGATGCTTTGAATGAAATCGACGGTCTTCGCGATCCTCGCCTTGAGCTCGGCGAAGGTCTCTTCGGTGTCCTCGTGCTTGGGCACCTCCACGCCGGCCAGGCGCGCCACCGCGCCCTTGGCGGTATCGCAGGCGATCTGCACTTGCCGCTTCATTGGAAACATGTCCGGGTAAAGGCGACAGTGTGTCAATACGGTCGGCTCCATCTTTTTCGCTTCGGCGTGGGCCTGGGCCTTGTCGAGGATGGCGGAAAGGTTCTTGAGCGTATTGACAAGGCGCGGAGCGCTTGCCTGGTACATGGAGATGTTCATGGAGGCTTCCGAATTGAGGAAAGGGGCGTGCATTTTGCCGCACGGCCCGCGCCCCGAGAGGCGCGTGCCGCGGGCAGGCCTTCTATTTGACGAGTTGCGCGAAGATAAGTACGAGGCCGACCACGGATATCAGCCAGGCCAGCGTGCGGACCCAGATGATTCCCGCGACGTAGATCACCGCGTAGGCGAGCCGGGCCCAGAAGAAGAGCTGTGCGCCGAGCAGCGTCATGTCGTTCGTCTTGCCCGCCACCACCGCCACCAGCACGAGCGAAGCGAACAGCACCAGGTTTTCGAGCATGTTCCAGTGCGCGCGCGACGCGCGGCCTCCCCAGCCGGTGATCTCGGGCATGCCTTCGCGGTTGCCCACGAGCGTCATGAGACCCACCTTGTTGAACGCCGCCTGCGCCGCGACCAGCATCTGCACAACAGTCAGAACAACGGACCACACCAGCAGATTCAGCTCCGGTTTCATCGCTCCTCCTTTGTTGTTGGACTGCAGTAATCATGGTACGCCGATTTCCGCGGGCATCGTCGCGGCCCGGGCGGGTCTCAAGTGTGCAGGCTGCTCACGCCGTACGCGACGTCCTTGCCCGCGAGCTCGGCAAAGTCCAGATCGACACAGAGCACCTGCTGCGACCCGTCGGAAGCCTCGAAAGCGAACGAAAGGGTCACGCAGAGCTTTGGGCCCGTGACCGACAGATAGGGCCGCGTGATCTGGACGTTTCCCGGGGTCTCGATCGCGCGGCGGAAGTAGGGCCTGGTCTGCCAGTCCGTGCCCTCCGTGGGCTGCATCAGCTCGAAGCGGGGGTCGTGTGAATACACGCTGCGTTCCGCGTCCACGTTCGCGCCGACCTGCAGTCCGTCGCTGCCGATCAGATAGCAGCGCTGCGCGCTGGGGAGCTTCAGCAGCCCCTGCACGGCCGGCTGGAACTTGGCGCCGAAGGAGAGGTCCTGTACCGCATTCTTGAGCGCGGCAAGGTAAGGCACGAGCCGGGAGTGCTGACGCTTTTGGAATTCGGCGAAATCGGCGCGGTGGCTCGCGATCAGGCGGGCGAACATGTCGCTGCGCGCGTTCTCCGGCGGCAGCGTGGCGCTTCCGGGTGCGAAATAGTCGCCCTGCATCAGGTCGGCGTTGGCGTCGATCGCGCAAACCGCCTCGGCTTCGGTCTCTATTCCTTCCACGCATACGAGGGCGCCCGCCTCGCGCAGCACCGAGATGATACCGGTGAACATGCGCCGCGCGAGCGGCTCGATTGTCACGCGGCGCGTCATCTCCCGGTCGATCTTCACGATGTCCGGCCTCAACCGCCAGATGCGGTCGAAGTTCGAGTACCCCGCGCCGAAATCGTCGATCACGATGAGACAGCCGAGCCTGCGGTAGTGCTCGACCGCGGCACCCAGGTGGGCCTCGTCCTCGAACGGCGTCTCGATCAGCTCCACCGCCACCCGGTGCGTCGGAAATCCGTTCGACTGCAGCATCTTCAGGAAGAAAGGCCCGTGCCGGAGACTTTCCGAGGCGACCTGCGGATCGACGTTGAGAAACAGCCAGCTGCGCGTGTTGCCGAGCTGCTGGAAGTTCCGAACATGCAGGGCCCTGCATTGGCGATCGAGGCGGATCCTCTCCTCGCCGTGAGGCGCTTTGCTGAACAGCTCAAGAGGCTCGACGCGCCTTCCGCTCGCGGAATGGACGGCGCGAATCAGGCCTTCGTAACCGACGGGGCGGCGATGTGCGAGGCTGTAGATCGGCTGGAAGTGGCTGGACAGCCTGAACTCGTCGCGCTCGCCGCGTTCTCCTTGCGAGTAGTACTTGTCAAGAAGAAGAGGCGGAGAAAGATCCACCATGTTCACGGCGCCCGGCAAGTCCGCGGAATTTTCGTTACCGACAAAAGGAAGCCGAGTATGCCATATGACGCGTCCCTACGAAGGGAGGCCGCGTGAAATAAGTCTCGGATCGGGCGGGTTCGCGAGAGCGGCGGGCGAGCGCCTAGAGCGGCAGCTTGGTGAGACCGAAGGCGAGGTCATCGCCCGCGAGGGCCGCGAAATCGAGATCCACGCAGAGCACGTGATACGACGCGTTCAGGGAGAGGGCGTAGGACAGGGTGACGCAGAACTTCGGGCCGGTGGCAGATAGGTAGGGGCGCGTGATCTGGACCTTTCCCGGCGCTTCGATCGCTCGACGAAAGAAGGGCTTCGTCTGCCAGTTGGTGCCCGTGACGGGCCGTATGGGTGTCAGGCGCCGGTCGCGCGCGGCCAAGCTACGCTCGGTTTCCGCGCTCGCGCCGATCTGAGAGCCGTCAGCCGCAACCAGATAGCAGCGCTCGGTGCAATCGAGATCGAGGAGCGCCCGCACGGCGCTCTCGCGATCCGCACCGGCGGACAACGCGAGCACCGCATCCGCGAGCGCCGCGATGTAAGGCTGCAGCCGCTCGCGCCGCAGGTCGTAGAATTCGGCGGTCTCGAGGCGGAAATTCCTGAAGAGCCGCACAAAAAGGTCGTCGCAGGCGTGCTCCGGCTGCAGCTGCGCCGCCGGCAAAGCGAAGTAATTGCCCTGCACCAGGTCGGCGTCCGCGTCGGTCGCGCAAAGCGCCTCGGCCTCGGTCTCGATTCCTTCAACGCACACGAGCGCGCCCGACTCGTGCAGCACCGAGATGATCCCGGCGAACATGCGTCGCGCAAGCGGCTCGACCGTCACGCGGCGCGTCATTTCGCGGTCGATCTTGACGATGTCCGGCTTCAGCCGCCAGATGCGGTCGAAGTTGGAGTACCCCGCGCCGAAATCGTCGATCACGATAAGGCAGCCGATCGTGCGGTAGTGTTCGACGGCGGCGACCAGGCGCTTCTCGTCATCGAACGGCGTCTCGATCAGCTCCACGGCCACCCGGTGCGCGGGCAGTCCGTTCTCCTCGAGCATCTGGGCAAACGAGCCGAACCGAAGACCCTGGACCGCGATGTACGGGTCGACGTTCAGGAAGAGCCAGGTGTCCTCATCACCCAGCCGCCGGAAGTTGCGCACGTGCAGTGCCCTACACTGGCGATCGAGCTGCATGCGCGGCACGCCCGCTGGCGCCTTTGCCAGCAGTTCCGTCGCCAAATAGGCCTTTCCATTCGAATCGGTCCCGCGGATCAAGCCCTCGTAGCCCACAGGCCTGCGATGGGCGAGACTGAAAATCGGTTGGAAATGAGTGAATAAACGAAATTCGGAGGGCGATCCACCCTCTGCCTCGACGAACAAGGTATCGGGACGCGACGGAGCCAAATCGGTCGTGCTTGTGGCGTCACCTGGCAGGCTCATGGAGTGGCTACTCACTGCAATGAATCGGTGCGGACTCCGACGACGCGCCACCAAGCGCGGCAGGACGCAGCCCCATGGAGTCCTGCTTGCGGACTTCGCTCGAAAGAAAAAGCGCTGGATCGACGCGCGCGTTGTTGAGGCTGACCGACCAGTGCAGGTGCGGGCCGGTCACCCGACCGGTTTGGCCGACCGCGCCGATTCTCTCGCCGCGCGCGACACGGGCGCCCTTCGCAACATCGATGCGGCTCAGATGGTTGTACATGGTGACTAGGCCCTGGCCGTGGTCGAGGACAACGGTGAGGCCGTTGAAGAAATAATCGCCGATCTCGATCACGGTGCCCGCCGCTGGCGCGGCGATCGGCGTTCCCTCCGGAGCCGCGATGTCCAAGCCGCTGTGGGGCTGCCGCGGCTCGTCGTTGAAGAAGCGCCTCAACCCGAACCCGCCAGAGACGCGCCCTTCCGAGGGCAAGTCGAAAGCAAGGGTGTCCAGCGCGGCATCGCTGAAGGTCGAAAACGCCCGAACAAGGGATTCCTGCTCTCGCGCGATCCGCCTCAGGTCTTCGGGTTCGGGTTCGACCTGACGGCGGTTGGCGAGCGTCACGTGCTGGGTTTCGTAGTCGCGCTTGCCGACTTTGAAGGGGATCGCGCGCGCGGTTCTCTCGCCGTCGAGCACTGAGAGCTCGTGCGCGCCGGGCCGCAACGCGAGCGGCAAGCCGACCACGGCGTGCCAGACATCCCCCACGCGCGCAACCAACACGCGCTGGCCGTCGAACACCACTTGGGGAGCCGGGCCGGGTGCCCGCCCGACGCAGACGATCGCGACCCCGCCGGGCACGGGCGCCGTCAGGGGCAGGTCGCCCTGCGAGGCCGACACCGCTGCGGTGAGCGCGAGACCGGTCACGATCTCACCCAGGAAGTACAGGGCACGCATTTCGTTCCTTTTGGTTGACGATTTCCTATTTTCCCCCGATTTCCGACTTTGCGAACAAGCCGGGATATCATGCCCTCTGGGCCGGCAATCCGAGGGTGTGGTCGCGGAGGTCTGGAATTTTCCTCGGCGTGAAAAAAGAACGCGCCCCGATGAGATGCCCGGGGGCATAATTGCCCCTTCCGGCCGAGCGCATTCCCGCCCCTGCGCGGTGACCTGCGACCCCATTTCGCGAGGAACAAAAGATGATCGGCGAGAGCAGTCCCGCGAGCTCCTACAACACTTCGGTGGCGATGGAGTTTTTCCGTTTCGCCGGCAGACCCAAGACCTTCGCCAAGGGCAGGAAGATCTTCTCCGAGAACCAGAAGGGAATTCCGTTTCTGCTCATGCCGAACCGCATGTACCTCCTGCTCGACGGCGAAGTCGGCATATTTTCGAGAGACAAACCCGTGGCCACGGTCCGCCCGGGCCAGATCTTCGGCGAGATGTCTTCGATCGACCAGGGACCGCGCTCCGGGACCGCCGTGACGAAATCCGCATGCCGCGTCATCGGGCTCGACAACCGGCAGCTCCAGACCGCCCTCGGGAAATACCCGGAGTTCGCTCTCATGCTGATGAGCGTCATGATCGGCCGCCTGCGCGAATCCATCAGCCGGCTCGCCGACCCCGGGTCGCCCGCGAGCGGAACCCAGTGGAGGAAATCGGCGCCGCTCCGCAAAGACCTGATCGAAGATCTCGGGCGCGCGCTCGGTTCCGAAGCCCATCTCAGTTACGAATCCGGGACCACCATCGTGAGGGAAGGCCAGATCGGAGTGCTGATGTACGTGGTCCTCAAGGGCAGAGTGGCGATCCGCGTCGGCGGCACCTTGGTGGAGAACGTGGGCCCGGGGGGGCTGTTCGGGGAAATGGCGCTGGTCGATCGCACGCCGCGTCTCGCAAGCGCCGTCGCGGAAAGCAACTGCAGACTGCTCGCGATCAACCGCAACGCGTTTCTCAACCTGGTAAAGCACAGCCGCCGCTTCGCCGCCTCGCTGCTCGCCGCCGTGAGCGCGCGCGCGCGATACACGGCCACGCGCTAGGGCGGAAATTTCCTGAAATGAAAAACGGCGGCCGAGGCCGCCGTTTTTGCGTTCCGTTTCCAGCGGCTCAGTAGCCGAGCCACTTGGTAAGCACGGCGAGCTGCTGCGGGTCACCGCTCTCGTACCCCTTGTAGCCGATCTTCGCGAGGATCTTTTGGCCGGCCTCCGACTTCTCCAGCCCCAGCATCACCGTGCGGACTTTCTGCACGTCTTGGTCGCTCAGCTTGGTCGAGGCGATCATGTGCTTGATCGGCACGGGCTTCGACTCGAGGAGCACCGCGCCGCCTTTTTCCTGCCACTGCTTGACGACCGCGCTGGAACCCGTGATGCCGACGTCGCTGAATCCGTTGTCCACGAAGAACGGCACCGCGTCCTGATACCGGGTGGTGCGGATGTCCGCCTTGGCCGCGTCGATGCCGAGGTCGCGCATCGTGGCGCGCGTGATCACCGCGGTGATCGAATCCGGGTCGGGCATCCCGAAGCGCTTGCCCTTCATGTCCGCCGGCTGCTTAAACGGCGCATCCTTCTTCACGAAGAAACGCGCCTTGTAATCCGTGAATCCCTTGGTCAGCGCCACCAGCTGGTACTTGCCGTCGCGCAGCGACAGGAGCGAATGATGCGCCGGGTGCACGAACGCGAGTTCGTACTGCTGCTCGTCCAGCCCCTTCCGCAGGACCGGGTACTGGTCGACGGGTACGACCTTGATGGTCGTCCTGAGCTGCTTTCCGAGCAGGTCTGCCAGATCCTTGTATTTCTCGCGGATCTCAGAGGGCGTGACGTAGTAGGTGACGCCTTCGTTCACGGCCAGGGTAAGTTCGGCCTGGGCGGGCGCCGCGGTGAGCAGCGCGACGACGAGCGACGCGAGCAAGGAGGCGAGCAATCTCATGTTTATTCCCCGAAAATTTTATTTTGAGAGCTTAGCGCCCCTCTTAAAGCAACATACATGCCCGCGTCATAGATATAGGGCAATCGGGATGGCCGTAAGCTCCTTGTCAGGTTCGGCGTCTCCTCCGGGGGTCCGGGGTGCCCCAGTCGGTGAACAGGCTTATGGTCTCAGTCTTAAGAGGGACGAAAGGCGCAGTCGGCCGGCGTGGGACGGTGCCTTGCCCTGTCGGAAATTCGTAACTAGTTGATATCCCAGACACCAGGGCGAGCGCAGGTTCCCCCAAGAGGATCTCAGGCACTCCGATACTTTTCCTTCGCCGTGCGAGCGAGCGCCATGCCGTGGCCGGGCCGCTCGGGTATGCGGAAGCAGCCGTCCCTGCATTCAGGCATCTGTTCGAAAAGATCGGGCGGGGTCCAGTCGATGAATTCCACCAGGAAGCCGTTCGGGAGCGCGCCGACGACCTGCAGCGACAGCTCGTGCACGACGTGCGGCGCGACCGCGATCTGGTGGGCGGCTGCATGGCGGCCGATGCGCATGGTCTCGGAGAAGCCGTTGGCGCGGCAGACGTCCGGCATGAGAACCCTCGCTGCGCGGCGCTCGACGAGCTCGCGGAACTCGAAGCGCGTGTAGTTGTTCTCGCCGGTCGCGACGGGGATCTTGATCGCTCGCGCGACTTCGGCGCAGGCCGCGATGTCGTCGGCGAGCACCGGCTCCTCGTACCACACGAGGTCGAGCTCTTCGAGCGCCTGCGCCTGCCGTATGTTCGCCAGCACGTCCAAGCGCTGGTTCACGTCCACCATCACGCGCACCCTGTCGCCCAGCGCGCGGCGCACCGCGGCGACGCGTTTCGCGTTCTCGCGCGGGTCGGGATGGTGGATCTTCATCTTGTAGTACTTGCAGCCGAGCGCGGCGTATTTTTCGGCCTCGGCGATCAGCTCGCGCTCGCTGTACTTCGACCAGCCGCCACTACCGTACGCGGGAATCCGGTCGGTCACAGCGCCCCAGAGCTTGTAGAGAGGCTGCCCCGCGACTTTCCCCGCGATGTCCCAGAGGCCGATGTCGAGCGCCGAGAGCGCGTAGGCCGCGACGCCCTGCTTCTTCATCCCCATGTCCGTGCGGAACATCCTTTCCCAGAGGCGCTCGACGAAGAGCGGGTCTTCGCCGATGAGAGCGGGCGCGAGGCGCGTCGCCAGATAGGCGTGCACGGCCTCCGCGCCCCCTCCGCCGAAGACCAGGCTGTAGCCCAGGCCCGTCACGCCTTCGTCGGTCGAGATGTCCGCAACGACGAGCTTCTGCTGCGCGTAGTTGAGCGCCATCGGCTTGGGCGTGGGGACGGTGAGGACAAAGCTCTCGATCGCAGTGATCTTCATGGCCTCGCCAATGCCTGCTGCATGTCGAAATTCCCTCCCAGCGGCTACGTTTCGCCTACCCCGCCAGGCCGACGGCCCAGTCTGCGATGAACGCGACGCCGTAAGCCGCCGCCAGGGCGAGCACGAATACGACCAGGCCGCGCACCAGAGTCTTCGGAATGCCGATCTCGTTCAGGTAACGTCTGATGAAATAGCTCGCGACGAAAAATGCGATCGTCCCGAACACGAGGCTGAGCATCCGCGCATTGTACCGAGGGTCCGCCGATCCGCCGCGGCCCCTCCCGGCTTGCCGGGACGGACGGAATGGTGCATTCTGGTGCGCGGAAAACCACGGGCTCCGGCGAACGCGGGAGCGGATAATCAGACTTCCATCGCGGCCCTCGGCCGCATCCAAAAGGGGGATTCATGAATACGAGAAGGACTTTGTACTTGGGCGTCGCGGCGAGCGCTGTCGCGGCGCTTCTGGCCGCGTGCCTTAGCACGCAGGGCACGGGCAGCTCCGGGGCGAGCGACATCGGAGGCGTCGTCACCGGCCCGAACGGTCCCGAGGCCGGCGTCTGGGTTATCGCGGAAACCAATGACCTGCCGACGAAATTCGCCAAGCTCGTGGTCACCGACGATCGCGGGCGCTTCCTCATACCCGATCTCCCCAAGGCCAACTACAGCGTGTGGGTGCGCGGCTACGGGTTGGTGGATTCGCCCAAGGTGCAGAGCGCGCCAGGTAGAACGCTCAACCTGACGGCGGTGCCCGCGCCCAGCGCGGCAGCGGCGGCGGAATACTATCCGGGCATGTACTGGTATTCGATGCTCAAGATCCCTGCCAAGAGCGAATTCCCCGGCAGCGGCGACAAGGGCAACGGTATCAGCGCAAACATCAAGACGCAGGATCAATGGATCGACACGGTGAAGAACGCGTGCCAGTCTTGCCACTCGCTCGGAAGCAAGGGCATGCGCACGGTGCCGAAGGAATTCGGCCGCGGTCTCGCGGGCTGGGCGCGCCGCACCCAATCCGGGCAGGCCATGGGAAACATGGCGCTCGGCCTGGGTTACATGGGAGCGGAAGGAGCGTTGAGGAATTTTGCCGACTGGACCGACCGCATCGCGGCGGGCGAGCTGCCGTTCGCCAGACCGCCGCGGCCGCAAGGGCTCGAGCGCAACATGGTCGTGACGATGTGGGATTTTTCGACGCCGAAATACTATCTCCACGACGGCATCTCGACCGACCGCGACAATCCGCGGCTCAACGCCCACGGCCCGATCTACGGTGCGCCCGAGGAAAGCACCGACATGGTTCCGGTCCTCGACCCGGTGAACCACCGCCCGTACTTCATCAAGCACCCCGTTCCCAATCCCAAGACGCCGTCCTCCACGGAATTGCCGATGCAGCCCTCGGCCTACTGGGGCAAGGAACCGATCTGGGACGGACACTCAAGCATTCACAACGCGATGATGGATAGCGAGGGACGGGTGTGGTTCACCGCCAGGATCCGGCCGGCGCCCAACCCGGATTTCTGCAAGAAAGGTTCGGATCATCCATCGGCCAAGGTCGCGCCGCAGGAAAGCTCTCTGCGCCAAGTCTCCGTGTACGACCCGAAGACGGGCAAATGGCAGCACGTCGACACCTGCTTCTCCACGCACCACCTGTACTTTGGCCACGACGCCAATAAGACGCTGTGGCTGAGCGCGGGCGGCCCGGCGAGCGGCGTGGTCGGCTGGGTGAACACCAAGCTGTTCCTCGCGACCGGCGACTCGGCGAAATCCCAGGGCTGGACGCCGATCATCGTCGACACCAACGGCAACGGCAGGCGGGACGAGGGTGACACCCGGCTGACCGCCGCGTTCTACGGCATCATGCCGAGCCCGGTGGACAATACGGTTTGGGGACAGTCGATGGGCATCGGCTTCGGCCGCATGGACCAGCCCGGCTACGTCATCCACATCATCCCCGGGTCCAACCCCGCCGAAACCGCGCTCTCCGAGGTCTTCGTGCCGCCCGAAGGCGCCTGGAGCCCGCGCGGCATCGACATGACCACCGACGGCGTGGTGTGGACGCCGCTGGCGAGCGGACACATCGCAAGCTTCGACCGCAGGAAGTGCAGGGGGCCGCAGGACGGGCCTGGGGCCGCGAGCGGCAAGCTCTGCCCCGAGGGCTGGACGCTGTACCGCATGCCCGGGCCGCAGTTCAAGGACCTGGATCCTGCGGGAAGCGCCAACCACGCCTATTACATCTGGGTGGATCGCTACAACACCCTGGGACTCGGGGCGAATGTGCCGATCGCCTCGGCCAACGGAGCCGAGTCGCTGCTCGCGGTGGTGGACGGCAAGATGGTGGACCTGCGAGTGCCGTATCCGCTGGGCTTCAACACCAAGCTCGTCGACGGCCGTATCGACGATCCGAACGCAGGCTGGAAAGGCAAGGGCCTGTGGACCATGTCCGGAACGCGCACCGTGTTCCACAACGAGGGCGGCACGCGGAACAGCCCCAAGGTCTACAAGGTGCAGATCCGCCCGGATCCGCTCGCGAACTGACGCGTCGCTGAAAAAGCGCTACGTCATCAAGACAGAACGCCCCGGGATTTCCCGGGGCGTTTTTGCTGCAAGACGAGCCGGCGCGACCGGCAGCTGAAATTCAACCCCAAGGAGGATTCGCCATGAACGCCGAGAAACCCGTTCGCAGTCCCGCAGCGCTCGCCGCCCTTGCATTCGGCGCGCTTGCCTTCGCCGCCGCGCCCGCGCGGGCGCAAAGCGGCAACCATCTGGAAATCATCCACCACCCGAACTACGACAAGAGCGTATTCATGCCGTTCTCGCCGGCGATCAAGATCAAGAGCGGCAAGATCCTGTGGCTCGCCGGCGGCACCGCGCTGCCCGTGTACCACGACCATCCGCACAAGCGCGAGCAGATCCTCAAATACCTGACGAACGACCTGGAAGGCCAGGTGCGCCAGACGATGGACGGCATCATGGAAACGCTGAAGGCCGCGGGCGCCTCGCCCAAGGACGTGGTGCACGTATTCATTTTCCGCGCTCGCCCGCGCATGGGCGACATCGGCAAAGCGAGCGCAGTGGTGAATTCCTACTTCGCGCCCCACAACCACAAGCCGACCACGACCAACCTCGCGGTGCTCGAGCTGGGCGAGCCCGAGCAGCTGGTCGAGATCCAGGTCGTCGCCGTCGTGGATTGACCCGCCGGCTCTAGGTGCCGCGTCCCCACAGGCCGCAATAGCGACGCAGTACGAATGGCAGGTTGTTCTCGTAGCCGGGCCACTTCTCGTACTTCGGCAGCTTGAGCTCCTTCTCCACCGGTTCCCAGCATTTCCCTTCGCGCGCGGCGACCTTCACCGCCGCCGAGGCGTCCTGCAGGAATGTGAGCTGGTCCTCCGCGTCTTTCTTCGTGCCCAGCCGGTCGCCCGGTCCGGGATGGCCGGGGATGAGGCGTTCCCAATCCATCGCCAGCACTTGCTTGATCGACTGCTCCGCCTCGAGCGGATAGAAATCGATCATGCCGCGGCCCGGCACCGATCCGACCGGGAGGAAGTCCACCGCGAAGAGGATCTTCTCCTTCGGCAGCCGCATGACAAGGGTGCTGTCGGAGTGGTTGAGGCCGAGATAGCTCAGCTCGAGCGCGGTGCCGCCGAGCGTGATCGTCCTCTTCTCGTCGAACGTCTCGTCGGGCAGCGGCGTGGCCGGATCTCCGAGGACGGCGAGGCGCTCCTTCGCCTTCTTGTGGGCGAGGATTCTCGCGCCCGCGTCCTTGAACGCCTGGCCGCCGGCGATGTGATCGTAGTGGTGATGGCTGTAGACGAGGTACTTGATCGGCTTGTCGGTGACCTTCCTGATCTCGGCGACGTAGGTCGCGCCGCCGGTCGGACGCCCGTAGGCGACCGGGTCGGTGGCGATCACGCCGTCACGGGTGACGACGAACATCGCCTGGTGATTGCCGTTGCGGAAGATGTATACGCCTTCGGTGCCGTCGACCTTGGTCGTCGCGATCTGCGGGCGTGCCGGCGCCTGCGACCAGGTCGCGGAAGCAGCCGCGGCCAGTCCACAGGCAAGAGCTGCGAGAAATACGCGTTTCATGTCTCCTCCTTGTGTGATTGTGTGATGCTCTGCTAAAACAGGCCGCGAGCCGCGATTATTCCCCTTGGACCGGTCCTCTTTCGCTATGCTACTTGGAACGCCCTGCCTTGTCCCCTGCAAAGGCTCCTGCCCCCGGCGCAGCGCGCTACACTTCCCCATGCCTGAATCGCCGCGCCGCATCATCCACGTGGACATGGACGCCTTCTATGCGTCGGTTGAGCAACGCGACTACCCTGAGCTGCGCGGCCGGCCGGTCGCGGTCGGTGGCCCGGCGGAGTCGCGCGGCGTGGTAGCCGCGGCGAGCTACGAGGCGCGCGCCTTCGGCGTGCGCTCGGCCGTCCCGATGGCCCGCGCGCTGCGCCTGTGCCCCGGGCTCGTCGTCGTGCGGCCCGATTTTGCGCGCTACCGCGCGGTCTCGCAGCAGGTGATGGCGATACTGCGCTCCTGCACCCCGCTCGTCGAACCGCTGTCGCTCGACGAGGCCTACCTCGATGTCACCGACAATCTCTGGGGCGAGCCGCTCGCGAGCAACGTCGCGAAGAGGCTGAAAGCGCTCATTCGCGGGCAACTGGATCTCAGCGCCTCCGCTGGCGTCGCGCCCAACAAGTTCCTCGCCAAGATCGCCTCCGGCTGGAAGAAGCCCGACGGACTCACCGTGATCGCGCCCGAGAAAGTCGAGGAGTTCCTTCGCGAGCTGCCGGTCGAAGCGCTCTCGGGCGTGGGCCCCGTGACCGCGAAGAAGCTGCGCGCAATCGGCATCGAACGGCTGCTCGACGTGCGCGCGGCGGAGGACGAGCGGCTGCATCGCGCGGTGGGAAGCCTCGCCGGCTGGCTGAAATCCCTCTCGCGCGGAGAAGACCCGCGGCCGGTCGAACCCGACCGGCAGAGGAAATCGCTCTCCGACGAAACCACCTACGAGAAAGATCTCACGGATCTGGGGCAAATCCGCGGCGAGATCGAGTGCATCGCGCGCCGCACCGCCGAGGGCCTCGCGAAGAGGAAGCTGCGCGCGCGCACCGTGACCATCAAGGTGCGCTACGCGGACTTCACCACCGTCACGCGCAGCCACACCGCCGCCGCGCCCACGTGCGATGCCGCCGAGATCGCCGCGCGCGCCCTGGCGCTGCTCGAGCGCACCGACGCCGCGCGCCGGCCGGTGCGCCTGCTCGGCGTGGGAGCTCATGGGCTGCTCGAAGAGAGCGAGAGCCCGCCCGTTCCGGGCTCGCTGCCGTTCTGAACGCGCTCCCCTAGCCAGCCTCGAGCGGCTCGATCAGTTTCTCGCTGTCTTCCTCGGTGCGGTTGATGCCGCGCCCCACGCGGACGAGCTCGAAATCGACTTGCGCGTGCTCTTCGATCAGCGCAATCGCCCGGGCGGGATCGGTCTGCGCCGGATCGAGCCATTGCGCGTGCGCTTCATCGGACAGCACGACCGGCATGCGCTCGTGGATCTCGCCGGCGCGCCCCGTGCCCGGACGCGTCAGAACGGCGCAAGTCAGCGTGGTATCGAGGTCGCCCGGGTCCCTCCACCTGGACATGAGCCCCGCGAAGCAGAACGGACGGCGGTCCTTGCGGGCGATGTAGTACGGCTGATTGACCTTCACGAGCTCGCCCGTCGCCTTGTCGACGCGCATCTCCTCGCGCCATTCGTACCAGCCGAGCGCGGCAAGCAGGCACCGCGCGCGCGAGAACGCCTCGCGCCACATGGCGTTCGCGGCGGCGGTCTCGAACTTCGCGTTGAACCTGCCGCGCGGGGGCTTCGCTTCCTTCCACCAGTACGGCACGAATCCCCAGCGCGCATGCGCCAGCTCGATCCCGGGGTTGGAGGCGTCGCGCCTGAGCATGATGACGCGCATCGTCGGCGCGACGTTGTAACGCGGCTTGCCGAAGGGCGTCCTCCAGTTGCGGCGCCCGATGTGCCAGGCGCGCTCGACCGCGGCTTCCTCGGGAGAGACGAAACGCCCGCACATGCCGGGATTCTATCCGGACAGCGCGGGGCGTAGCGAAACGCGCGAACGCGCTCTACGCGGCGCTCTCCCTCACCACCGTGGTGATGCGCCAGCGCGCGAACTCCGTCTCGAACTCCGGCAGCGTGAGGAATCCCATGCAGGCAAAGGCGCCGGGCTGCGCGAAGCCGCCTTGCGCGAGCTTGCGCGCGAGCAGAATGGCGGCCATGCAGGGAATCTCGGGGCCGTGCAGCGCGTCGGCCGTCAGGTGCCATTCGACCCGCGCGCGGCTTCCGTCGGACCGCTTGCCTGTAAGGTTCACCAGCATGCCGCCGAGGTCGCCTCCGAAGGCGTCCATCCACGAGGCGATCCGGGCAAGCGGCCTCGCCCAGCGCTCGATCGGCAGAGCCATGCCCCGCCGGCGCAGCAGCGCGGCGAGCCACAGCGCGAATTGCTGCGCGCCGATTTCGAGCGAGGCGCGGAACTCCATCGTGCGTATGCCGGGATATCGCTTGGGAAAGAGCTCCAGGTCCGGAACGTCGCAGGCGGCGGCCCAGCGCGCGCCCAGGCCGTAGAAGCGCATGCGCTTCAGCTCCTGCCAGCCCCACGCGTCGTGCCACGCGCCGCCGGTCCGCCACTTGAACCGCCGCCCGGCGTAGCCGAGCACCGCCGCGATCGTCGCTTCACCCAGCGGCGCGCGCTGTCCGGGCGCGATCGCGATCTGGATCTCCTCGATCTGCGAAAGCCGCGCGATCAGGCTGTCGATCACCGCCGAGGAAAGGGCGGGCACGCTGCTCGCGCCCGAGATGGCCATCCGCTGCGCCGCGCGCGCGGCCGAATGCACATAGTACGGAAAGCGCGTCACGAACTGCCGGCCGTCGGCGAGATCGAGGTAGTGCGCGCCGGCCGCCATCGCGGCGAGCGCGACGCGGTAGTCCTGCGACTGGAACGGCCCGGCGCAATGGATCACGAGACCGGGGGCGAGGCGCGCGAGCGCCGCGGGGAAATCGCGCGCGGAGTGATCCAGCCGCGCGTGCTGCAAGTTCAGATCCGCGAGGGCGCCCCGCCCTGCATCCGGATGGCGGCCGGCGGCGACGACCTCCATCGCGGGCGGGCCCGCGAGCGCGCGGCAGACGCGGGCGCCGAAATTGCCGTACCCGCCGATCACGACGACGCGCATTGAATGTTCCAGTCGAGAGCTGGACGGGATTCTAACTGGCGAAGCAGCCAAGGGCGAACCCCTCTACAATCGCCGGGTCTGCCTCGCCCGGCGAGCCCATGCCCGACACAAGCGAAACGAGCCGACCCGTCTCCGCGACGAACCGCGGATCACCGCGCTCCGATGCCGAGTGGCACGTAGCCCGCGCCCTGCCGCGCGCCCTGGCGCGCGTCCTCGCGCTCGAGGATTTCGAGGAGCCTGCACGCCGCTACCTGCCGCGGCCCATGTTCGGCTACGTCTCGGGCGGCGCCGAGACGAATGCTTCGCTGCGGTCGAACCGGGCCCAGTTCGACGAGATCGAGCTCAGCCCGCGGGTGCTCGTGGACGTCTCCGGGCGCACGGCGAAGACGACGCTCTTCGGCCGCGGCTACGGCGCGCCGTTCGGAATCGCCCCGATGGGCGGAACCTCCATGGCTGCGTACCGCGGAGACGTCGTGCTCGCGCGCGCGGCAGCGGAGGCCGGCATCCCGATGATCATGAGCGGCGCGTCGCTCGCGCGCCTGGAGGACGTGCGCGCCGCCGGCGCCACCGCCTGGTTCCAGGCCTACTTGCCGGGCGAGACCGGGCCGATCACGCGCCTCCTCGAGCGCGTCGCGCGCGCCGGGTTCGATACGCTCGTCCTTACCGTGGACGTCCCGGTGAGCGCGAACCGCGAGAACAACGTGAGGAGCGGCTTCAGCCGGCCGCTGCGGCCGACGCTGCGCCTCGCGTGGGAGTGCTCGCTCCGCCCGCGCTGGCTCTTCGGGATGTTCCTGCGCACGCTCCTCGTGGACGGCATGCCGCACTTCGAGAACATGGGCGCGCGCATCCCGCTGATCACCCGCGCCGACCGCGGGGATGGGGAGCGCGACCGGCTCGCGTGGACGCACCTGGAGCTCATGCGCAGGCTGTGGAAGGGGCGCCTGGTGCTGAAAGGCGTGCTCGCCCCGGAGGACGCGCGCATCGCCCGCGAGAGCGGCGTCGACGGCGTCATCGTGTCGAACCACGGCGGGCGGCAGCTCGACGGCGCCCTGGCGCCTTTGCGCGCGCTCCCCGCGGTGGTGGCGCACGCCGGCGGCATGACCGTCATGATGGACGGCGGAATCCGCCGCGGCACCGATGTCCTCAAGGCGCTCGCCCTGGGCGCGCAGTTCGTGTTCGTCGGGCGGCCCTTCCTCTACGCCGCCGCGATCGGCGGTGAGGCCGGCGTGCGCCACGGGATCGGGCTGCTGCGCGACGAAATCGAGCGCGACATGGCGCTGCTCGGGATCAACGCGCTGGCGGAGATGACAAAGGAGCGGATCAGGCCGCGTACCGCTTCGTTCGCATGAACGCCGGAGGGAGGCAACGATGAAACCATTCTCGAACTTCACCGGGGGGGTCGTCTTCATGTCGGCACTGGCAAGCACCTCGGCTCTCGCCGCGACCTTCGTCTACGTCTCGAACGCCGAGGACGGCGAGATCGCCGCCTACGCGATGCAGGCGGACGGAGCGCTGAAGGCCCTCGCGCGCACCCAGGCGGCGAAGGTGGTGATGCCGATGGCGGTGAGCCCGAACCGGCGCCTGCTCTACGCGGCCTCGCGCTCGAAGCCGTACACGGTGCACGTCTATGCCATCGACCCGGGGACAGGCGCGTTAAAGCCCTTGTCCACCGCGCCGCTCGCGGAGAGCTTCCCCTACATCTCGCTCGACCGCAACGGGCGCTTCCTCTTCGGCGCCTCCTACGGCGCTCACCTGGTGAGCGTCAACGCGGTCGGCGGCGACGGGCGCGTGCGGCCTGAGCCCCTGCAGGTGATCCCCGTGGGCCGCAACGCCCACTCGATCCTCGTCGACGCGACGAACCGCTTCGTCTACGTCCCGAACCTCGGCACCGACCAGATCTTCCAGTTCGTCTTCGAGGAGAAGTCCGGGCGCCTCGCCTCGAACACGCCTGCGGTCGCGCAGATGAAACCCGGGACCGGCCCGCGCCACTTCGTCTTCTCCCCCGACAACCGGTTCGTGTACCTGCTCTCGGAGCTCGTCGCCACGGTGACGACGCTGTCGCTCGATCCGAAGACGGGATTGCTCACCGAAGTGAGCTCGGCCACCGCGCTGCCGCCGGATTCGAAGTTGGTGCCCGGCGCGCCGCGCGGCGCAGTCGGCGCGCCCGGCGGCCCGCCGCCGCGCAACACCGACAACGACATCTGGGCCGCGGACCTGCACCTCGTCCCGGACGGAAAATTCCTGTACGCCTCCGAGCGCACCTCGAGCACGCTCGCCGCGTTCGGCGTCGATGCCGCGAGCGGGAAATTGACCTACCTCTCGAGCACGCCGACGGAAAAGCAGCCGCGCGGATTCGCGATCGACCCCAAGGGCCGGTACCTCGTCGCCTCGGGAGAAAAATCGGAAACGATCTCGGTCTACGCGATCGACCCGGCTAGCGGGGCGCTGAAGCTTCTGCAGAAGGTCCCGGCAGGCAAAGGCGCGAACTGGGTGGAGATCGTCGGCTTCGACTGAAGGGCGGGCTCACTTCTTCGGCGCCGGCTTCGGGATTTTGGTCGGCGCCGTCTCGCCATCGACCAGGTCCGAGATTCCCTCGGACAGAACGAGGTCGTCGATCACGAAGAACAAGCCGCCGCGGCCGTTCTGGCTGCTCGCGCAATTGCCCGACAAGGCTCCCTGCTGGTTCTCGTCGCCGAAAATCGCATAGTGATGATTCCCCGAGGTCGACACGCCTATCTTGGCGTGATTGGAGCCTCCGACCAGGCCGATTTCCTTGCCGTCCCAGTGCCCCGTGGTGGCGATCTGCACCGGCCCGGACTTGCCGAGAGAGGCGTCCCAGCATCCGATCACGGTGGACCGGGTCGTCGTCGGAATGTACGGTGATGCCCAGAACGTCGCCGCCCGGAGCGGAACGCCGCCGAGAACCGCGGAAACCATCTGCCAGGGGGGAACGTGGAGCCCCGACGGCTTCGAGATCAATTCGACGCCGGTCGAGAGCTTGTCCCGCGAAAGGGACTTGCTTTGCGATTGGACTCCGAGGCCCGATGCGAGCTGCCGGACCTCGGCCGGCCCTCCGCTGTGCACCACCTGCTGCTGGTGCGGATCGGTGACCACGCTCGAGTTCTGCAGCGCTTTCAGGACCTTCACCAGATCGTCCGCGTTCAGCTTCACCGAAAAGAAATGCTGGCTGAGCTTGACGTTGTTGTCGGCGACGCAACCCAGGGTATTGGCGTCGCCCTCGCGCGGAAAATCCTTGCTCGCGGATTCGGGCCAGGACGGCGTCGTCACCTGCAATATCAGGCCCTCCCCCGCGTCGTTCCACGCGAGCATGCCTTTCGAGTGTCCCCAGGGGGAGCCGCAGTTGCCCGCGCTCGTGCACCCGGCGATCTTCGGATGGCCGTAAGGCTGATCGTTCCAGATGACGTAGTAGTACGAGCCGTTGAAGATCTGGCCGAACGTCGCTCCCAGAGGATCGTTCGCCGTGCCGCCCACGCAACCGCTGCCCTTCTGCAGCTTGTGCTCCTCGCTGCTCGCGTATGCGAATTGCTGGCCGAATCCGCCGGCGCGATGCTTCGCCTTGGCGTCGAATTGACAGGAGAGCTGCTCGCTCGCTCCGCCGCCGCAGCCTGGAAACGACGCGGCATTGAACTTGAATACGAACCACCAGTCGACCGGATGGTCTTTCTGCAGGAGCGGCGCAGGCGCGCCGTTGGCGGCCGCCGCGTCCCCGCAGCTGGGAAATCCCGGCAAGGCGGCGAGGAGGAAGAATGCGTACGCCGCGACGAGCTTGAACCGCTTCTGGAATCCGACGACACTCGCGCGCTCCATCGCATCTCCTCCTGTCGGCCGCCTGCAGACAGGGTAGCCCTTTGCGGCGCGAGATACCTTTCAATTCTTGCAGCTGGCTGACGCGCTTTTCGGCTACAGGGAACGCAAGAAGTTGAGGACGTCCTGCTTCTGCGCGTCCGCGAGCGCGTTGAAGTTCTTAACGACGGCGTTCGCCTCCGAGGCGTTGCGCGTGAAGAAGCTCCCGCTGCGATGCGCCCGGATCGCCTCGCGCAGATCGGAAGTCCGCCCGTCGTGCAGGAAGAACAGCCGCTGCCCCAGTCCCCACAGGGGAGCGGTGCGAAACTCCCTGGGGCCCGCCTGTCCCTGGGTGATCCCGTCGGCCAGCCCCGGGCCCATGTCGTGGACCAAGAGGTCGGAGAAGAGATTCACCGGCTGATTGCGCAGGGCGGCGACCGCGGAATTGCCCGTGTTGAGCGTGGGCGTGTGGCAGAACGCGCACCCGGTATCGGCGAAGAGCTTCCGGCCCCTCGCGATCGAATCGGCCCCTCCCGGCGCGCCGGGCGAAGGCGCCGGCGGCGCGAGGAAACGCGCGAAGAAGGCGAACTTCTCGATCGCGCCGATTCCCTCGACGAGCGTCTTGGCGTCGGTCTTGGTGATGTCGTTGGGGACCGCCGCGAACTGGCAGGCCGGAGTCTCGTCGCGCTCGGTCTGGAACAGCTCGTTTGTGATCCCCATCTCCACGTTGTAGGCCTCGGCGGAGAAGAGCAGCAGCGATTTGTTCTGCGCCTTCCATCCGAAGCGCGCGACTGTGCCGTCGTTGCCGTTGTTGTTCGCCTGGCCGGAGATCGCGTGACCTGCGAGAACGATGTTGGGCCGGCCGTAGATCCTGAGATCCTTCTTCCGGGGCGCTTCGTCGGCCTGGTTCGCGAGGATCGCCTTGTCCGGGATCTGCTCGATCAGGCCTGCGCCGAACACCGGGGTGGGAATGCGGAAGATCACGTTGCGGCGCGCGAGCTCGCGCTCGAAGTCCGGCTGCGCGAGCACGCATCCCGGCGCGTCGGCGCGGCCCGCGATCGTGAACAGATCGTGGACGCCGCCGTCCGGCGTGCCGTCGGCGTTCTTCACGAACCTCGCCTCGCGCACCGGTCCCTTGGTCGTGATGAACGACGCCACCCTGTTGGTCGCGCCTTCCGCGGCGGCGAACGCGACCTGGGGATTCACCGCGGGGCTCGTTCCGCCTACTGCCGGATGCAGATGGCAGCCGGCGCAGCTGTCGAGGTTCATCGTCGGTCCCAGGCCGTCGGCGGCTTTCTCTTCTTCCTCGAAATCGTCCTTGCCCGCGTTGAAAAGCGCGAGCTCGGTCTTGGTCAGCCCCGCGATGGGAGCGCCCGCGCCCGCGGCTCCGCCGCGCACCCCGGGATCGCGGGCCGCGGAGGGCGAATCGTGCGCGAGCGGAAATTCATCGCGGAAAAGGAAAAAACCGGCGACCGCGAGTATCAGCAGCGCAACGACGAGCTTTTTCATGGCCGCTCCTTATTCGCCCCGTGGGCTCCGGAAGGAAATTTTTCGCCGAGGGGGCCGGGCGTGTCAACCCGTAATCGATGACATTGTCATTTTTTCCGCTTTCGGCACGAAAAAACACCCAACCCGGCTGCTTGCGTTTATGCTTCGCGTTCCATGGCGCGCAACCTCCTCGTCGTGTGGCTGATCAACGCGCTCGCGCTGCTCGCCCTCCCCTACCTCGTGCCCTCGGTGCAGGTGGACAGCATCGCCACCGCGCTCGTCGCGGCGGCCCTGCTCGGGCTCGTCAACACCCTGATCCGGCCGCTCATCGTGCTCCTCACCCTGCCCGCCACCGTGCTCACGCTGGGATTATTCATCTTCGTGATCAACGGCCTGCTCTTCTGGTTCGTCGCGTCTTTCGTCAAGGGATTCTCGGTCGAAGGGTTCTGGTCGGCGTTCTTCGGCGCGATCGTCTACGCGCTCATCTCCTGGGCGGCGAGCGCGCTCGTGTTCGGCCCGCCGCGCATCGTCGTGGTGCGGCACGAGGAGCACCGCTAGAGGAAGGCGGCGGTCTCCGCGCGCAACGCGGAGCGAAACATGAAATATGCCCGCTTCGCGGCTTCATTGTCTCCTTCCTGCGCGCGAGGCGCAGGCATAATCCTGCGCTGGCCTGAAAGCGCCCAGCGCAAAAAACGCAACCCGGGAGGAGAGAATTTGGATACGACGCGCAATTCCGAGAACCCTTCTTCGCTCTACGATCCCGCCGTCGCGCTCGATTTCTTCCAGTTCGCGGGCAAGCCGCAGAAAATCGCGAAGGGCACGACCATCTTCTCCGAGAACCGCAAGGGCATTCCGCTGCTGCTCATGCCCAACCGGATCTACCTGCTCCTCGAAGGGGAAGTCGACGTTCTCGCCAAAGGCGAGTCGATCGCCACCATCCAGTCCGGCGAGATTTTCGGCGAGATGGCCTCGATGGGGCAGATGCCGCGCAGCGCGTCGGCGGTGGCGAAGAGCGACTGCCGGGTGGTCGGCCTGGACGACCGGCAGTTTCGCGCCGCGCTCGGCAGGAACCCGGGGTTCGCGCTGATGTTGATGAGCATCATGATCGGCCGCCTGCGCGATACGATCGCGAGCCTCGGCGCCCCCGCCGCTGAGCAGGCCGGGTGGAGGGAGGCCGCCGCGCTCGAGCCGCAGCTGCTCGCCGATCTCGCGCAGATGCTCGGCCCCGCGGCGCGTTTCCGCTACGAGGCCGGAAGGATCATCATGAGGGAGGGGCAGCTGGGCGTGGCGCTGTTCGCTCTGCTCGAGGGCCGCGTGGCGATCCGCATCGGCGATTCGGTCGTCGAGAGGGTCGGCCCCGGCGGGATATTCGGCGAGATGTCGCTCGTCGAGCGCACGCCGCGGCTCGCCACCGCCGTGGCTGAGACCGAGTGCGCGCTCCTCGCGATGAGCCGCCACATGTTCCTGCACCTGGTGAAGAGGAGCCCGAAATTCGGCGCCGCGCTGCTGAAGGCGGTGGGCGAGCGCGCGGCCTTCATGGCCTCGCTCCGCGCGGAGCGCAGCTCCGCCGCCGAGGCGCAGGCGCCCGGGAGTCTCCGCAGCGCCGGGGCGCTTTCCTGACCCAGCGCCGTCAGCGCCGGTACATGTATCCCAGGTATACGGCGCCGAACTGCGAGTTGTCGGGCTTGGTGCTCGATCCGCTGTAAGACTGGCGGCTGTAGTCGGCGGTGAAGGTGATGTTGTGGCGGCGGGCGACCGGCAGGGCGTACCCCGCTCCGACGAGGATTCCGAATCCGCGGGCGGTATCGCTTCTGACGCTCGTGTCGATCAGCATGTTCGCCAACCCAACGCCGCCGCGCAGGAAGAAGCCTTTTTCGGCCGGGAACCAGGTGACAGCGGCAAGGTAGTTGTTGATCTGCAAGTGCGTGTCGTTGCCGGCGAGCTTGCCGAACTGCGCGACCGACGACCCGCTGAACCCGACGAGGAGGCTCGGGCTGAGTGCGATCCCCGCGTTGACGAGATTCAGCGCCACGAGCGACGTCTTGTCGGTCGCGCCCTGCAGGGTGTCGTTGAAGGTCAGCGACTGGCCGTTCAGCTTGTATTTCGCGCCGAATCCCGCCCCGATGCCGGCGCCGACGTACCAGTGGGACCACAGGTTCTCGGATCGCTCCGCTTCGGCCGCGGATGCGGAAGCGAATCCGGCGATCGCGCAGGACAAGCCCGCGACCGCGGCAATGCGACAGGACACGTTCATGGCTTCTCCCTGGATTCCATCGCCGCTTCGTGGGCATCCGATCGCCCGCGGCCGAGCGTCACGCGCATCCTACACCAGGCCTCCCGGCCCGTTAAGCAGGCGCGAGAGCTGCACGTGCGCGACCAGCGCGTCGGGCACGGCCTCGACGATCTCCCGGTATGGACCGGTGAACCCTTCGTTTCCCTCGAAGCGCACCAGCGTGCGCACGCGATCGATCACCGCGCGCAACTCACCGCTCAGGTCCTTGTCGTCCGTCTCGGCGAACTCGTCCAGGCGCGCGATCAGCGCCGACAGCACGCGCAGCCACTCGAAGGACGCATCCTCGAGCACCAGCGCGAGCAGCTCACCCCTGGATTCGACGCGCCCGTACTCGCGCTCGTAGCGGATGCGCTGCGCGTCGAGCAGCGTCTTGTGGAGCTGCAGCAGCGCGCGCCGCAGCTTGTCGAGCTTGGTGGTGTCGGTCGTGGTCATGGCGTTCCTGTTCATCGGAACAGACCAGGTGGGGGCGAATCGCGGGAAATCCACCCGTACGATCAGGCCGCCGTTGCCGCCGCACGCTCGCGGCGTTCGCTCCGAAAGTGGGAAGCGGCGAGCAGCAGCGCCGCGGCCTGGAGCGCGGCGCAGAAGTAGAACGGCGCACCGATGCGCCAGTCGCCCCTGGGCAGGTGCGACACCGCGGTCAGGAGCGCAGCGCCGACAGGCGGGGCGATCACCGCCATCAGGCTGTTCAGGCCGCCGACCGCCCCCAGCATCTGGCCTTGGTTGTGTGCGTCGGCGGCGCCCGAAATGATGCTCTGGATCGCCGCCGCGACCGTAGCGCCGAGCAGGTTGACGAAAATGATCGCGAACATCATCCAGCTCTGGGTGGCGGCGCCCCACAGCACGTAAGCGAGCGTGGACGAGGCGAGACCGAGGACGGCCAGCCGCCGCGGACTGACGCGCTTCAAGATGCGTCCGAGCAGGAGCCCCTGCACCACCGCCGACACGACGCCCACCGCCGCGAGCGACCAGCCGTTCTCGAGCGGCCCCCAGCCGAACTTGAAAGTCGTATACAGCACCCAGCAGGTGTAGAGCACGAACTGCGCGAGTCCGCTGCAGGCGATCACGGCCACCAGCCTTCCGGCGCCTTTCAGCTCCGCGAGCCCGCGCAGAGAGCTGACCGGATTGGTCGACTTCCATTGAAACGCGCGCCGGCGATCCGCGGGCAGCGACTCCGGCAGCACGAAATAGCCGTAGAGCAGGTTGAGCATGGCGAGGCTCCCGGCGATGAAAAACGGCAGGCGCAGGTCGATCGCGCCCAGGAGGCCTCCCATCACCGGCCCGAGGATGAAGCCGATGCCGAACATCGCTCCCATCATGCCGAAGCGCTTCGCGCGCTCCTCGCGCGGCGTGATGTCGGCGACGTAGGCATTGGCGACCGACATGTTAGCCTGCATCGCGCCGCCCACCAGCCGCACCGCGACCAGCATCCACAGGGACGTCGCGAGCGCGGTGGCGAAGAAGTTGAGCGCGAAACCGCAAAACCCGACCAGCAGCACCGGCCTGCGGCCGTAGCAGTCCGAGAGCGCGCCCAGGATCGGCGAGCCGAAAAAATTCGCGATGCCGAAGGCGAACGTCACCACTCCGTACCAGAAGGCCTGGTCCACCTGCGAGCCGGTGAAACTGCCGACCAGCGCCGGCAGCACGGGAATGATCAGGCCGATCGAGATCATGTCGATCAGCGCAGTCAGCATGATGAAAGGCATCGCCGCCGCGCGGTCGCGGCGCGCGGAAAAGAGCTTGAAGGGGGACTGCGTCACGGGAGTCGGTGGCTGGGGGGAAAGCGGAACCCGGATTCTAAACGAAGCGCCGCGGAAACCTCACGCGGTCAATGGAAGCGGCTTCGCCACCATCAGCCAGTAGATCGCGATCACCGCGGCAAACCGTTCATTCAGGCAGCCTCCTCCACACGCTCGCGAGCCAGGGCTGGCGCTCGCGCGACAGGCCCTCGGGCCGGTAGTAGTGCTCGAGCTCCGCGAAGCCGGCCGCGGTCATGAAGCGCCGCCAGGTCTCCAGGTCGTGATACGCGCCGTAGCGGCCGCGGTTCCAGCCCTCCTCGTTGTCGCCGTGCGGGTTCGAGCTGAAGAGCACGCCGCGCGGTTTGAGCGTCGCGCGCAGCTCGTGCAGCACGCGCGGCAGCTCCTGCGCAGGCACGTGGAACAGCACCGCGTTGGCGAACACGCCGTCGAAGCGCGCCTCGGGGAGCGAGAGCGCGAGCAGATCCTGCCGCAACACCTCGCAGCCGCTGTGCTCGCGCGCCATCGCGGCGAAGCGCTCCGATCCCTCCAGCCCGACCGCGACATGGCCGAGATCGGTGAACGCCTTCAAGTCGCGCCCGGGCCCGCAGCCCAGGTCGAGAATCGCGAACGGCGGCTCGCCCTCGATGTGCCGCAGCAGCGCCGCGATATTCTGGCTGACGTCGTGATCGCGCGTGCCCTTCCAGAAATCCTCGGCGCCGCGGTCGTAGTGATCCAGGGTGCGGCGGGAGATGTCCTCCAGATCCGGCCGCCTGAGAGTCATGCCGGGATTCTAGCTCAGCAGCGCAACGCGCCGCCGCTCGAGGAACCGCCGCACCGCCGGGTCGCGCTCCAGGCCCGCAGCGATCTCGTAGGCGCGGCAGGCATCGGCGCGGGCGCCGGTGCGCGCGAGGAGCTCCGCGCGCGCGGCCCAGTAAGGCTGGTAGTCCGCGAGGCGCGCGTCCGCGGCGATGCTCTCCATCGCGGCGAGCGCCGCGGCG
>JACXTT010000036.1_pt1 | contig 189553 bp, 155 predicted proteins | sample 9270951 | NCBI WGS metagenome assembly JACXTT01 (sample SAMN15532306, study PRJNA645909) | rock metagenome | isolation source: weathered quartz diorite | place: Puerto Rico | collected 2017-06-21 | reverse complement strand
GAAGCGTTGCCCGAGCAAAGAATGGTGTTGCCGCCACCGGTTCCACCGGTATAACCGCCACCACCGCCACCGCCACCGCAGTTGCCGTCACCTTGTCCGCCACCGCCATATCCGCCTGCACCGCCCAGCCAGGGGCTGATCGGGAGGCAGGGTGTTCCGCCTGCTCCACCGTTCAAAGGTGTTTTGGCTGTCGGGCATCCTCCGCAGGAAGCGCCATCGCCCAGCCATCCCGCTCCGCCACCGCCAACCCCGTTGCTGTTGTCGCAGCTTCCACCGCAAAGTGTTGCTCCGCCCATTCCGCTTCCGCCCAGCGTGGCCAGGCCGGGTCCTCCGGCAGTAACGCTGCAGGAGTTTGCACCGCCTCCGCCTCCTGCTACGATCAATAAGGTATTACCGGATTGCAGCCATACAAAAGATCCGCCTCCACCGCCTGCGCTCAGGTAATTGCCGTTGCTGCCGGGCGTGGTGCGCACGCCCATTCCGCCCACCAGCACGTTAAGCACTTGCCCCGGTGTCACGGAGAATGTTCCCAAGATGCTGGCTCCGAGACCGCCCGTTTGCCCGCTGCTGTAATCGCTGTAACCGCCCTGTCCGCCTTTAGCGGTAATGGTTACAGAGAAAACGCAGTTCGGTACTGTGTAGGTTTGCAATGAGCCGGTGTAGCTGAATGTAGTGGTTTGGGAAAAAACGGAAAGGGAAAGGACGGATGCGGAAAAAAGCGTAAAGATTCTTTTCATGTGGGATATTTAGTTAAGGTGAGTAAGTTTTTTGGGGTCGCAAAAGTATGAAATGATGCATTATGAACCTAAATAAGTATACGGAAATTTTATTAACAGCCGTATAGCGAACAGGGTGAATTGAAAAGCGATTGTTACAAATATTGAATCGAAGTTATTTTTTAATGACTTTCCTTACAGAGATCCCTTTTTCTGTTTTCAGCGTAAGGAAATAAACTCCGGGTGAAAGAATTGTTGTTTCCAGTTGACTGCTTCCAACAGCAATGCGGGTTTTAATCATCTCTTCCCCGAGCAGGTTCAAAACGCTGAGCTCACCACTTATTGCTGTGGTTACCGTTAAGCTGCCTGCAAGAGGATTCGGGTAGGAAATAAAGCCGGATTGCTCCGTATCCGTTCCGGTTGTACCGGTGCATGGGGAATACGTCAGTGTGACCATCCCGTCACCGGAACGATAACCTTGTGTATGAGTGACACCTGTCATGGCAATTCCGGTCCAGCTGCTGCCACCTCCCGCGCCTGCAAAGCAGGAGCCGCCACCGCCATAGTAACCGCCACCGCCACCGCCTCCACCCGCACAATCGCCCGAACCTTTTCCGCCCTGTGCCTGCGCTCCGCTGGTAACATAGGTAGGACAGCTGCAGCAGGCTATTCCTCCCGATCCGCCCGCGCTTTGCGTTGCGCCTTTTCCTCCGCTGTTGGGCCACCCGCTCCACGCTACTCCGTCCTGGCCGATGAGCCCGCCACCGTTACCGCCCGCATCATATTCACTTGTTGAAGATGCGCCCCCTGCACCACCACCACCACCTGCCACTACCACGATGTCGGTCAATGCCGATCCGTTAAGCCGTATATCGGAAGCGCCTCCGCCCGTGCCGGCACTGTCGCAGGTCGCATAGGAATATACACCGCCTCCTCCGTTGTAGCCTCCATTGGCCGCGTTGATCTCGGTTATGCCGGCACCTCCTACAAAAATGTTAAGTATATCTCCCGGCATCACTGCGAGCGTCCCCTGGATCCGGCCGCCCTTCCCGCCCAAGGCGGCCATGAGCTTGCCACCTTGCGCGCCCATCACATCAACTGTGATGCTGTTCACGCACGGAGGAACGGTGAACACCTGCATGTTGCCGGTGTAATTAAAAGTAGCCGTTGTTTGAGATGTGCACGCGAGGACAATACAAAGGAAGGCGGAGAGGATAGAGATCTTTTTCATGGAAGGAATATTTGTTTGAACAACTAGTAGTCAAATGTACTAAAACAAAATGAAGATCGAAAACCGCTCCTACCGGCTGTAATTGGGCGCTTCCGCTGTGATCGTGATGCCGTGCGGGTGGCTTTCCACGATGCCGGCTGGTGTAATGCGGATGAACTTTGCTTTCTGCAAGCCCCCGATGTCCTTCGCCCCGCAGTAGCCCATGCCCGCGCGCAGGCCGCCAATGATCTGGTACATCACCTCGGCAAGCAATCCTTTGTAAGGCACGCGTCCCGATATCCCTTCGGGAACGAGTTTGGCAATATCATCTTCCACATCCTGGAAGTAGCGGTCCTTGCTTCCTTTCTGCATGGCCTCGAGCGAGCCCATGCCGCGGTAGGTCTTGAACTTGCGCCCTTCGAAGATGATGGTCTCGCCCGGGGATTCCTCCACTCCGGCAAACACGGAGCCCATCATCACCGAGCTTGCACCGGCAGCAATGGCCTTCACCACATCGCCTGTAAAACGGATGCCTCCATCCGCGATAACGGGGATCTTTCCCTGGAGTCCCTTCGCCACGTTGTAGATGGCAGTGAGCTGCGGCACGCCCACTCCAGCGATCACGCGCGTGGTGCAGATGGAGCCCGGCCCGATGCCCACTTTCACCGCATCGGCACCGGCTTTCATCAGGGCCACTGCCGCTTCGGCCGTGGCGATGTTGCCTACCACCACCTGCAGGTCGGGGAATTGCTTTTTCACGCGTTTCAACGAATCGATCACGCCCTTGCTGTGCCCGTGCGCAGTATCGATGATCACGGCATCCACCGATGCCTTCACCAGCGCATCCACGCGCTCGAGCTGGTCGGCCGTAACGCCAACCGCTGCGGCCACGCGCAGCCTCCCGAACTCGTCCTTGCTGGAGTTGGGCCGCGCTTTTACCTTCATGATGTCCTTGAAGGTGATGAGCCCCACCAGCTTTCCGTGGCTGTCCACGATGGGAAGCTTCTCGATCTTATTTTCCCGCAGGATCACCTCGGCCTTGGCCAGGTCCGTCCCTTTTTTTGCGGTAATGAGGTTTTCCTTGGTCATGACCTCCACCAGCTGACGCTTCATGCTCTTTTCAAAGCGCAGGTCGCGGTTGGTTACGATCCCGAAAAGCGTTTTATCCGATCTTACGATCGGGATCCCACCGATCTTGTTCTCCTTCATCAGGTTCAGGGCGTCCTCAACGGTGGCCTTCTCGCCAAGGGTCACAGGGTCGATGATCATGCCGCTCTCCGAGCGTTTCACCTTGCGGATCTGCTCGGCCTGCTCGGCAATGGTCATGTTCTTGTGGATCACGCCAATGCCGCCTTCCTGTGCGATCACGATGGCCAGCTGGTATTCGGTAACGGTATCCATGGCTGCCGACACAATGGGCGCCTTCAGGGGTATGTCTTTCGTAAAATGGGTGGAGATATCGGTCTCGCGCGGAAGGACTTCGCTGTAGGAAGGAACAAGTAAAACATCATCGTAGGTGAGTCCTTCACCTGTAAATTTTTCGGAATCGGTATTCATGGCTGGCGAATTTTAAGGTCTCCTGCCTTATATCAGGCAGGTAAAATTCGGGCAAATATAATAAGAATTAGAATGACCTGATGACGGAGATAAAATCATCTATCACAAGCGATGCACCCCCGATCAGTCCGCCATCCACATCGGGCTGGGCAAAGATCGCACGGGCGTTCTTCGGGTTGCAGCTTCCGCCATAGAGGATGGATACCGAGCCGCCATCTTTTATTTTTTTGCGGATTAAGGCATGTACCTCCTGGGCCTGTTCCGGTGTGGCGTTGCGGCCGGTGCCGATGGCCCATACCGGTTCGTAGGCCAGCATGATCTTCTTCGGGTCTGCCTGGCCGATGCCTTTTTCGAGCTGGCGGGTGATGACTTCGAATGTTCTTCCCGATTCGCGCTCTTCCAGCTTTTCTCCCACGCAAAGGATCGGGGTGAGGCCGTTCTCCAGCGCCCGCTGAACTTTTTCCGAGATCGTTTCATCCGTTTCCCCGAAAATGTGTCTGCGCTCCGAGTGGCCGATGATGACGTGCCCCACGCCAATGGAAGCGAGCATGGAGGCCGACACTTCCCCGGTAAGGGCCCCGTCATTCGAGGCCGAGCAATTCTGCGCGCAGATGGAGATGCCTTTTTGCAAAGCGGCTGCTTCCTTCAGCAGCAGGAAGGGTGGCGCCACGCCCACACGGGGAACTATTTTTTCTTTGGAAAGGCGCTCAGAAAGACCGGAAAGGAATTGCATCCCTTCCGAATAAGTTTTATTCATCTTCCAGTTGCCTATAACGTGCTTGCTTCTCATCGGGAAGATGCTAGAATGGTTCTATTGAACGCGTACCCGCGGATCGAGTATGCCGTACATGATATCCACGCAGATGTTGATCACTACGAAGATCAGTCCTACGGTGAGCACTCCGCCCATTACAACCGGCAGGTCCTGCTTGATGAGCGCATCGAACATCTCGAAGCCTACGCCTTTCCAGGCGAAGATCACTTCAACGAACACGGCACCGGCCATCAGTCCTGCGAACCATCCCGAGATGGCCGTAACCACCGGGTTCAGCGCATTCTTAAGCGCGTGCTTGAACACCACCAGGTAATAGTTGAGCCCTTTGGCCGTTGCGGTGCGGATATAATCCTGCGACAGCACATCGAGCAGCGAGCTGCGCGTGAGCTGGACGATGATGGCCAGCGGGCGGATGCCGAGCGTGAGCGCGGGGAGGATGAGGTTCTTGAGGTCGAGGTGCGAGTTCCCAAGGTCATCGATGGTGCGCAGGCTGCCCGTTACGTTCAGGCTGGTGCCCGGCATGTTGGCATACCAGTCGATGAGCGGGATGAAATGAAAGATGAGGCTGTTGATGAGGTACCCGGCCATCCACACCCCGAACCCGATGCCGAGGAACTGGAAGAATCTCTTCCAGAAAATGCCGGCAAAGGAATTCTTCAGGATGCCTTTTTTCTTTTTCTGCAGGTCGAGGTAAATGGCGATGGCGCTTCCCACCGCCAGGATAATGAGCGGGAGGATTGGCAGGGGGAAATGCTTGGACCAGAGGTGACCGAACAGCAGCGCGATGATCATGCCGATGTAGAACGAGGGGCCGCTCATGCCGAGCACCGAGATCACCATCACCCCGTTGTCGAACCACGAGTTCTTGCGGATGGCGGAAACAATCCCGAGGAATATCCCGATGATGGATGCGATGATGATGGAAGTGGCTGCCAGCACGATCGTTTCCGGGTACTTATCGATGAGGATGTCGGCCACTTTCTGCTTGGTGATGTACGACCTGCGCAGGTAGGGGATCTTAAGGACCAGCACTTTCTCTGATGATACTTTGAAAAGACGGCTGAATGAATATTTTTTCTTATCAAGGTAGATGTGGCTGTCCGGGTTCTTCTCGTTGTGGATGGAGATGGGGGAGATGTCGTTCAGGAACATGAGGTACTGCGTGGTGACCGGCCTGTCCCGCCCGAGGTCCTTGTTGATGAGGTCGATCATCTCCTGGTCGGCATGCTGGCCCAGCATCATGCGCGCGGGATCGCCCGGCAGCACGTTGAACAGGAAGAACACCACGGTAACCACGCCCAGCATCACCAGGAAACCGTAGAATAATCTTTTCAGGATAAAGTTCAGCACAAGTTATTTTTTGGGAAAATATTTATTCTTCATCTCATCGAATGCCGGGAAACTGTGGTAATGCCATTTTTTGATCACCGCCCCGTTCTTCAGCATCACCAGCCCTGGATTCGAGCGCACCATGGCCTTGGTAGGAACGTCATCCGGACAGATACACATGCTGTAGGACGGCTTTTCATCCTGCATGAACTTTTTTACCGTTTCGTACGGCTGGGTCGAGGTCAGTCCAATGAACGAGATGTTGTTCTGGCGGCAAAGCTGCGCAAAATCATTGATCTTCGGCTGAACTTTCCGGTTCGTTTCGTCCAGATTCCATTCTACGAGGATGAATGAATAGTTTGTATCGGCCAAAAAGATGTTCGTCAGTTCCAATCCCGTGCTGTCCTGGATCATGAAGCTTGAAATGACCCCGCTGGTATCGGTGTTCCTTTCCACCAGCTCGTGGCGGTTGGAAACGTAATCGTACAGGCTGTCCCATTTATCCGGCCAGTGATCGAACTCGGTCACTTTGCCGGTCTTTTTATCCTTCAGCGAATAGAAATACTTCATCTTTGGATTTTTCGCTTTCCAAAGGTTGGTTCCCGTCTTGAATGCGCTGCAATCCTTCACCGGCAGGTAATTGTAGGTATAAATGGGAAATACAATGCAGAGAACGGAAAAGCCTGTGACCAGTATCCGCTCGGTCTTTTTTCCGAAGAGTGGCCGGATAAGGTCTCTTTTCCAGAACAGGAACAACACCATCACCAGCAGGATCATATCCTTGCCGAACGATTTCCAGGGAGTGAGCGGGATGCAGTCACCAAAGCACCCGCAGGTCTTTACCACATCGAAGTAAGCGGAATAGAACGTGAGGAACCCGAAGAAAACGATCAGCAGGAACAGCATCCATACGGTGAAGTGCGATCGGGAACCCACCAGCAGCATGAAGCCGAGGATCATTTCGAGCACGCACATGAAGATGGCGATGTACAGCGAGGCCGGAACGAGGAAGTTGAGATGGAACACCTCGAAATATTCGTGCATCTTGTAGCCGAACCCGATGGGGTCGTTGGCCTTGATGAATCCGGAAAAAATGAACAGTGCGCCTACAAGAAAACGAAAGATATGAGTAAGTGGTCGCATATTTTTATAGTGGTACAGATACCGGATCACACGGGTTTACAGATAAAAAGATCTGTTGTCTGAACATTATTCCTCGAGTTTGATCAAAGCAAAAATAGCATAATTAACCATGTCGAAAAAGTTAGCATCAATGCCTTCGCTCACGAGGGTCTTGCCATCGTTGCTTTCGATCTGCCGCACGCGCAGCAGCTTCATCAGTATCAGGTCGGTGAACGAGCTCACCCGCATGTCGCGCCAGGCCTCCCCGTAATCGTGGTTCTTGTTCTCCATCAAACTTCTTGCCTGCCCGATGAACTTATCGAAGAGGGCCGCCCCTTCGTCCGCGCCCATCTCGATGTTGGCATCATCGTGCTTGTGGAGCTGGATCAGGCCGATGACGGAGTAGTTGACGATGCCGATGAACTCAGACCTCACGTCCTCTTCCACCTTCATGATGCCCTTTTCCTCGATGGTACGTATGCGCTGGGCCTTGATGAAGATCTGGTCCACGATGGATGAGTTGCGCAGCACCCGCCAGGCGCTGCCGTAGTCTCTCATTTTTTTAACAAAAATATCCCTGCAAAGCTTTACGGCTGAATTATACTGCGTGGCGGTCTTGGTCATCGCACAAAATTAGGAATAATGAGGCAAGAAATGCGCTTTTTTCGTTCTCCCGTTTTACAGGGCATCTTCTCAGAAGTGCTCTGTCCGGGCGAAGAAGAAGCTGGCCTCGATCCCGGCATTGGCATCGCTGTCCGAGCCGTGGATGGCATTGGCATCGATGCTCCTTGCGAAGAGGTTGCGGATCGTACCTTTTTCCGCTTTGGCGGGGTCGGTGGCCCCGATCAGCTTCCGGAAATCCTCCACCGCGTTGTCCTTCTCCAGCACGGCTGCCACGATGGGCCCGCCCGACATGTATTTCACAAGATCTTTGTAAAAAGGCCGTTCCTTGTGAATGGCGTAGAACTCCCCGGCCTTCTCGGGGCTCAGCTTAGTGAAACGCATGGCCACGATGCGGAAGCCGGCTTCGTTTATTTTGGCGAGTATGGGACCGATGTAGTTGTTCTGCACCGCATCGGGCTTGATCATTGTAAATGTGATTCTTCCGGGCATAAAATATATTTGTCAATTCGGGTTGCGAAAATAACAAATAAGGTTGAATGGTGCTCCAAATTCCCATAATCCCTAACTTTGCCCGATGAAAAGACCGGAAATAGCACAGATCAGGAAGTTTCTTTCCGCAAAAAGGAATATCGTTATTGTTACGCACAAGAATCCCGATGGAGATGCCATAGGATCCTCATTGGGCCTCTACAATTTTTTTAAGAAGCAGAAGCAGCGTGTTTCCGTGATCACGCCCAACGATTACCCGAAGTTCCTGCACTGGCTGCCGGGCAACAGGCAGGTGGTGCTTTTTTCGCAAAACAAGAGCGAAGCTGCGGGGCTCATCGCAAAAGCGGAGATCATCTTTTGCCTGGACTTCAATAATTTCAAGCGTATCGAAGACCTGGGGGAGCTTGTTAAAGGATCAAAAGCCGTAAAGGTGCTGATCGATCACCACGTGCAGCCCGAAAAAATGTTCGATCACGTGGTTTTCGATCCCAGCGCCTGCTCCACGGCCCAGCTGGTGTTCGAGTTCATCGAGATGCTCGGGAAGAAAAAATTCATCGATAAGCACGTGGCCAATTGCCTCTATACCGGCATCATGACCGATTCGCTCAATTTCAGGATCAACACCACCTCGGCCCGCACCCACCAGGTTGCCGCGGAGCTCATCCGTTCCGGAGCGGAGAATGCACGCGCCTATTCGGAAGTGTTCGATACCAACACCGAGAACCGCATGAAGCTGCTGGGCTATTGCATCAGTGAAAAAATGAAGGTCCTTCCCGAATACCACGCGGCCTACATATCTCTTTCGGAAGAAGAGCTGAACAGGTTCCATTTCCAGAAAGGCGATACGGAAGGCGTGGTCAACTATCCCTTGTCCATACAGGGCATCGTGTTCTCGGCCTTTTTCATGGAGCGCGATGGCGAGATCAAGATATCGCTGCGCTCGCGCGGGAAGTTCGATGTGAACAGGATCGCCCGGAAGTATTTTAACGGGGGAGGGCACGTGAACGCGGCAGGCGGTGATTCCAGGCGTACGCTTTCCGAAACCATCGGTGCGTTCCTGCAATTGCTTCCCGAACACAAGGAGGAGCTTTCGTGATGATATATTTCCGTATATTTTTCCTGCTCGTTCCTGCCGTCTTATTCTCCTGCTCGGGCGATAACGGGAAAAAACAGCAGCAGCCCGATGCCGATTCGGTGAAGCAGCAGCTCATCCGCGTCAACAAGATGCTAGCGCAGAAGGAGTCGGACGAGATCGATGCGTACATCAGGCGGCAGGGCTGGGGCATGAAGCGCACCGGCACGGGCCTGCGCTACGTGATTTTCGACCCGGGAAAAGGCGAGCGGGCCGTGCCCGGTAAGACTGCTAAAGTGAACTACAAGATATCCTTGTTCGATGGCACCGTTTGCTACTCATCGGACAGCACCGGTGCCGCGGAGTTCCTGGTGGAGCAGGATAACGTGGAGAGCGGCATCCACGAAGGGATCCAGCTGCTGAACGCGGGCGGGAAGGCGAAGTTCGTTCTGCCCTCGCACCTGGCCCACGGGTTGCTGGGTGACGAGAACAAGATCCCGCCCTTGTCGCCCGTAGTGTATGATATTGAACTCCTGGAGGTGAAATGAAACAGCTGGTAATTTTTTTATGTGCAGGCGCACTTGTTTTTTCCTGTTCGGATTCAAAGCACCCCGGTTATTCGTGCACGAAGGATGGATTGTATTATAAGCTGTATTCCATAGGCGACAAGGATAAGAAGCCGGTTCCCGGTGACCGCGTAACCGCCCAGCTGGTGTTCAAAACGGAAAAAGATTCGATCCTCTTTGATTCGCGCAATCTTTCCATGGACGGGTCGGTTACGTTCAAATACGAAATGGGCACCGAGCCGGGCGATTACCGCAGCGGGTTCGCGATGCTTTCCGAAGGCGACAGCGCTTCGTTCATCACCACTGCCGGCCTGTTCTATAAGCTCAGCGGTGACACGCTTCCCGCTTCGCTCAAACCCGAAACCCCGCTCTTGCTTGAAATAAAAATGCTCAGGGTCCTGTCGGAAAAAGACTATGCGAAAGAGCAGGAAGAGCATCAGAAAAAGCTGGAGAACGGGGATTTTGAAGAGAAGAAGCTGCTCGATCATTATATCGACAGCCTGAACATAACAACCCAGCCTGTGGCGAACGGACTGTACTGCATTTCCCTCGTGGAAGGCAAGGGCCCGCATGCTGAGCAGGGGAAAACGGTAACAATACAATATAAAGGCTCCTTCCTGAATGGAAGATGTTTTGACGACAACTGCAAAAAGGAACCGCTGAGCTTCAGGCTGGGGCAAAGCGGGCAGGTGATCGATGGCATCGCAGCGGGGCTTTCGCTCATGCGGCAGGGGGGAAAAGCCAAATTAATCATACCTTCGCACCTCGCTTTTGGCGAGCAAGGCTCCTCCAACGGTACGGTGCCTCCATTCACTGCGGTGATCTACGAGGTGGAGCTTTTAAAGGTCGAGAACTGATCTATGAAACGAATTTTTTTCTGGAGTATCTTTTTGGCAGGAATGTTCTTTGTGTGCTCCTGCGGGCACGAAGAATATCCCGGCTATGAGGTCACAGATACCGGCCTGCATTACAAATTCTACAAACGCTCGGGCGATACATCCAAACCCAGGTATGGCGATTACCTGGTGGTGCACCTGGTGAAAAAAATAAAGGACTCCGTGATCAGCAGCTCGCTTAAAGCATCACCGAAAGGATTTGAATACCCGCTTCAGAAGCCGAAGTTCGCGGGCAGCATCGAGGAAGGTATCCGCATGATGAGCAAAGGCGACAGCGCAAGCTTCATCGTGAGCTCCGATTCGATCGAAAAATATTTCCCGGCTCCGGATTCCTCGCTTCGCCTGCCCAAAGGGCAGATGCTGACCTTTGATGTGAAGGTTTTGGAGATACGGGATGGCAAGATCGTTCGCGAAGAGCGGAAAAAGCAGATCATCGAGATGTATCACAAGCGCAAGGCATCCGAAGAAGATGATATCATCAACTATGTGTTCTCGAACCGCATCAAGGAAAAGCCTTTTCCTTCCGGCCTGTATTACATCGAAACGCAGCGAGGCACCGGCCCGTCACCGAAAAAGAACAGCAAGGTCGCCATCATTTATTCCGTGAAGATGATCGATGGGCGGGTGATCGAGCAGGGCAGCGACCGCGACCCATTCACGTTTCAGCTGGGAGACACCGTTCATAAAGAGCGCAAAGGTCTTGAAGAAGGCCTGCGTATGATGAAGAAGGGCGGCAAGGCAACGCTGATCATCCCTTCGCGTCTTGCATTCGACTCGCTGGGTGCGCAGGACCCGCGCACGGGCTACTTTAAAATACCTCCGTTCGCTCCATTGGTATTCGACATTGAACTAAAAGATGTAAAATGAAACTTAAAACTCTGATCCAAATGACAAAAAGAATTTTCTTTTTCCTGGCCGCGTCCGCCCTGGTGATCAATTGCTCTTCGCAGGTGAAGGAAGGCGAAGAGATCGCCACCGCATCGGGACTCAAGTACAAGATCCTGAAAAAAGGCGATGGCAGGCAGCCCAAGGCCGGTGACAAGGTTTCGGTGCATTATGCCGGCAAGCTTACGGACGGAACAGAGTTCGATAACTCATATAAGCGCGGGCAGCCGTTCTCGTTCAAGCTCGGGCAGGGGCAGGTGATCAAAGGCTGGGACGAAGGCATCGGCTACCTGCATGTGGGCGACAGCGCGCTTTTCACCATACCGGCCGATCTCGGCTATGGAGGCCAGCAGGCGGGTTCCATCCCACCGAACTCTACGCTCATCTTCACCGTTAAGCTCATGGATGTTTCCGAAGGGCCCAAGCCGTGGGATGCGAAAGGAAAAGACACGATCACTACCAAGAGCGGCCTCAAGTATGTGATCTTCCAGAAAGGAACAGGTCCGTCACCGGCTCCTGGCGATAAGGTGAAAGTGCATTACTCGGGTTACCTGCGGGACGGAAAGCCGTTCGACTCATCGGTGGAGCGGGGCGAGCCCATTGGATTCCAGTGCGGAAAAGGACAGGTGATCGCAGGTTGGGATGAAGGGCTGCAGCTCCTGCAGAAAGGGAGCAAGGCTAAGCTGATCATCCCGTGGCAGCTCGCTTACGGAGAAGCAGGCCGTCCGCCTGTGATCCCCGCCAAGGCCGACCTGATCTTTGACGTGGAGCTGGTGGATTTCACCCCGCATGTAACGCCTGTGCCTTACGACACGAAAGGAAAGCAAATGGTGAAGACCGCAAGCGGCCTCCAGTATTATGTGATCACCAAAGGAACGGGTGCTCAGGTGCAGAAGGGGCAGACCGTTACGATCCATTATACCGGTTATTTCTCCGATGGGAAGATATTCGATTCATCGGTGGAACGTTCGGAGCCCATCACGTTCCAGGCGGGCATGGGACAGATGATCAAAGGATTTGATGAGGGACTGCTGCTCATGCACCAGGGCGACAAGATCCGCTTTGTGATCCCGTATTCGCTCGCTTACGGAGAAGCGGGAAGGCCTCCCGTCATTCCCGCCAAGGCGGACCTCACTTTCGATGTGGAATTGATCGGCATTAAATAATTGTTAATGCGGAAGGTCTTTCTTGCCTGCTCCATTTTTTTTTCCCTGGGCGCTTACGCCCAGGACCTTGGGGCCGGCTCAGACTCCCGGGGTCATTTTATAATTTTCGACAGCGGCAACATCAAGGATGTTGAATACCTGCCTGTGCAATCGTGGAAGATGGGATATAAGCACATTGCATACGTGGATAATAGCGGCAACTTTAAGATCTATTACAACGGCAATGTGAAGACCATCCAGAACTTCGAGCCGCAGGAATACGTGGTCACCCAGAACTTCGTGGTGTTCCGCTACAGCGATCAGCTGAAAGTATTTGACGATGGCGAGGTGAAGACCCTCACCATCCGAAGCCGGAACTACGCGGCATCCGACAGCGTGATCGCGTACTATGACGGCTACGACAGGGTGTTCAAGATCTATTACAAAGGCGAATCAAAAGTCATCGAGGTGTCGCTTTCGTTCAACCCCGCTTTCATTAAGGCAACGGGCAATATGGTCACTTACCAGGGTGTAGACAGTCATATGCACGTGTACTATGGCGGGCAGGACTACGACCTGAACGATTACCGGCCGACATCTCTACAGTCGTCTGCCAACGTAGCTACGTTCAACGATAACTACACTTCGCAGTTCTATGCGTTCTACAAAGGGGAGGTGCGCCAGCTTGAGAACTTCAAGCCCAAGAACGTGCAGATGGGTATCGATCTTTTCGGATACATCGATAACCAGGATAATTTCAAGATATTCTCTGCCGGGAACGTGTTCGACATTTCCACATCCGTGAATTCGTTCGTGGTGAACGACAGCGTGGTGTTCTACGAGGACAACCGCGATGCGAAGATCTTTTACAAGGGCAAAGAGTACCTTATCGGGAGGAATCTTGTGCCGAAATATCCGGGTCCCCCGCAGAACCAGCAGGGCAGCACCCAGGATTTCACCAACCAGGTCGGCACCATAGCCTATTACGATTCCAATTCGCGGCTCGTAGCGTGGGAGAACGAAGATTCAAAGGTGATCTCGTACGAGCAGGCTGCCGCGCAGGTGAACGGCAACGTGATTACGTTCACCACGGGCATCAACACGCTTAACTTCTACTGGCACGGCAAGGTTTACACCCAGTGATCAATCTGCTTTCTGGATGAGGAATACAACGGGCCGCTTGTCCAGCCGTGGAACATCCTTTTTCCACTGCGCGATGGTGCGCGTGCGGATGCTTTCCGAAGCGAGGGTGATAGCGCAGGCCAGGCAGAGCAGGGTGGAGGGGGAGCAAGTGCCCAGGATATCCTCCAGCAGGTGATCGTTGCGGTACGGGACCTCGATGAAGACCTGCGTTTGCCCGGTCTTCCCCGAAATTTTTTCCAGCTCCTTCAGTTTGCTTACCCGGTCGTTCCGTTCCTTAGGTAAATAACCGTGAAAGCAGAACTCCTGGCCGTTCAGTCCCGAGGCCATCAATGCAAGAAGGATCGAGCTGGGCCCCACCAGCGGCACCACTTTTATGTTTCGTTCATGGGCCAGGCGAACAACGGCTGCTCCCGGATCAGCAATGCCGGGAGATCCTGCATCAGACAGCACACCCATGTCGTGCTCTTCCTCAAGAGGCTTCAGCAAGTCAGCCATCCCCGATGGCCTGGTATGCTCGTTCAACAGGTAAAAATTAACGGAAACGAAATTCTGTGCATAGCCTGCCGTGCGTAAGAATTTCCGGGCCGATTTCGCGTCTTCCACGATGAAGTGGGAAATGGAATGGATCACCTGCGAATTGAAGGCCGGTATCGACCTCCCGGCCGGGGAATCCCCGAGAAGGGAAGGGATAAGAAATAAGGTGCCGCTCATGCGGAAATGCTTTTCATTTCTGCGCACACCTTTTCGCAGGCCTGGTTGAGCAGTTGGTACACTTCTTCGAAGCCATCCATTTCTCCGTACCAGGGATCGGGAACCGACATGTTGGAGCTGGGGCAAAGCCTGTTCAGCAGCATTTCCACCTTCGACCGTTCTTTCTCGGTCCTTGCCAATCGCAGGATGTCGCGGTAATTGGAAGCATCCATGGCAAAGATCAGGTCGAAGTCGGAAAAATCCTTCGGGGAGAACTGCCGTCCTCTTAGTTTGGAAATATCGATGTTGTATTCCCGCAGCTTGCGGATGGCCCGCTGGTCGGGATTCTCATCCACGTGGTAGTCTGCCGTGCCGGCCGAATCCACCGAAATGTCCAGGCCGTGCTGCTGCGCCTTATGCCTCAGGATGCCTTCTGCCATGGGTGAGCGGCAAATGTTTCCGAGGCAAACCATCAGGATCTTCGTCATAAAACAAAATTAGGAATTAGTTTGGTGCTAATTCCTAATTTTCAATGAGGTCAGATGTCTTTACTGGATGCTGATTTTCTTCTCGAGCTCTTCGATATAGAGCTTGAAGCGCTTGTCGGTCTCGATCAGGTTATTCACCGTTTTGCAGGCGTGGAGCACCGTGGCGTGGTCCTTTCCACCGCAGTGCATGCCGATGGTGGCCAGTGACGATTTGGTCATGCTCTTGGCGAAGAACATGGCGATCTGGCGGGCCTGTACCACTTCGCGTTTGCGGGTCTTGGACTTGAGCAGCTCGATGGGCAGGTCGAAGTAATCGCATACCACTTTCTGGATGTAGTCGATCGACACCTCGCGGGCGGTGTTCTTCACGAACTTATCGATCATCTGGCGGGCCAGGTCGAGCGTGATGGCTTTGCGGTTGAGCGAGGCCTGCGCGATGAGGGAGATGAGGGCGCCTTCCAGCTCGCGGATGTTGGTGGTGATGCTGTAAGCGAGGTATTCCACCACTTCTTTCGGCAGTTCGATGCCGTCATTGTAGATCTTCTTCTCGAGGATGGCGATGCGGGTCTCGAGGTCGGGGGCCTGCAGGTCGGCCGAAAGTCCCCACTTGAAGCGCGAGAGCAGGCGTTGCTCGATGCCCTGCATCTCCACGGGCGGCTTGTCGGCCGTAAGCACCAGCTGCTTGCCGATCTGGTGCAGGTGGTTGAACACGTGGAAGAAAACATCCTGGGTCTTGTCCTTGCCGGCAAAGAACTGCACGTCATCAATAATAAGGACATCGATCATCTGGTAGAAATGGATGAAGTCGTTCTGGTTATTGTTCTTCACCGAGTCGATGAACTGGTGGCAGAACTTTTCGGAAGACACGTAGAGGACGGTCTTGCCCGGGAAGTTCTTCTTGATATCGATGCCGATGGCGTGCGCGAGGTGTGTTTTCCCCAGTCCCACGCCACCGTAGATGAAAAGCGGGTTGAACGCGGTGCCGCCCGGCTTGTTGGCCACGGCAAAGCCGGCCGAGCGGGCCAGGCGGTTGCAGTCGCCTTCCACGAAGGTGTCGAACGAATAGTTCGGGTTGAGCTGGGATTCCACGTTCACGCTCTTGAGGCCCGGTATGATGAACGGGTTCTTGATGGGCTTGGAGCTGATGTCGAGCGGCATCTGCACCGAGGGATTCTTCACTTCCTTCTTATTGGTGGCGGGCATCTTCACCGTGTAGGGCTTGGAGCCGCTGTAGGCGTTCTCCATCACGATGCTGTACTCGAACTTGCCTTCCGTGCCCAGCTCTTTACGCAGGGTTTTTTTCAGCAGCGTGGCATAGTGCTCCTCGAGCCATTCGTAGAAGAACTGGCTCGGAACCTGAATGGTGAGTGTATGTCCTTGTAATTTTACCGGTTTGATGGGCTCAAACCAGGTCTTGAAACTTTGTGAGCTTACATTATCCCTGATGATCTCCAGGCAGGTATTCCAGACTTTTTCGTAATCTTTTGCCATTGCTGACTTAAACTGTATTAAAGATAAAAATTTTTATTGAAGTAACTGAAGAAGAACGGGCGGTGTTGAATTGTGCGGTAAAAATAGAAAAGGAATTGAATTACCAAAAAATATTTTTAAAAATTATTTTCAAAAAATTTTTCTCACGCGCTTGACTTTCTCGAAACTTTTATGCTTACTCCGTCCGCAGATCTTTTCTTTTTTCCTTTTCCGAAGATGAAATCAACGCGGCCCAGGCGTATTCCTGCCCACCCGGCCTGCGCCACGAGAACGGTTTTTCCATCTGAGTTTTTCACTTCCGTGGGCTTATCGAGGAACGTATGCGTGTGCCCGCCAATGATCAGGTCGATGTCGCGCGATTGCGCAGCCAGCACCAGATCGCTCACTTTTTTCTCCTCGTACTTGTAGCCGAGGTGCGACAGGCAAATGATAAGGTCGCACTTCTCTTCGTGCTTCAGCCGGTGAACGGTCTCTGCTGACTTCACGATCGGGTCGAGGTATGCGGTGGTGCCGTATAGTTTTTTGTCAACAAGGCCGTCCAGCTCGATGCCGATGCCGAACACACCGATGCGAATGCCGTCCTTCACAAACACTTTATAAGGGATGGTCTTGCCTGCCATGGATGTGCCCGTGAGATCGTAATTGCAGTTGATGAGCGGGAAGCTGGCATGCGGCAGCTTGTCAGAAAGGCCGTCCACCCCGTTGTCGAAGTCGTGGTTGCCGATGGTGGAGGCATCGTACTTCATCCGGCTCATCAGCTTCATCTCCAGCTCGCCCTTATACATATTGAAATAAGGAGTACCCTGGAAGATATCCCCTGCGTCCAGCAGCAGCACGTTCTTTTCCTCGCTGCGGATCTTGCTGATAAGAGCCGCCCTGCGCGCCACACCTCCCAGGCCGGGGTACTTGGGATCGTTATCGGGGAACGGTTCGATGTGGCTGTGCACATCGTTGGTGTGGAGGATGGTGATCTTCACCGTTTCGCTTTTGGCGAACGCATCGAAGCCCAGCGCGTTCATCCCGATCACCGCTGCGCTCCCATAGGCGGCCTTCCGTATAAAGTCCCTTCTACTTGTCATAGCTGATCCTTCCGTCAAGCTGTGCGTTCACCGTTCTCCCCGCCTTCGATTCCCCGAGTAGGTATTCGATGATCACATCGCGTATCTTTTTGTTCAATGCCTCGGTCCGGATGGCATTCTTGAAAAAATCCATTTTATCCCCGCCAAATGCCAGGTAGTCTGATGTGAGCACCTTGTAGGAGCGGTTCTCGTTGAAAGGCACACCGTTCACCGCAATGTCGCGCGGCACCTTGTCCTTGAGCTTCATCCGAACGCCCGATACCGGCACGCCTCCCTTGCTCCCGATAAACCCGAAAAGCTCTTTCACTTTTTTCCCGTCAAGCGTTAGAACATACAGCTCGTTGTCGAACGGCATCAGCTCGAACACATTCCGCTTGGTGATCGTCCCCTTCGGGAAGTTGGTGCGCAGGCCCCCGTTGTTGAGCACGCAGAAGTCGGCAGCAAGCACATCGGCATTGCCTTCCCCGTTCACCTTCTTTAGCAGGAGGTCCGCCACAAAATCCCCGAGCAGACCTTCGGGCTGCCCTTTGGTCAGAGCCTGTTCGGATGCAGCGAGCACTACGTCCATTGCTTTATCCACTTCGGCCTTGAACGGCCGTATCTGGGAGATCATGGCTGTATCCTCGGCCGAAGCAGTGGCATTGTTCAGCTCGATAAAGGAATATTGGCTGGATTGCAGCGAGGCTTTTTGTGAGCAGGCGGCCGTAAAAACAAATGCAGCCGATACATATATATAAGGAAGGGATATGCGCATGATTCCGGGGATCGTTCTGCAAGTTTATGCATTTTCCCTCTGGGAAAATGCGGAAGCAGCGAAAAAAAATTTTTCTTTCCGCCTGATCCGCAAAGAGAATAATCGTTACTTTGCCGTAACGATGTACAGGTCAGAGACAAAGCTGCGTGTGCGCTATGGTGAAACGGACCAGATGGGGTATGCCTATTATGGTAACTATGCTGAGTATTACGAGGTGGGAAGGGTGGAGGCGCTCCGCCAGCTGGGACTTACATACAAAAAGCTCGAAGAAGAAGGCATCCTCCTGCCGGTATATGAATTCAATATAAAATATTTCAAGCCTGCCTATTACGATGACGAGCTGAACCTTGTTACGATCGTAAGCGAGCTGCCGGGAACACGGTTCAGGTTTTCCTATGAGATGTTCAATGCGAAGAAGGAAAAGCTGAACGAGGGGCAAGTGACGCTGGTGTTCATCGACAAGAGGACCGGTAAACCCTGCGTTGCTCCCGGGTACGTGCTGGAAAAGATCAGGAAATATTTTTAGGATTACGGCAGATCGTAATCTTGTCGTTCTCTATCTTGAATTCTGAAACAACCTGGCCCGTGACCTTCGGGGCATTCACTCCGGCAAGGAATTTTTTATCGGCTGTGAACACGCGGACCTCATCCCACAGGACCTTCTCAATAAACGAGTTCAGCAATTTTTCCCCGCCTTCCACGATCACGCTTTGAATTTCCCGTTTGTGCAGTTCGGCCAGCACAGCGGCAAGCAGGTCCTGGTTGAAATCAACACGTGCATATTCCAGGTTCGGTTCGGAAGGCTTATCCTCTGCCGTGAAAATAAGCGTTGGAACTGTTTTGTCGAGAATATGAAAATGAGGCGGGATCTTCAGGTGCCGGTCGAACGTAATGCGCAGGGGATTCCTGCCCGGCACCCTGCGCACCGTCAGCATCGGGTTATCGAGCAGGATGGTATTGGTGCCGGCCATAATGGCCTGCTCCTCGCTGCGCATGCGGTGCACGAGCTTCAGCGACTCTTCGCTGGTGAAATAGCTGGTCGTCTGTGAGCGGTCGTTCTCGATCTTCCCGATGAAACCATCCTGGGTCTGCGCCCATTTCAAAATGATGTACGGCCGTTTTTTTTCGTGCCAGGTGAAGAACCTGCGGTTCAGCTCGCGGCATTCTTTTTCCAGCACCCCGGTCTTCACATCGATACCGGCCTTCACCAGCTTTTCAATTCCCTTTCCCTTCACCAATGGATTGCTGTCCACGCACCCGGTCACCACGTAAGGTATTTTATTTTCAATGATCAGATCGGAGCAGGGCGGTGTTTTGCCGAAATGGGAGCAGGGCTCCAGGTTTACATAGAGCGTAGACTCTTTAAGAAGATTTTTGTGATGAACGGATGCGATGGCATTTGCCTCTGCATGCGCCTCCCCGTAATTTTCGTGATACCCTTCACCGATCACAATGCCGTTGTGCACGATCACGCAGCCCACCAGCGGGTTTGGCGCAGCTTTCCCGAGCGCCTGGGCGCCCAGCCCGATGCAACGCTGCATGAATTTTTCGTGATCCGCCATTGGAACGAAGATAAGATTTTCTTTACTTTGGCCTGTGCGCATCCCCGACAACCGGATCAGGACTATTGCGGAATTCTTCCGGCAGGAACTCGGTCCGCTTTATTCGAAGAACGAGGTAAACGAATTCATTTTCCTTTCGATGCGCGAGCACCTGGGATTCTCCCGGACCGATATCGTGACCAGGGCGGAAGAAACGGTGAGCGAGAGCGACCTGCTCAAGCTCAACTTCGTGGTAAAGGACCTGAAAAAGCACCGCCCTATTCAATACATTTTGGGTTCGACCGAATTTTACGGGTGCAGAATAAAGGTGAATGAGAATGTTCTCATCCCCAGGTCAGAAACCGAAGAGTTGGTAGAGCTGATAGTTCGCGAAACGAAGGAACGCCTACCCGCCAGCAGCCAGCGGCCAGCGGCCATCCTGGACATTGGCACAGGAAGCGGGTGCATTGCTATTGCATTGAAGAAAAGTTTTCCGGATGCGGAGATTTTTGCAATGGATGTTTCGGAGCAAGCATTGGAAATTGCCCGGGAGAATGCACAACGTAATGGCGTTGCGATCCATTTGATTCATCATGACATCTTAAGTCCCCTCCCTTTCTCCCTCACCTATTGGGGGAGGGACGGGGTGGGGGCCATTATCTCCAACCCGCCCTACGTCCTTGAATCGGAAAAAACCTCCATGCGCCCCAACGTCCTCCTGCACGAACCGCACCTCGCTCTTTTTGTAAAGGATAATGATCCGCTGTTGTTTTACAAAGCAATTGCGGATTTCGGCTTGATGCACTTGGCCAGGGAAGGAAGAATGTACTTTGAGATCAATGAAAGCAAAACGCAGGAGATCAAAGCCCTTCTGGAAAGCAAGGGCTACGGGAACGTTCGCATAAAAAAAGATCTCAGTGGCAAGGACCGCTTTGCCTTGTGCAAAAGGAATGTTTAAATTTACAGCATGACGAAGGAAGAGGCACGGAAAAAAACAGAAAAGCTGTCGAAAGAGCTGGAAGAGCACAACTACCGCTATTACGTGCTGGACACCCCAGCGATTTCCGATTATGAATTCGACAAGATGATGGAGGAGCTGATAAAGCTGGAAAAGGAATTTCCGGATCTTCTTTCTCCCGATTCACCTTCCCAGCGTGTGGGAGGCACAGTTACCAAGACGTTTAAAACGGTTAAGCACGCTTACCCGATGCTTTCGCTGGGGAATACTTACAACGAAGAGGAAGTAAGGGATTTTGACGAGCGGATCCGGAAGGCCATAGGAAGTGATTTCGAATACGTGTGCGAGTTGAAATACGATGGCGTTTCCATCTCGCTGAACTATTCGGGCGGGCACCTTGTACAGGCGGTCACGCGGGGTGACGGGGAGAAAGGCGATGATGTGACCACCAATGTGAAGACCATCCGGAGCATACCGCTGAAGCTGCGCGGGAAGGATTTCCCCGAAACATTCGAGATACGCGGGGAGATATTCATGCCGCGCAAAATATTCCTGAAACTGAATAAGGAAATAGAACGACAATTGACCGAAGATGGTTTTTCCGAAGAGGAGATCTTCCAGCGCCTGCTTAAGAATCCGCGCAACGCTGCCTCGGGCACATTGAAGATGCAGGATTCGAAAGTTGTGGCATCGCGCAGGCTGGATTGCTTTATGTATGCCGTGCTGGGCGAGCACCTGCCGCACCAGTCGCATTACGAAAATCTTGCCGAAGCGCGGAAGTGGGGACTCAAAACCTCCGCCCACATGGAAAAGCACAAAGGCCTCGATGAAGTGTTTAATTACCTCAAGCGCTGGGACAAAGAGCGGCATGGACTCGACATGGAAACGGATGGCGTAGTGCTGAAGGTGAATTCGTACAAGCAGCAGCAGTACCTTGGCTTCACCGCCAAGGAGCCGCGGTGGGCCATTGCCTACAAGTTCAAGGCGGCATCGGCTGCAACTGAACTCGTGAGCGTTTCCTACCAGGTGGGACGCACGGGGGCCATCACACCCGTAGCCAACCTCAAACCTGTTTTTCTTGCCGGTACCACCGTCAAGCGGGCTTCGCTTCACAATGCCGATATCATCGAAAAGCTCGGCCTGCACGAGCACGATACGGTATTTGTTGAAAAAGGAGGAGAGATCATTCCCAAGATCACCGCGGTGGACCTTAAGAAAAGGAAGAAAGGAGCAAAAAAAATAAAATATGCAACCGTTTGCCCCGAATGCGATACCTTATTAATAAGGAAGGAAGGGGAAGCTGCCCACTATTGTCCGAATGAGAACGGCTGTCCACCGCAGATCAAGGGCAGGATGGAGCATTTCATATCCAGGCGGGCCATGGACATCGATTCACTGGGCGGGGAGACCATCGGCCTGCTGTATGATGTCGGCCTGGTGAAGAACATGGCAGACATTTACGACCTGAAAGAAGAAGATATCATTAAGCTGGAACGGATGGGAGAAAAGAGCGCAGAGAATCTTCTTAACGGCATCGAAGCTTCGAAGAAGATACCCTTTGAGCGCGTGCTGTACGCCATCGGCATCCGCCACATCGGGGAGACCACCGCCAAGAAGCTGGCCTATAAGTTCAAGAACATCGATGCCCTGGTGAAGGCCGGTGAGGCGGAGCTGCTCGAAACCGGGGATGTGGGAGAGGTGATCGCGCGGTCGATCCGTGAATATCTTTCCGATAAAAAGAACCTTGAAATTATTTCCCGGCTCAAAAGGAAAGGTCTTAATTTTGAATTGTCTGGCGAAGCGCTGGCGAACCAGACGGAAAAGCTGAAAGGATTGACGATAGTGGTGAGCGGCAGCTTTAAGAGCTTTTCGCGCGATGCCATTAAGAAAGCGATCGAGATGAATGGCGGGAGGTCCACCGGCTCGGTATCGGGTAATACCAGCTTGGTTATAGCGGGGGAGGATATGGGTCCGGAGAAAAAAAAGAAAGCGGAAAAGCTGGGAGTCAGGATAATTTCAGAAGAAGATTTCATAAAGATGATCCGGTGACGTACAGGTTAGATAGGACTAAGTTCAAAGCTCATACGGTGCAAGAGGCTTCGGAACATTATTATAAAAATTTGCCGTGGAAAGAAAGATTTTATATCGCAATGTATTTGAATAGCATTGCATTTCAATATGCCGGACATACGGCTCCCCGATTGAATAAGGCTATCTTTAAGGCAAGAAGCAGAGAAAATGGGAAATATTTTTTATGAAGATTTCAGGGAGTTCATTACAGCCCTTAATGAAAGCAGGGTCGAGTATTTGCTTGTAGGAGGGTATTCGGTGATTTTTCATGGATATGCTCGCACTACTGGTGATATGGATATTTGGGTTCGAAGAACCAAAGAAAATTATGGCAAGCTATTAAAGGCCTTTCAACAATTTAATATGCCTGTTTTCGATATGACTGAATCTAATTTTCTTAATCACCCGGCTTGGGATGTTTTTTCATTCGGAAGTCCTCCGGTTTGTATCGATATAATGGTAAAAGTGAAAGGTCTTGATTTCGATGAGTCCTTTGGACATGCTCAATATTTTGAGGATGATGGCCTTAAGGTGCGGGTTTTACACTATAATGATTTAATAGCTGCCAAGAGAGCATCCAATCGTCCGAAGGATGCAGATGATATAAATAACCTGCGCAAATGAGTTTTATTTCTGGTATCAAAGAATTGTTCGGCAACTACTTTCTCCGCAGCGAGATGTCCGGCAGGAAGCGCAAAGGCGCTTTCTTCAACCTCTCCGAGGCTGAGACCATTGCCATCGTGTTCGATGCTACCGACCCGGCCGAGCACGAGCTGGTTAAGAAATACGTGAACTACCTGAAGGAATGGAGGAAGAAGGTGAAGGTGATCGGGTTCTTCCGCACCAAGGAACTTCCGCGCATGACCTACGCCAAGCTCGAATACGATTACTTTACGCTGAAGGAGATCAACTGGTGGCACAAACCGGTGAGTTTGTACGTGAAGAACTTCCTGGCGGAAGAGAGCGATGTGCTCATCGACCTGAACGTGCACGACCGTTTTTCCCTCAAATACATTTCAGCCGTTTCAAAAGCCAAGTTCAAGATCGGGAAATACTCATCCTTCAACAAACAGGTCTTCGACATGCTGATCCAGGCAGATAAGGACAAAAGCCTGAAATTTTTTCTGCGCCAGGTGGACACCTACCTGCAGATGATCAACAAAAAGCAAGTACTCGAATAAAAAATTACCTTTGCCCTCCCTAAATCCCAATGGCTTTCAATCGAAATAAATTCAGAGGAACAGGCGTAGCCATCGTCACGCCCTTTCACAAGGATGGCAGCATTGATTTCCGTGCGCTCGAAAGGCTGATCGAGCACCTGGTCAAAGGCAGCGTGGAGTACCTGGTGGCACTGGGCACTACGGGCGAATCGGTCACGCTTTCCAAGGACGAGAAGACGGCAATACTCAGCCACGTGGCCCAGTGCGTTGACGGCCGGGTTGCGCTGGTTGCGGGAATAGGAGGTAACAGCACGCAGGAAGTGGTGAGCTGCCTGAAGCATTTCGATCTCTCGGGGTACGATGCGGTGCTCTCCGTTTCTCCTTATTACAACAAGCCGAACCAGCGCGGGATATTCCAGCACTATAAGATGGTGTCGGATGCTTCCCCGCTGCCCGTGATCATCTACAACGTGCCCGGCAGGACCTCTTCCAACATTACGGCTGATACCACATTGAAGATCGCGGAAGAATTGAAAAACATTGTTGGAACCAAGGAAGCCTCGGGCAGCTTCGATCAGATCATGACCATCATCAAGCACAGGCCGAAAGAGTTCCTCGTGATCTCCGGTGATGATCTCATTACGCTCCCGCTGATCGCATCGGGCGCTGACGGGGTGATCTCGGTGATCGCCAATGCCTATCCGAAGGATTTTTCTGAAATGGCCCGCCTTGCGCTGGCCGGGAACTTTTCTTCCGCTTCCAGATTGCATTACAGGCTGATGGGGATTACGCAAGCGATCTTTGCCGATGGAAGCCCGGCAGGAGTTAAATCGGTGCTCGAGCTTTTGAAGATCTGCAATTCCACCGTTCGCCTTCCTTTATATAAGGTGAATAAGAAAACACAGAAGCGGATCGAGGAATTGGTCAGGAAGTATAAATGAGTTTCGGCTAAAACCGGGGCTGCTGATTTTATCTCCAAAGCAGGGGCTTCATCCCAATATCAGCCGAGCTCTTTTTCCAAGATTTCCGTCAACTGCTCTTCCGAAAGATCATTGGAAATCTTTCCATCTTTTACAAATGAGATGCTTCCCGTTTGCTCGGACACCACGATGGCCAGCGCATCCGAATTTTCGGTGATGCCTGCCGCGGCACGGTGGCGCAGGCCCAGCTCCGATGGAAAATCAGGCTGCTCCGTTACGGGCAGCACGCAGCGTGCAGCCCGAATCCGGTTTCCCGCAACGATCACCGCGCCATCGTGAAGCGGGTTGTTCTTGAAGAAAATACTTTCGATGAGCCGGGCCGATATCTCGGAATCCACGTTATCGCCCGTATTGGCGTAAAAGCTCAGGTCGTTGTTCATCGTGATCACGATGAGCGCGCCCGTGCGGGTCTCGCTCATGCTTTTGCAGGCTTTGATCACAGGCGCGGCATCAGTAAGCTGCGATTCGGTCTTCCATTTCACGTTGAAGACCTTTTGCGCCAGGTTGTTCCAGTTAAAGCGGTTGGTGGTGCCGATCAGCAGAAGCAGTTTTCTCAGCTCTTGCTGGAACACGATGATGAGCGCGATCACACCCACATCGATGAAGCGGCCCAGCAGGTGGCTGAACAGCTGCATGTTCAGCGCCTTCACAATAATCCAGAGGATGTAGAACAGTGCGATGCCGATGAAGATGTTCACCGCAACGGTGCCGCGAACGATGTGGTAGAGCTGGTAGAGCAGCACCGCCACCAGGAAAATATCCAGCGCATCGATCCAGGTAAAGGGTATGAAAAGTTGCATCATTTGTTCAGCCGGCCAAAATTAAAAATTTTAACCGCCTCCATCGCTTCTTTCACATCATGCACGCGCAAAATGACGGCCCCGTTCATCAGTGCCATCGTGTTCAGCACGGTTGTTCCGTTCAGCGCCTCTTCCGCTGTGGTCCCAAGCACGTTGTTGATCATCGATTTTCTCGAGATTCCCGCAAGGATAGGAAAGCCGAATTTTTTAAAGGAGGAAAGGCTGTTCAGCAACTCGTAGTTCTGCGCCAGCGTTTTGGAGAAGCCAAACCCGGGATCGAGGATGACCTGCTGTATTCCTTTGCTCAATGCCAGGTTGATTCGGTGCATGAAATAGTTCATGACCTGCTCCAGGATGCCGGTTCCTTCTTCGGCCTGGTGCATGGTATCAATCGTTCCCTTCACATGCATCAGTACGTAAGGGACCTTCAATGCAGCCGCGGTATCAAGCATGTGCCCGTCAAATGTGCCACCGGAAATATCATTGATCATATCGGCACCCGCTTCAACAGCCTGCCGCGCTGCATTCGACCGGAACGTGTCGACAGAAAGAATGGAACCCGGAAACTGTTTGCGCACGGACCGGATGGCTGGCAGAATCCTTGCGAGCTCTTCCTCTTCGCTCACGGGTGTTGCACCGGGGCGGGTGGAGCAACCCCCGATGTCGAGAATGGACGCTCCTTCATCGAGCATTTTCCCCGCACGGACGAGGATACCGGTACCCGCTGCCCGGCTTTCTTTATAGAAGGAATCCGGGGTCACGTTCAGGATGCCCATTACAACGGGATCGGTAAGCGGCAAGGTCTTTTGTGCGAAGCGGATCTCCATCAGCACAGCACGATATCATCAATCAATGTTTTCCCAGCGGATTCGTTCAGCTTTTCAATGATCTTGCTCTTAGCCAGTGAAAGCTCGTGCCGCAGGGCGGCCGAATCGAGGTAGATGAAGAGCACGCGCTTCGAAATGAAGATCTTTTTGGTGTGCCGGGCGATGGTCTTGCCCATGATATTCTCCCAGGATGTAACCAGGTTGGTCTCGCTCAGCTTATCATCCAGCCGGTATAGGCGAAGCATTTCTTTGATCGCCTGCTTGATCGGTTTTTCGTTGCTGCTCATTGGATGGTGCCGTTAGTGATCCGGAACAGCCGGAACTCCGTATCGATCTCTTTAAAGAGCTTTTTGATCCGTTCTTCGTGCGTGTCCGTGATGAATATCTGCCCGAAGTTGCTTCCGGAGATAAGCTCCATCAGCTTCTTCACGCGCGATTCATCCAGCTTATCGTAAATATCATCGAGCAGGAGCAGGGGAGTCACTCCCTTGATCCGCTTGATGAAATCGAATTCCGCCAGCTTCAGCGCAATGAGGAAGGACTTCTGCTGCCCCTGCGACCCGAACTTCTTTGCCGGGAACCCGTTCACCTGGAACTCGAGATCGTCTTTATGGATGCCCACCGAGGTGAACTCCAGCGCCACATCGCGCTTAAAGGCCGCATCGAGCAGCTTTTCGAACTTTCCCTTGAACAGCTGTGAATTGTAGGCAAGCGAAGCTTCTTCCTTCGGACCGGATATGTACCGGAAATACATTTTAAAGGAAGGCAGGAACCCGTCAATGAACTCCTTTCGTTTCTCAAAAATGTATTCGCCCAGCCCGATCAGCCTGACATCCCAGGCCTGCAGCTCCTCTTCGGGAAATGCCTTGCCTTCAGCGATTTGTTTCAAAAGGGCATTGCGTTGGCTCAGCACCTGGTTGTATTTGATCAGGAAGTCGAGGTACTGCTTGTCGTACTGGCTGATGACGCTGTCGATGAATCTCCGCCTTTCTTCGCTTCCGCCTGTCACCAGCTCTCCATCGGCCGGGGAAATGATCACGGCCGGGAACAAGCCGATATGGTCGGCCAGGCGGGCGTACTCCTTTTTATTCTTCTTAAAGCTCTTCTTAACATTCCGCTTCTGCGAGCAGAATACCTCATCGGTGCCTTCCCCATTGGCAAAGCTGCCCTGCACAACAAAAAAGGCCTCATTCCCGAGTATGTTCTGGCTGTCGATGGCGTTCAGGAAGCTTTTGCAGAATGAAAGGTAATGAATGGCATCCAGCAGGTTGGTTTTGCCCGACCCGTTGTTGCCCGCAAAGCAGTTCACCCGTGGCGAAAGCTCCAGCTCGGCCTGCGGGTAGTTCTTGAAATTCATCAGGGAAAGCCTCTGAAGATGCATTCCACAAATTTCACAAATAATCTCCAGATTAGGCAGATAGGAAAAAAAACTTATTTTTGCCCTTCCAAAATAAGAACATGGCTACGAAAGAGAAGGAAAAACCGTCCGTTGACGTAATGGAAACGATCAGCAAGGCGGAGCATTTCATCGAAAAGAACCGGAAAAGCCTGCTGGTGATCGGGCTGGGGGTCGTGGCTTGCGTAGGAGGCTATTTTGTGTACCAGAACATGTATATCGATCCGAACACCGAGGAAGCGCAGAAGGCGATGTGGGTGGCCGAGAAATATTTCAAGAAGGATTCGCTCGACAAGGCGATGCGCGGTGACGGCCGCAACAAGGGCTTTATCGACATTGCGGACGAGTACAGCATGACCAGGCCGGGCAACCTGGCCCATTATTACCTGGGCATCTGTTATATAAGGAAGGGAAAGTACGAAGATGCGATCAGGGAACTGGAAAAGTTCGACAGCAACGACCAGATGCTGGCACCCATTGCCGCAGGCGCCATTGGCGATGCCGATATGGAACTGGGAAAGACCGATGATGCGGTGTCTTCTTATGTGAAGGCCGCAGAGATGAGCAAGAACAGCTTTACCACACCCATTTTCCTGATGAAGGCCGGCCAGGTATACGAGAGCCTTGCCAAGTACAAGGATGCGATCTCTCTCTACGAGCGCATCAAGTCGGATTACCCCGAATCGCGCGAGGGGCGCGACATCGATAAGTACATTGCCCGTGCCAAAACGCTGGCCGGAATGGAATTGTAAGCTTCCCTTCTCCCATGTCATCCAAAGATCTTTCCGCCTATGCCAGTGCGGATGTTCCTTCCGCTTCCGGAAAAAAGTTTGGAATTGTCGTATCGCAGTGGAACAGCGGGATCACCAGGTCCCTTTTCCTCGGTGCGTTTGATACGCTGGTCAGGCACGGAGCTAAAAAGGAAAATATTTTCAGGAAGGATGTGCCCGGCAGTTTCGAACTTCCTTTGGCCGCGCAGCTGTTTGCGAAAGAAAAAAAAGTGAACGCGGTGATCTGCCTCGGCTGCATCATCAGGGGCGAAACACCTCACTTCGACTACATCGCGCAGGCCGTTGCAAAAGGAATAATGGATGTGTCACTTACGCACAACATCCCCGTGGTGTTCGGGGTGCTTACCACCGATAACGAGCAGCAGGCGCTGGAAAGGGCAGGAGGGAAGCTCGGCAACAAAGGCACCGAGGCGGCCATAACGGCCATCCGGATGGCGGAGCTGAAAAAAAGCTTCAGGGCTTAGTCGCATTTACCGGCCTTTTTTCTTCCCCGTACGGGATCCGGTATACAAAGAACTGTTCGTCAGGCGCAATGGATCTGCCGGAAGCAAAAAGCATTTCAGCCCCGAACTTTTTTTCAAGCGGGTAATCGGTGATCAGCAGGCTTTCCATTTCTCGCTGCATTACCAGCCTATGCGCACGGGCCCATACTTCCTCCTGCTTGAGCCAGTGCACGCGTGCCGTGTCGAACACAAGGAAGGTACCCTTCCGGCTCGACTGGAGGTAGTGCATGCCGCGGTCCAGGTACGCTGAGCCCGATTCGAAAAAATCCAGGTCGGCCATCATGAACCTACTTTGCAGATCGTTCTTTTGCAGGAATGCAGCCGTCTCCCTGCTTCCCGAAAAGGGAAACACCCAATCCATTACCGAAGCGTAAATGCCGGCAGCGCATTGCACGATCAGGATTGCACTGATGAACGCCTGCTTTGCTCTCTCTGGCATCGGCCGGAGCTTTATGTGCTCTTCATCCGGGAATTGCCCGCTCAGCCAGAGGCAGGCAATGAACAGCAGGTAGAACTGCCCGTAATGCCGCATGTACCCCTGGAACTTGAAGCAGAGGAACAGCAGGATGAATACCGAACCGGCTGCGAAAAGAAAAAACACATACGTTTTCCGGGCAAGGATCTTCAGGCACGCGTATGCTGCAGCGACTGCCAGCACAGCCTGCAGGTAAATCCCCCAGTCACCGGTGTCGAGCAGGCCGGTGTTCCAGAACTGGAGCCTGGGCGAGGGAACAGGGAAGAAGCTTTTCCAGAAGGAAGCGACCGGAAAGGAAACGGCCGTTGCATCGTGAACGGGGCGCCAGCCTTCCACTACGCCACCATCTGGCGGGGTTACGTAGCCCCACAATGTGGCCGCAAGGCCGGCTGCATAAAGCAGCAGGCCCAGGCTGAACCGCAGTTTGAACCGGTCGAACGAAGCAGCCAGGTTTGCATTGCGCCACAGCTCGGCAACCAGCATGACGGCTAGGAAAAAGGAGATGGCGGTTCCGTAAAAATTGGTCTTGGCCAGCAGGAAGAGGAGAGTGAACAGCAGGAAATAATTTTTTTGTGCCCCGCTTCTGAAGCACGCGCAAAATGCGAACAGCAGAAGCATTTCGATCCCGTAGTTGCGGCTGATGGTCGTATATTCATATAAAATGAAATACCCGAAAATGAAAAGCGCCTTGAACAACGGCCGGAACGGGGCATGGCGAAGAAAAATGAACACTGCAGTTACGGAAATGATAAGATGCGCCACCTGCATGCTGAACGGATCGTGCCAGAAGTACGAAATGCAGTACAGCAGCAGGTACCACAACGAAGGATGCCCGTCATACCGCAGGTTGTGGAAAAGTTCGGGAAGCGAATGGCTGAACCGCGCAATGAGCCAGGCCTGTGCCTCATCGCGCCAGATCTCGTGGAAGCAGATGTTCAGGAAGCCGGCAATTGCGAAGATGAACGTAAGCAGCCAGCTCTTTTTGTAGGAAAGCATCGCTTCCTGTGTTGTCTACTTGATCCTGCAGGAGAACAGGGCAATGTCATCGATATACGGCTGGGAACCCTTGTGCTTTTCGAGCTCGGCCAGCAGCACTTCGTTCATGTCGTGCATGCTTTTGCCGTGCGCCTTGATAAGCACGTCTTTGATCCGCTTTACCCCGAACTCTTCGCCCGAGCCGCTTTCCAGCTCGCTCACCCCGTCCGTGTAGCAGAGCACCACCGTTTCGCCCTCCACCGTCATCACGCCTTCTTTCACGCGCTTGAGCTCATCGAACATGCCCAGCCCCGTGCAGCCCACCTTCAGCATGTTCACCGATCCGTTGGCGAACACCAGGGGCGGGTTGTGCCCGGCATTCACGTAATGCATCATTTTGTTCACGAGGTTGTATTTCGCAATGAAGAGCGTGATGAACTTCTCGCCTTTGGCGTTAGCCATTACCTTCGCGTTCAGCTCTTTTACAAGATCGGTGAGCGAGGTGGTGTGGTTGAATAAGATACGGAGGTTCGCCTGGAAATTGCTCATGAGCAGGGCCGCTGCCACGCCTTTTCCCGATACATCGGCCACACAGAATGCTACCTCGTTCTCGTTGAGCCGGATAAAATCGTAGTAATCTCCTCCCACCTGCTGGTGTGGCAGGTAATAAGCGGCTATCTCCAGGTGTTTGTCGTTCGGCAACTCTTCGGGAAACAGCATGTGCTGCATCTCGTTGGCCAGCTCCAGCTCGCGGTTCATGGCCGCCTGCAGGATGTTCTGCCTGGCCAGCATTTTATTTTCGATCGCTACTACGATGATATTTGCCAGCGTTTGAATGAAGGGATAATGGCTTACCGTGGGCGCCATGCCGATGCTGTCCTCGCTCAGGTCACCGATAAGCACGTAGGCCATCGGCATGTTCTTGTGGAACACGGGCACCACGATCTCGAGCGAATGCTCCCTGCCGATGCTGTCGAAATCGTGCGTGGTGATCTCGCGGATGTGCGCCACCTCTTTTTTTATGTCGATCTCCACGCTATCGTCCACTCCGTAGCGGTGAATGCATTTCCAGCCTTCATCGTGGTGATAGAGCATCATACTGCCGATGGAAAGCTGTTCGCGCAGGATCTTCTCGAAGATGCCGAGCAGGTCCTTGGTCTTGGCATTGGCGTTGATGGCCTGGGTGATCTGCAGGATGCTGTCGAGCTTGATCTTCATCAGCTTGCTGCGCGTCAATCCGCCTCGTTCTGTTATGCGGGCCATCCGGAAGGAAATATTATTTTTCCGAAGATAAGAAAAAATGAAACACAAGAAGAACTAAAGAAATGCGAAACAGAACTTATTTCAGCTTCTCCACGATCTCGGGCAGCCGCTTGATCAGCGCCAGCTCGCGCATTTTTTCCATGGCCTCCGCGGCCGGGCTGCCGAAATAGGTCTTTCCGCCCTCGAGCGATTTGGTTAGCCCGCTCTGGCCGAGCACCACAGCGCCCTTGCCGATGCGCAGCTTGCTGGGCACGCCCACTTGCCCCCACAGGGTCACGTCATCTTCGATGATGCACGCCCCGCTGATCCCCACTTGTGAAGCAAAGAGGCACCGCTTGCCGATCACGGTATCGTGGCCCACCTGGCATTGGTTGTCGATCTTGGTGCTTTCCCCGATCACCGTATCACCGGTCACCCCGCGGTCGATGGTGCAGAGCGCCCCGATCTCCACCTGGTCTTCGATGATCACCCGCCCGCACGAGATCAGCTTCTCGAAGCCCGTGCTTCGTTTCTTGTAATAGAACGCATCGGCCCCAATCACCGAGCCCGAATGGATGATCACATTGTTCCCGATCACGCAGTTATGGTAGATCGATACATTTGGATGAATGATGCAGTTGCTGCCGATGGTCACATGGTCGCCCACATACGATCCCGGCATGATCACCGTGCCTTTGCCGGTCACCGCTGTGTCGCTGATCGTTTTTTGCGAGAGCGAGATCTTTGAGAAGTGCGTGATCAGCTTATTAAATGCAGTGAACGGCTCTTCAGAGAAGAGGAGCGCCTTTCCCTTTGGAGCTTCTACCTTGCGGTTAATGATGATGGTAGTAGCTTTGGAGTTCAGCGCTTTGTCGTAATACTTCGGGTGATCGACAAACACCACATCTCCCTCTTCAACCTTGTTGATCTCATTCAGGCCGGTTATCAAATGATCGGGGGATCCTGAAAATTCACAGCCCAATATCTTTGCAATGTCTGTTAATTTCCGGGGAGGATTCAATTTCATACCTCTCAAAGATAGAAATAAAAAATCCTCCCGGTCAAAGAAGGATTTTCGATAAGGGATTAAGTACTTTATTCTTTTACGCGTTCCACATAGGAGGACGTGCGGGTATCCACTTTTATTTTTTCGCCCTGGTTCACGAACAGGGGAACATCGATAACCGCTCCTGTTTCGAGCGTGGCGGGCTTCATGGCATTGGTGGCGGTATTGCCGCGCACGCCCGGTTCGGTATAGGTTATTTCGAGCACTGCGAACACGGGCGCTTCGGCCACCACGGCATTCTCGCCTTCGAAGGCCACTTTCACATCGCAGTTCTCTTTCATGAACTTGAACCCGGGGCCGAACAACCCCGCAGGAACATACACCTGCTCGTAGGTCTCCTTATCCATGCAAACGAGGTTTGGTCCATCGGCATACAGGTACTGCATCACTTTGAACTCCACGCGAACCACCTCTACGGATTCGCCTGCGTGAAAACGGTTCTCCACCAGCCTCCCCGTGCGCACGTTGCGCATCTTGGCCTGGTAGAATGCGCGCTTATTGCCCGGGGTACGGTGAACGTACTCCAGCACCTGCACGAGCTCCCCGCTGAAGCGGATGAATGAACCGATGTTGATGTCTCCTGTATCTGACATGATGAATGATTTGGTAAAAGGGATGCAAAGATAACGCTTGGGGGGAAACCGGCAAATCAGGATTTGTATGCGCTGATGTCGATGGAAGAACTGCAGAATTCGTATTCTTCCCGCTGGTGGTTGGAGCAAACGATCACGAGCCGCTGTTCTGCGTATTCCTCCACCAGCTTCCTGTACCAATGTACGCCCGCAGGGTCGAGGTTGGTGGCAGGCTCGTCCAGCAGGAGCACGGGCGTATCGCTCAGCACGGCAAGCAGCAGGCGCGTGCGCTGCTTCATGCCGGATGAAAAATATTTTAGCTGCTTTCTTCTGGAGCTCTCCAGTGCTGATAGTCCGATGACCTCATCAGCAGAAAAGTTCCGCAGCGGCTTTTTGAATTTGAAATGAAAACTGATTGCTTCTTCCAGCGTAAGCTCTTCAGGGAGCTCGAGGTAGGGCGAGGCGAAGCTGATCAGCCGGAAAACATCTTCGTCCTTTACCCGGGTTCCGTTGTGGTATTCCACCCGTCCTTCAGATGCCTGCATGCTGCCGGCTATCACCTGCAGAAGCGTGGATTTCCCGGAGCCGTTGGCGCCCAGGATGGCGCAGGCGCTGCCCGGCACGAACTCGTGGTCGAGGTTCCGGAATATCCATTCGGAATTGAACCGCTTGCCGGCCCTGTTGAGCACGATCTTCATTCGAGCGCCCTCCGGTTGAAGATGATGTACCCGAAGTGGAACAGGTAGGTAAATGCCTGCTTTTCCTTGTGGTAGTAGTTCACGCTGAACGACATGGGGCCGATGGGCGTGTGCCATACGAACATGCCGCTGGCAATGAACTTGATCGTTTTGTCGAGGTATTTGATGTTGACCGGGTCGGAATAATCCACCCCGTTGAACGGCAGTTTCACCAGGGTCTGGTAGGGTTGGTACACATAGCCCTCGATCCGGAGATCGAACACCTTTTTGATGTTGATCACGTTGCGCAGCCCGGCCCCCACGTATTTGTGCGCCCTGAACTTTTCCTGGAAAAGTGTTTTCGATTCGGGCACGGGCTGAAAGGCCGGTGCCGCTAGAACGGTGGAAGTGTAATTGTGGAAGAAAGGCTGGTTGGAAAAAACGCCTTCGGTGAACAGCCCGAGCTTAAGCCATCCTCTTCGCTTGTAATAGGTTTCGTATGTTACCTTGAACTGCGCCCATTCGTGAATTTTACGGAAAGGAAATGAGTCGGTGGCCGTGGTTCCGGGATCATAAAATTCCTCGCCCTGGATGTAGCGCACGCGAACGCCCAGGTAGGTACCTTCGTTGGCGTACTGTTTTTTGTTCAGTGTGTTTCTTTCGAACAGGAAATGCGAGGTGAACACGCTGAAGTAGGTGCGGTCGGCCGTATCGGCCTGCGCGAACTTGTCCGTCTGGTAATAATCGTCCTTCAGGTTCGCAAGACCCGAGCCGATCACGATCTTGTTCTTGTTCCCGACAGGAAGGCCGAGGTTGATCTCCCCGTATTCCTCGCGGTGAACGAGGTAAGGCGGGCGCACGTCAAGCTGAACGAACTCGGAACTGCTGCTGAAGTAATCCCATTTGTGCAGGGTGAAGCCGGGCTCGAGGTAGATCGGGATGGAAGTGGGAAAGTCGAACCGCGCTTTGACCTGCCCGCCCGAATACAGCTTTCCGAAATAGCCGTTCGCCATAAGCGCCATCGCAAAGCTGGTAAGGTAATTATACTGGAATCCCACGAACCCTTCGCTGATGGGTCGGTTGGAGAAATTGGCACCGATCTCGGTAAAAAGGTCCTTTTCTTTTCGGACACGAAGATTCATGTCGTAGTTCCCGGTTTGATAATTAAAAACTGCTTTTGGGTAAATGGATTTGATCTTTTCATCGGCAGCGAGGCGGAAATAGTTCGGTTTGAGCTTTTCGACCGGGTTCAGCTTGTTGTGGTGCCGGAGTATCCGTTTCGCGTAGCCCGCCTGGCTTTTTGTAAGGCCCTCGATGTTGATGTTCTGGAAAACGAGCGGTGAGAATTTTTTCAGGAATGCAGCGCGGGCATCGTTCCGTTCTTCCATCGTCACCTGGCGCATGATGCAGTTCTTCAGGCTGGGGACCTTGCGCAGGGCGGCTGCATACCCGCTGTCGATCACCGTTTTGGGGTCATCGAAGTTGAAGGTGCCGATCCCTTTCACCTTAGGCTCGATGATGATCCCGTTCTCGCAGATCACATCGAAGTTCGTTTTTCCCAGCAGCATGTTCTTGATCTGCAGGATCAGGTTCTCCTCGTTGGGCGGAGGCTCGTTGGACGAAACATTGCTGCCGATGATGATGTCCGGATAAAATTCCTCATACAGGATATTCGAGGGAAAGTTGTTGTAGATGCCTCCGTCAAAAAGCAATTTGTTGTCCACCGTAATGGGCCTGAGGTACAGCGGGTACGACATCGAAGCCCGCACGGCCTGGCCCAGGTCGCCATTGCGGAAAATAACGGAACGCTTGTCCTCGATGTCCGAAGCGTTACAGCGGAAGGGGATCATGAGCGAGTCGAAATTATAGTGCGCAGCCTTGGAGGCCGGGGCCATCAGCTCCATGAGGGCGAAGTCAATGGGAATGGGGTTCACCAGGTTGGTGGGAAGCGTGGTCTCCAGCGAGGAGTCGAGCGAAAGCTTGAACGTGATCCAGGATGCGTTCTCATCCTGCCGCTTGAAATAGTAGAGGTATTTATCTTCGATATTTCCGTAGGCCCAGTTGCGGAACTGCTCGCTCTGCACCAGCTTCTCCATTTGCCCGGGCGAATAGCCGATGGCGTACATCGCCCCGATGAGCGCGCCCATGGAGCTGCCCGCCACGTAGTCGATGGGAATGTTGTTCTCTTCGAGCGCCTTGATCACACCGATGTGGGCCATACCGCCCGCACCGCCACCGCTCAGCACCAGCCCTACTTTCTGGGAAAAAGAGAATTTCATCGCGATCAACGCGAGCAAAAGCACTGTTCTCTCTTTGCGAAACCTCATTTGTAAAGGAGAACAAATCTACGGAAAAACGCCATTGAGTTAACCGGTGCGCTGGAGAAGCGATGAGAAATAAGCGGGTGCGTGCAGCAGGCGCGAGCCATACCACGAGAACATTTCTCCGTCAACCAGATATATCTTCGAGTCCGGGCACAGTTTATTCAGCTCGTTAATGTGTTTTTCCCTGAAAGGATAAGGTTCGGATGAAAGAAAGATCGTTGCAGGAGCCACCGCGCGGATGTCATCGTCCTTGAGCCTGGGATAGCGCATCCGGGCCATTGCGTTTTCCAACCCGATCGTAGAAAGCATGGAATCGATGAAGGTTCCCTTGCCTGCGGCCATCCAGGGCTTTCGCCAGATCAGGTAAAGGACAGCTGACGGCAGGTCGCGCTGAACAGCGGGAGCAGCAGCCAGTTTGAATGCTTGAAACCGGGCATGGATATCCGCTGAAAGTTCAGCAGCTTTTTCCCTTTTACCGACAACCTCTCCTATTTTCCCGGTCATTGTCAGTGCATCTTCAAGGTCATTGACCTCGCTCATCCAGACCGGGAATTCCTTTTGAAGCAGCTCGATATCCTCCCGGCTGTTCTCTTCCTTGTTGCCAATAATAAGGTCGGGCTGCAGCTGGCGGATGGCGGAAAAGCTGAGCTTCTTGGTGCCGCCAACGATCGTCTTTTGCTTTCGCCAGCTTTCCGGGTGCACGCAGTATTTCGTGATCCCCGCAACCTGCTCATCAGCCCCGAGGTCCGCAAGCAGCTCGGTCTGGGAGGGCACAATGGAGATTATCCGGGTGGGAATGCCTCCAAGCCGCACTTCGCGTCCCATCTGGTCGGTGAAGATCACAGGTGAAAATTAAGATTAAATCCGATGCGCCCCGACTTGCCTATAGTAGTAGCTTCCGTAAGGACAAAGATTTTATATTTGTCGCCTGAGATTTATGCCTGTAAAAGAAACGCTCTCCGAGATACGATTAGCCAAGGCCAGCCTCCAGTTATTGCCCGGGAACGTTGTCAGGATCGAAGTATATAAAGATGCGCACATTGAACTGGAAGATATCAGGCAGATCCAGGAGGCGCGGGAGAAAATGGTTGGTAATGCTCCCTATTCCATCCTGAACATTGCCGGCAAGTATTCGAACATCACCACCGAAGCGCGGGAGTATGCGGTCCGCAAGGAAGTGATCAGGAACCGTGTAGCGCTGGCCATCGTTATCTCTTCGCTGGCCCAGCGTATCATTGGCAATTTCTTTGTAAAGAGTCACCAGCCCGGCACGCCTGCCCGCATCTTCAATTCTGAAGACGAGGCCATAAAATGGCTGAAGAAGTACGCAACGGAAAAGTGATTGTTAAAAATTGTTAAAGCCGATCCCGCGCTCGCGGTTTCTGAAAGAATTTCCTACATTTGCTTCCCTTTAAAAAAATTATAACTGTATGAAAAAGCCAAGCTTCCTTTTGCCGTTTATTGCCCTGTTCATTGCACCCCGGTTGTACAGCCAGGGAAACAATAATGACGTGCTGCTCACCATCGGCAACGACAAGATCACCGTTGCCGAATTCCTGAGCGTGTACAAAAAGAACAACACGAAGGAATCGATCGACCAGAAATCGCTGCAGGAATACCTCCAGCTCTACATTAATTTTCGCCTGAAGGTGGCCGAAGCCAAGGAGATGCACCTTGATACCGCCCGCTCGTTCGTGGAAGAGCTGAAGGGCTACCGCAAGCAGCTGTCGCAGCCCTATCTCACCGATAAGAACACTTCCGAGGCCCTGCTGAAGGAAGCATACGACCGCATGAAGTGGGACATCCGAGCCAGCCATATCCTGGTATCCGTTCCTGCTGAAGCCCTCCCGAAGGATACGCTCGAAGGCTACCAGCGCATCATGATCATACGCAACTTCGTTCTCGGCAAGAGCGACCCCAAGCTGGTGAAGGATTACGAGAACCTGGTGAAAATGAACCTGAACATTTCCAAAACTTCATCGCCTGCTGATACGATGGCTGCGCACAACAAGCTGAAGCCGATCAGGGACCTGCTGAAGTCGAATAAGCACGCTTTTGCCGAAGCGGCCAAAACACTATCGGACGACCCGGGCATGAAGCAGGCGGCAGGCGACCTGGGATACTTCACGGCCTTCAACATGGTGTACTCGTTCGAAACTGCGGCCTATAACCTTAAGGTTGGCGAACTTTCCATGCCGATCCGCACCCAGTACGGCTATCACCTCGTGAAAGTGACCGACCGCAAGCCGCACAGCGAGGTCCACGTGGCGCACATCATGATCAAGCACCCGAAGGACACTATGAATACCGATACCATGGCCCGTCACAAGAAGAAGATCATGGAGATAGCCGACAGCCTGAAGGCCGGGAAGTCGTTCGAGCAGATGGCCATGAAATATTCTGAAGATCCCGGCTCGGCAAAGAAAGGCGGGGAGCTCAACTGGTTCTCCTGGGCATCGCCTTACCCCGCGGAGTTCAAGGAAGCATCCTACGCGCTGGGCAAGGACAATGATATTTCCGGCATTGTCAAAACGCGTTTCGGCTGGCACCTCATCAAGCGGCTTGGCACACGACCGCTGATGGCCTACGAGGAGATGCAGGGCGAGATCAAGAACAAGGTGGCCAAGGATACACGCTCGCAGAAAGGCCGTGAGACCCTCATCGCCAACCTGAAGAAGACCTACAATTTCAAGGAAGATAGAAAAGCGGTGGACGAGCTGCTGCCCCTGCTCGACACTTCGTTCGCCAAGGGAAGGTGGTCGGCTGAAAAAACAAAGAAGATGACAAAGATGCTCTTCAGCATTGCCGATAAGAAATACACGCAAGCCGACCTGGGCGCTTACATCGAAGCCCACCAGGCCCCGCGCCAGAAAATGGATGAGAAGCAGGCTTTGAACAATATGTACAGGCAATACGTGGATGAAAGCATCGTGAACTACGAAGAAGGCATGCTCGACTCCAAATATCCCGATTTCAAAATGCTGATGGATGAGTACCGGGACGGCATCCTGCTGTTCGACCTTACCGACAAAAAGGTGTGGTCCAAGGCGGTGAAGGATACGGTTGGGCTGAAGGTTTTTTACGACAAGAACAAGCCGCATTTCATGTGGGAAGAGCGTGCTGATGCGACCGTTTACAGCTGTGCAGATAAAGCCACTGCCGATAAAGTAAAGAAACTCATTGCCCAGAAAAAATCTGACGGGGATATCCTGACCGCGGTGAATGAGAAATCGCAGCTCAAATTATCGGTCGACCCGCGCCTGTTCCAGAAAGGGGAGAACGACCTGGTCGATAAGAGCTGGGTTCCCGGATTCACCGGTGAGAAAACAGATAACGGAAAGATCGTGTTCGCCTACATCCGCAAGCTGGTTCCGCCTTCGAACAAAACGCTGACCGAAGCCAAAGGGCTGGTGACTGCTGAGTACCAGGCGCAGCTCGAGAAGGAATGGCTGGAGAGTTTGAAGAAGAAGTATTCTGTGATGGTGAACCAGAAGGTCTTTGAGGGAATAAAATGAGGAAGGATGGAAGATTGGAAGGGTGGAAGAATGGGAAGAAAAACATTGAACATATAAACTCTTCCAATCTTCCAATCTTCCAGTTCTCCATTGTCTTCGCTGTTGTTACCGCAATTTGCATCCTTGCCTCGTGTTCCTCCTCTGACGAAAACCTCTCCCGCCACCCCCTCGCGCGCGTAAACAATTCCTACCTGTATAAGGAAGATGTCGCCTCGCTTGTTATGCCCGGGATGAAGAGGGAGGACAGCGCAGAGATCGTTTCCAAATACATCGACAACTGGATCCACGACCAGCTGGCCCTGCAGAAGGCGGAGGAGAACCTCACCGATTCGCAGAAGAACGTGCAGAAGCAGCTGGACGAATACCGCAAATCGCTGATCCTTTATGCCTACCAGAAGGAACTGGTGAAGCAGAAGCTCGACACCGTGGTGAGCGGGGAGGATATCCAGAAGTATTATGACGGTCACAAAGAAAGTTTTGAGCTGAAGGATAACATTTTGCGGGTGGTGTTCGTCAAAGTCAAAAAGGACGCGCCCAAGATGGATAAGCTGCGTACGTGGTACAGGTCCGAGAATCCGAAGGACCGGAACGAATTGTTGGGGTACTGCCGGCAGTTCGCGAGCAACTTTTATCTGGATGACAACACCTGGCTGCTGTTCGATGACGTGGTGAAGGAGATCCCGATCAAGATGTACGACCAGGAATCCTTCCTGCAGAACAACCGTTTTGTGGAGGTAAGCGATTCCGCTTACAATTATTTCGTGAACATCAAAGGATTCATGATCAAGAACAGCACCTCACCGATCGCGTTCGAAAAAGACCGCATCAAAAGCATCATCATCAACAAACGCAAGCTGGAGCTGATCAATAAAATGAAAGAGGAAGTATACAATGAAGCAGTTGAAAAAAAGCAATTTGAAATTTATAAGTAACTTCAAACTCAAATGAGCAAACGTTTTTCTTTAATCACCTTCATTTCCTTCATTACCTCTTTCCTTTCCTTCTCCCAGCAGGAGATCGATGGGGTGGCAGCCGTGGTGGGCAGCAACATCATCCTGAAAAGCGAAGTGGAGAAGAAGCTCCTGCAGTTCAAAGAGGACAAGAAGAGCGAAAAGAACATCCGCTGCTCGGTGCTCGAGGACCTGCTGTTCAACAAGCTGCTGCTGGCCCAGGCGCAAAAGGACAGCGTGACCGTTACCGATGCGCAGGTGGAATCGGAGATGGACCGCAGGCTGCGGTACTTCCTGGCCCAGTTCGCCTCCACCAAGGAGTTCGAAGAGTTCTACGGCAAGAGCGTGGACCAGTTCAAGGACGAGTTCAAGGACGAGGTACGCAACCTGCTGCTGATGCAGAAGATGCAGCAGAAGATCACAGGTGAGATCACCGTTTCACCGGCCGAGGTAAAGCAGTACTTCAACTCCCTTCCGCCCGACAGCGTCCCCTTCATCAATGCCGAGATCGAGATCGGCCAGATCCTGAAGCTGCCCAAAGTGAGCCTGGAACTGAAGCAGTACGCCCGCGAAAAAATAAATGAGATACGCGACAAGATCACCACCGGCAAGATGGATTTCATCACGGCTGCCAAAACCTATTCGCAGGATCCCGGCTCGGCTTCCAAAGGCGGGCTGTATGAGCACGTGCGCAGGGGAAGCTTTGTGCCCGAGTTCGAAGCGGTGGCCTTCAAGCTCAAGCCCGGTGAGATATCGGACGTGTTCGAAACGCCTTACGGCCTGCATATTGCCCGCCTGGAGGCGCGCAGGGGGGAGGAGATAGATGTGCGCCACATCCTTATTATATATGAGCCTTCGCCTGCCGACCTGCTGAAGGCCCGTTCCTTCCTCGACAGCCTGGCCCAGCGCATCATGGCCGACTCCATTTCATTCACCGAGGCGGCCTCGCGCTGCAGCGATGACGAGGAAACACGCAACTCGGGCGGGCTCATCACCAATCCCGCCACGGGCAGCACCCGGTTCGAAATGAGCCAGCTTTCGCAGATCGATCCCGCACTCTTCCCGGTGATCGACAAGCTGGAGACCGGCAAGCTCTCGCCCGCCATGCTTACCAACACGCACGATGCCAAGCAGGCCTACAAGGTGATCTACGTGAAAACGCGCACGCAGCCGCACAAGGAGAACATGAAGGATGATTACCAGAAGATACAGAACGATGCGCTGGCCGAGAAGCAGAAGAAAGTGATTTCCGAATGGATAAAAAAGAAAGCGCCCGACTACTACGTGCGCATCGCCCCCGAATACCAGGCCTGTCATTTCGATAATCCCTGGCCGGTGAAGTGAGATCAAACGACCGGAATAGGGTTGGATTCACGGTACTGGAGAGTAGTGTCTCAGTTTGAAAAAAGAGCGCTGTCACCCTGAGCGTAGTCGAAGGGTCAAGCGCAGGCCAACTCCACACGCTTCGACTCCGCTCAGCGTGACTATCTGTGTAATTCGTATGAAAAATCAAACTGAGACATTACTTGCTCGTGCATTGTTCGATAACACATTAATTTTTTTCTAATTTTACCATTCTCTTTAACCTAACCCCTTAAAAAATGTCCAAAGGATTCTATAAGGTTCCAATTGCGAAGAACGAACCTGTAAAGCAGTATGCGCCCGGTTCACCGGAAAGGAAAGAGCTGCAGGCCAGGTTAAAGGAATTACGTTCCGTACAGGTGGAGATCCCGATGTACATCGGTGGAAAGGAAGTGAAGAGCGGGAACAGGGTGCGCCTGGCTCCACCGCACGACCACAAGCACACGCTTGGCCATTTTCACAAGAGCGATAAGAAGCACGTGAAGCAGGCCATTGCAGCAGCTATGGCAGCTAAGAAGAAATGGGAAGCGCTGGGCTGGGAACACCGCGCCAGTATTTTCCTTAAAGCGGCTGAACTCATAGCCGGTCCATACCGATCCAAATTGAACGCTGCCACCATGCTCGGGCAGAGCAAGAACGCGTTACAGGCCGAGATCGATTCGGCCTGTGAGATCATCGATTTCCTTCGTTATAATGTGCAGTTCATGACGGAGATCTATGCCGAGCAGCCCGGTTCCACCGACCTGATGTGGAACCGCACCGAGTGGCGCCCGCTCGAAGGATTCGTGTACGCGCTCACCCCGTTCAACTTCACCGCCATTGCCGGCAACCTGCCGTCATCGTGCGCGCTCATGGGCAACACCGTGGTATGGAAACCTGCCAACTCGGCCGTTTATTCCGCAAATGTGCTCATGGAGATATTCCGCAAGGCCGGTTTGCCCGATGGCGTTATTAATCTTGTGTTCCCGTCCGGGCCCGATGCAGCCGAAGTGATCTTCTCCGACCCGAATTTTGCGGGCATCCATTTCACCGGCAGCACGGCCGTGTTCCAGAACATCTGGAAGACGATCGGCAATAACATTCACAGGTACAAATCCTACCCGCGGATCGTGGGTGAAACAGGAGGAAAGGATTTCATCCTGGTGCACCGTTCGGCCGATGCGAAAGCGGTTGCAACGGCCATCACGCGCGGAGCATTCGAATACCAGGGACAAAAATGCTCGGCTGCCTCGCGTGCGTATATTCCTAAAAATCTCTGGAATGAAATAAAGAATTATGTATTGGATGACCTGAAGACGATAAAGATGGGCGGCACAGAGGATCTTTCCAACTTCATCAATGCCGTGATCGATGAAGCTTCGTTCGACAAGATCGCTTCCTACATCGCGAATGCGAAAAAAGATAAAAAGGCCGAGATCGTTGCGGGAGGCAAGTGCGACAAGAGCAAGGGCTATTTTGTGGAACCCACCATCATCCGCGCCAGGGACCCGATGTATGCGACCATGTGTGAAGAGATATTCGGGCCGGTGCTCACCGTTTATGTGTACGATGAGAACAAGTTTGAGGAAACGCTGAAACTGGTGGACAGGACGTCACCTTACGCACTAACGGGGAGCATTTTTGCGCAGGACCGCTACGCGATCGAGCTGGCCGCTAAGCGGCTGGTGAACGCTGCCGGCAACTTTTACATCAACGACAAGCCCACAGGAGCTGTTGTAGGGCAGCAGCCGTTCGGAGGCGCAAGGGGCAGCGGGACGAACGATAAGGCCGGGTCGAAGATCAACCTGCTGCGCTGGGTCTCTCCGCGGACGATCAAGGAAACATTTGTGCCGCCCACGGATTACCGCTACCCGTTCTTAGCCCGAGACTAAGGCTTTTATAAGAATTGATAAAACCTTCTCCCCCAAGGGGGAGAACACAAGAGGGGGCTACTGTTCCAGCGTAAGCTCGTAAACATTGTTGTTCGAATCTACCCGCTTCAGCTTCATCTCCGTATTCTTGAGCCTGATAATATCCCACACTTCCGTGGTTCCGCTGCCGCTCCAGTTCAGCTGGATCTTTTCCTTACCGCTCACGAATTCCCAGCTGCCTGAATCCCCGTACACATCGGTGCTTTCGGTGTAGACGGCCGAGCAGGCGGTAAGCGTGGCGGGCATGTTCAGCGTTTTCGATTGCACCTCCTGCGACCAGGTGGCCTGCCAGTTGTCCTTGAAGCTGATGTAGTATTTCGTAACGGTCGTGGTATTGGTGTAGCCTACCGTGAAGAAGCAGTTGGTGAGCACATTGCCGCTCTGCGAAGTGTTCCGGGCATCGGACCCGTTGATCCCGTACCACGTAACGTTCCAGTCGCCCACCACGCGGTTCTTCTTCGAGCGAAGGCTGAAGGCAGGACCTTCCGGGTATTTCTTGCAGGAAGAAACAAGGATTGGTAAAAGAAAAAGTATGGCGATGACCCGCTTCATGTGCATTTCAAATTTACGTAATTATTGCACCCCATGATAGAGATACTCCATTCACTCCTTCGTGAACCATGCGGCCTGTGGCAGATCTTTAGTTCCTTCTGCGAAACTCCGAGCAGATGATGGCTGCCGCGGTGGCCACGTTCAGCGATTCGGCAGTGCCGCCAAAATTAGGAATGGCAATGCGCTCCGTGCAGTGTGCAAGGATTTTTTCAGAAATGCCTTTCGATTCGTTGCCCAGCACGATGAGCCCGGCTTTGGAGAGCGGGAGTCCGTACACATTTTCTCCATCCAGCGAGGTGCCGTAGATCTTCAGGTCGGGATGGTTTGCGTGCGTTTCGGAGAAAAAATTTTCGAGGGAGATGTAATGCACTTTGATGCGGGCGATGCTGCCCATGGTGGCCTGCACCACCTTGGGGCTGTAGCAGTCGGCCGTATCAGCGGAGCAGATGATGCTCCCGATCCCGAACCAGTCGGCTATGCGGATGATCGTCCCCAGGTTGCCTGGGTCCTGCACCGTGTCGAGCACGAGCGCCAGCCGGTTGGGCTCCACGCGCAGCTCGTGCTTCGGGATCCGGCACACGGCCAGCACTTCGTTCGGAGTGGTAAGCGAGGACATCCGCTTCAGGTCCGACTCTTTGATGCGCACCACTTCGATGCGGTCGCTGAATATGCTGTGCTGGAAATTGGTGCTGGAGTAAATGGCCGATATTTGCACGGACGAACCGATCAGCTCCTGCACGATCTTTGTCCCTTCGGCAACGAACAGGCCGTGCTCGTCACGGGATTTTTTTTGCTGCAGCGAGCGGATGAGGCTGATCTGTGACCTGGTAATCAAAACAGAATGCTAATTTTGCCTGCAAGATTAACAAAAGTTTGCCCCCGAAAGACACGCTCCGGCTTGAAAAAAAATCTCGGTAATAAAGGCATCCTGTTTCTCCTCCTGGTAACAGTTCTATCCGCCTGCCGCCCTGCCAAGAACCTCGGCCCGAACGAATACCTTCTCGAAAAGAACAACATAGTTACCGACAAGAGCCTGAAGATCGAAAAGCCCGAGCTGGAAGGTTACATCCGGCAAAAGCCCAACCGGAAGATACTGGGGGTATTTCGTTTTCACCTCGGGGTGTACAACATGGTCGACAAGCGGAAGATGGATGCCAGGAAGATCCTGCACGACCAGAAAACAGACAACTACAACCTGAAGGGCCGCCAGAAGACCGATGAGGAGAACATTACGCGCAGGGCGAAAGGCAAGAAAGAGAAAGTGTTCAAGCCCAGGCGCAAGGACAAGCTCACCTGGCGCGAATGGCTCGTATCCATCGGGGAGCCGCCCGTGATCGTGGATTCTTTCCTTATCAACAAATCCGTTTCACAGCTCCATCTTTTCCTGCAGAGCAAAGGATATTTCAACAACCTGGTGACCGATTCGGTAAAGTATTACGGGAAGAAAGCGAACGTTACCTATTACATCACTTCGAACAAGCCGTACACCATCCGCAGCCTGTCGTGGGATGTGCAGGACGAATACATGAAGTACTACGTGTTTGCCGACACGTCCTATACGAAGATCAGGACCGGGAACAACTACGATGCCGATGCGCTGAATGCCGAGCGCGACCGCATTGCGCTGGCCCTGCGCAACAACGGGTACTGGCAGTTCGGCAAGGAGTATGTTTACTACCGGGTCGACAGCGCGCTGGCTTCTCACCAGGTGGACATCACCGTGGAGGTGAAAAAATTCCTGGTACGTGATGCGAACGATTCCCTGATCGAGATGCCTCACAAGCGGTTCTACATAAACAATGTTTATTTCCGCACCGACTACGATCCCAAGCGCAAGACCGCCCCTTCCGATACGTTCTACGTCAAGGAGAGCTTTGGAGAAAAAACGGAGATCGCGGCCTACCTGCTGTATGATTCGCTGCTGAAGTTCAAGCCCGAGGTGATCATGGATGCGCTGTTCCTGCGCAAAGGCGACCTGTTCCAGCAGAAGAACGTGGAGAACACCTACCGGAGGCTGTCCGACACCAAAGCGTTCAAGCTCATCAACATCAGCTTTTCACCGAGCGACAAGCCCGATGGGGTGGATTGTTTCATCAACCTGACGCCCGTGGTCAAGCAATCCATTTCGGGCGAAGCGCAGGTGAAGAACTCGCAGGGCGACCTGGGGCTGACGGGTTACCTCGTCTACCAGAACCGGAATACCTTTCACGGGCTCGAGCTGCTCGACATCCGGCTGAAAGGCGGCATGGAGATTCAGAAAGAGCTGAATGCGAAAGGAAGCGACCAGTCGAACATCCCCTTCAATACCATCGAGATCGGCCCGGAGGCCTCGCTCGAATTTCCCCGCTTCATGATACCCTTTTACCGTATCAAGGAAGTTTCGATCAACTCGAACCCCAAGACCACGTTCTCGGTAGCCTACAACTACCAGAGCCGCACCGAGTACAGCCGTTCCATCCTGAAAAATGCCTGGTCGTACAGCTGGAAGGAATCAGCCTACTGGCGGTGGATCGTAACGCCCCTGGAGGTGAACATTGTGAACGTGCCGCGCATCGATTCCAATTTCATCAACTCCAGCGACCCCATTGTGCTCACCCGCTTCAAGCCGCACTTCATCTCGGACGCGCGCATGACGTGGATATTCTCCAACCAGGACATCAGGCGCAAGAAGAGGAGCTTTTCGTTCTTTCGCCTGAGCATTGAAGGAGCCGGGCAGCTCCTGCGCGTGCTCACCAATGCCTACAACTGGAACATTGCCCAGCTGCCCAAATCGGACGAGGGCGGGTACAAGATAGGCGGAACTGTTTTTTCACAATACCTGCGTGGGGATGCCGACTACCGGTTCTACAAGAACCTGCGCAATGCCGACCAGCTTGCCTTCCGGGTTTACCTGGGCATCGGTTACCCATTCACCAACCTGCGCGAGCTGCCGTTCGAGAAAAGCTTTTTTGCTGGCGGACCCAGCAGCATACGCGCCTGGCGCACGCGCACGCTGGGACCGGGCGGCCTTCCGTCAGGTTTGGAGAGCGGGATCATCCAGATCGGTGACAACCAGCAGGAGATCAACCTCGAGTACCGTTTCACGCTGACCCCCGTTCTGAAGATGGCCTTCTTTGCCGATGGCGGCAACATCTGGCTGCGCAAGGCCGATCCGCTGCGGCCTGACGGGGAGTTCAACTTTTCCAGGTTCCTCGGCCAGTATGCCATTGGCGGGGGGCTGGGCGTGCGGCTCGATTTCAATTTCTTCGTGGTGCGCTTCGATGCAGCGTGGCCGCTGAAAGACCCGGCACAGCCCGAAGGAAAAAGGTGGGTGGTGAACAAGCTCGCTTTCTCCGACATGGTGCTGAACTTCGGCATCGGGTACCCGTTCTAGGCATCCCTATTCGTATTCGTAGATGTTACGTATCTTTGTTTTCCTTTTGAAAAACTAACCCAACAACGTTTTTTTCAATGGCCTCCACTATTGCTGAATCAAAGATCGCTGAACTGCTCGGGTCTGATGCCGACAAGCTGCTCAACCATACCTGCAAGGGGATCACGAAAGAGCAGATCCACCTTACGGGAAAGGATTTTGCAGAGCGCATCTTCTCGCAAAGCAACCGCAGCGAAAAGGTGATCAACAACCTGAAGCGGATCTACAGCCACGGCCGGCTGGGAAACACCGGTTATCTTTCCATCCTGCCTGTCGACCAGGGCATCGAGCACAGCGCGGGCGCCTCGTTCGCCCCCAATCCCATGTACTTCGACCCGGAGAACATCGTGAAGCTGGCCATCGAGGGCGGGTGCAACGCGGTGGCCTCTACCTTTGGTGTGCTGGGCATCGTGGCGAAGAAGTATGCAGGTAAAATCCCTTTTATCGTAAAGATCAACCACAACGAGTTCCTTTCGTATCCCAATAAATACGACCAGATCCTTTTCGGAACAGTGGAGAGCGCTCACAACATGGGCGCTGCTGCCGTAGGCGCCACCATCTACTTCGGCTCGCCCGAATCAGCACGCCAGATCACGGAGATAGCCGTGGCCTTTGAGCGGGCGCACGAGCTGGGCATGGCCACCGTGCTGTGGTGCTACCTGCGCAACCCCGGCTTCAAAAAGGATGGAGTGGATTATCACAATTCGGCCGACCTCACCGGGCAGGCCAACCACATTGGTGTCACCATCCAGTCGGACATCATCAAGCAAAAGCTGCCGACCAACAACGGGGGATATACGGCCATCAACTTCGGAAAGACGAGCCCGAAAGTGTATTCGGAGCTTACTACCGACAACCCCATCGACCTGTGCCGCTACCAGGTGGCCAATTGCTACATGGGCCGCATCGGCCTCATCAACTCCGGTGGGGAGTCGAAAGGCGCGAGCGACCTGGCGGAAGCAGTCACCACAGCCGTGATCAACAAAAGAGCAGGCGGTCACGGGCTGATCTCAGGAAGAAAAGCGTTTCAGAAACCAATGAAGGAAGGCGTGCAGCTGCTGAATGCCATCCAGGATGTTTACTTGTCGAAAGAAATTACCGTAGCATAGGTTCGGTTACTAATAACGAATGGTTACGAACCTGCCTGCCGGTTTACCCGCCTCTGGCGGGCAGGCAGGTGTTACAAATAAGAAATACAGAGCGAAGCATGTGCGATTGGTAATATTCGTAGCTGATTCGTAATTAGTAACCTAAAAGTAAAAGTATGTCGTGGTTTAAAAGGATCAAAGAAGGTATCACCACTTCTACCAAGGAAAAGAAGGAGGTGAAGGAGGGGCTTTGGTACAAGTGCCCCAAGTGCAAGAAGATCTCGACCATGAACGAGCACGTGGAGAACAAGTACGTGTGTGTGAATTGCGATCACCACGAGCGCATTTCTTCCAAGGAGTATTTCGAAATATTGTTTGACGAAGCGGAATTCACCGAGCTGGACGGCAACCTGTATTCGGGCGACCCGCTGGAGTTCAGCGACACAAAAAAATATACCGAGCGCATCCAGGAGTCGCACAACAAGAGCGGGCTGATGGACGCGCTCCGCAATGCGGAAGGGAAGATCGAAGGGATGCCGGTTGTGCTCTCGTGCATGGATTTCAGCTACATCGGTGGCAGCATGGGGAGCGTGGTGGGAGAGAAGATATCCCGCGCCATTGATCATTGCCTCAGGAACAAGATTCCTTATGTTATCATCAGCAAATCGGGCGGTGCGCGCATGCAGGAGGCTGCCTATTCGCTCATGCAAATGGCCAAGACCTCGGCCAAGCTGGGCCTGCTGGCCGATGCCCGCATTCCTTATATATCGTTGCTTACCGACCCCACCACCGGTGGCGTTACTGCTTCCTACGCTATGCTGGGCGATGTGAACATTTCCGAGCCGGGCGCCCTCATCGGCTTTGCCGGCCCGCGCGTAGTGAAAGAGACCATTAAAAAGGACCTGCCCAAGGGATTCCAAACGGCTGAGTTCGTGCTCGATCACGGGTTCCTCGATATGATTGTCCACCGCAGGGAGCTGAAGCAAAAGATCGCGCTGCTGCTGAAGATGCTTGCGAATTGATCTCTATCTGCCTTCTCCACAAGACCGTCCTTGGATAGTGTCTCAGTCTGCCAAACCGTCACACTTCGACTCCGCTCAGACTAACAGAAGGCAATGCACCACAAAATCTCCAAACTGAGATACTACCCGTTCTTGTCAAAAACTTGTTAATAAGATATAAATCCCTATCTTTGCCCCGCAAAAAACAAAAATAAAAACAAGGCCGGGTGGTCCGGTCTATAAAGAGGTAAAAAACAATGTATTTGACCAAAGAATTAAAGAAAGAGATCTTCAGGAAGCACGGCAACAAGGACACTAACACCGGCTCTGCGGAATCACAGATCGCGCTTTTCACCCACCGGATCGATCACCTGACCACGGTGCTGGAAAAACAGAAGAAGAACTACAACACCCAGCGCGCGCTCATCAACTTAGTGAGCAAGCGCAAACGTTTGCTCGATCACCTGCGCAAAAGCGATATCAATCGCTACCGCACCATCATCAAAACCTTAGACATCCGCAAGTAAGCGGGTTCAAAGAAGCGAAACGTTCGGAGATACGAATAGGTTATTCGTATTCGCGTATTCGTACCATTCGCTATTCACACAACCATTTTTAAACCAATCTAATTTATGACAAACGTAATTTCAAAATCATTCAACCTTCCCGATGGAAGGGTTGTAACCCTGGAGACCGGCAAGCTGGCCCGCCAGGCCAACGGCTCGGTAGTAGTGACCTCAGGCGAGACCATGCTCCTTGCCACCGTGGTCTCCAAAGAGGAAGCCAAGGAAGGCGTAGACTTTTTCCCGCTTTCGGTGGACTACCAGGAGAAGTTCGCATCAACGGGAAGGATCCCGGGCAGTTTCTTCCGCAGGGAGGCCCGCCCGTCCGACTACGAAGTGCTGATCTCCCGCCTGGTGGACCGCGCCATGCGCCCGCTCTTCCCCGAAGATTACCATGCCGAAACACAGGTGCTCATTTACCTGATCTCGTCCGATAAAAAGACCATGCCCGATGCCATGGCCTGCCTGGCTGCTTCTGCAGCCGTAACGATCTCCGATATCCCCTTCAACGGGCCCATCTCGGAAGTACGCGTGGGACGCATCAACGGGCAGTTCGTGATCAATCCCACCATCCCCGATATGGAGCAGTCGGACATCGACATGATCGTGGCTGCGTCCGAAAAGGACATCGTGATGGTGGAAGGCGAGCTCAAGGAAGTGACCGAGGCCGATATGCTGGCCGCCATCAAGTTTGCGCACGAGGCCATCAAAACGCAGGTAGCCGCCATCAACGATTTTGCCGACCGCGCTGGGCGCAAGACCAAGCGTGTGTACTCACACGAAACGCACGATGAGGACCTTCGTAAAAAGGTGGAGAAAGAAACGTATGATAAGGCATATGCTGTTGCAAAATCTGCCAACAAGAACAAGCACGAGCGCAGCGCTGCCTTTAAGAAAGTGTTCGAAGATTTCCTGTCGCAGTACCCCGAGGGCGAGGAGCGCAACAAGGTGAAGCCGCTGGCCAAGACGTATTACCACGATGTGGAATACGATGCAGTGCGCAACCTGATCCTGAAAGAGGGTGTACGCCTTGATGGACGAAAGACCACCGACATCCGCGACATCTGGTGCGAGGTGGATTACCTGCCCATGGCGCACGGTTCCGCGCTTTTCACGCGGGGCGAGACCCAATCGCTCACTACCGTTACGCTGGGCACCAAGCTCGACAGCCAGATGATCGATGGCGCGATATTCCAGGGTGAGAACAAGTTCATGCTGCACTACAATTTCCCCCCTTTCTCCACAGGCGAAGTGAAAATGCTCCGCGGAACGGGCAGGAGGGAAGTGGGACACGGCAACCTGGCTATGCGCGCCCTTAAACAGGTATTCCCGAAAGACCTCCCGTACACCATTCGGGTGGTAAGCGATATTTTGGAATCCAATGGATCTTCATCCATGGCCACGGTTTGTGCCGGGTGCCTGGCGCTCATGGATTCGGGCGTAAAAATATCAAAGCCTGTAGCGGGCATCGCCATGGGACTGATCACCGACAACGCCAAGTACGCGGTGCTCTCCGACATCCTGGGTGATGAAGACCACCTGGGCGATATGGACTTTAAAGTGACCGGGACGGCTGAAGGGATCACGGCCTGCCAGATGGACCTGAAGGTGCACGGGCTTCCGTACGAAGTGATGGCCCAGGCACTCGAGCAGGCCCGCCAGGGACGCGTGCACATCCTGAACATCATGACGCAGACCATGAGCGAGCCGCGTGCCGACTACAAGCCGCACGCACCGCGTATCATCCAGATGAAGATCGATAAAGAATTCATCGGGGCGGTGATCGGGCCGGGCGGAAAGATCATCCAGGAAATGCAGCGCGAGACCGGCACCACTATCGTTATCGAAGAAGTGGACCAGTTTGGCGTGATCGATATCTTCTCGGACAATGCCGAGGGAATTGAAAAGGCCGTTGCCCGGATCAAGGCCATCACCACGATGCCCGAAGTGGGCCAGATCTACCACGGGAAGGTGAAGACCATTAAGGAGTTCGGTGCGTTCGTGGAAATACTTCCCGGCAAGGACGGATTGCTTCACATCTCCGAAATAGAATGGAAGCGCCTCGCTTCGATGGATGGCGTGCTGAAGGAAGGCGATGAGCTGGATGTGAAGCTGATCGGGCTGGATGAGAAGACCGGCAAGCTGAAACTTTCGAGGAAAGTGCTGCTGCCGAAACCGGAAGGACACGTGGAGCGAGAGAACAGGCCGCACCACCACAAGCCGCATCACAAGAAGCACGCGGACTAAAAAAGCAATTAATAACGAAAAGGGCATTCAATCAAAGGATGCCCTTTTTTTGTTCAAAACCTGCGCAACTTTTGCTGCTGCGGTGGTGTCTTACTTATAAGTATTTTTTTTACATTTGTTTGTCTAACCATTCAACACCCATGAATGCAGCACGTGTACTACTTATCCTCCCTATAACCTTCGTATTCACATTTACTTTTGCCCAGCGCGGCAAAGATGGCGCTAAAACGGTAAGCACAGCAGGTAATGTCGTGAATGAATATACCTCGCTGACCGCAGATGCAACGGCCGGAAGCAGCAGCATTACGGTTGCCAGCAGCTCGCTGAATGCCAACTCGCGCTTCACCGGCCCGCTTGCAGCCGGTGACCTCATCCTGATCATCCAGATGCAGGGCGCTATAGTGAATGGCGCTCCTTACATTTTCAACAACCAGGTGGCCCAGCCGAACGACAGCACATGGGGCGAGATACTGAATTACAACAATTGCGGACTGAACGAGTTCCAGGAAGTGAAAAGCGTGCCCAACGGCACCACCATCAACCTGCGCTGCAATCTGGTGAACAATTACACTTCGGCTGGCAGGGTGCAGGTCGTTCGTGTTCCCCGCTACACTACGCTTACTATCAACAGTGGTGGCGTGATCGCCTGCGATACCTGGAACGGCACCATTGGCGGGATATGCGCCATTGAAACGGACCAGAACACGGTGATCAATGCAGGTGGAAGCATCAACCTCACGGGGCTGGGCTTCCGCGGAGGAAACCTTACCGAGAATCTTTCCAACTACGGTGTGGACAACACTGGGAGCATTTTACAGGATTACGGTGCAGAAAAAGGCGAAGGCATTGCCGGCTACCAGAACGATTACACTCCATACGGAGGAATGTACGGAAGAGGAGCTGCGGGCAATGCCGGGGGCGGGGCTTGCGCGCACAACATGGGCGGGGGCGGAGGAGCCAATGGCGGGAACCCGGCTGGCTGGAATGGGCACGGGATCCCGGATAACTCCGTCCCCGGCTGGACAACCGCGTGGAACCTGCACTACGTAAACTTTTCGCTCACCAACTCCACAGGAGGAGGACAAGGAGGGTATTCTTTTTCCAACAGCAACCAGAATGCAACTACCACCGGTCCGGGCAACGCGTCCTGGGGCGGAGACAACCGCAGGAAGTTCGGAGGAATAGGCGGGCGCCCGCTCGATTACACCACCGGGAGATTATTTTTGGGAGGAGGTGGCGGCTCTGGCGATCAGAATGATAACTACGGAGGACGCGGTGCGAACGGGGGAGGAATGGCCTACCTCATGAACTACGGAACCGTTTCTGGCGGAGGACAAATAGTTTCCACCGGGAACAACGGGGTGAATGCAGCGGGTGTTCCTCCGATCAACAGCTACAGCGGTGACGATGGCGCGGGCGGAGCAGGGGCGGGGGGAACCGTTATCGTGAACTCGGTTGGTGCGATCTCGGGCATTTCCATTACCACCAACGGAGGAAACGGAGGGAACCAGGTGATGACCAAGGGTGCTTTTTACTTTGGTGCGGTGAATGAAGCGGAAGGACCGGGCGGAGGCGGAAGCGGGGGATACATTGCCATCTCCAACGGTGCGATCGTGCGCACATCCAACGGGGGCAACAACGGAACGACAAATTCCGATGCGCTTACCGAGTTCCTGCCCAACGGTGCCACCAAAGGCGCTGCGGGAACCAACAATGCCGCGGTTACGAACTTCACCATACAGGCCGCGAACGTATCAATCTGCTCCGGCCAGTCGACCACACTTACTGCAACACTGGTGGGAAATGTTCCCAACGGAACTACCATCGTGTGGTACAGCCAGCAGGTGGGCGGATCATCCATCGGGAGCGGAGGAACTTTTGTAACACCCGTGCTTACTTCCACCACCACCTACTACGTAGGAACCTGCCCCGGCACATACACGCAGCCGGTTGTAGTGACCGTTAATGCAACCCCTGTTGCCAACGCAGGCAGCAACGCAACCATATGCTCGGGCCAGAACACCACGCTCAATGGCAGCGGGGGCGGAACCTATTCCTGGGCGTCATCTGCCACCCTGAGCTGTTCCACCTGCCAGAACCCGGTAGCTTCTCCGACAACAACGACTACATACACGCTCACTGTTTCCAACGGGGGCTGCACGGCTACGGCCACCGTGATGGTCACTGTCAATCCTGCACCCGTAGCCAATGCGGGAAGCAATGCAACCATTTGCTCAGGCGGGAACACAACGTTGAACGGAAGCGGAGGCGGCACGTATTCCTGGGCTCCTTCAGCCAGCCTGAGCTGTTCCACCTGCCAGAACCCGGTTGCTACTCCGACCGCAAGTACAACCTATACGCTTACGGTTTCGAACGGAACCTGTTCGGCCACTGCAACGGTGAGCGTTACCGTGAATCCGACACCCGTTGCGAATGCGGGCAGCAATGCAACCATTTGCTCGGGAAACAACACCACGCTTAACGGCAGCGGAGGTGGAACCTATTCCTGGGCGCCTTCCGCCAGCCTGAGCTGCTCCACCTGCCAGAACCCGGTAGCTTCTCCCACTGCGAACACAACGTATACGCTTACTGTGTCGAACGGTGGATGCACCGCATCGGCAACCGTTTCAGTAACAGTGAATCCTACACCGGTGGCCAACGCGGGCAGCAACGCCACCATTTGCTCGGGGAACAATACCACGCTGAACGGAAGCGGTGGCGGCACCTATTCGTGGGCGCCTTCGGCAAGCTTGAACTGCTCTACTTGCCAGAACCCGGTAGCTTCTCCTACTACGAATACAACTTATACGCTTACTGTGTCGAACGGTACCTGCTCAGCCACTGCAACCGTAAGTGTCACCGTCAATCCGACACCGGTTGCGAATGCGGGCAGCAATGCAACCATTTGTTCCGGCAACAACACTACGCTTAATGGCAGCGGTGGCGGAACATATTCCTGGGCACCTTCGGCAAGCTTAAGCTGCTCCACCTGTCAGAATCCCGTTGCAACACCGACAACGAATACTACCTATACCCTCACCGTCACCAATGGAGGATGCACGGCATCGTCAACGGTAAGTGTTACGGTCAATCCCACACCTGTTGCGAATGCGGGCACCAGCGCCACCATTTGCTCGGGAAACAATACCACGCTCAGCGGCAGCGGTGGCGGCACGTATTCGTGGGCGCCTTCGGCCAGCCTGAGTTGCTCCACCTGCCAGAACCCGGTTGCCTCACCTACAACAACTACTACCTACACGCTTACCGTTACCAATGGAGGCTGCAGTGCATCGGCATCGGTGATGGTCACCGTGAATCCCACACCGGTGGCTAATGCCGGAAGCAGCTCAACGATCTGTTCGGGCAACAGCACCTCGCTGAATGGCAGCGGTGGCGGCACGTATTCGTGGGCGCCTTCGGCCAGCCTGAGCTGTTCCACCTGCGCGAACCCTGTTGCTACGCCTACGGCTTCAACGACCTATACGCTTACGGTCACGCAAGGGGCCTGCAGCTCCAGCGCAACCGTTTCGGTTACTGTCAATCCTACTCCCGTGGCTAATGCCGGAAGCAACACCAGCATCTGCACCAACGGAAGCACCACCCTCAACGGCAGCGGGGGCGGAACGTATTCCTGGAACCCTTCTGCAAGTTTGAGCTGCTCAACGTGCCAAAACCCGGTCGCCTCACCGACCGCGACAACAACGTACACGCTTACCGTAACGAACAACGGCTGCACCGCTTCCGCCACGGTCATGGTCTCTGTCGGCAGTTCGCTTGTTGTAACAGTAAGTCCCAACACAACCATATGCGCCAACGGCAGCACGAATCTTACCTGCACTTCCGGGAACAGCTACTCGTGGAGCCCGTCCTCGGGCCTGAGCTGCTCCACCTGCCAGAACCCGGTGGCTTCGCCCACCGCCACCACAACCTACACGGTGGTGGTTACGGACATCAGCGGCTGTACCGGCTCGGGTTCGGTGATGGTGACGGTTAGCACACCCATCACCGTGACGGCTACCGCATCGGGCACGCTCTGCATCGGCCAGAGCGGGACCATTACGGCAAATGCTTCGGGCGGTTCGGGAACGTACACGTACCTGTGGACGGGAGGAATGACAACTAATCCTGCAACGGTCAGTCCTACTGCCACGACCACCTACACGGTTACGGTAACAGATCAGAACGGGTGCACATCATCGCAATCCGTAACGGTGAACGTGAACCCGCCCCTTTCTGTTACTACGGTCGGCAGCACAATATGCGCGGGTATGAATACGAATATTGCTGCGAACGGAAGCGGTGGGAACGGATCATATACTTACACCTGGAACACGGGCCAGACTGGGACACCTATCACGGTCAATCCCACGGCTACGACCACGTATACCGTTACGCTTACCGATAACTGCGGTTCTCCATCTGTTACTGGTACGGTTCTCGTCACTGTCAACCCGTTGCCGGTGGTACAATTCTCTGCAGACACGCTGCAGGGTTGTGCACCGTTATGTGTCAACTTTACCAACAATACCTCCAATTCCGTTACGTGCCTTTGGACCACTTCAGATCCCAGCACCTCTGCCAATTGTAATTATTCCTATTGCTTTAATAATCCCGGTACGTATAATGTTTCACTAACTGTGACGGACAATAACGGGTGTACGAGCACGTTAACCCAGAATAACTATATACAGGTGTTCCCTGTTCCTGTGGCAAACTTCACTTTCCCAGTTAATATTCTTACTTCGACACAACAAACGCAGGTTTGTTTCACTGATGCATCAATCGGTGCAACAGCATGGAATTGGAACTTTCAAAATTTGGGAAATTCTACTCAGCAAAACCCCTGTTTTACTTTTCCAGATACTGGTATCTATTGTGTTACACTAAATGTAACGAATAGCAATGGTTGCACTGATACGGTAGTTCAATGCCTCGTTATTCGGTCAGACAACTTCTCCATTCTTTTTCCTAACGTGTTCACACCCAACGGTGACGGATCGAACGATGTGTTCACCATCACCAGCACCGGTGTGAAGGACCTGCACTGCGAGATCTTCGACAGGTGGGGGCTGAAGGTTTACCAATGGGACGGCATCCGGGGAGCCTGGGACGGGCGCACCACCAGCGGGGTTATGGCATCGGACGGCACGTACTATTTTATCATCACTGCTTCCAAGAATTCGGGCGAGCTTATCGAGCAGAAAGGGTTTGTGCAGCTGCTCAGGAACAAGAAATGATCGTCTGCGAATACGAATCCCGATAACTATCGGGACGAATGTATGAATGAGCACCCATGGAGTCGAGTTTCCTTTATTACTGCAAATCCATTAGTATATTGGTAATGATTGGTATTCGTAGATACTAAACGGCAGGTAATACTTTCCCCCTCACTTCTCCAAACCCGATACGTACGCCATTTTTTTCCGCATGGCCCCTCATGATCACGGTATCTCCGTCATTCAGGAATTTTCTTTCCGAACCATCTGTCATTTTAATGGGATTCGTTCCTTTCCAGGTGAGCTCGATCATCGAGCCGAACGAGCCGGGATCGGGCCCCGAGACCGTACCCGATGCCATCGTGTCGCCCACGCGTATGTTGCAGCCATTCACCGTATGGTGAGCGAGCTGCTGTTCCATCGTCCAGTATAAATGCTTGTAATTGCTTTTTGAAACGCGAACCGCTTCACCATTTCCCGGTTGTATGAGAACTTCCAGGCTGATATCGATGTTCTTATTCCCGGAATATTCCAGGTAAGGAAGCACTTGCGGCTCCTGCTTGTATCCTTCCGTCCGGAACGGATCGAGGGCATCGAGGGTCACGATCCAGGGCGACATGGATGAAGCGAAGTTCTTGCCGAGGAACGGCCCGAGCGGAACGTATTCCCAGCTTTGAATGTCGCGCGCGCTCCAGTCGTTGAACAGCACCAGCCCGAAGATGTGCTCAGCTGCATTTGCGGTCGTCACACTTTCTCCCAGCTTTGTTTCCTTGCCAATGATGAATGCGACCTCCAACTCGAAGTCCAGCATCTTCGTGGGACCGAACACGGGCTTTTCGGCATCGGCAGGCTTCATCTGACCCTTCGGGCGATGGAAATTGGTGCCCGATACAATGATCGATGAGCTTCTGCCGTGATAGCCAACAGGGATATGTTTCCAATTCGGGAGAAGTGCGTTAGCCGGGTCGCGGAACATCTTGCCCAGGTTGGTGGCGTGTTCCATGCTGGAATAAAAATCGGTATAGTCTCCCACGTGCACCGGGAGCAGCATTTCGGCATCGCTCATTTTCACCAGCACCATTTCCTTATCCTTTGAATAGCGTAATTCGCTGTTCGCTGCATTCAGCAGGTCGGATACCCGCTCGCGCACCGCTCTCCAGGCCGGTCTCCCGAGCGCAATGAACCCATTCAGGGTATTTTGCGAGAAAGATCTGGTGTCAATGTTCAGCTTAGAAAAATAACCGAGCCGGGCTGCTTCCTGGAGGTCGAGGATGAAGTTGCCAATAGCTACGCCCGCCCTCGGAGCTTTCGAAGCTGTTCTGAAAATTCCGAACGGAAGGTTCTGCATGGGGAAGTCCGAACCTTTCGGAACCTCGACCCACGATCTTAAGCCGGGATCATTTGGCCGTAGCACGATGCAAAAGTAGGAAAAACGGTTTGCGGCCCGTTATTTCATGTAGCCCAGCTTTTTCCAGGCTTCCAGGCCTTTTTTGAGCAGTGCGGCCAGCTCTTTTTCATTCACCTGCTCCTTTTTTTTAAAATGAAAGCAGGTCTTTCCTTTCAGGTATTTGTGAAGGGACGGGGCCACTTGTTTGAATCCCGGGTTCATGTAGCACGGAAAGAAATAAAAGACTACGCTGTCTTTGCGCTGCACCACCGATGCGAAGAACATGCCCGGCACGATCACTTTTTTGTACCCGTAGGGAACGGACTTGTTCCCGATCAGTTCATAGGCAGATGCCGGTCCTTTTTTATGCACCATGGGAGGAGTGCACTTTTCCAACGCACTTTTTATCCGTGAGAAGATCGCATTCCGTGATTCTGCAGTAAGCACCATCGTTTTTTATGAAGCGAAGATAGGGATTGTCAGCTTCCTGTTTTTTCCTTTTTGAATTCGAAAGGCACGCTCAGCTTCACGAACACGTTCCGCCCCATGTTGTAGATGCCGCTGCGGCCCGTGCCGTTAACCGGGTAATTGTCCATATACTTCAGCCGGCTCATGTTCGACTGGTAGGCTGCATCGGCCAGGTTGGTTGCGATCACTGATACGGAAAAAAGCGTGCTGCCTTTCCGGTTCACAACGTCTGCACCGAACCCCGCATCCAAAAGCGTGTAGCCGGGGGTCCTGGTTTCCGTTCCGTAGGCCGAGTAGATCTTATCCTGCTCTGCATAATACTGCACTCCGAACTGGATGAACATATTGGAAAAGCTTCCTGACCGCTTTGCGAACTCAGCACGAAGCTCGGTATTGGTGTGCAAAGGCGGAATGAGCGGCAGGTACCGGGTGCTGTCCGTAACGGCAATCCCATTACGCCCGCGGTTCACCGCGTAAATATAAGAGATGGAATTCTCAAAGTGCAGCCAGTCGAGCGGGTGCGGGTGAATGTCTATGGAAAACTCTCCCCCGTACAATTGAGCGGTCGTTTGCCTGAACTTGAACACCGGCACGTACGCCCCGTTGTACTTGAACAGCGAATCCCCGCCATTCACGCTCACCAGCTTCTCGTTGTAAATGTAATTGCTGATGTCGTTGTTGAACGCATCGAGGAAGGCCGACACGTGCTTGCCCGAATAGAATATCCCGGCATCTTCCTGCAGGCTGAACTCGGGCTTGAAATTCGCATCGCCCAGCTGCTCGAACCCGGTGCCGGGATGCACCCCTTTGGCGGAGATCTCGGCCGCATTGGGCGCCCGGTATCCCCGGGCCACGTTCGCTTTCACGCCAAGCTCATCGCTGAAATTGTAAGTGAGACCGAAGCTTCCGCTCACACCCGAGAATGTGTGCCTGTAATGATCGAACTGCTTCACAACGGTTGTATCGCCCGGGTTTGCCGGTGTCACCATGTCGAATCCCGTGGCCGGATCGGGCCTGGTGAACATGGAATCGTTCTCGAACGTACGTGTGTCGTAGCGGATCCCTGCCGACAGATCCATTTTCGCGAACGATCTTTTTATGTGCAGAAAAGGACCTGCGTCTGTCAGCTTGTAATCGGGGATCACGATCCGGGTGCCTTTGGATGCGTCATTGCCCTGGAACATCCCGTTAAAGCCCAGGGTCGTTTCAAATCTGCTCATCTCGGGAAGAGCGTACTTTATGTTGTACGTGAATGAATTCAGGATAAGGTACAGCCCCGGAATTGTGTTCAGCACAGGATGCGAGAATTCCCTGCGTACGTTCTGCTGGAATCCCAGGTTGATTCCCAGTGCGCTTTTGCCGAGAATAAAGTTGCTGTTGGAATAAACACGGTAATGCTGAACACGCTGGTGGAGCGGACCGATCGTATACGAGTCCAGTTCCGCATCGCTGATGATCTGACGCAGGGTATCCTGTTCGGTGATCTGCTTCGTAAACTTTCGCGTGGTCGAATCGCGGCTGCCATCTGGAATTTCCTGCACATCATCAAAAAGTGAAAAGTTAAGATGGGAATAACCCCACGAACGGTTCAGACCTAAATAAGCGCTCAGATCATTTTCATTGAACTTGGTGCCGGCCACCCTTCCATCATACCGGTCGCGGTAGTTGGTTGCCAGCTTGTGCGAACCGCGGAAGCCCCAGATGAATCCTTTTACGTTTCCATCCACGTTGGCCGAGCCGCCCAATTCGCTGTTGTTGGTTCCGTATAAGCCCAGCAGGCTCCCTTGTACCGTTCCGTCCGGAACAGGATTGGCGGGCAGCAGGTTCACCGCACCGGCAAGCGCATCGCTTCCGTACATCAGGCTGGCCGGGCCCTTGATCACTTCGATGTGATCGACCAGGAACTGGTCGACCTCCACGCCATGCTCATCGCCCCACTGCTGTCCCTCCTGGCGCACGCCATCAAAAAGGGTCAGTACGCGATTGTAGCCCAGGCCGTGTATGTACGGCTTGGAGACGTTCGGGCCGGTGGTGAGCGTGCTCAGACCCGGAACTTTGCCCAGCGCTTCGATGATGTTCGGGGAAGGGTTGTGTGAGAGGTACTCGGGATCGATCAGGACCATCGGCACCGGCTCCTTTTTTATTTCGGTGGCCTTTGATGTGCCCGTGATCACAACCACGTTCTTTTCGATCACAGATTCTTCCAGCCCGAAATCTTTCGTGGTAACGGCCGCCAGGTCGATCACCTCACTTACCGTGGAGTAGCCGGTCATGCTTACGCGTACCAGCACTTCGGTTGCGGGCAGGTTGTCGATCCGGTAAGAGCCATCGGTGCCGGATTCGGCACCTGTCTTCAGCTCGGGGATGTAAATGCTGGCGCCTACAATGACCTCCCCGGTCTTTTTATCGGTAATCTTACCCCTCAGGAATGCTTTTTCAGCAGCGCTTGCGGCAGTGGTAAGCAGCATGACCGCGGATAATGCGGATAATATTCTTTTCATTTTAAACTAAGATTGAAGTGGGATGCGGCAGAAGGTGCAGCTTGAGGCTGCGGAGAGGCACATCACACGGCCGGAGGCGCCCGAAGCGAAAAATTAAAGCTGTTGCTGGCAAAAGTTCCGTTCTCTGCGAACAGGGGAGAGTAGATAATGAACGATCCGGCAGGTACCGTAACAGTCCTGTCACCGGGACCATCTGAAAAAGGAATGACCAGGTCGCAGAGCGAGCAATGATGCTCCAGCTCATGCAGGTGCTGGTACGACCTGTCCATGCAATGGAAATCGTTCCGGTGAAGGAGGCTGTGCGCTTCTTCGGCCGCGAACGGGAAGGTGAACACGGCCAGGAAGAAGAGGGGGACTATCCTTTTCCAAAATGCCTGCATAAGGCAAAGATACGATTTTCCTTCTGCCTTGTTCTGCAGAACGGAGTGGCGGCTATCACCGAATCGGGCGAAACGCTCACGGGAGATGTGCAGCTTGGCAATGGTGCGGTGCTGGATCCCAATGGAACGATCACGCATAAGAACGGGGAGCAGATCCATATCGGGCTTTGCAGCTGCGTAAAGAAAAGCGGCAGGATCGTGCCAATGCACGGGAAGAAAGGAAAAGCATGCACGAAGGATGCGCGCCCGATCGAGACGGTCAGCGACTGAACTACCGAACCAGGATACGGCCTTTGAAGGTGCTGTTCTCCTGCCGTAGCACCACGGTGTAGAATCCCGGGGCCATTCTGCGAAGGTGCAGCACCAGGGAATTACTGCCGGTAGCTATTTTTCGTTGTTCACGGTACGCTTCCTGTCCCAGCACATCTACCAGCTGAATGGTGCAGCTTCCCGGATCAACTGCATCAAGCAGGATCGTAACATCCCCATCGGTCGGGTTCGGATAGATGTTCAGCGCTGCGCTACTGCCGTAAGATGCGATACCGGTACAGGGATTGACCAAGATCTGCGTGGTGGCGCTGTTGGTGCAGCCGTTCCCATCGGTGTAAGTGTACGTGATGGTGAACGTACCGGTTCCGGCAACGGAGGCGTTGAAGTTATTCCCGCTCACGCCTGTCCCGCTGAACGTGCCCCCGCTGGGGTTTCCGCTGAGCGAATCGAGCGTCCAGTTGATGCAGGTCGTTGTGCTTTGGGCGCTCAGCGTGACGTTGGGAAGAGGATTGACAGTTACTGTAACTGTTTGCGTGTTGCTGCAGCCGCTGCTATCAGTGCCTGTAACAGTATAGGAGGTAGATGCAGTTGGCGAAACGGTAATGGAAGAAGTGGTTGCGCTGTTGCTCCACACATAGGTTGAAGCACCGTTCGCGGTAAGCGTAGTGCTGCTGCCCGTGCAGATGGCGTTCGTTCCGCTGATGGTTACTGCCGGCAGCGGGTTCACGGTGATGCTGACCGATGAGGTTGCGCTGCAGCCGTTGCCATCGGTGCCTGTAACGGTATAGGTGGTGGTGACGGTAGGGTTTACAATGATCGATGCGCCCGTTGAGCTGTTGCTCCACACGTATGTCGTAGCCCCGTTCGCGTTCAGCGAAACACTGTCGCCCGCGCAGGTGGTCGAAGCACTGCTCGTGGCCGTAACGGTGGGTGTGGGATTAACAGTGACTGAAATGGTTTGCGCATTGCTGCAGCTGTACGTGTTGCTGCCGGTAACGGTATAACTGGTTGTGGCGGTCGGGGTGATGGTGATGGCAGCCGTTGTTGCGCCTGTGCTCCAGGAGTACGTTGTTGCCCCGCTCGCGGTCAGGGTGGTGCTGTTGCCGCTGCAGATCGTGCTCGTGCCTGCGATGCTCACGGCAGGCGAGGGGTTCACCACCACCGTAACGTTCTGCGTGATGCTGCAGTTATTGGCGGTGATCACGTACACATAGGTTACGGTCACCGGGTTGGTGGTAGTATTGATCAGCACTTCGTTGGGATTGCTGCTTTGGGGAATGGTAATGGCCGGGTTGCTGATACCTGCTACGGCCGGGCGCGTCCAGGTGAATGTGGCCCCGCTTACTGCGCTGGTGGGGGTGTAGGTAAAGGCGGTGCCGCTGCAGATGGCAGGCGGGTTGAGCGAACTGCTCAGGATCGGGTAGGGAGTGAACGAAACAGGATTGGACGCAATGCCGTTTGCGATCACCTCCATCTGGTAAGTTCCCCAGGGAAGCCCGGTCGGAATTTTGAACTTGGTGGTGTCGGCCAGGTTCCCGGTTCTCACGCCCGTGTGGTTCCAGTTGAAGCTGCGGCAGTAGTACACGTTCGTGCCGTTGGTCAGCCGCACGATCGGGTAGTTGGTCTCCATCTGCCAGTCATCTCCATAGCACGCGCCTTCCCACATCCCGTTGAAGAGCGTTCCGGTAACCTTGAAGGAATCGCAGGTGGTCTGGATGACATTCGCAATGGTCGGTCTCCAGGCATTCTGCGGTGTACCGTTCGGTGTAAAAACATAATACCGGCTGTTGTACTGGTCACCATACAGCACCTGCCCGTTGGGAAGCTGCAGCATGTTGGAATAGTAGCAGGGCTGGTTGGAAGAAAGTCCGCCAGCAGGAGCGTTGATCTGCGTGAAGTTGTTCGCTACATAATCATAAACATAGTACGTGGTTGGCGAAGGGAAATGGTTCCCCGATGTGGGAAGGGGCGATACCGCGCAGAGCACCCTGCCGTTCACCATGATGCAGCAGGCCGCATCGGGCGTGCCGCTGGCGTTGGGAATGGTTGGCCCGGCCGCCCATGTGCCGTTGCTCATATTTCCGCTCGGGGTGTAAAAGGCCGTGTTGCCGCTCGAGCCCAGAAAGAAGCCGCGTCCGTCCGGCAGCAGCACTGCTCCGCCCGTTTCATCGCCATACGGATCGTAGAGCTGCACGGGAACCGTTGCATCGTTGATCCATTGATTGGTAGAGGGAATGTACCGCTCCGAGTTGGTGGAGAGGCGGTTCACGAAGAGGATGCTGTTGTCGGGAAGCTTTAGCCAGGCCGATTCGTTGTGGATGCCGAGCGTGCTCGGCCCGTTCACGTAAGTATTGTTGGCCGGGTTGTAGATCTTGGTTGCGGTGAGGCTGCCCGTAACGAGTGCCTGCAGCACCCTGCCGTCATCGAGTATCTCGGAATTGGCATCGCTGATGGTCTGCCCTACTGACGGAAGAGTTGTCCAGGAGTTAGTGACCGGGTTGTAGATCTCGCTGTTCCCGCCCCCCGTGCCGTATTCGCCACCGGCCACATACACACGCCCATCCTTAAGGATCTGTGACGAGAGGTAGAGGCGGGTGTAGCTCATGGCCGGCATCACGCTCCAAGTGCCGTTCACGTAGCTGCCGTTGATAGTTGGAGTGAGCTTTTGCCAGGTATTGCCGTAGCCGTCACCCCCGCCCGCGAAAGTTTTACACATCACCGAGCCATCGGTGAGCAGCATCATCTCTCCCCCGCACTGGTTCGGGGCGAGCGTAGCCACCTGCGTCCAGGTGCCCTGCTGGGCGTTAACGAAAAATACGGTAAGGAAAAGGACGGAAAAGGAGTAAAGTTTTTTCATGGTACAGGTTTAAGGGTGATCATTACCACAGCCTCACTCACGTACAAATAAAAGGAAAAAAAACGGAACGACCAAGGAATTCCCCGGCTATTTACGCACGCACCAGTGTTCCTTTGTTGATTATGCCCAGGGCCTTCCCGAGTAATCGTTTGCCGATGAACGGGGTGTTCTTCGATCGCGACAGGATGTCCTTTTCCGACAGGGTCCAGCTGCGGCCAGGATCGAACAGCGTGAGGGAGGCCGGCTCCCGCTCTTTGATTTTCGGAACGGGAAGCTTCAGGACCTTCCGGGGATTCACTGCTATCTTTTCGATCAGCTTCTGCAGGCTGAGCTTTCCTTTGTGCATGTTGGCCAGGGCGAACGCGGTCTCGAGACCCGTCATGCCGAAGGCCGCGTGATCGAACTCGATCATCTTGTTCTCCACGTCCTCGGGGCTGTGGTCGCTGGCAATGCAATCGATCGTTCCATCCTCCAGCCCCCTGACCAGGGCAGCGGTATCTGCCTTCGTGCGCAGCGGGGGATTCACCTTGAAGTTCGTATCAAAATCGTCCAGGCTCGAATCACCCAGCGCCAGGTGGTGCGCATTCACCGAGCAGGTGATCTTCACGCCTTTCCGCTTCGCTTCGCGGACCAGCTCCACCGAGCCTTTTGTGGAAACGGAAGAAATATGAATGGGCGCGTTGCAGTATTCTGCGAGGAATACATTGCGCGCGAGCATTACCTCTTCGGCCAGTGCCGGCATTGCTTTTAACCCGAGCGAAGTGCTCACGGGCCCTTCGTTCATCTTGCCGTCCATCGAAATGCTTTTCTCATCGCAATGCGTCATCACCAGCCCGCCAAAGTTCTTCGCGTAAAGCAAGGCCCTGAGCAGCAGTCCTGCATCGGAAATGGAATGCTTGTCATCCGAGAAGGCCACCGCGCCTGCGGTGTGCATATCGTACATCTCCGAAAGCTCTTTTCCTTCGAGCCTGTGCGACACGGTTCCGACCGGGTATACGGTCACGGCCTCCTGGGCCGTTTTCTTCCTTATATATTCTACTTCGGCTTTGGTGTGAACGGGCGGGTGGGTGGAAGGCATTACGGCAACGCTTGTGAATCCTCCTGCAGCAGCGGCTTTGCAGCCCGATAAAAGATCTTCCTTATATTCGAAGCCCGGGTCGCGGAAGTTCACCTGCATGTCGAACCAGCCGGGAGAAACATGCAGGTTCTTCTCTTCGATGACGATAGCACCGGCAGGCGGAGTTATTTTGGTCCGGATGGAACGGATCATTCCGGATTCAATTAAAATGTCGACTGTCTTGCTGTTAAAGGGGGAATTGGGATCTGTGACTTTTGCTGACCTGAGGAGTATCGTCATGCCCGAGCTTGTGTTCGGGAGGCAAAGATAAGGAAATTTATACACTAATATTTTTTTATACTTTTACTTCGTGATCAAAACAGTTCTCATGAAAAAACTTTGCTTCCTTTCCGCTTTCTCACTCCTGTCTCTCTGCGCGGGCGCAGCCATTTACACCGTCACCAGCAACGTTGACGGAACTACGAGCGATGGTGTTTCGCTCCGCTGGGCCATTACGCAAGCCAACGGTGGTGCGCAGGGCGATACGATCCGGTTCAATATCCCCGGCATGGCTCCGCAGGTGATCCTGGTGAACACGGCACTGCCGAATGTGATGGACAATGCTATTTACATCAACGGTCTTTCGCAGCCCGCGAACGGGTACGGAGGTCCCGAGCCCAAGATCGTGATCCGCAATAACGCTTCCATCACCAACGGCCTGTATTTCTTTGCCACGCAGAACGCCCGCATTGACGGGATCTGGATCCGCAACTTCACCAGCTACGGCATCTACCTGTTCGGCTCGAATGCGTTTGTGGATGTGAACCAGTGCAAGTTGAGTCACAACGGGCAGTACGGGTTTTACGAGGTGGGAAGCGTGGCCAACTGCTACATTCACAACAGCACGATCTCCAACAACACCAGCGATGGCATCTATATCTTCGGAGCCAGCGCCAAAGGGAAGATACAGGGTAACCTCGTTTCGGGAAATGGTGCGCGTGGTATTGTGATCAACAGCGGGTCCGACAGCTGCTTCATCCGCGGGAACCGGGTGGGAACCGACTCGACCGGCAAGCTGCCTTTCCCAAACACGACCGTTGGCATTTATACCGGTAACAGCAACAACCGCATTGGCGGGATGAACAACGGGGAAGGAAATACCGTGGCATACAATGGCGGTGACGGCATCCAGGTGGCCATCGGCAACCATAATCTTATCGCGCGCAACAGCCTGTTCTGCAATGGCGGACAAGGCATCAACCTCACTTCGGGCGGGAACAATAATTTTGCGATGCCGGTGATCACGCTGGCTAATGTGAATGGCCTCACCGGCACTTCAACTGCAAACGCGCGCATCGAAGTGTTCTACGACACGTCATGCACCGGCTGCGAAGGAAAGAACTACATCAGCACCACGTATGCCAATTCTTCTGGTCAATGGAATCTGGTGGCCGCACTCCAGCTGGGAAGCTCGGTAACCGCCACCGCGGCCGATACCGCGAACAACAATACTTCAAAGTTCGCTGCCTGCGTTACGGTCATCACTGTTTCAGTGCCTGAGCTGCAGAACCTGCTTTCGGTATCCGTTCATCCCAATCCCTTTGCCGATGATTTCACTGTTGCTAATTTGCGCGGCCGCTGCGGGATGTGGTTATACAACGTGGTTGGAGAACTCCTGTGGACACGCCAAACCGAAAGCGAAAAATATATTTTCGATTCGGAGCTTTCACCCGGAATTTACTTTCTTAAAATAATTTCGGGAGAGGAAATACGCACGCTGAAGCTCGTTAAGGAGTAAGCGCTATTTCCAAAGGCGGAGGATCGCCACTTCGGCCGCGAGGAACAGCAGCGCCAGCAGGATGCAGTATTTCCAGAGCTTGATGCCCTGAACGGCTTCGGCCAGCACCACCGCCACATCTTTCTTGCCCGACTCGATCAGCGAGAAGTTATCCAGGCCCGCTTCGGAAATTTGCCTGCGCAGCTCATCGGGTGTGAACGAAGAGAGGTCTGACTCGGTACGGTCGTAGTTGAACGACACGCCCCGGATCCGTTCGTTTCCCGCCAGCAGGAAGTAATTGCCCGCCTGCGCCACCTGGCCATGCACGAATATCTCCGTTCCTGATTCGGATACCTTGTGCTCGGGGATCACATCGAAGTTGGTTTCCGGGCTGCTGATGTGGAACACGTTGTCACCGCTCACGGTGGAGCTTGTTTCGATCACTTCGTTCTTCCCGATCACACTGTACAGCGGCTCCACCGGCTGGCTGTGTATAGCAACCTGGTGGAGGATCGGCAGGAACACCCCGTGCCGGGTGAAATTGCTCGATGCCTCATCGGCCGGGACGGCACAGAGGTACAGCTTCCCTTTCCCGAAACGCTGGCGGCTGAGAAATACATCCCCGTTCTGGATCTTCATCAGCACGTCTGCGGAGGAACGGACAGCGCGGCCGATCTTATAATACGAGAACACCGAGGGCAGGTCCATGCGCTGGTTCTCGCTCTTCTCCTGTTTTTTTTCAAACGCACCGGCAAACAGCTCGTCCTCGAGAGCCATGGCATCCACGCGCGTGTTCAAGGTATCCAGCGATTCGTACGAAACAGAACTAAAGGATGAAAGAAGATCCTTGTATGAGCCCTTGTCGATGTCCTTGCCGGGAAACACGAGCAGGCTGCCACCGTTCTGCACGAACTTTTTCAGCTCCTGCGCAAGCCCCGATGATACCGCGGAAAGACCGTCCAGGATGATCAGCCGTTTTTGCGTGAAGGAAGAATAATCGAGCTTGTCCGCTTCTTCATTCTTGAATACGAACATGGAGTCCGAAAAAATGCGTGCGATATAGTTTCCTTCCTGTTTTCCCTGCATATCTTTTGCCGGGGGGCGAATGCTCAGCACGGGGACCTGTTTCCACACCGTATAGGAGAAGAACAGTTTGTCATCGGTTGTCACCGGGTAATCGGTGATCGCGGCATAGCATTGCTGGATGCCTACCTCCTTGCCGATGTACGAGAGCTCGATCTCGGCCGTTCCATGCTCGCCAATGGAGAAGCTCGAAGGTGTTTTTTCTTTCCCGTTGATGAACAGCTTCAGCGGGACGTTCTCCGCTTCCTTGTCCGAAGCGTTCCGGATGCGGATCTTCAGTTTTTCAGTGCGGACCAGCTGGCGAACCGGGCTTTCGAACCAAAGCGAATCGATGTACAGGTTGGCTTGCGTGTTGGCTTTAACGGGAAGGAGCGTGCAGGCGATGGAAGTGTCATTTTTTATATCCGTAAACGAAGAAATGCTTTTCTGAAAGTCAGAGACAAGGAACGAACGCCTGTTCGCGGTCCTGAACTCCGGGTCAGCAAGGAGGTCGTTCTGCCGCGAAACAATCCCGGGCAGCTTGCGCGAAGCGGGGGACACTTTCACTTCATCGAGCATATCGAGGAACTCCTCGCGGCTCACCATGCGCTGGTGCTTCCCTTCGAAATCGTTGGTCAGCAGCTGGAACTTGTCGGAAGGCTTGTAGCTCATTGCGATGTCGTGCGCGTGCTTCTTCGCCTCATCGAGCAGGGTGCCCCCTTTGCCCACCGCTCCCATGCTGAACGAATTATCCACATAGATGCTTACGGCATTCCCCGCCTTGCTGACGGCTTTGGTGCTTCCGCCAAGGTACGGCTGGGCAAAGGAGCATACCAGGAACGAGATGGCGAGGATGCGCATGGCCAGCACCAGCAGGTGCTTGAGACGTGAACGCGATTGCGTTTCCTGTTTGATCTCTTTCAGGAACCGGACGTTCGTGAAATAAACCTTCTTGAACCTCCTGAAATTAAAAAGATGGATGATGATGGGAATTGCCGCGGCTGATAGTGCAAAAAGAAAAGAAGGCTCGAGAAAGTGCATATGTGCAAAGATAGGCCGAATTGATCAAAATAAAGGCTTTTGGATGTTTAGAAACATTTTTTTGCTGATTGAAAAATTGTTATATCTTTGCTTCACCAAAATCACCAACCATGAAAAAACTTCTCCTCCTTCCCATTTTTGCAGCGGCATTGGTACTCAACTCCTGTAAAAAAGATGCGGACGCTCCTGTAGTGAACACCGTATCCACGGAACACAAGACCTTCCTTATTGATTTTACCAGCACGCAGTGCTGCCCGTGCGGGGCCAACGGCCTCCCCGCTTTCAAGTCGGGCTTTGCCAGCTACCCGAACAAGCTTTGCGGCATGAGCCTGCACTGCGACCTGACACCGGGCGGTGACACGCTCAAATGCGAGCCGGAGTTCGACCAGCTTTTCTTTACAGTGTACAACCAGTCTGGTGTGCCCACCTTTGCGGTGAACAATAACATTTACTACCCGGATGCTTCCAAGCTGGCAAGCGACATCGAAGCCACGCTGGCCCAGCCGGCCGTATGCGGTGTGGGCATTGCCAAATCCATCAGCGGAAGCACGATGAGCATCACCACCAAGACACATTTCTTCAAGGCCGCATCGGGCAATTATAATATTGCCATATACATCACCGAGGACGGCCTGCACCAGTACCAGGCGTGCAGCAGCGAGACCACTCACGACCACGTGTGCCGCGGATCGGCCAACGGGTATGTCGGTTCTTCGCTCACCAGCGGTTCGGTGGCAGCCGGACAGGAGTTCGACAAGACCTTTACGTGGACCATTCCTTCCAAGTGCAATTCAGCCAACCTGCACGTGGTTGCCGTGATCTACGACATGAGCAGCGGCAAGCCCAAGGCTGTTGTGAACTGCAATTCGATCTGACGCGTACATGAGAGCATTCGCGCTCACCGCGGCCCTGCTCATTCTCGCGGGCAGCATCTCCGCTTCTTCTCCCGGCAGAAGGTTCCGGAAAAGCGAATCAGCTTTCCAGAAAGGAAATGTCCTGCTCTCGGGCGGTATCGGGTTCCCTGCACTTTTTGTACCGAACACCGACAGCTTGCTCATCTACGGTTCGCTGGAGAAGAAAAATTCTTTGCCCTTTTACTTTAAGGGCGAATATGCCATTACCGACAACATCGGTGCGGGCCTGATGTTCGCACTTAACTCATCGAAAGTTACGGTGACGGACAATACCGATCCGACCAACGTGGATGGTTTCGACTATTCATACACCACCATTGCTTTGCGGGCCGCCTGGCACCAGAACCTGAACATCGATAACCTGGATGCCTATGGTGCGCTGATGGCGGGGCTTGTCTCCACCGGCCCCAAGCCGTTCGGGCCTTACAATTATTTTAATTCGGATAAGAAGACCTTCATGTGGGGCATCTACGTGGGCGCTAATTATTTCTTCATTCCCCTGCTGGGCGTGCATGCCGAAGTAGGGTACGGCTTCTCGGTCGCCAATGTCGGCATCACGGTGAAGTTCTGACCCGGTCAGAACTTTTCGAACGCACCCAAGCCGAACAAAGCGAAATCATATTTCACCGGGTCTGCGGGATCAAATCTACGCAGGCGGGCGGTCAACTCTTCCACTGCTTTCCAGTCGTCCTGCTTTCGCTTGAGCAGGCCCAGTTTGCGCGCCACATTTCCTGAATGCACATCGAGCGGGCACATGAGCCGGCTTGCAGGAATGTTCCACAGGCCGAAATCAACGCCCCGTTTGTCCTTGCGCGCCATCCACCGCAGGAACATGTTGATCCTTTTTGCAGAAGAGTTCTCTTCGGGGTTGGACACGTGCTTCCTTGTCCGCGCGGGGTGCTTGATGCTGAAGAATGCATCGCGGAAGTTTATGATCGCATCTTTCATCTCAGCTTTTGCAGAAAATATCTTTTCCAATCCTCCGCGGGATGAATAAATATTCTTTAACGCCTGCAGGAAAAATGCAAGGTCCGTGCCGTTGAACGTCCGGTGCTTGAAATTTTTCAGCGCGGAGGTCTCCTTCGGGGAAGCATTCCTAATGAAATCGAAAGGCGCAAGGTCCATCCGCTTCATGAGCGCCTCTGCATTTTTCAGAATTGTTTTGCGCTGTCCCCAGGCAATGGTGGCCGTGAGGAAGCCGGAGATCTCGATGTCTTCTTTCCGGGTAAAAAGGTGCGGGATGGAGATGGGATCGGTTTCGATGAACGACAGGCGGTTATAGAGATCGGCCTTCTCTTCCAAAAGATCGTATAGTTCCTGATAGGATATCATGGTCAGTACAACGAATTACGAATAGGCGAATTACGGATAAATGGTCTGGCCTCTTCAATGTATTCGAACCTTGTTTATTGGTAGCCTTAAAGTTTGCCCAGGTCCAACGTCCGCAGCTTCGGGGCCAGCTTTGCAGTGAGCCCCACGATCAACACGGTCATTCCTCCACCGAATATCACCGAGGCCACGGTGCCCATCAGGCGCGCGGCCACCCCGCTCTCGAACGCGCCTATTTCGTTCGAGGAACCGATGAAGATCATGTTCACCGAGCTCACCCGCCCGCGCATGCTCTCGGGCGTCATCAGCTGCAGGATGGTGTGGCGCACCACCACGCTCACGTTGTCGAGCGCGCCCGTGAGCGCCAGCAGCAGGAACGAGAGCCAGAAGCTGCGCGAAAGAGCGAAGAAGATAGTGACCACCCCGTAGGCGCAGACGGCCAGCAGCAGGCTGCGGCCGGCCTCGCGCGTGGGCGGGCGGTAGGCCATGAGCAGCGCGCTGATGATCGCCCCGAAAAATGGCGCGGCTTTGAGAAAACCGTAACCCATCGTTCCGCACTGGATGATCTCTTTGGAGAAGACAGGGAGCAGGGCCGTAACGCCCCCGAAGAGCACGGCAAACAGGTCGAGTGAGATGGCGCTGAGCATCACCTGGTTCTTAAACACGAACCGTACGCCCGCGCCCAGGCTCTCGCGCAGGGTCTCGGCCTTTTCGCGTGGCGGCACGGGCCGGTCGGTTATCATCCACGTGAATATTCCCGAAAGGAAAATAAAAACAGTAACGATGATGTACGAGTTGACGATATCGATGGCTGCAATGGAAATTCCCGCGAAGGCCGACCCGCTCACTGCTGCGCTTTGCCACGTGGTGCTGTTCCACGTGCTGGCGTTGGCGAACAGCTCGCGCGGAACGATCTGCGCCACGATGGAAAAATAGGCGGGCGAAATGAATGCGCGGATGGCGCCCACCAGGAAGATCATGGCATAGATGGGAGCCGTTCCGTAGGTTTTAATGATGCCCGATGAGCCCATCGAAAAATAAACAAGCAGGGCAGAGACGAGAGTAAGAAGGCCGATGGTGGTGAGCATGATCTTTTTCCGGCTCACCAGGTCGGCCACGTGCCCGCCCGGCAGGGCCAGCGCAATGCAGGGCAACGCTTCGGCCAGGCCGATGAGGCCGAGCGAAAGGGCATCGTGCGTGATCTTGTACACCTGCCAGCCCACGATGGCCGCCTGCATCTGCAGCCCGAACGTAAGCGTGAACCGCGAAAGGGTGAACCATAAATACTCGCGGATGCGGAAGACAGCGTAGGGAGAAGCGGGGAGAGGCATGCCGCTGCGAAGGTACGAACAGTTAGGCCTCGGGCGCGGGACTTAATGTGGCGGGGAGTTTTGCGGAACAATGATGATCTCCACCCTGCGGTTCTTTTCCCGTCCCTGTTCGGTGGTGTTGGATGCGGCAGGTGATGCGCTTCCCAGCCCGAACGTTCTCGTTTCGGCCGGCTTGACCTTCAGCAGGAGATATTTTTTCACCGCTTCGGCCCGGTTCAGCGAAAGGCGGCTGTTGTGCTCTTCGGTGCCGGTGCTGTCGGTGTGCCCGGAAATGATCACCGAGGCATTTTTCCATTTGGCGATGAGGCCGGCAATGCTGTCAAGGCGCGGTTTGGCGGCTTGCCTCACTTCGTATTTGTCGAACTCGAACAGCACGGCACTCTGCAGCTGGATGCGCTGCCCCGAGCCGATGGCGGCCACCGCATCGATGTCGGCTCCCGGCCAATTGCCCCGGCATTCATCCTTCAGGTCAACCAGCTTCACATAGTTGAATGTTTCGTACGGCTTGCACACGGCACCGATGTCCACTTCCGTTTTCCCGCCCGAGATGGCACCTGCGTCCAGCCAGGTCTTTCCGTCCTTCGAAATATAAAGGTTGGTCTTCTCCACAAATTTTCCCACTTCGAACACATACAGATCGGAGCCCGGGATGTCCACCAGCGCATTGTCGGTAAAATGCAGCACGAGCTCTCCCCCGCAGCCGAGCGAGACAAAGCCCGTTATCCCGCCATTGAAATCGGGTACGCCCAGTGCGGATTTTGGATAGGCTGCAAGATCGATGGGAGGCGGGTCACCGGGCGAATAGGAAACAACCTCATCGGCAAACGCAAGGTCGCCAAGCGGGAGATAGACCTTTGAGCAGTGGCCATCGGGATAGGTCTTGCCCGTCTGCGCGCGAAGTGCGGAGCAAGCAAGGAGAAAGAAAAGCAGGAGGGAACGGGCCATCATTTCTGTCGGAACGACCGAGCTTATAAATTTATTTTCAGCGAAAGATTCGCAGATATGCCTTCCATCGGTCCCCACACCTCGTTGAACTTCGGGTGCTGCACGGTCCCGCTGAAAAGAAAAGGCTCGTGGCTGGCCTGGCGCTCGTTCAGCACGTTTTCGAAATTGAGCGAAAGCTGGCAATGCGGAAAATAACGCACGATGAGCACGCCCAGCAGCCAGTAGTCGGGTTTGCCCTGGCCGTTGGTAAGGAACTGCTGCCCGGTGTAAAATCCTTCCACCCCGATGCGCCACTTGCCTTCGATGTCCCACATCAGGTCGAGGATGAGGCGGTGCTTCGCGTTCAGCACCACGTTAAATGTGGAGTCGAAATAGTTCTTTGCATCGGTGTACGTGTAGCTCACGATGAGGTTCGTTTCATCCTTACGGATGACGAAATTGGTTTCGCTTCCCATGCTGCGTGTGTAGCCGCCCGCGTTCTTAAAGCTGATGAGGTCCTTCATCATCGAGTCGGGGTCGGCAATGAGCGGGTTGTCGATCTGGGTGGCAAAAAAGGTTTGCGTGATGTTGAACGTAAGCTCTTTGAATAAAGGGCAATGAAAATTGAAATCGATGTTGCCGCCTTTGGATGTTTCAGGGTTGGCCGTTTTCCCGATGGGGAGCACGTTGCGGTAGGCGCGCTCTTCGGATTGTATGCTGAAGATGGTGGGCACCTTGTAGCCGCGGCCCCCGTTCAGGCGCATGTAAAAGTTCTTCGAGGGCCTGTACATCACGGCCAGGTGCGGCAAATAATAGAACCCGTATTTGTTCTGGTAATCGTAGCGGAACCCCGGCTGCACGATGAACTTTTCGCTGAGCTTCCAGTCATCCTGGATGAACATGGAGAGCGTGGTGTAGAAATAATTGCGAAGCAACCCGCTTTCATCGGGGTCCTCCTCAAAGTCTTCGCTCCAGGCGTTGGCGCCCAGCACCAGCGTGTTGCTGCCTATCTTCCCCGAGGCGCTCACTTCGGAGAACGTGGAGAAATGCGTTCCGTGGAAACGGTTCGTGTCGGCATCGATCCTGCGGTCGAAGTAGTTCAGGCTGTTCTTTACTGTCAGCAATATGCCGTGCTTCAGCTTTTTTTCCAGCTTCAGCTGGGTGTAGGTGCGTGAAGAAGTATTCTTCTCAAAGAAGCTGTGGAACGAATTGGGCTCATCGGTGATGGCTTTAATGTCGCCCCCGATGCGCTCTTCCCAGCTGGTGAACATCCCGAACATGAGCCGGGTGGAATCGTTGAACCGGTGAAACCATTTCGGGTTGAAGGCGAGCTGGCGCACCTGCGGGATCTCGGTAAAGAAATCGTTGTTGATGTCAACGGCCTCGGTGCGGCTGTGGTTGGCCAGCAGGGTGAATGCGTTCTTATCTTTCTTGCTCGAGTAGAACGAGCTGATGTCCGTTCCGAGCCTGGTGGTCTCGTTCACGATGAGCGACCATTTGGCCTGGTCGTCCGGCTCGCGCGAGATCAGGTTGATCATGCCCGCGATGGCATCGCCACCGTAGAGCGTGGAGGCAGACCCTTTCACAATCTCCACCTGCTTGAGGTCGAGCGGGGGAGTCTGCATCAGGCTGAGCTCGCCCGAGAACCCGCCATAGAGCGGGAACCCGTCCTTGAGGAACTGCGTGTACCTTCCGTCCAGTCCCTGGATGCGGATGTTCATGTTGCCCGATGTCTGCGAGGTCTGCTGCGGCTGAAGGCCCGTGTACTCGGTGAGCATCATGGAAATATTTCCCGGCAGCATGCTGCTTTTCTCATCCACCTCATCGCTCCCGATCACTTCCACCTTCAGCGGCTCCTGCTCGATGCGGTTGCCGGTGCGCGAAGAAGTGATGATCACCACTTCCGTTTCCTGCGCCAGCGGCACCACGAAGTGCGTGAGCGGCTGGGCCATGCGGTTGGGGAAGGGGAGGGTGAGCGTATCGGTGCGGTAAACCCCGCTGCCGATGGCGATCTTATAGGTTCCGTCCGGTATGCCGGGAACTTCGGCTGCTCCGTTGATGTCGGTGACCGCGCCCATCTTTGTTCCGATGAACTTTACGATCGCTCCCACGGCCGGTTCTTTGGTGATGGAATCCTTCAGTACCACTTTAAAAGTGCTTTGGGCGGGCACATAAAAGGATACAAATGAAAAAATGCAGAATAGAAATTTTTTCATGAAGCAAAGTAAAGCAGAAATTCTGAAGAAAAATTGAGCGGTCGCGCCAAATTCAACAAAAATCGTTCCGTTTGCGGGTGTAGGTAATAAATGAAAAAGGCGGCCCGTAAGACCGCCTTTCGCTTTTGAGTAAAAGAATTTACTGGTTGCAGTTCACAGCCACCACATCGCCATTGCAGTCGAAGGAGACCGATGCCACAAAGATGAGGAAAAGCGGGCAGGGGCCGTTGCCGGTGCAGCGCGGGCCGGCCGCGAAGATCACGGTCTTTTCGTTGCCGCCATTCTCGCAGCTTGCGCCAACCTGCACGCCTGCTGTGATCTCGAAATTGCTTTCATACGGCTGCAGGCAATCGTGCGCGGCAGCGCGGGCCTTTCCGATGAGGGCCTGGTCGTTGGATTGGGCGTTGACTTTGGTGAAGGTAAGCGCGCTGAACAGAACTACGAAAAGAATTGAAACGATCTTTTTCATTTTGATTTTTTTTATTTGTTTTTTCTCCTGTCTTTAAAGTTCCTGAGCGTATAGGAACTGAAATGCGCGGCAAACATAATGAATGTTCCTTTTCGCGCAAGCAAAAAAAACAAACAATGCCTAAAAGCGGAAGTGCGCCTTTACTCCTTTACGAACTTCAATGTTCGGGTTCGGTCGGCTGACAGGATCTCGGCAAAATAGGTCCCGCGCGAAAGGTTGCGGATGTCGAGCTGCTCGGAGAATTTTCCTTTTGCTTCGAATGAATGATTTAGAACTCTTTCTCCTAATATATTGAACACATAAACTTGTGTTTTGCCATAAATGTTCCCTTCAATCGTCAAATGATCGTTGGCCGGATTCGGAAAGATGGACAGATCTTCATGGCTTGCAGTACCTTCAATTCCAGTAAGGCAAGAAAGCAGCGTATATGCCGTAGCTGTGCAATTATTCCCGTCAGAAACAGTAACTGTATAAGGCCCCGGGCAACAAAGTCCTGTAGCGGTTTGGGTATATTGCAGAGGCGATGTTGTCCATACGAATGAATAGGGTAACGTTCCTCCGGATACATTTGCGGTTGCCGAACCGTCACAGCAAGCAGAGCAGGATGCCGGAACTGTTGTAATGCTCGCAAGCAATTGAGGCGGTTGGGTAATAAGAAAGGATGTTGAGACCATACATCCGTAGTCGTCAGTTACTGTCACTGAGTATGTCCCAGCACACAATCCAGTAGCTGTTGATGCAGTCCCGCTGCTAGGAGCCCAGCCATACGAATAAGGTGTAATTCCTCCCGAAACGGTGATCTGCGCTACTCCATTACACGAATTATTACATGTAACATTCTGTTGGGACTGGGAAATGATCCCAAGTTGTGTCGGTTGTGTAATATTCACACTTGCCGTAACAACACAGGTATTAGCATCAGTTACAGTTACTGAATAATTCCCCGCGCAAAGGCCTGTTGCTGTAGCAGTGGTTTGAACAGGCGTGGTGCTCCAGGAATAAGTATAAGGAGATGTTCCGGTGGGAGATGCGGTTGCCGACCCGTCACACGCCCCGTAGCAGCTTACAATTTGCTGAGTGATCTGCACGGTGCAGGTCTGCACGATCTGTACGGCATCTATTTCGTTCCAGCCGGGCACCGCACCGGAATTGACCGCGATGCGGATGGCATCTGCATTGAAGGAGGTGAGCGGGATGTTGACGGTAAAAATATTCGACTGCTGCGCCCCGATGAAGGCCGTGCCGCTCCATACCTGCACCCACTGGCTGTTGGATACATCCCTCAGGTAAATGGTATCGATCGCGCCCGGGTTGTAGGTTTCATAGATGTTGATCTGGTTCACCTTCTGTGGCGTGGTATATCCAAGGGTTATGAATTCGCGCGAGGCATCGGGCGGCAGGCTGGCCCAGGCAGTAGGGATATCGCCATACGAGGGATACGTATCAGGTGCGCCCGTTGCCTGGAAAGCGGCCCACTGCGGGGTGGACCATTGCGAGCTGTAGGCGATCACATTCGCGGCCCACTGGGTCTGCTGGGCAAATGTTTGTGAACTGAGAATGCAAGCGGAGGCAATTACAAGCGGAGCTGTTCTTTTCATAGGTTTTGGTTAAATAAAAAAAGCGGTCACTGTAAAGACAATGACCGCTTTTGAAAGGTTGCACCGCATCATTTGGCGCTCTTGTCGTTTTGCATGATGCCCGAGATGTTCCCTTCGGGGTCTTTGAAGTAGGCCAGCCAGCCCACACCCGGTATAGGCATCTTCGGAAGGGCCACCGAGCCGCCCGCTTTCACGATCGCGTTGAGCGTATCGTCCACGCTCTGCACCTCGATGGTGTTCACCACCGGCTGCTGCGGGTCCTGCTTTTTCAGCAGTCCGCCATTGATGCCCGGCTGTGCGGGGTCGCCCGTGCTCACCAGCCAGTACGGTGCTGAACCGTCCCATTTGGTGATCTCCCACCCGAATATCTTTTCGTAGAAGGCGGCTCCCTTTTCGGGATCGTTGAGCGGGATCTCGAAATGAACGACTCGGTTCATGATCTATTTCTTTTTGATCACCGTATCCTTTTTGATCTCGATCTTCTTCTCGCACTTCTCGCCTTTGCCTTCGCAGCATTCATCATCATCGTCATCGTCCATTTCGCAGTGGCCTTTCATCTTGTGGCACTCCATCATGCCTCCGCCACCGCACATGCCGCAACATCCGCCCTGCATCATCATCCCGCAGCCCCCACCGTGCATCTGACCACCACCCATCATGCCACAGCCCCCTTGCATCATACAGTTGCCGCCACCCATCATGCCGCATCCTCCACCGTGCATGCAATTTTGCATTCCCGTTTCGCAATGCCTTTCCCATCCGCCACAGCGCATCTTGCAGATGCAGCGGCCGAGGCAGCAGAGCAGGGCCAGCGAAGCGACAATGATCACCGTCCAGGAAACGATCTTGTAGAACAGCCCGAGGCCGTCTTTCTTTGTTTTGGCGAGAAGGAAGGTTCCCGCAGTGAGGGCCAGCAGCAGCAGGGCTGAAGAAATGTAGGGCATGCAGTTCATGGTGTTAGGTTTTTTGGTTTGAACAAATATAGCCATTGTACGCATTACCTAACTTTTTATAATTTTATTCGCGAAATTTTCAGGATGGGCGAGATCAAGCTTTACGACATCATTTACCCGGCCATCAGCTCAGCGGGCGTGTATTACTTCACAACGGACAGCGGGGTGAAGTACGAGGTACGTTTCGGGAGGAGGAAGGACAATATCCTGAAGGCCACCATCGTGTTTGGCGTGATAAATGATGAATACGAAGGCGAAGAGTATGTGGAAACGAACCGTGGCGAAATATTCCGCGTGATGAACACCATCGTGAAAATAGTGAGGGCCTTTATGGAAGAGCATCCGAAGATCATTTCGTTCGAGTTCACCGGCATTGCGCGGGAAGGGGAGGATGAAGAAGGCAGCACGGGTCGCATCAATGTATACAAGCGCTACCTCCCCCGCATATTCGACAACAGCTGGGAGTGGAAAGTGAACGCCAGCTCTGCCATCGTCACAAAAAAGAACAAATAGAAAATGAAAAAGATCATCCCGGCTCTGTTCGTCATGTCGCTCTTCGGCTTTTCGTCCAAGCGAACGGGCGTGGTGGGCAAGCAATTCCCCGACCTGAAAGCCGAAACGATGGACGGGAAGGAAGTATCCATCCCGCAATCCACCATGGGTAAATCCACTATCATCTGCATGGCGCACAGCTCCGATGCCGAGCCGCATCTCAATTCGTGGCTGCAACCGGCCTACGACAAGTTCATCGCCAAGTCGGAGCTGATGAGCTATGACATCAACCTGTACTTCATCCCCATGTTCACCGGGGCGAACATCGCTTTTTTAGGAAAAGCCAAAAAGAAGATGCGCGAAGGAACGGACCCGGAAGTGCATCCCTATGTGCTGTTCTACAAAGGGGAGCTGAAGAAATACACCGACTTCCTGGAAATGACAATGAAGGATTATCCTTACATATTTGTGTTAAACAAAGATGGGAAGATCGTGTACACCGCTTCCGGGACGTTCACGCAGGAAAAGATGGACGCAATTGAAGATGCTTTGTAAGGACAGGAAGGCCCGACTCAGGCCGCCATTACCTTAGCATTGGGGTACTTGCTAAGCCAGAACTTAAGCGATTCCTTGCTTTTAAGAATGATAATGGTACGCGGGTCCAACTGCACTTTAATGCGTAATCCGGTATCGTTAAACTTCTTCTTTTTCTCTTTAGCTTTGGGTAACCTGAAACTCTTTCTCATTGGTTCGTGTCTTGATTCACTACATTTTACGCACAAGTATCGCACCAAGTTTTGAATTATTCTAAACAATTAACAAAAATTAACAATTACCTGTGTTTTTAGCCTGCTTTGTTGCTTTTTTAGCTAAATTACATATTTGCCTTTTTGGCGGTTAATCGATTGTAGCTTACTTTAGCTGCACCATATAATATGAAGGGGTTATGAAAAAAAGCTTCTTATATTTTTTGATAGCCATACCTACATGGCCTGCATTCTCACAGAATGTATGGGTTCCAAAAGTAAACTTCGGGGGAACCGGCAGGTACGCGGCCGTGGCATTCTCCGTTGGCAATAAGGGATACATCGGTACCGGTTACGATGGGAACGCCCCCTTTACGAACGATTTTTGGGAATGGGACCAGGGATCTAACACGTGGACCCAAAAAGCGAACGTCACCGGCCCGCGGGAGATAGCCGTGGGTTTTTCCATAGGCAACAAAGGCTATATCACCACCGGTACGAACGGAACTCCGATGAATGATCTCTGGGAGTGGGACCAGGGTACCAATACCTGGAGTCAAAAGGCCAACTTTGCGGGGGCGGCCCGTATGGGTGCGGTTGGATTTTCAATTGGAACCAAAGGTTATGTGGGTACGGGTTATACCACTATGGTTACGAATGATTTCTGGGAATGGGACCAGGGTACGAACACCTGGAACCAGAAAGCGAACTTTCCGGGACCGGCCCGGTTCCGTGCAACGGGTTTTTCGATCGGCACAAAAGGATACATTGGCACTGGTGACGGCTCCGGGTTCCTGCAGGACTTTTACGAATGGGACCAGGGCACCAACACCTGGACCCAGAAAGCGAACTTCGGTGGTGCGGCCAGGAGGGATGCAACGGGCTTCTCTATCGGCCCGTTTGGTTACATCGGCACGGGCTACAACGGTCCACAGTTAAATGATTTCTGGGAATACGATCCTTCGGGAAACACGTGGACACAACGTGCAAATTTTACGGGCACCGTGCGGCAGTGGGCTGCGGGGTTCTCCATCGGGACCAAGGGATACATCGGTACCGGCTTTAACGGGAACTACTTTAAGGATTTCCGGGAATACACACCCATGACCACCTTTGTGTCGGAAGAAGCAAACGAGGTTCATGCCCGGGTTTACCCCAACCCCTGTTCCGTACAGGCAACCTTTTCGTGGGACCGGGAGATTGGGAACGGTTCGATGCAGATACTGGACCTGCAGGGGCGTGAGGCGGGATCGTATGCCGTGCCCGGTGGTAAAGAATTCGTGCTGGAGCGTGGCAGTCTGCCTGCGGGAATATATATGTACAGGCTATTCTCCGGAACGAACAAAGTTCTCTCGGCCGGCAAGCTGGTTGTCCGCTAACGCAGAACTTCCTGTGAAAAACTATTTTTACGCAGGTGTGGATCATTGTGTAAATTTCGCCTATGAAAAAGAACCTCATCCTTTACCTGCTCATCTTTTTGAGCGTTTGCACCCAGGCGCAATCGTTTGGCAAAAAGCAGCTCGATCTCAACCTCGGCATCGGGCTCGGCAATACGTATGTCACGGGCGTTTATTCATCGGCAACACCCCCGCTCAGCCTCAGCCTGGAGACGGGCATCACCGATGACATCAGCCTGGGTGGATACATTGCCTACGCGGGTGCCAAGTACCAGTTCAGCGGTAATGATTTCTGCAACAACGGGAACGGGAACGGGAATTTCTGGTATACCTATACCGATACATACTCCTGGACCTTTTGGGTGATCGGTGTCAGGGGCGCGTACCATTTTGCCAAGCTTATCCCGAACAACAACCTGGATGTGTATGCCGGCCTGATGCTTGGGGATGACATTGCCAGCTATAAATATTCCTACATCAGCAACCCGATCTGCTCCAAGCATGATATTACCTATTCCTATCCTTCGTACGGGGGCGTTGTTTTATCGGTTTATGTGGGAGCCCGCTACCGTTTCAGCGATCACCTAGGCGCTTTTGCGGAGCTCGGTTACGGTATCAGCTACTTCACGCTCGGCCTCAACTATAAATTCTGATCCATGAAACAATTCTTCTTTCTTTTGCCCGCATGCGCTTTGCTCGCATTTGCGGGTGATCATTGTCCCACCGTTCGCTCGCAGGTGAAGCTGCTTACGGATAAGGATGCGGACAAAGTGACCACCGAGGCTAAGCGCTCTAACATTGCGGAGCTGGGCGACATGAAGGTGGACAACGCCACTAACGATTCACCGCGCCTGAAGCAGGAGCGCCAATCGTACGGACTGGAATGCAACGTGGCCCGCTACACCAAGGAGCCCGATGGGAGCTACCGAGCCATCATCTACAGCGGGCGCGACAGCATGGCCATCGAGCTGGTGGATCCGAACTGTGCCGATGCATACAAGAGCAAGTTCCTGAGCTATTTCAAAAATGCCCGTACCAAGTTCGAGCAGTTCAAGGATAAGGAGGATATGAAGAAGAAACGCTTCTTCATCAGCGGGGTGCTGTTTGTAAACCCCAGCGGCCGGCCGGGCGATGCGCCCAATCACGTTTCGCTATGCCCCGTGCTGAAGTTCGGGATCATGGAGCATTGATCCCGGTATTTTCCGGTCCCTGGTAATCCACTTTACAGTTATTTAAACGGAGACACTACTCTATTCTTTCCTATTTATAGTATTGTGCAGGCAGGTGCTTTCCGCACTTTTAACAAATTTTAAGAAATAATTTTTATGGAATCGCCTATCATCTGTGTCTTTACTTAAACCAAAATCCTTCGCATCATGAAAACCAAACTCCTTTTTGCAGCCACGCTTGCGTCCGTTTCGCTGATGGCCCAGTACAATAAAGACAACCTTAAGATCGAAAAAACGGGAGAAGATCAATTCACGTTCAAAAACCTGCGCATCTTCCCCGTGTATGCCAACCAGGTCTTTTTGGAAGCGCACAAGAATGTAGGCAAGTACATGACCATCCAGCAGGCGCTCGATCAGAAAAAAGTGACAATCACCGAAACGGTGGACACCACGCACCACAGCATCAACACCTCCATGCAGGGGCAGATCAATCAGCAGAACCTTTCTTCGGGAGCTACGGTGAACACGCTGTATGCCGAGAATACCTCGAACGATACGGTGATGATCATTACCGGTGACGTGGTGCGCGGGGGCAAGCAGGACCGCATGCTGGCGCAGGATGTGCTGTTGGTGCCGCATAGCGGCAAGGTGGACATTTCGGTGTTCTGCGTGGAGCACGGGCGGTGGTCGCCTAACAACGGAGGGGAGGGATTAAAGGCCATGAGCTTTTCGTCCAACAGCAACAATGCCAGCGCCAAGATGCGCAAGATCGCCACAGTGGACAAGAGCCAGCAGGGCGTTTGGAACGAGGTAAGCAACGTAACTGTCAAGAACAACGCCACCACCGGCAGCGGGACATTCACCGCGGTGCAAGAGTCGAAAGATTTTAAGGAAGGGCTGGATAATTACACTTCACATTTCAAGGACCTGTTCAAGGGGCAGAGCAGCATCATCGGGTTCGTAGCGATATCGGGCGACAAGATCATCGGGTGTGACCTGTTCGCTACGCCTGCGCTCTTCGGGCAGGAGTCGGACAACCTCGTGAAATCCTATTCCACCGAGGCGATCACCAACGGGGGAAATCCTTCGGTGGGCTTCGATAAGGCGCAGAAGTTCCTCGATGAGTTCCTTACCAACGAAAGCACACAGGAAGAAGTGGTGAATAAGAGCGGCAGCGTGTACAAGTACAAGGGCCGGAAGCTCCACCTGTCGAAGTTCTGATTGAATTGCAAGGAAGGGAAAAGGCGGGATAGGTCATCCTGCCTTTTTTTTACCGTGGAAATTAAGCGGGATGCTTTTAATTGTTTGCGGACGACAATAGTGAGGTCAGCGGATGTTTTTCGGTATTGCTCATTGGTGCTTCCGGGCACGGGGCAAATCTTCTTTCTTTTCTTACTTTTGCCTGTATGTCAAGCACCTTTGGAAAACTTTTTACGCTTACTACGTTTGGTGAATCGCACGGGCCGGCATTGGGCGGCATCATCGATGGATGTCCTTCCGGCCTGAAGACGGATCTTGACTTCATCCAGGCTGAGCTCGCCAGGCGCAGGCCGGGCCAATCCAAAATTGTTTCCCACCGAAAGGAAGGAGATAAGGTAGAATTCCTTTCGGGAATTTTTGAGGGGAAGACAACCGGCTCGCCCATCGGTTTTATAATAAGGAATGAGAACCCCAAGCCCGAAGATTACGATCACATCATTGATGTGTACCGCCCATCGCATGCCGATTATACCTACGAAAAAAAGTACGGTGTTCGCGACCATAAGGGTGGCGGACGCGCATCTGCACGCACCACTGTTTCGGTTGTTGTTGCCGGAGCTATTGCAAAGCTTCTCCTGAATAAACAGGGAATTAAAATTTCCGCTTATACTTCGCAGGTAGGAGATATCAGGCTCCTGAAGAATTACAATGATTTGGACCTTTCCGGGGTCGATTCCAATGCCGTGCGCTGCCCGGATGAATTGATAGCCGATGCGATGATGAAAAAGATCGAGCAGGTGCGGAAAGAAGGCGATACCATTGGAGGCGTCATCTCCTGCATTGCGAAGAATGTTCCGGCAGGGCTGGGCGAACCGGTGTTCGATAAGCTGCATGCCGACCTCGGCAAAGCCATGCTGTCGATCAACGCGGTGAAGGGATTTGAGATCGGCAGCGGGTTCGAAGGTGTGAAGATGAAAGGAAGCGAGCACAATGATATTTTTTACACTGAAAATAAAAAGGTGCGTACCCGTACCAATCGCTCCGGAGGAGTGCAGGGCGGGATCTCGAACGGGGAAGATATTTATTTCCGCGTGGCCTTCAAGCCCGTTGCCACCATCATGAAAGAACAGGAAACTGTAAACAGTAAACTGGAAAGTGTCAGGATGAAAGGCAAGGGGCGTCACGATCCGTGCGTACTCCCGCGCGCGGTGCCCATCGTGGAAGCCATGACCGCTTTGGTCCTGACCGATCATATCCTCCGGCATAAGACAGTTTCAGATAAATAGTGCGAGCGTCATGTTGAGCCTGTCGAAACGTGCGGGCAAGCCCTCGCTTCACACTTCGACAGGCTCAGTGTGACAGCCACTTAGTACTTTTGCATACATGAAAAAATCTCTTTCATTCTTTATTACCGGTTCTATCCTCGCAGCGTACATTTTTTTCCTGCTGTATGAGAATATGCCGGGTGTGAATATGTCGGCCGGGATACGAATAGCCCTTCTTGCAGTGTATGCGTTCCTCACGTTCCGCCAGCGCTCGCTTACCGCCTGGATATTCTTCGGCATGTTCCTCGGCATTGAACTCGGCCACAGCCTGCCCGGCATGGCTCCGGGACTGAAAAAACTTTCCGATATTTTTCTCCGCCTCATCAAAACGCTCATTGCCCCGCTGCTGTTCTCAACGCTCGTAGTTGGAATTGCCGGTCATTCGAATTTAAGGCAGGTGGGCAGGATGGGATGGAAAGCGATACTCTATTTCGAGATCGTGACCACCCTCGCGCTTTTCATCGGGCTCGGTGCCATCAATTTCACGCAGGCGGGCAGGGGTGCCGACCTGAGCGCGCAGCAATCGCAGATTGAGAAAGCGAACAAGCTGCTGTCGCAAAAGGCCGATCACGATGCGATACTCGATATTTTTCCCGAGAACATTGCCAAAGCGGTAGCCGATAACATGGTGCTGCAGGTGGTGATCTTCAGCATCCTGTTCGCCATTGCGCTGGCGCTTGTAAAAAGCGAAGAAAAACGCGCGCCCATGCTCCGCTTCTGCGGATCGCTTTCGGAAGTGATGTTCCAATTTACGAACATCGTGATGTACTTCGCGCCTTTTGCGGTGTGCGGTGCCATGGCCTGGTCGGTGGGCACGCTGGGGCTCGACATGCTCAAGAACCTGCTGATGCTTGTGCTCACGCTTTACGGTGCGCTGGTGATTTTTATTGCCGCGGTGTTCGTGCCCATCGGTTTGCTGATCAGGCTTCCTTTCGGCCGGTTCTTTTCGGCTGTTTCCGAACCGGTGAGCATTGCATTTGCAACAGCCAGCTCCGAGGCGGCACTGCCCCGCGCGCTGGAAAATATGGAAATGAAGATGAAGGTGCCAGGAAAGATCGCGGCATTCGTTCTTCCAACCGGCTACAGTTTCAACCTCGATGGCACAACGCTCTACCTTTCTCTTGCCTCTGTATTTGTGGCGCAAGCCTGTGGAATGGACCTCACCTTCGGGCAGCAGGCTTACATGTGCCTGGTGCTCATGCTCACCAGCAAGGGCGTTGCGGGTGTGCGGGGTGCATCCTTCCTTATTTTAGTGAGTACGGTTTCCTCCCTCGGCCTTCCTCCAGAAAAGGCATTCGCCATCCTGGGCGTGGATGTGCTCATGGACATGGCGCGCACATCCGTTAATGTGATCGGCAATTGCCTTGCAACAGTAGTGGTGGCGAAGTGGGAAGGAGAGATGAAGGCCTGATTAAATTTTTGAGTTATCAGCACTAATCCGCGGGATCTGCGAGGACTGTTCGCGCAGGTTTGCGCGGAGCAGATTAATGATACGTGAACGCCCCGCAGTCGTACCGGTCATTGTCGGCATTCACCATGCGGGGGAACCCATCGCAGTCAAACGGGAACTTATCGCCAACAGCTGGATCGCCTTTGGCCCGCGCGCTGCTCCACGATTGGATGTGGTAGTTCAGGTTCGTTTCGTCCGCAAAAGCGGGATCGGCATTCTTCACGCAGGAAAAGAAGCTGCCTGAGCTGATGGTGGTCTTGATCACGGAATGGTCGAAGCGGTAAACGAAATTAGTTGACCCGCCTTTGTCGAGCTTGATCTCATCGTCAAGGGAGCCGTAGATGATGCAGTTATAGAAATGCGCGCTGTCCAGGTTGCGGTACTGGTAATTTGAATTGATATCCTGGTAGTAATTGTTCAGGAGAATTTGAGAAGTGGTACGGACATTATGCTGGCTGTAATCCCAGTAATCGGCAAAGGTGCAATGGCGGAAGCTGTATTCGCCACCGATGGTGAGCGCGCAGGTGTACAGCCCGCAGTTGGCCACCAGGCAGTCGCTCATCCGGATCTTGCTGCCGTTGCCCCACACGCCAATGGAGCTCATGTTCTTGATGATGGTGTGGTCCGCCACTACGGAAGGGTTCACTGCGGGAAAAGAATCCGCGCGGATGCCCCACGTGCCGTTCTTGATGGTGGCGTAGCTGATCTTGCTGCTGTTGCAGAGCGGAGAAAAGTAGATCGCGGCCCATTGGCCCGGCACGTCAGCATAGTCGGGTTCCAGCCGGTCGCCCTGGAACGTTACGCGCTGCCCCGCATTGCCATTCACGATCAGCGTGCCGTCACGGTACACATACAGCATGCCTCCCTTGTGAAGATGGACACGCGTGCCCGCCTGGATCGTCAGCGTGCAGGCCGAATCCACTACTGCCAGCCCGTAGATCACGTGCGGCTTGTCGTTCATCCAAACGCTGTTGCACGGAATAACGGAGTATGGAGGAAAACCGTTGGTCGGGAATACGTTCGGCACGTGGAAATACGCATCCTGGCCCCAGGCCTCGAGGTCCACATCCTGGATGTTGCCGTTGGTTTCAAACACAATGCTGTCGCGGATTACCAGCGGGCTGTTCTGGTTGTTCGGGTCTACGGTCACCTCCACGAACACCCACATGCTGTCGTTGGCTGCGATCTCCACATCGTGCGTTTCCACTACCGGGTTCCCGTCCACGTTCATCCGGAAGTTGGAGGCGCTGCCCCGCGCGATCCGGATGGTGGAGATCTTTATCGGCTTGCTGTTGTGATTGTAAACTAAGAAATTCTTCGTGGTAGATCCGACCGTGGTGAAAACGGTATCGAACAAGATAGAATCGGTGGAGAAGGCGAGCTTCGCAGAAGGATCGGTGATGAACTTGTCCTTCCTGCACGAGAAGAGCAGGGCGGACGCAAGGGCGAAGAAGAGGAGTTTCTTCATTTCATTCAGCGAAAGCATACCGGTAACGAAAAGCCTTTCAAAATATTTGCGGTCAGTACTGTTCTTTCCTGTTCGGGAAATCTTTCGACTTCACATCTTTGATGTACTTTCCCACTGCTGTTTTAATATCCTCGTAAAGGTTCAGGTACCTGCGCAGGAAGCGCGGGCTGAACTCATAGGTGAGTCCCACCATGTCGTGGAACACCAGCACCTGCCCGTCCACACCGCCCCCCGCACCGATGCCGATCACGGGTATCTTGACCGCGCCCGCCACTTTTTCAGCCAGCTTTGCGGGAATTTTTTCCAGCACGATGCCGAAGCAGCCTGATTGCTCGAGCACCTGCGCGTCTTCATAAATTCGTTTCGCCTCGGCCTCCTCGCGCGCGCGAACGGTGTAGGTGCCGAACTTGTAGATGGATTGCGGGGTAAGCCCCAGGTGCCCCATCACGGGTATGCCGGCCGACAGAATCCGTTCGATGGATTCCTTCACTTCTTTCCCGCCTTCGAGCTTCACCGCGTGGGCCCCCGACTCTTTCATGATGCGCACGGCCGAATCGAGCGCCACTTTCGAGTTTCCCTGGTAGGAGCCGAACGGCAGGTCAACCACCACCAGCGCGCGGTTCACCGCGCGGATCACCGAGGAGGCATGGTAGATCATCTGGTCGAGCGTAATGGGCAGCGTGGTCTCGTGGCCGGCCATCACGTTCGAGGCCGAATCGCCCACGAGGATCACATCAATTCCCGCTGCATCCACGATGCGCGCCATGGTGAAATCGTAGGCCGTGAGCATGGAGATCTTTTCCCCGGCCCGCTTCATCTCCTGCAGCGTGTGCGTGGTGACCTTCTTGATCTCTTTTTTTGAGCCCGGCATAAAATTATTGTTTGATGATCCGGGTCGTGCAGCGCGAGGTGCCTGTGGTGAGGCTGATGATGTACACGCCTGCCGGCAGTGATCCCAGGTCCAGTTCTTTCAGGAAGAACGAACCCGGGTGTTCTTCGGAGAACGCAGCCATTCGTTCGCCTACCATATTGAAAATCTCCAGAGAGACATTGCCCCCAACGTTCCCGAGGTCAGCCGTGAAAGTAACCGCGCCCGAAGTGGGATTTGGAAAAGAAGCCAGCGTGTGATCCTGCAACGAAATTTGCTGCGTGCCGCTTGCCGCTGCTATGTCGATCACGGCAAAGAAAGGATGGATCTTGTTCTGCATCACGGCAAACTGGCCGCCTGCATACAGCTTTCCGCTCTCTGCGTAAATGGAGTTCACCAGTGAGGATGCCTGCGGGTTGAAGCCCGTCAGCGATCCGTTGGTAAGATCGAACTCTGCCAGGCAGGAGCGGCTGTTCCCGGCCATGTTGAGAAAGCTGCCGCCTACGAAGAGCGAACTGCCGGAAATGAAAAGGCACTTAACGAATGCATCGGGTGAAGGGTTGAAAGCAAACGGAGTGCCTCCCGAAATGGATACAGAAGCGAGGTTGCTGCGGGCGCTCGTTCCCATTTGTGTGAACCACCCGCCCGCATACAGCTCATCACCGTTGTTCACAACGGAATAAACACCATCGTTCGGCTTGGGGTTCCACTGCAGGTTGGCTACGCCCACGCTCGAATCCACCATGGCGAGCCCCGTGCGCGCAACAGCGCCCACCATCGTGAAGTATCCCCCGATGAAAAGTTTGCCGTTGTAGCTCAGCAGCGAGTTCACCGTGCCGTTGGTAGACGGGTTCCAGGGTGTGACCTGCCCGGTGGCAAGGTTGAAGCCTGTCGCATTTTTCCGCGATGTGCTGTTCGCGTTGTTGAACAAGCCTCCCGCAAAAAGCTGGCTGCCGCTGGTTTCCAGCGCGCGCACCGAGCCGTCCGTCCCCGAGTTGAAGGACGTGAGCGTGCCCGATGTGATGTTGTATTCCGCGATGTGGTTCCGCGGGATGCCGGATGATTTGGTGAAATCGCCTCCTGCAAAAATGGTGTTGCTGCCCGAAAGTTCGAGGCAGCGCACGTTGTTGTCCATGTTGGGATCCCACGTGGTGGCCATTCCCGTGGTTGCATCAAGCGATGCGAGGTAGTTGCGTATCACTCCGTTCATGCAGGCGAAGCTGCCGCCTGCATACACCATGCTCGGCTTGTTGTCCATGGCAATGGCGAGTACTTCATCGCTCATCGAAGGTGTCCAGCTGGCGTTCAGGCTGCCGTTCAGCGTATCCACTTCCGCAATGTGGAACCGGCTTTGGCCGTTCACGCTGGAAAAATACCCGCCAATGAACACGCTGTGTGGTGCAACATAGAGGGCTGAACCGGTGTTGTTGGCATCGGGCTTCCAGTTCGTGGGAGCTGCCGTGAGCAGGTCGATCTGTGCGAAATGGTTGCGGATCACGAGGGTCTGTGCCGAATCGATGGTTGTGAAATCTCCCGCGATGTAAACCTTCGAGACCGGTGCCATCATTTTGCCGGAGCCGTTCTGAACACCTCCACCGCTTCCGTTGCCGCCACTGCCTGTTCCGCCCGCTGTCGGCTTGATGTACTTGGAGATCAGCATAGCGTTCACGGGACTGTTTGTGTTGCAGGTCCAGGATGTGGCCTGGCCCCAGTTGCCGGTCATGATCTGCGCGAGGTGCTTACGGGGCTGCCCGCCTATCTGGATGAAATTTCCTCCGACCATCATCGTGCTTTGATACTTGACCAGGCATTTCACTGTGCCGTTGGCCAGCGGGTTGAACGACAGGTCGACCGATGATGAGTTGATGCCCGTGCTGTAGGCGGCACGCGCCATGCGTCCGAATGGATTGCCGTTCACCGATGTGAAGTCACCACCGAAATAAACGCGGTCGGCCAGCACGATGGTGTAAACTGAATTATTGCAGTCGGCCAGCCAGAACGGCTCGGCCGTACCGGCATTCCACGGGAGCGTGCACGCCATGTTCAGGCGCTGCTCGCCACCGATGTACGAAAAGCTTCCTCCCACGTACAGGCGTGTGGCTCCCACGGAGCCGTTGGCCAGCGCGAGCGCATACACAGGGCCGTCCGGATCGGGTTTCCAGCTGGGATAAACGTTACCGTCCTTAGTGATATGCACCAGGTTCTGCCGTGCGAAATTTCCCACGCGGCTGAACTTGCCGCCAATGAAGAAGCCGCCCCAGATGTCGGGGATGATCACATACACGGGTCCATCGATCTTCGGCCAGTTCATCATCGGTGCGCCCGTTATCGTATCCATCGGGATGCCATAGCCGGTCGACCGGCCCACATACGTGAACTCTCCCCCGATAAAGATGGAATTACCCGACTTCACCACTGCATGCACCGGCTTGTTGGGCACCCATACCGTGGTGTCCACCGCATTTTGGGCAGGGCACAAAAAGGCTGTGACTGAAAGAAGCGCAATAAAGGTCAGTTTCATGTAAAAAAAGAATTTTTGCGGGGAATGCTTTTGAAGTGTCAAAGGTAAAAATTTATGCGATGCATTGATATATAATTTCTTACATTTGTACTCCGGAAGTACATCCCCGTTAAATTTACTGAACCGATGAAAAAGATTTTTTTACTGTCCGCTGCGGCTGTGCTCTTGCTTAATTCGTGCAAGAACGACCTGGATGTTACGGCCGACTGGAAGGAGACCATCGTGGTGTACGGTCTGCTCAATCCCAACGACACTGCGCAGTACATCAAGATCAACAAGGCCTTTTTGGGTGAAGGGAACGCCCTGCAATACGCGCAGGTGTTCGACTCCACCAACTACACGCACAACGAGATCAATGCCGTTATTCAAAAATTGCTGTTCGGCACCGTTGTGCAAACCATCCAGCTGAAGATGGATACGTTGATCCCCAAGGACCTCGGCATTTTTTCGGGGCCGCGGCAGTTCATGTATAAGACCAACGTGCCGATCGTGCAAGACGGAAGCGAGTATAAGATCATAGTGACCAACACCAAATCGGGCGTGAGCGTGAATGCCAAGACGGCCATTGTGCAGGATCTCACCATCACTGCTCCGAACCCTTCCTTCCAGAACACCATTAACCTCTACGGCAACACCAATCAGCCCTTTTACAAGGCGCAATGGAAATCGGCACCCAATGGCAGGCTCCACAGCCTCACCATCCGGTTCCATTATACCGAACATTTCATATGGGATTCCACGCAGGTGGCCGATAAATATGTCGACTGGCTGTTCCCGAACGTGAAATCCTCCACGCTGGCGGGCGGTCAGTCGATGTATGCCGATGTGTATGGAGATAATTTTTACCGCAACTTAGCCAACAGCATTGCTTACAACCCCAACGTGGTGCGCAACTTCAGCCACCTCGAGTTCATTTTTACCGTGGCAGGAGAAGACCTGGCCACATACCTCGATGTGCTGCAGGCCAGCGGAAACAGCTTCCAGGAAACTCCGATCTACTCCAATGTGAACGGGGGAGTGGGGCTGTTCGGCAGTCGCTCCACCAAGTCGGTGCCGGTGGTGCTGCTCAGCGCTTCCTGTCTCGACTCGCTTAAGAACGGGCAGTACACCAGCCAGCTGGGATTCCAGTGATCAGCGCTTGATGAATATGGAATAGTATGCTTTGCTTTGCGAAGCAAGATGCACGAAGTACGTGCCGCTTTTCAGCCCGGCAATCTCGATGGTGTTTACACCCGGGCTTGCGGATCTCTCCAATACTTTTTCTCCCAGCGAATTGTAAATGGCAAGCGTTGCTTTCCCGCTGCAGGTAATCTGAATAAAGTTGTCGGCCGGGTTGGGATAAACAAGCAGTTGCTCTGCCCGCGGAGCGCTCGTTTGTGCAATGCCCGTTGCAAGGGAGTTGTCGAAGATGGCCAGGTACGGATGGTAGTGCCCGTTCACATTGGAAAATATTCCACCGTTGTACACGGTCTTTCCCGAAACATCCAGGCAATACACGGTGTTGTTCATCACCGGGTGCCAGGCGGTGAGACTCCCTGTGCTGAGGTCGAAGCTGCACAGCCGTTCGCGCGCGTTCCCGAAAACGGTTGTGAAATTACCTGCTGCAAAAAGCGTATCGCCCTGCACCTTCAGCATGCGGGTGAAGCTGTTCGGATCGGGATTCCATGATAAGGCATTTCCGTTGGCGCTGTCCACCGATGCTAGGTTCTTCCGGCCCTGCCCGCCAATGGAAGTGAACCATCCGCCCGCAAACACCTTGTCGTTATACTTCTCGAGCGAATAGATCCCGTCATTAGCGGCCGGGTTCCACGCCAGCGGGATGCCCGCGATCGTGTCGAGCGCAATGGCACGCAGCCGGGGGAATAAGCTTGCCACGGTAAAATACCCGCCCGCGTAGATCTTCTCACCGCTTGCGATCAGCGAGTTCACCGTTCCGTTCAGCTTGGGGTTCCAGCCGAGCGCGTTGCCGGTGGCCGCATCAATGCAGGCCGTGAAGCTCCGGCTTTGCCCGCCTACGTTATTAAAATTGCCGCCCAGGTAAATCTTATCCCCGGCAGGTACTATGCAGCGCACCTGCCCGTCAGGAGCAGGGTCGTAAGCTGTAACGAGGTTCGTGCCCAGGTTCATTTGGCAAAAGTGATCGCGGGTGATCCCGTTCACTTTCGAAAAATCACCACCGAAAAGAATAGTGTTGCCGGTGAAGGCCATGCTCACCACCGTGTTGTTCACATCGGGCTTGAACAGGGGATCGGCCATGCCCGTCACCAGGTCGATGGCGGCCAGGTTGGAGCGGTCCACCCCGCCCACGCTGATGAAGTTCCCTCCCGCCATCACGTTCACGCACGAATCGGGGAACAGGAAAGAATAGGCGAGCGCCTCCACGGGTCCGCCCACGTGCGGGGCCCAGCTTAAGGAGCTGTTCACGTTCTGCGAAAAGGCCGCAATGTTCTTGCGGGAATTGCCTCCCGCGGTGCCGAACGCTCCGCCAACGATCACGTACTGGTGCGAGACGGTGATGGCGTGCACGGGGCCGTCCACATCCGGGTTCCAGGCATTGACGGAAAAGTTGGATTTCGATACCGAACAGAGATGCGCATAGTATACATTGTTCACCGTGGTGAAATCTCCCCCGACAAAAACATCGGGCACGGGTCCGAACACGGTATCGGCATGCGTGCGGATCACGTTCACGTTGCCGTTAAAGGAAGCGATGGAGCTCTTCAGTGTTCCGTAGCCGCCCAGGCCGAACGCGGCAAAGTGCGCGCGTGATGACAGGTTAATGCTCAGGAAATCACCGCCAGCAAAGGCGAGCGTATCGTCCACGCAAATGGTGCGCACCAGTGCGTTGGCGCTGAAGTTAAAATCGAGGTAAGGGAAGGTGGGGATCAGTATTCCTCCCGTTACGGTGTCGAGGCGGGCGATGCGGTTGCGGGCCGCGCCTCCGATGGCTGTAAAATTGCCTGCCACGTAGATGAGCCCGTTGCTGCTGGTCACATCGTAAACCGAATTGTTGGGGGCAGGCGCCCATACCGGGTTGATGGTGCGGTCGGTGTCGTTGATGGAAACGAGGTAAAAATACCCGCTGACGGCCGTGTTGATCAGGTTGAAGTCGCCACCCACGTACAGGTTGCCGTAGGCCCGGTGCAGGCAGCGCACCCGGTTGTCGAACTTGTAGTTCCAGAGCGTATCCACCGAGCCGTTGGCGTTCAGGTGGGCAAAGTTGGAGCACGGCCAGTTGTTCACACGTGAGAAAAGTCCGCCAATGAACCAGCCCCCGCTGCTATCCGGCTCCACGGCATTCACTTCGCCATCAACCTTAGCGAAGGGCTGCACCACGCTTCCGGTGGCAAAGCTGATGGGCACGGCCGACCCCGTGACAGGACCCACATCGGTAAAGCTTCCCCCGATGTAGAGCTTGGTCCCATTCCGCTGCACAACGAACACCGGCCCGTTCGGAGTCCAGGCATTGGTATCGAGCACCTGGGCATCTGCATACAGGTATAGAGCCGTAAGGATGGAAAGTAAACCGATCTTTTTCATAGAATGGGTACTAAAAATAAGGAGGGATGTACTGCAAAGTTAAAGGAAAAAATAAACTCCTACGAATTACGAATACGCGAATTACAAATAGGTTTCCAACAAACCTGTTAGCGATGGTAAGGAGCGGCCATTCGTACATTCGTTTTTTATTAGTAATCCGTAGTATGTCTGACTTTATGGCTAAACTGCCATTTTGTGGTTTTCCTTCCTTATTATAGTGTGTCATTATAGCACAAAGAGTATTTTTGGCCTCTCTTGTATAATTTTTGACTTTTCTAACTACTAAATACCAATCTGTACCAATATACCAATGAATAAATTCAAGTTTTTAATTCGTAAATTAGTACTGATTAGTATTTCGTAGGGATAAAAAAGACTTTTCTAACTACCAAATACGAATCTGTACCAATATACCAATCACTGAATAAATACTACTAAATACTAATTTATACCAATATCCCAATCAAAAAAATTAAATCTTTTAATTAGCAGATTAGTAATGATTGGTATTTAGTAGAGCATAAAAACAACTAACTAAAATAAAAATATACTATGGGAAAAATAATCGGAATAGATCTGGGCACCACCAACTCGTGCGTGGCCGTGATGGAAGGCAGCGAGCCGGTGGTGATAGCTAACAACGAAGGACGCAGGACCACTCCGTCCATTGTTGCTTTCGTGAAGGATGGCGAGCGCAAGGTGGGCGACCCCGCCAAGCGCCAGGCCATTACCAACCCCAGGCACACGGTTTACTCCATCAAGCGGTTCATGGGCCACACCTTCGATGAGATACAGGGCGAGATCAAGCGCGTGCCGTTCGAAGTGCTGCGTGGCGACAACAACACGCCCCGCGTCAAGATCGATGACCGGCAATATACTCCGCAGGAGATCTCGGCCATGGTGCTTCAGAAGATGAAGAAGACAGCCGAAGACTACCTCGGCCAGGAAGTGACCGAAGCGGTGATAACCGTTCCGGCCTACTTCAACGATGCACAGCGCCAGGCAACCAAGGAGGCCGGTGAGATAGCCGGGCTGAAGGTGAAGCGCATCATCAACGAGCCCACGGCTGCGGCCCTTGCATACGGGCTGGACAAGCGCAACAAGGACATGAAGATCATCGTGTTCGACTGCGGTGGCGGCACGCATGACGTATCGGTGCTGGAGCTGGGTGACGGTGTGTTCGAAGTGAAGGCCACCGATGGCGATACGCACCTGGGCGGTGACGACTTTGACCAGCGCATCATGGACTGGCTGGCGGAAGAATTTAAGAAGGACGAAGGCCTCGACCTGCGCAAGGACCCGATGGCCCTGCAGCGTTTGAAGGAAGCGGCAGAGAAAGCCAAGATCGAACTTTCATCGAGCACGCAAACGGAGATCAACCTGCCCTACATCATGCCTGTTGACGGTGTGCCGAAACACTTAGTAAGGAATTTAACCCGCGCCAAATTCGAGCAGCTGGTGGACGACCTCATCAAGCGCACCATCGCGCCCTGCGAAAGCGCGCTGAAGAAAGCGGGGATGACCGTGAACGACATCAACGAAGTGATACTGGTAGGCGGAAGCACCCGCATACCCGCCATTGTGGATGCGGTGCAGAAGTTCTTCGGGAAAGCGCCCAGCAAGGGCGTGAACCCCGATGAGGTGGTGGCCGTAGGAGCCGCCATACAGGGCGGGGTGCTTACCGGTGAAGTGAAGGACGTGCTCCTGCTCGATGTTACCCCGCTTTCGCTGGGCATCGAAACGCTGGGAGGCGTGTTCACCAAATTGATTGAAGCCAACACTACCATACCCACCAAGAAATCGGAGACCTTCTCCACGGCCAGCGACAACCAGCCGCAGGTGGGCATCATGGTGTACCAGGGCGAGCGGAGCATGGCCAAGGACAACCGCAAGCTGGGTGAGTTCATTTTAGATGGCATACCGCCCGCACCGCGGGGCGTGCCGCAGATCGAAGTGACCTTTGACATTGATGCCAACGGGATATTGCATGTGAGCGCCAAGGACAAGGCCACGGGCAAAACGCAGAACATACGCATAGAGGCCAAGAGCGGCCTTAGCGATGACGAGGTGAAGCGCATGAAGAAGGAGGCCGAAGCCAATGCCGAGGCCGACAAGCGGGCGAAGGAGGAGATCGACAAGATCAACCAGGCCGATGCGCTGATCTTCCAGAGCGAGAAGCAACTGAAGGAGTATGGCGACAAGCTGAGCGCGGATAAGAAGGAGAACATCCAGAAGGCGCTGGGCGAGCTTAAGGATGCGCACAAGGAAAAGAGCATCCCGAAGATAGAGGCCGCCATGAACGGGCTCAACACCGCCTGGCAGGCCGCATCCGAGGAAATGTACAAGGCCGCGCAGGAGAGCAGCACCACAAACACCACTGCCGATAATACCGGCACCAACGGTGAGGAGAAGAAAGAAGGGAACGTAACTGATGTGGATTACGAGGAGGTGAAGGATGATAAGAAAAAGTAATTCTCTCTCTCGATAAAAATGAAAGCCCCGCTTGAAAATGGCGGGGTTTTTTATTTTTTCTTTTTTTTTCTTATTTTTGTTCTGCATGAAAAAAATCATCCTTCTGCTTATCATAAGTATTAGTTCGTTTTATGCAAATGCCCAAAGCTGGAAGTGGGCAAGGGCTGGCCAGCATGATGGAGAAGGAATAGCGGTTTGTACTGATAATGCGGGTAATATTATTATTACCGGGTTTTTCGTTGGAGATTCAATCCGTTTTGGAAATTTCACCTTATATAATAACTCCAATTTTAGTAAATCTGATTTGTATGTTGTAAAATATGACTCATTGGGCAATGTGCTGTGGGCTCAGTCGGCAGGAAGTTCGGACGATGAAATGGCAATTGCTATTTGTGCCGATGCCTCAGGCAACATATACATAACAGGCTATTTCGACAGCCCGAGTATTGTTATTGGCGGATATCCGCTGATTAATTCGGGTCCTCCGGGATCAACAGATATGTATGTTGCAAAATATAACGCTTCCGGTGTTGTAGTTTGGGCGCGCTCTGCAAACGGGAACAATTCCGATTGGGGATCTTCAGTGGCTACTGATAATTTTGGAAATGTTTATGTAACAGGCGGTAGTTTGAGCAACAGTATAACTTTTGGAAGCTATACGTTGCCGGCCGGATTCTTTATGGTAAAATATAATTCATTGGCAAACGTGGTTTGGGCGCAAACATCTTCCGGACCAGGAAGCATAAGCGGAGCAATATGTTCTGACGTTTTCAGCAATGTATATATGGCAGGTCAATTTTACGGAACATCGGTAAATTTAGGCAGCTTTACTTTGAACAACAGCGTTTTATCCGGAAATAATTTCGATGCTTTTCTTGCAAAGTTTGATGGCAATGGTAATGTGCTGTGGGTAAAAACTGCTAACGATACTTCCGGAAGCGAAATGAATGCAATTGCCAGTGATAGTTCGGGAAACATATATGTAACAGGTGATTTTTATGACAATATGATACTTGGCAATTTTACACTACTCAATTCCAGTTCGTGGAATATGTTTACGGCAAAATATGATTCGTCAGGAAGCGTAATTTGGGCTAAAACGGTCTCAGGTTGTTCTTTATCGAGTGCATATTCAATTAGCGCTGATACACGAATGCAATGTTATGTAACAGGTACTTTTTATGGCAATTCTATTTCCTTTGACAGTATTTCTTTGACAAGACCTATTGGTGATCCAATGTTTATAGTTCAATATGACACGGCCGGTAAGGCAATTTGCGGTTCTGTTTTAGCAAGCGGAGGTGATGATATGAATGGAGTTAGCGCAGATCGCTTTGGAAACGTATACATAACCGGAGATTTTGCGGTCAGCCCTTTTGTCGTAGGGAATGATACGCTTACTTTATCAGGCATAGGAGAAGATGTGTTTACCGCCAAATGGATATCGTGCGCAAAAATGGTTAATGATAATTACAATGCACCAACCGATCTGTTTCTTCCCAATGCTTTTTCCCCAAATGGTGACGGGATGAATGATATTTTTATCATTCGAGGAAATAATATTGCAAGCGCATACCTTGCTGTATATAACCGTTGGGGCGAAAAAGTTTTTGAAACTACAGATCAATCAACCGGGTGGGACGGGACCTTCAGAGGAAAATCCTGCAATGTTGCGGTATATGCCTACTATCTCCGGGCCACCATGAAAGATGGAAAGGAATTAGTCCAGAAAGGCAATGTGAGCTTAATTCGCTGATGGCAATTCCCTGTGAGAGTGCCTATGCTCGTGTTGTAGTTAGATCAATTTTTATTTAGTGGAAAGCAAGTGAGTGGCGTAATATATTATAGCCGCTCCTGGATTATTCGGATAATCCCTATCGTACTCATCAAAAACATATTTATCAATTAGCTTTCCAGTTTTTTCATAGTACATGGTCCAGGTGTAAACGGTAAACGGTTTTCTATCGGGTATGTAATACTGGTATGCTCCATTGCCATAGCTTACCATATGGTCATTTCCAGCAATTCCTGATGGATTGGAAAACACTGTTTGGCCCTTACGATTTGGTCGTAATACTGCTTCCTTGTTTAATTCAATTACCGCAACAGACAATGAATCTGCCAGCACCGAGTCTGGTATCAGTACCAGTGCGTAATGGTCAATAATTTTTGAAGAACACTTTGTATTAGCATCAAGCTTGCTTTTTAAATAGCTTGTCCATGCTTTGCTGAAATCCGAATCCTGGTTCCAATCTTTTTTAATGAATATTGTTTTTACGGAGGAGGGAATTCTGCTCTGCGCGTAGAAAGCGCAAGTAATAATAAAGAGCGAAAAGGAAAGAATAATGTATTTCATTGCAAGAATCTCATCAAAAATAGTTCCTTTTCCTTTTTTCATGCCATTTGCTTGGTTGCCCGCACCGAACAGGCTCCTGTTTGTTCTGAAAAGGTTCCTGTTTGTGCTGAACAGGCTCCTGTTTGTACTGAACAGGCTCCTGTTCGTTCTGAATAGGTCCCTGTTCGTTCTGAAAAGGTTCCTGTTTGTTTTGAATAGGTACCTATTCGTTCTGAACAGGTACCTGTTTGCTGTGAACAGGTTCCTGTTCTGTTTGAAAAGGTTCCTATCCGGTGCAAAAAGGTGCCTTTACGGTGTGTGAAAGGACCCAAACGGTGCAAAATGGGGAATGGCCGCCTTAATCTCCTAATAACTTAAAGGAAAGCACCGGGTGTATCTCCCACGTATTCCCGCGCTCGTACTTGTGCTTTTCCTTTTCGGGGTGCAGGCCGTCCCAGAAGCCCGGGCCGGTGATGGTGATCTTGATTCCCGTGTCGTTCTGTTTCTTGTAGGTAAATCCTTTCTTTTCCAGCTCTGCTAAGAGTGCGTCCTGGAGCTTGCAGTCGGTGTGCGGCACTTCCGCCACAATGCGCGGGGCATTTACATTATCATTCCCGATTTCGATGTGCAGGTCGCAGTCGTTGGCCTTTAGCCGCGCATCGTAAATGTATCCCACCACGGTATAGAGCGTATCCTCGGGCGTGCCCTTTACGCGCGCGGAGGAAGAATTGACATTGGCATTCATTTTCCTGGTGTACACCGCTTCCCACGCCCGCACATCGTTGCTGGAAATTATCCCATCGTGCTTCGGAAGGCTCGCCACGTTCTTATCGAACTTGGCCCACGAGCGGTAAGAGGCGGAGAGGGGCAGGAGCGGGTTGCAGCCGCAGCCTCTTCCTTCTGTGCCGGGATGGGAAAAGAGTGAGAAGAAGAATAAAAGAGAGGAGAAAAAAGACATATTAAGCAAAGTTATTGCAAAAATCCTACCAAGGAATCTACAAAATACGAAATGAATACGAAAGTACGAAATCCGAAAAATCCCTTCGTAATTTCGTACGGTTTCGTATTTCGCAGATTACTACTTTTGCCGCTTATGCAACTAAAAAATGACCTCATCCTCCGTGCCGCCCGCGGCCAGTCGGTGGAACGCGTGCCGGTATGGCTCATGCGCCAGGCGGGAAGGGTGTTGCCCGAGTACCGCAAGACGCGCGCGAAGGCAAAGGATTTCGTGGAGTTCGTAAAGACCCCGGAGCTTACTGCCGAGGCCACCCTGCAGCCGGTGGACATACTGGGCGTGGATGCCGCCATCATATTTTCTGATATACTCGTGGTTCCTGAAGCCATGGGCCTGCCCTATAAGATGATCGAAGAGAAAGGACCACTCTTCGAAAAGACCATTCAAACGAAAAAGGATGTTGATGCGCTGCGCGTTATTGAGCCGGGCGACCTGCAGTTTGTGTATGATGCCATTCGCATGGTGAAGCAGGAGCTGAACGGCCGTGTTCCCATCATCGGCTTTTGCGGTGCGCCCTGGACCATCCTCGCCTACATGGTGGAGGGCAGCGGGAGCAAAACATTTTCCAAGGCAAAAAGGTTTTTGTACATGCAGCCCGCGCTTGCGCATGCGCTGCTTGATAAGATCGCTGAAAGCTCCGTGCATTACCTGAAGGCGCAGGTGCTTGCAGGCGCCAGCATCCTGCAGATCTTCGATTCGTGGGCTGGGATCCTTTCCCCGGAGATGTACCGGGAGTTCTCGCTCAAATACATTTCGAAGATATGCGATGCATTGACAAGCCCTCCCTCCCTGTCTTTAGCGGGAGACACAGAGGGGGTCAATGTGCCGGTAATTGTTTTTGCAAAAGACGCCTACTACGCCCGTAAGGATATCGCGCAGATCAACTGCAGCGCGATTGGGCTCGACTGGACGATGGACATTGCCGAATCGCGTGCGCTGGTTGGGAATAAAAAATCCCTGCAGGGCAATGCCGATCCCTGCCTGCTGTATGCCGACAATGCCACGATAAAAAAAGAAACGGAGAAAATGCTGCACGCTTTCGGCAAGGACCGCTACATCGCCAACCTTGGGCACGGGTTGTATCCCGATACGGAGAAGGATAAGGTGAAGCTGTTTGTGGATACGGTGAAAGAATTTAAATGGTAAACAGTAAGCGGTAAAACGGGCTGTCACACTGAGCATTCCCGCGAGAGCGGGAATGCTCAGCATGACAACCCGCGCATCTATTGCAATTTCTGTTCACAACTGCTAAAATCCTGCCTTATTAAAGCGGGATTTTTTTCTTTCCTTTGCTAACATGGACATCAGGGGAAATAAAAAGATCATCACGGCCTGGACCTTTTACGACTGGGCCAACTCCATTTACCCGCTGGTGATCACCTCCGCCATTTTCCCGATCTATTACGAGAATGTTACGCCCAAAGAGATACACCTTATCGGCCGCACGTACAACAACGATGAGCTGTATTCGTACGTGATCTCGCTTTCATTCCTCGTGGTCTGCTTCACGGCCCCGATCCTGTCGGGCATTGCCGATTATTCCGGCAGGAAAAAAAGATTCATGCAGCTGTTCTGCTACATCGGGGCGCTCGCATCGGCCTCGCTTTATTTTTTCAGCCCCGAGCATATTGGCGTCAGCCTGTTCTCCATATTTTTTGCGAGCGTGGGCTTTTGGGGAAGCCTGGTGTTCTACAACGCATTCCTTCCCGAAATAGCAGCCCCGGAAGACCAGGACAAAGTAAGCGCGCGCGGTTTTTCCATGGGCTACATCGGCAGCTCCATCCTGCTCATCATTTGCCTTTTCGCCATTCTGAAATACGATACCTGGGGATTTCCCGATAAGGACAGCGCCACGCGTTTTTCATTCGTGCTCTCGGCACTCTGGTGGATCGGGTTCGCGCAGATACCTTTTGCCGTTCTCCCGAACAATGTATACGGCCGCAAGCCGGAAGGAAATGTGCTTACCAAAGGCTTCCGCGAATTGAAAAAAGTATGGGACGATGTGAAGCAGCAAACCCGCCTCAAGCGTTTCCTGGTCTCGTTCGCCCTCTACAGCATGGGAGTGCAGACCGTGATCATCATGGCTGCAATCTTTGCCAAGAACGAGATCACCGACCTCAGGGACAGCGATCTCATCATCAGCATCCTTCTCATCCAGTTCATCGGTGTGGCGGGCTCGTTCTTCTTCTCCTGGTTCTCCAAAAAGATCGGCAACATGGGGGCATTGGGTGTTTCCATTTTCGTGTGGATGGGCGTGTGCGTGGGCACATACCTGTGGATGTACAGGGCCATTGATTTTTACATCATGGCCGGCATCGTGGGATTCGTAATGGGAGGGATACAATCGCTTTCGCGTTCTACCTATTCCAAAATGCTGCCGGAAGAAACCGAAGACCATGCTTCCTATTTTTCTTTTTATGACGTAACGGAAAAAGTGGCCATCATCATCGGTACGTTCTCTTTCGGTTTTATCAATGGCATTACGGATAATATGCGCACATCGGTGCTGGCCCTCATCATATTCTTCGCGCTTGGATTCATTGTATTATTGACCGTGCCAAAGGCGGCTACGAATTACGAATAAAAAGCTAATTACGAATGAACAAAATGGTAGCATTAAAGAGAAGCGATCTCATTTATCCGGAGCTTAGCTATAAGATCATAGGAGTGTTGTTTGAGGTAAGTAATAAGCTGGGTTATAAGTTTGAAGAAAGATATTTCCAGAGGACGGCATCGGCATTCCTAAAAGATGCTAAACTGGATTTTAAAGAACAGGTTCCTGTTACTCTTCGTCTTGGAAACAAAGAAATTGCAAAAGGAATAATTGATTTTGTTATTGAAGAAAAAATAATCCTGGAAATAAAAAGAGGAGATAGGTTTTTCAAAACCAATATTGACCAGGTTAATAGTTATTTGCAGATAACCGGCTTCAGGCTTGGCATTCTTGCTAATTTTACATCGAGAGGTTTGCAGTTCAAGCGAATACTCAATATCCGTAATCAGTGAAAATTCGTAATTCGTAGTGATAGTAGATATATTCATACCCTGCTTCATCGACCAGCTTCACCCGCAGGTGGGGTTAAACATGGTGAAGATACTGGAGCGCGTGGGCTGTGCGGTGAATTACAATCCCGAGCAGACCTGCTGCGGGCAGCCGGCATTCAACGCAGGATACTGGGACGAGTGCAAGGAAGTGGGGGAGAAGTTCATCAAAGAATTCCAGAACGACCGGTATATTGTTTCGCCATCGGCTTCGTGCACCGGCTTTGTCAAGAACTATTACCCGGAGATGTTCCACAACTCGGTGCTGCACAACCAGTACAAGCAGGTGCAGAAGAACATGTATGAGTTCTCCGATTTCCTGGTGAATGTGCTGAAGATAACCGACTTTGGTGCGAAGTTGGAGGGCGTAGCTACCTACCACGACAGCTGCTCCGCCCTTCGCGAATACGGGGTAAAGCAGGAGCCGAGAATACTTTTATCCAAAGTGCGCGGGCTGCAGCTGAAGGAAATGAAAGAAACGGAGGTCTGCTGCGGGTTTGGCGGCACGTTCTCCGTTAAGTTCGAGCCCATAGCCGTGGGCATGGCGCAGGAAAAAGTGAAGCATGCCGAAGAGACCGGTGCGGAATTCCTGATCTCCACCGACCAGTCGTGCCTGCTCCACATGGACGGCTACATCAAAAAGCAAAAGAAGAACATTAAAGTGATGCACCTGGCGGATGTGCTGGCGAGCGGCTGGGATTAGCCCCCTCCCCGGCCCTCCCCCGAAGGGGAGGGAGTAATGCGGGGGAAACAAAGCGAAAAGAAATGAAACAGATTCTCGAAACCTATACTTCTTACAACCTCTGGGCCAACACGCGGATCGTGGATGCGCTGAAGGAAAACCAGTCGGTGCTCGGCCAGGAAATGAAGAGCAGCTTCACCAGCATCCGGAAGACCGTTTTCCACATTTGGGGATGCGAGGAGCTCTGGTGGAAGCGGCTGCACAGGGAATCCATGAGCCATGTTCCGAACATGGACTTTAAAGGCAGCTTTCCCGAAGCGGCCGCGAACTGGCTGATCTATTCAAAGAATTTTTGCGACCTGGTACAAAGGCGGGATGAGAAGTATTTTACCGGCCTCTGCGAATACAGTGATACGAGAGGGAACCCGTACACGCACCCGCGCTGGTGGATGGTTCACCATTGTATGAACCACAGCACCTTTCACCGCGGGCAGATCGTGACCATGATGCGCGGGGCCGGGTTAACCAAAATTCCCGCAACGGACCTGATCCTTTACCTGCGGGATACGGCTAAATAAGTTTATAGTTCTTAAACCCACCTATGTTCCACCCGGTCTTTTTGAAAATCCAGGTGAGGATGCGGTACTTCAGGCTTATGTTCACCTGCTTCGTAGGGTCGAAGGAAAATTTCCAGTTCATCTTTTCGATGCGGGGTTTCATCACGGCCGGGTGCGCGCCTTTGAAGTGTTCGAGCATGTCTATCTGCGAGTAATCGAACTCGTCCACCCGGGCATCGTGCATCTTCTTCACCCATTCGTCATTGTGCCAGAGCTTGTCGAACTCCTCGCGCTTCACTTTTTGTATGCGCGGGTCCTTTACCCACCCGTAATGGTAAATGGTTGCGTCCACGCGTTTCACCTTCAGCTTTTCCCCGTTCCTGCGGAAGCTCATCGCGTCCTTCCACGATGAAATGCTTTTGTCGTTGCGTATGATGCGCACTTCGTCCTTGTGCCACTTGTGCGAATCGGCAACGAAATCGTAGGAGCCGTAGAAATTAATGTGCCTGAACAGCAGGCCTTCCACGCGCTTGTCACCAAGATATTTTTTCATCGCGGCAGAGATGTTCTCCATATCGCTTTCGTGGAATACCTCGTCCGCCTGCATGTAAAAGGCCCAGTCGGCATCCGGAGAGATGGCCGCCAGCGCCTTGTTCGTTTCCACCGCCAGCACACGGCCCCCCTCGCGCAAAGAATCATCCCACACGGTCTCGATGATCTTTATCTTCGGGGAGCCGATCGAACGGATCAATCCCAGCGTATCATCTTCCGAATTGCCCACGGCCACCACCACTTCATCGCACACGGGCAGGATGGATCGTATCCCTTCCGCCACCGGGTAGTCGAACTTTACTCCGTTCCGCACGAATGTGAATCCCGAAACTTTCACTTCTTTATTTTTTTAAAGCGCATCGCTTCCTCCAGCTCGATGCGGTTCCCGTCCTTTGTTTTGTGCGCGCCTTTTGCTTTAAAGATGAATTTCCTTCGTTTCAGTTTATACACGGGTATGGATGTTCCGCCAAAAAGTTTTTTATCCTTCGTGCAATTATACAGCAAAAGCGTGTCTTCGTTCTTCGAATAGTTCCAGTACAGCTCGTTCTTCATCGTATCGCGGCAAAAGGTAACCGATCTGTCGGTACGGAATTCAAACGTCACCCCGCTGTACTCCTTGCTGATATCTGCTGCCTGGTATTTTGCGCCTTCCTTCGTGGTCGCCTGCACCGAATGGAACTTCCACTTGCCGATGATCTTTTTGTTCCTGATCACCTGCTTTTGTATCGAATCGACAGAAAAATAAGGGATGTCTCCGAATATCCGGTTGAACGTTTTCCGGCTCGTGTCCGTTTGCGCTTGCGCGGAAAGAATAATTGAGAAGAGCATAAGGACAAAAGCGTATCTTCCCATGTCAGAAATATTTTCCCGTAACTTTTTTCCTGAAGCTCCACCCGTTCGTGCGCGGTGAGACCTCTTCTCTTTTTATCCGGAACAGGTCGTCAGCCAAATTTTCCGGGCCGAACTTCGTGGTGATCCCGTACTGCCATCCTGCTTTTTTCACTTCTTCTATCGCTTCATCGCGATAAGCGCCATACGGGTATGCAAAGCTCACGGCCGGCTTGCCTGTAAGCGCTTCCACATCTTGTTTACATCCTGCAATTTCATCCGCCAGCTTTTCTTTTACCGTGTTCTTCAGGTCTGCATGCATGCGCGTATGCCCGCCAAACTCGATGCCGTAGGCGCTCATTTCCCTGATCATCTCGCGGCTCATCATTTTCAGCTCCGGCTCGCCTTCTTTGATGGCCCATTCGTTCCGGCTGAGTTTTGTAACGAGGTAGATAACTGCAGTGAAGCCGAATTCCTTTAGGATCGGGAATAAAATGGTGTAGTTGTCCTCGTACCCATCGTCAAAGGTGAGAATGATCTTTTTGGAAGACTGGAATGATGGAAGGTTGGAAGGTTGGATCATTCTTCCATCATTCCACCCTTCCATTCTTCCGGCCAATTGCTGAAATGTAATTGTTTCGTAATCATTCCTTTTCAAAAAAGTCATTTGCTCTCTGAAGCACTTCTCCTTCACATAGGTCTTGTGCTTCCCGATCTTCGAGTCAGCGTTTACGATGCGGTGGTAAAGCAGGACGGGAATGCGGCTCATGCGCCCGTGTAGTTGTGCGGGGAGATCTTCTTCAGCTCTTTTTTTACCGGTTCGCTCACCTTCAGCTTGTCGATGAACTTGTGAAGCGTTTCCTTGGTGATGGAGCCGTTGCCGCGCGTAAGGTCTTTCAGCGCTTCGTAGGGATTGGGATAATTTTCCCTGCGCAGGATGGTTTGGATGGCTTCGGCCACCACCGCCCAGTTGGCTTCCAGATCTCGTTCGAGGGCTGCTTTGTTCAGGATCAGCTTGTCGAGCCCCTTCAGCGTGGATTTGAACGCGATGACCGTGTGCGCGAACGGCACGCCCAGGTTCCGGATCACGGTGGAGTCCGTAAGGTCACGCTGCATGCGCGAGATGGGCAGCTTGGCGGAGAGGAACTCGAACACCGCGTTCGCCATGCCCAGGTTCCCTTCGGAGTTCTCGAAATCGATGGGGTTCACCTTGTGCGGCATGGCCGAGGAACCCACCTCGCCTTTCACGGTCCTCTGCTTGAAGTAGTCGAGGGAGATGTAGCTCCAGATGTCGCGGTCCAGGTCGATGAGGATGGTGTTGATGCGCTTGAGCGCATCGCACTGTGCGGCCAGGTTGTCGTAATGCTCAATCTGCGTGGTGTAGAGCGAGCGGTGCAGCCCAAGGATCTTATTCACGAAGTGGTCGGCAAACTTCTTCCAGGGCGCCTTCGGGTACGAAACGTAATGCGCGTTCAGGTTCCCGCTGGCTCCCCCGAACTTGGCGGCATGAGGGATATGCACCAGCAGAAGGAGCTGTTTCTCCAGCCGTTCGGCAAACACCGCGATCTCCTTGCCCAGGCGGGTGGGCGAGGCCGGCTGTCCGTGCGTGCGGGCCAGCATGGGCACGTCCTTCCACTCTTTGGCCAGCGCGTACAGCTTTTTTACCAGCTCTTCGAACAGGGGGTAGTACACTTTCTGCAACGCATGCTTGAACAGGAACGGCACGGCCGTGTTGTTAATGTCCTGCGAGGTCAGACCGAAATGAATGAATTCTTTGTAGGGCTGCAGCTTCAGCGCATCGAAACGTTTCTTCACAAAATATTCCACGGCCTTCACATCGTGGTTGGTGGTCTTCTCGATCTTCTTTATTTCTTCCGCGTCCTGCAGAGAAAAATCCTTGTAGATCGCGCGGAGCGAGTGGTAAAGCTTCTTATTCAGTGTCTTCAGCTGGGGCACTCCCAGGTCGCAAAGCGCGATGAAATATTCAATTTCAACCATCACGCGTGTGCGGATGAGGGCCGACTCCGAAAAGAAGCCTTCCAGCTCCTGCACCTGGTGCCGGTAGCGCCCGTCAAGCGGGGAAATGGAGGATAAGGGAGAGCTCATTTTTTTTGAAAAAGAAAAGCCTGGCTGCCGCAGGCAGGCGAAGATAAAAAAAATCAGCCAGCCGTGGAATCCGTCAGTGAGAACCCTCTTAAAAACTCCTCAATGCTCATTTTCTTTTTACCGGCAGCCTGGATTTCTTTCAGGTGTATATAACCATCTTTCACGGCCACTTTTACATCGCTTTTACCATCGGAAAGCATTTTTCCGGGAGCGTGGGCATGAGAAGCAATTTCTTTTTCCGACCGGTAGATCTTGATCTCTGTTTTTTTATCTCCCGAACGGATGATGGTCCATGCGGCCGGGTAAGGCGATAAGCCCCGGATATGATTATGTATTTCTGCAGCCGGCTTGTTCCAGTCGATCCTGCAGTCTTCCCGGAATATTTTCGGTGCCGCTTTCAATGGCTCTTTGTGAAGATCGGATTGAGGGATCGCATGCGCAGTGCCGGCTTCGATGGCTTTTACAGTTTTCAAAACAAGCTGTGCACCGGTCAGCATGAGCTTGTCGTGCAGCTCGCCTGCCGTTTCATTTTCATCTATGGAAACTTTTTCCTGGAAAATGATCTTGCCTGTATCGATCTCCTGCTGAAGGAAAAATGTGGTCACGCCCGTTTCTTTCTCCCCGTTCATGATGGCCCGGTTGATGGGTGCGGCCCCGCGATACTGGGGAAGGAGGGAAGCATGAAGATTGAATGTCCCGAGCGGAGGCATCTTCCAGACCGCTTCGGGCAGCATGCGGAAGGCCAGCACGATGAAGAGATCAGCATTCAACGCTTTTAATCCTGCACGAAACGTTTCATCTTTGAGATTCTTGGGCTGCAGGATATTCAGCCCTTTTTCCTTCGCGTACTTTTTCATGTCGCTTTCCTGCACTTGCAGTCCTCTCCCCGATGGTTTATCGGGAGCGGTAATCACTGCGGCAATATCGTAGCCGTTCTTCGCCAGTATGTCCAGCGAAGCCACCGCGAATTCGGGGGTGCCCATGAATACTATTTTGGTTTTCTTCGACATTAAAGGGGTAAAAATAACTATTGTTTATCTTTGCGCACCCATGACCCATCCCGATAACATCCTCATCCTCGATTTTGGCAGCCAGTACACGCAGCTGATCGCACGGAAGGTGCGGGAGCTGAATGTCTACTGCGAGATACATCCTTATAATTTCATTTCGAAGCCGGAGTTCAATACTTCGCAATATAAAGGAATAATCCTTTCAGGATCGCCATTCTCCGTAAGGCAAAAAGGAGCGCCCATCCTCCACCTGAACGGTATCCGCAAAAAAATACCGGTGCTGGGCGTTTGCTACGGGGCACAGATGCTGGCGCATACTTCGGGCGGGGATGTAACGCCTTCTAAGATCCGGGAATACGGACGGGCGCACCTTTCGTTCGTGGACAACGACAGCCTTCTCTTTAAAAATATTTCGCAGAACACGCAGGTATGGATGAGCCATGCGGATACCATTGCCCGCATACCGGACAACTTTGACGTGATCGCGGGCACGGCCGATGTGCAGTATGCCGGCTTTCACATCAAGGGAGAAAAGACCTACGGCATCCAGTTCCATCCCGAAGTGTATCACAGTATCGAAGGGATTACGGTGCTCCGGAATTTTGTTGCTGAGATATGCGGCTGCGCCCAGAGCTGGACGCCTGCTTCCTTTATCGCCACCACGGTGATGGAGCTGAAGGAAAAGCTGGGCCACGATAAAGTGGTGATGGCCCTCTCGGGCGGAGTGGATTCCACGGTGGCGGCCATGCTCCTGCACAAAGCGATCGGGAAGAACCTGTACTGCATTTTCGTAGACAACGGCCTGCTGAGAAAGGATGAGTTCAAAAATGTGCTCCATTCCTACAAGGACATGGGCCTTAACATAAAAGGTGTTGATGCGAAAAAACTTTTCTACAAAGCGTTGAAAGGAAAGAAAGATCCGGAAGCGAAACGAAAAGCAATAGGCAGAACATTCATTGAAGTGTTCGATAAAGAAGCGCACAAGATCAAAAATGTGAAATGGCTGGGCCAGGGCACGATCTACCCCGATGTGATCGAGAGTGTGAGCGTGAAAGGACCCTCTGCCACCATCAAGTCGCACCACAACGTGGGCGGGCTTCCTGCCAAGATGAAGCTGAAGGTGGTGGAGCCGCTCAATACATTATTTAAAGATGAAGTGCGTAAAGTGGGAAGCGGGATCGGCATCCCCGAAAATATTTTGGGAAGACATCCTTTCCCGGGCCCGGGGTTAGGTATAAGAATACTGGGCGAGATAACCGAAGAAAAGGTACGGATCTTGCAGGAGGTAGACCACATTTACATCGAAGGTTTGAGAAGTTCCGGGTTATACAATAAGGTATGGCAGGCCGCTGCGATCCTTACACCGGTGCGCAGCGTGGGCGTAATGGGCGATGAGCGCACCTACGAAAATGTAGTGGCCCTCCGCGCGGTGGCCAGCACCGATGGCATGACGGCCGACTGGTGCCATCTTCCTTACGAATTCCTTGCAAAAGTATCCAGCGACATCATCAACAAGGTGAAAGGCGTGAACCGCGTGGTGTACGACATCAGCTCCAAGCCGCCTGCCACCATCGAGTGGGAATAAAATGGGTTTCCGGGATCGAACGATAAGAAGCAAATGGTTGGCAGGAATGCTGCTGGCTGCCGGCTGCTGGCTGCTCGCTCCTGGCGCTTTTTCGCAAGACATCAAGCGATCTAACAGGACCGAAGTTATCAGCGGCCAGAAATATTACCTGCATGAAGTGCAGAAGAAGCAAACGCTTTACTCCATCGCAAAGGCTTACGAGGTAAAGGTGGATGATATCCTGAAGGCAAATCCCGAAGCGGCAGACGGCATCAGGGCGGGAATGACGCTGAAGATACCCAGCGGGGAAAAGGTCACCGGCACGAAGGAAATAGTAAAAAAGAATCCTGTCGACAGCGTGAAGAAGATCGTTGTGGACAGCTTCCCGCTGAAGAACGAATACAGGATCGCGCTGTTCCTCCCTTTTTACCTGGGAGGAATGGATCTTATCGAGCCCGAAAAGATAGCGCGCGGCAGCCAGAACTTTCCGGAAAAGTCGAAGATCGCCATCGAATTCTACAGGGGCGCCTTGTTCGCGGCCGACTCCTTGAGAAAGCAGGGAATGAACGTGAGCCTGCATATGTATGATACTGGCGTGGACTCTGCGGGCATGGCAAGCCTTCTAAAAAAACCCGAGCTGAAAGAGATGGATCTCTTCATCGGGCCGCTCTACCTGGCCGAGTTCACGCAGGTGGCCCGCCTGGCCAAGCAATACAGGATATCCATTGTGTCACCGCTTGCAACCGGGAACAAGATATTGTTAAGCAACACCTTCGTCAGCAAGGTCACTCCTTCGGTAAGCACGCAAACCGAAGAAGAAGCCTTGTACATCGCCAGGAAATTTCCGAAAGAGAACCTTATCCTGCTCACCAATTCGAACCCGAAGGATGCGCAGCAGCAAAAGATGCTCAAGGCTAAGCTGAACGAGGAACTGCTGAAGCAAAAGGCCGATACCGTGAAAGTGGCGAAGACGCTCAAGCAGGTGTCCGACACCCTCACACGGGATAAGCTGAACATCCTGATGATCCCTTGTTCCGCACCTGCGTACGTCACCGATATCCTGACGCGCGTGTACAACATGAAAGAGGATACGAAGGACAGCATCATCGTGTTCGGCATGGAAGCCTGGAACGGGTTCGAGAGCCTCGATTTCCAGTACCTGAGCGGGCTCAATGTTCATTTGCCCTCGCATTCGCTTATCGACTATTCAACCGACAGGATCAAGGGCATCGTGCGCAAGTACCGTGAAGAGATGAAGGCCGACCCGGGAGAATATTACTTCAGCGGCTTCGATGTGACGTATTTTTACATGACGGCCCTGAAAGCCTACGGCCGCAACTTCCAGAAGAAGCTGGATGCGGTGAAATGGAGCGGGTTCCATACGGGCTTTGACATGTATTCCACGGGCATCGACAGCGGGTGGGAGAACCGGTCGGTGCACATCCTGCACTACAACAACTCCAGGCTGGAAAAAGTAAACTGAATGTTCCGCCAGGAGGCATCGGACTATTTCAAAACGCTCCAGGACAGGATCTGCAAAGGACTGGAGGAGCTTGACGGCAAAGCAAAATTTTCCGAAGACAACTGGAAGCGCGGGGAGGGCGGGGGAGGACGCACGCGCGTGTTGCAGGATGGAAAAGTGTTTGAAAAGGGGGGCGTGAACTTTTCCGCAGTGGAAGGCGAGCTCCCCGAAAGGGCAGCGCGGGAGATCCTGCAGACTGAAAATTCGAAAAAGCAGAAGACCTGGTTCTATGCAACGGGCGTGAGCATCGTGATCCATCCCTCCTCACCGATGGTCCCCATCATCCACATGAATGTGCGCTACTTCGAGGCCGATGACAAATGGTGGTTCGGTGGCGGCATCGATCTTACACCCGTCTATGTTGTGGAAGAGGATGCTAAATATTTTCACTCGGAATTAAAGGTCATTTGCGACCGTTTCCGCCCGGATTACTATCCCGAGTTCAAGCAATGGGCCGATGATTATTTTTTCATCCGCCACCGCGGTGAAACGCGCGGCATAGGCGGGATATTCTTCGACCGCGTGAGCGGGAAAGGACAGACCGAGCGCCAGAACATCTTTTCGTTCGTGCAGGCCGTAGGCGAATGCTTTGTGCCGGTGTATTCCCTCCTGGTGAATAAGAATAAAGCTCTCCCTTTCGGGGAAAAAGAAAAACAATGGCAGTTGCTCCGCAGGGGACGCTACGTTGAGTTCAACCTGGTTTACGACCGCGGCACAAAGTTCGGCCTCGAAACGGGCGGACGCGCGGAATCCATACTCATGAGCCTGCCGAAGAATGCCTCCTGGATCTACAATCATGTTCCCGAACACGGGAGCAGGGAGGAGGCTACGCTTGACCTCCTGAGGAAAGGGGTTGATTGGGTCAGTTCATAACTTCTTCTTTCTCAAGGCAACCCCCCTGATCTAACCTCGTCCTTATTAAATGTTAGCATCAAAAAACGACTTTACGAAACAATTTGCCTGCATTAGCGTTACGTAAGTGTTTTGTATCCCTATGCCGAACCAATTGAGATATTTTCCGGTTTGTATTCTGGTCCTGGCCGGACTGCAGTCGCTCGCCCAGCAGGCCGACTGCCCCATTGCCTCCTTCGGATCTTCCTCCGTATGCCTCGGCATGCCATCGGTGTTTACCGACAGCTCGCGCGGCACCAATGGCAGCGCCATCGTATCCCACCTTTGGGACTTTGGAGATAACACCGCGCCCGCTTCTGTTAAAAATCCCGAGCACCTTTTTGCCAAAGCCGGTGACTACACCGTTACCCTCACCGTTACTTCCGAAAGCGGCTGCCGCAGCACGACCTCCCGCACGCTGGCCGTTCATCCCTCGCCACGTCCCGATTTCAGCTGGGCGCCCAACCCCATCATGTCGCTCGATGAGCCGGTGCTCTTCACCGACCGCTCGTTCAGCGCTGCGCAATGGAGCTGGAAGTTCGGTGATCCGAACAACAGTGCCTCGGCCGATCAAACCCCGAGCTTCACTTATCCCGATACGGGCAAGTACACCGTGAAACTGGCAGTGGTCAGCCCCTTCGGCTGCCGCGACACCGTGCAGAAGACCGTGGAGGTGAACGCATTCACGTTCTACATTCCCAATGCATTCACGCCCAACGGTGACGGGGTGAACGATTATTTCTGCGGGACGGGCCTGGGCATCGACAAGTTCGAGATGTGGGTATTCGACCGGTGGGGGAACCTGCAATGGCATGCCAACGACATCAACCAGAAGTGGGACGGCAAGGCGGTGAGCGAAAAGACCCGCGAGCAGGTGAACGAAGATGTGTACGTATGGCTCGTGAAGATCACCGACATCTTCCAGCGCAAGCACAAGTACGTGGGCCACGTTTCCGTGGTCAGATAGGGTCTCAAACCATCCCTGCGGGTGTGGAAAACTCGTCACAATTCCTCTTTGCTTTCTACAAATAAATTTTCCTACCTTTGTTCCTATGAACTTTAAGATCGAAAGGAACGAAAAGTACGCGCTCATCCGCACCAATGTGGAAAAGCTGGACTCGAGCGTGGCTCCCGCCCTCAAGAGCGAACTGGTGGTGCTGAATACGGACGGGGTGAAGAACATCATCATCGACCTGAGCAAGACACGGTACTGCGACTCATCAGGCCTCAGCGCGATACTGGTGGCCAACCGCCTCTGCAAGAACTCCAGCGGTGTGATGGTGATCACCGGGCTGCAGGATACCGTGATGAAGCTTATTTCCATCTCCCAGCTCGATTCGATCCTCAACATTGCGCCCACCATGGACGAATGCATCGAGCTCATCACCATGGAGCAGGTGGAACGCGACAACGAGGACAACGGGTAAAACCTAACGTAATGAAAAGATATTTATTTTCTGCCATCCTTTGTTTTTTCGCTGCGCAATTCACTAGTGCTCAGATCTGCACTCCCGACCCGCAATACACCAATACCAATACGCAAAGAGGGATCTACCCCGACAGCGCCACGAACTTCGCGGATGCATACGTAGGCACGCCTTACACACAGACCGTTACGGTGGTGGTGCCCCAGGATACGGTTTACAACAGCATTCCCGTTTCGCTCGATTCGATCCATGTAGTGAGCATGAACGGCCTGCCGTCCGGTTTTGTATACGGCTGCTGGAACCTTACGAATTGCACGTACAAGGGAAACACAATCGGGTGCGCCAAGATATACGGCACCTGCAGCAACATTGCCGATACCGGTACGCACTGGCTCACCATTCCCATTAAGATATATGTGGGCGGATCGCCTTTCCCGCTTAACAAGACCATTACGCAGTACCGCATCAAGGTGCACGCACCGCAGGCCGTTGCCAATGTGAACGATGTAATATTTGGCGTTGCCCAGAACTACCCGAACCCGTTCAACGACCAGACCGAGATCAAATACTCTTCTCCCGATGCCTGCAATATGAAGCTGATGATCTTCAACATACTCGGTGAAAAGATCATGTGCGTGAGCCTCAAAGCGCAGCGCGGCATGAACAAGATAGACCTGAGGTCGGCCTGGTTCGCGCCCGGCACCTACCTCTACACCCTCGACAACGGGGAAGCCAAGATCACCCGCAGGATGGTGGTCACCCGCTGATGCATGCATTCGTTCGAGGTTACCATTCTCGGATCCAGTTCCGCTACCCCCACTTCCACCCGCAATCCTTCCGCCCAGGTCGTAAACGTTAACGAGAAATTATTCCTGGTCGACTGCGGGGAGGCCGCCCAGATACAGCTCCGCAGGTTCAAGGTGCGCATACAGCGCATCGAAAATATATTTATCACCCACCTGCATGGCGATCATTACCTGGGGCTGGTGGGGCTGCTGGGCACCATGCACCTGCTGGGGAGGGATAAGCCGCTTAACATCTATGCCCCGGAAGGATTGCAGGAGATCGTGGATATCCAGCATAAGTATTCCGATACCCACCTGCGTTTCGAGCTGGTGTTCCATATGCTCGACACCACGGAGCACCGGAAGGTGTTCGATAGCAAAGACGTGGAAGTGTTCACGCTGCCGATGGTCCACCGCGTTCCCTGCTGCGGGTTCCTGTTCAGGGAGAAACCCCGCCCGCGGAACATCCTGGAGGATAAGCTGAAGGAGTTCCGCATTCCATTTTCAGAGATCGGTACTATCAGGCAGGGCAGCGATTACATTGCGCCCGATGGGAAAATAATTCCCAATTCAGAGATCACATCTGCCCCGCACCCGCAACGCACGTATGCCTGCTGTTCGGATACGCTTTATAATGAGAATATCATACCGTGGATAACCGGTGCGGACCTGCTGTATCACGAAGCCACGTTTGCAGAGGACAAATCGGATCGCGCAAAAGAGACCAATCATTGCACGGCCAGGCAGGCGGCAACCATAGCGCTCAAGGCCCGGGTGAAAAAGCTCATCATCGGTCATTATTCAGCGCGGTACTCCGACCTTCAGCCGCTTTTTGAAGAAGCAAAAGCTGTATTTCCGCAAACAGTTTTGGCCGTTGAAGGAGAGTCCCACCGGGTGGGTGTTGATGAAGCGTTGAAATAATTTTTTGTGTGGCGCTTGCAGATTCAAACATTGTTCCTACTTTTGTATAGAACTATTCTAAATAAGCAATGCCCAAGGTTAAGGTCCTCATAGCAGATAACAGTTTCCTGATCCGGGAAGGGTTCCGTTCCATCGTTGCCGGCAACAAGGATTTTATGCTGGTGGGAGAAGCCGAAAAAGCAGAGGACCTCGGTGAAAAGCTCCTTTTGCATCGTCCCGATGTGCTCGTGATGGACTTCACCTCCTCTTTTTTCTGCATGGACGATGTGGCCGTGATCTCTGAAAAATACCCGGAAGTAAAGATCCTCGCCATCACCAATCCCCAGCCGAAAGCCGTCTTTTCCAAAGCCATCGAATCGGGAGTGATCAGCTACCTGCTGAAGGATTGCGGCAAGGAGGAGATCATTGAAGCGCTCTACAGCACGGCAAAAGGGCAGAAGTTCTTCTGCGGCAAGATCGTGGACAAGATCATTTCTTCAGAAAGTGTTCCGGCCGAAGGCATCTCCTGCGATGGAGTCAGGCTTTCGCAAAGAGAGATCGAGATCGTGCGGCTGGTGGCCGAAGGGCTGAGCAACAAGGAGATCGCGGACAAGCTTTTCCTGAGCGTGCATACCATCACCACTCACCGCAAGAACATCATGGCCAAGCTGGGCGTGAACAACACGGCCGGGCTGGTGATGTTCGCCATACGCAACGAGATCGTATCTCCCAACAAGTTCCTCTTCAACTAACCTTTTACCGTGTTTTAGGTATGGCTTTACCCTTGAAAAGGTATTGCAGCGTTTTTCCAGCCGGCATACTTTTGCCTAAAATTCCAGAGATGAAAGGGATGGCCCTTACGGGATTTATTTTAATTTCCGCAATTACTTTTTTAAGTGCGCAGGACCGGCAGTTCGTGCGCACGTACCAGTCGAATACCCTGCCAAAGGGTGCAAAGGACCTGGAAGCCTGGTCCACCTGGCGCACGGGCCGAAATTATTTTTACAATGCCCTCGATACCCGGCTCGAGTTTGAAATGGGCCTGACCAACAAGCTGCAGACGGCTTTATATTTCAACGCCTCGCACAGCGCTTTCGGTGCGAACAAGGATACGCTGGGTGGAATACCAGACACGGCAGTTGACGGAATATTTACATCGACAGAGTTTTCAGTGTCGAATGAATGGAAGCTGAATGTCCTCAATCCTTCCATGCACCCGGTCGGGCTGGCGCTTTATGCGGAGTTCGGCTGGTCGCCAACCCGGTTCGAGCTGGAGAATAAGGTCATCCTCGACAGGCGCACCGATAAGGACTTGCTTGCGCTGAACCTGGTGAACGAATTCGAGATGGTGCAGGATGTTAAAAAAGGAAAAAAAGGATCGGTAAGCGAGAATGAGCCGGAGGTCGACCTGGCCTACCTGCACCTGGTCAAACCGAACCTCGGGATCGGCATTGAAATGCGGAACAGCAACGAGATCGAGGGCGGGAATTGGAACTTTTCGGCCCTGTTCGGAGGCCCCACTATTTATTACAGCGGAGAAAAACATTTCTTAATTTTGAACGTTCTTCCCCAATGGACAAACCTGAGAAGAACGGCCGATGCACCGGGCAGCCTGGTGCTGAACGCCCGCGAAAAATTTGAAATACGGTTGCTTGTCGGTTTCACCTTATGATTAACTTGAAAAAATATCTTTTGGTCCTGTTTGGAATTGCATTACTTGCCTGCTGCTCGACACCGTTGCTGGTGCCTGCCGATCCGGATGCGTTCAGGGCGAAAGCAAAGTGGGCCGATTCCGATCTTGAATCCCTCAAAAAAGGGTATGCCATTTACACGAACAAGTGCGGCAGCTGCCATGATCTCAAGCATCCCGATAAAATTTCTTCGGCAGAATGGGAGAATGTTTTCCCGCCTATGGCACTGAAGGCGCACCTTACGGAGCAGGAGAAGACCCTCGTTTACCGCTATTTCGTTACGATGCACGATGCCGTAGCGAAAAAATAATTTTTCACTTTCCTTTCTTTTGTTGATTTTCGCTGTCATGATCCTGATCGCTGACAGCGGTGCAACCAAGACCTGCTGGTGCCTGTGCACACCGGATGGAGAGCAATATTTTTATACCCAGGGGATCAATCCGTACCATCAATCCGCGGAAGCGATCTCATCGATCATCAGAACCGAGCTGGTCCCGAACTTTAAACTGAAGACTTCGGGCTTTAAACTGTTTTATTACGGTGCCGGCTGTTCCAGCGCGCAGCAGAAAGGTATTGTTGAGCGGGTGCTTCGCGAGAATTTTCCTGCGGCCCGTTTGGAGATCGACCATGACCTGCTGGGCGCTGCCCGCGCGCTGTGCGGGAAAGAAGAGGGCATAGCGGCCATTCTCGGCACGGGCTCCAATTCGTGCTGCTACGATGGAAAGGGGATCACGGAGAGTGTTGCCTCACTTGGCTATATCCTGGGCGATGAAGGAAGCGGTGCGCACATAGGTAAGAAATTCCTTTCCGCTTTCCTTTATCATGAGCTGCCCGGACCTATTGAGCAGGTTTTCCGATCGGAATATAAACTGGACAAGGATGTGGTTCTCGATGCCGTGTACAAGCAGCCGCTGCCGGGACGTTTTCTTGCCTCGTTCACTAAGTTCATCAGTAAGAATATTTCCGATCCCTTCCTGGCCGGGCTGGTGAAAAATAGCTTTTTGGATTTTTTCGATCACCACATCTGCAAGTACCCCTCTTACAAAAAGGTCAAAACGCATTTTGTCGGCTCGGTGGCCTTCCATTTTGCCGGCTTGCTACGGCAGGTGGCAAAAGAAAAAGGCGTTACGGTCGGGAGTATCCTCGAAAGCCCGATGGAGGGGCTGGTAAGGTATCATACCGCATGATCTTCCATAGCCTCCCCCTTGGTCCCCTCAGAGAGGGTGATAGCTTACCGTGAAATACAAATCTTATTTCTCATTTGTCCCCCTCCGTTTAGACGGGGGATCAGGGGGAGGGGAGCCATTAAGATGTTATTAATTCCTTCTACCTCGAAAAATGATGCACCCTGTAGATCTCGAATATCTCCTTCACCTCGTGTTTCGGGAATTTTGACCGGAGCATTTGCAGTATCTTGCCCCCCGGGTCCTGCCACTGGCTGTCGGCCTGCACGTACACGCATTCGGCAGCCGCTGGGTCGAGGTCCTTTGCGGCCTCTTCGGCATTTGATACCGGGAAGATCCCATCGCTCATCAGCAGGTCCTTCGTCTGGTCGTATTTTTTGAAATAGTCGATGTTGTAATGGTATGCAAATCCTTCGAACATATAGTTAGGGCACAGCAGGACAGTTGCCCCGTTCTTCTTCTGGCGTGTCACCTCGTTAGCAACCTCCTTTAGTCTCCGGTTGTTGTCCGGGTTGAGGTTGAGCGTGACCGCCATGCTGGCGGCCAGGAGCATCATTGCGGCTGTTTTATGGATGTTGTTCAGGAAAAGTGAATCGATCATTGCCGAGATGAACAGGAAGAGCGGGATGGACAGGAAAAGGATGTACCGGTCGATGAACATGGGATGGGAGAAGGAAGCGGCAAACATCACCGTATACGGCACGAAGAACCACGTGAAAATGATCCGGACCCTTTCGCCAGAGATGAATTCGGATAATTTTTGCCTGAGCATTTTATTCCGGGACAATAACAGGATGCCTGCTGCAGCGATCGCCAGCAGCATCAGCATGTTGTATTTGCCGTTGAGAAAACGATTCAGGTTGCCGTAGTACTCCGTTACTTTAGGTGCGGCCACCCACGTGCCATGGGCCGATTCTTCCACACGATGCTTGAACACGAGGATGAGCGGGAGGTAGAGCAGGGCAAGGGCACCTGCCAGGACACCGATCTTTCGCGACATCATGCGTTTTTCTTTGATCACCAAAAGGCTCACCAACTCCGCAAAAACCACGAACAGGCCGAAGTAATGAGAATAGACCAGCAGGAGGTTTGCTGCAAACAGCAGGAAGGCATATTTTTTTTTGGATGGGTCGGCTGCCAACGAGAGAAAATAATACAGCGACAATGCAGTGAGCAGGCAGAACAGCGGGTACACGCGTGCTTCGTGCGAAAAGTAAACGTGCATGGTGGAGAACGAAAAGATCAGCCCGGCTCCAAGCCCGGTTATCGTATTGAAGAATTTTTTGCCGGCCAGGTACAGCACGCCTGCGGTAAGCGCGCTGAAGAGGACGGAGGGGAGCCTTATCCAGAAAGGATCAAGACCGAATATTTTTATCCAAAAATGCAGGATGATTTCATAGAGAGGAGGATTATTTCCGGTTATAAGAATACTAATGATCGTTGGGATATCTTTTTGAGCCGTAAATATGCTGAATGGCTCATCCAATGCAATATCGCGGCTGGTGAGAAAATACGATTTTAAAAAAAAATTAAGAATAAAAAGTAAACACAGGATGAGATAGTCAGAAAATCTTCCCTTTTTTCTTTCCATATCAGTCTGCGATAATTATTCTTCCCGCGTAAATTTCATTAGTGATACTATCGGTAATGCGATAGAGGTAAACTCCATTTTGTAAGCTATTCCTTTGGATCTCTGATTTATCATTTCTGATCTCGAATTCCATTATCTTGTTTCCAACCATGTCAAATAATTCAAAAACAGGAGCGTGATTTCTAAGTTCTGCGTTCAATTCTAATGTAGCACTATACGAAAATGGATTTGGATAAATAGAAATTCTGCCTGCGTTGGAAATGTGTTCCATGACTGAACTTATAATGACATTAGAAGAGGAAAGCAGGCTGTCATTGGTTTTTACAAGAAAAACATCAGTTTGCCCCGCAGAGTACGTGGTGGTTTCTCCGCAAATAATAAATCCTCCATCATAAGTAAGATTTACCGAATAGCCGTCCTCACCAGTTGTTCCATGCGATGTTGACCATATCCACCATCCTCCTCCATTCGTTCTTTCACAGTATATATGATGGTAGCCAGAGCCCGCGGTTAAGCCAATGATGGCGAAGCCTCCTACGCCATCCGTATCAACTGCGTAGCCGATTTCATTATCGAATGCCCCTATTTTAGTTGTCCAACTCGTGTCGCCCGATCCATTTGTTTTGACGAGCCAAAAATCGTTGCTTCCGGAGTTTCCGAAGCTTTTTGTGACGCCTCCAAAAATAAAACCACCTGCCACCGGAGTTTCTTTACCGCAGTAAAATTTATCATCAACCATTCCGCCCAGGGTCTTCGTCCAAAGAGTATCACCATTCATATCGGTGCGAATGTAATAACAGTCATATGCCCCGTTCCCAAACGAAGTGGTATAGCCAGAAATTATATAACCTCCATCTTTATTTTGTGCTATATATCGTGCTTCTTCATCACCGGTCCCGCCATATGTTTTGGTCCATAGGGTGTCGCCCGAAGAATTTGTTTTCACAACATAGATGTCCTGCCCCCCTTTGCCGAAGCTGTATGTGCTCCCTGCCAGAATATACCCGCCATCAGAAGTTTGTTTTATGCAATACGCCAGATCCCAACCGTTTCCTCCATATGTTTTTGTCCAAAGCGTGTCACCATTTTTATCTGTCTTGGCCAGATAAAAGTCATAACCACCACTTCCATAACTGTTCGTATAGCCTCCTATGGCGTATCCTGAATCGATCTGTGTTTGAACCACTGACTCTCCCCATTCAATATTTGCCCCGCCTATCGCCTTCCACCAAATCGGTACTCCTGTTTTACTGGTCTTGATAAGATAAATATCTGTGGCACCAGAACCGTAACTGCTTGTGGCTCCAACAACAATATACCCTGTATCGATCGTTTGCTTTGCATCGCGACCGTAATCCTGATAAGGACCTCCATAGCTTCTCTTGAACTTCACCATCTGCGCGCTTGCAATGTTTGCCAGCATGATCAGCACGAGGATATGGATAAGCTTTCTCATTTCAGAATTTTCCTGTTAAAGATACGGTAACTCCCTGCCCGGTGGATCTTTTGGGAAACACATACCCGCCTAAATAATAGCTGTCGATGTTGAGGCGGTAATGCTTCAGGAACTGCACCTCCAGCGAGGCCCCGAAGTTGAACTTGCCGTAACCGCCATACGCCAGTATGCCCGATGCCTGCACCTTCGGCCGGATGTTATAGGCGACATCAATGTAGTAATACGGCCTCGAGTTGGCGAACATGCGGTAGTTGATGCCTTTTTCGATGGAAAGATTTTTCCCGTAGTAGCCGGTCATGTGCACGCTGAAGGTTGCGGGCAGCATGGTCACATAGCCGCCTTTCGTGTAGGCCAGGTTGCGTTTGATCACGCTGTCGGGATTGGACGAGGGCAGCACCGAATCCTTCAGTTGGAAGATGTTGTTCAGGTTGATGCCGTCAAAATGGTACGAGGTATCCTTCGCCATGTGCATGGAATTGCTGTTCCACGCAATGAACCCGAAATCGAGAAGCTGCACCGAAAAGATCCCCTCGCTGTAAAACGTGTTGTAGGGGATGTCGTAGCCCAGGTCGGTGCTGGTGCCAATGCCGTTGAAGGCCGCCAGCTTTTTATGCGCGGTATCCGATGCGTGCACTTCGTACTGTGCGTTCAGGTCGATGTAGCGCCCATCGGGACTGGTGTAGAATTCTGCCTGGGGAACTACAGCCGAAAAATGATTCTGCCCTTTGAGCAGCGATACCCCGATGCTCCATCCCCCGTTTGCCGTGTCGGCCGGGCGCGAAAGCCCGATCTGGAATTGCTGGTACTGCAGTTGGTTCAGCCGGAAGCTGCCGAGGTCGAGCTTCTGTCCCGCATATTTTTTATTCCCGTAGAACACCAGGTCGAACAGGTCGCGCGAGAACACCATGTCCAGGTGCTCGCGCTCGCGCACGGCAACGAACCAGGAGGCTTTTTTTATTTTGAAGAGGGAATCGCGGGCGAACGTGCAGGTGATCCCCAGGTCGGCATCCGCGCCAAACCGGTTGGAGTAGCCGAGCCTGTTCACCACGCGCTGCTTCATGTCGTCATCAATGAATTGTTTCAGGTAAAATGCATTGAAGAATTCGGAGGTAAGTGCGCTGGAGTTGGCATAATATCCCCCGGAAACCTCGATCTCCATGCTTTGTTTCTTCCTGTTCCGTTTCTGCGGTTTCATCACTAATGAGTCTTTTTTTACAGCCATCACTTTAAACTGTGCGGTGTCTTGTTTTGTGCTGTCCTGGCCCTGCGCCATGTGACGGATGCACAGCAGCAGCAGCACAAGCACCAGTATCCGCAGCCGTTTGTTCATACATCAGTGTGCATGAACGGTATAGCCGAAATCGCCCACCAGCTGCAGGTCGATCGAATAGCCGCTGTATATCTTTACGTAGTTCGGCTGCGAGGAAGTGTTGAACTTCACTACCATGCGCAGGCTTTTGGTATGCCGGAGGGCTTCGAGCATGGCATCGCTCACCGGTATCACCAGCTTGGTCAGCTTTTTCTGCATCACTTTCAGCTGCGAATCGAGCGGGGCCTCATCGATGGTGTTCACGGGAGGCATCAGCACGCCCAACTGGTTCTTGTTGTCATCGAGCAGGTAAAGCTGAACGCTGGCATCGAACGGGAAGCCGTTGTTGGCATAAAGCACCAGGTTGCCGCTGTGGATATCGGTGCTCACGTTGCCCGCCCCGTCAAAGCCCAGCGTGTCCTGCAGCGTAAGATTGGTTGCCACCAGCGAGAGCGGCATCGTCATGTTCAGCGAGGCCTTCATCAGCTTGTCGTAGTACACAAAATCATTGCCCCCCGACACGTTGCCCAACGGGTTGATCTCCACCTTAAGCGCATAGCGGAGCTTGGTTGGAAGATTTTCGATCAGGTTCTTGATGTTGGAGTTGTTCGGGTTAAGTGTTACGCTGTAAGTATAAGGTGTAACGATGCTGTTCACGTCCACCGCGCGGTTGAGCAATATCGGGTTGTTCATGATGGCGTGCTGAAGCGTTACCTGCGAGTTGTTGTGTGTGTTGATGGAGGTAAAGTCGGTAAGCGTGGCCTTGGCATCCACCCCGATGCTGTTCTCCAGCGAAAGGCTTACATCGATGTCTTCGATCTTGAGCGTGCCGCTCGTTATTTTTTTGAAGAGGGGAAAATCGGTCACATCGGGGCCGATGACCGTGGTGGTCTGCCCGAAGTAGCCTTTGGCATATTGGGGGACGATGTCCACAAAGCTGTATTTGATGGTCACATTATCACCTGCATTTACAGTAAGATTAGCTGCGGCCTTTAATCCCACATAAGTTACCACGGTATTGAACTTATTCCCGGACATTCCCCGCATGTCTATTACGTAATCTTTCAGATCATATTCCTTGGTGAACGTGCCGGGCGTGCTGCCAACCTTTGCAGGAACGATCTCTGCTTTATCAAAAGGAATGCTGTTCAGGGTGGCCGAAGGGATCTTAAAATCCAGTTCCAGCGGCCCTTGCACTCCGTTGGTCGCGCTCAGAATGAGCTTTCCCGACCGGATGATCGATTTTGTAAGCTGAACTGTTGAAACGCTGAAGGTATTATCCTGGTTCGCACCGGGAAGGATCGACTGGCCTGCAGTGAAAGGCTGTTGGATAGGAGATGTAAAAGAAGTATCCAGGGTAGTATCCGGTATCTGGAACAGCGAATCGGTATTGAATTTGAAGAAATTATTTTCGTAAACGATCTTCAGCGAACTGTCGCCATTCATCTGGATGAGCGAATCGGCAATAAGGTTATTGATATCCATTGAGGTCTTTACCAGCGGGGTGAGGGCGTTCACGTCCCAGCTGGCGTTATCACCTTTACGGCAGGAGTTAATGGCAAGAAAACAAATGCAGGAGCTGAAAAGTAAGGTTGTCTTTTTCACCGGGTTAAGCTTTGTCTGCAAAAATAGGTTTAGGAAAGTAAATGTAGAAAATATTCCGCAAATGACCTTACGTGTTCATTGCCGGCTTTTTACACCGGCCGGTTGATATTTTTTTTGCAAACACTTCCCTAATCCTTTCCGTATAAAACCCAACTTTTTTATTTTTGCATCGGTCTTATGATTAACAGAAGGTTTCTCCTTTCCTGGATCGCCAGCTCGGTCGCCATGTTCGGGGTATCTTATCTCTGGCACGGCATTGTCCTGAACGATTTCAACCGTCTCAATTATCCCAAAGGAGTGTTCTTCATCACTGCGGCAGTGGTCTACCTGGTCATCGGCCTGCTTGTGGCCCGTGCTTGCGAGATACGCATCAGCATAAAATTTTTGAAAAATCCCCTTGCAAAAGGAGTGGTAATGGGGGCATTCAGCGGGTTTATCATTTACCTGGTCGCCATGGTCATCGGGGTGTCATTCATGCAGGCCCACGAAATGAAATACATGCTCTTCAACATCGCGTGCCAGATGGTGGAGCAGGGGGTCGGGGGAATTGCGGTAGGTATCGTTCACCTCTCGGTATACCACGAAGAGCCGGCAGACGTCAAACGGTTCTAATACCCGTACTTTTCCTTCCAAAGTCTTTTAAGGTAATCGCGTATCTCTTTTTCACGTGCGTTGTTGCCCGGCTCGTAGAACTTTGTGCCGGAAATTTTTTCAGGAAGAAATTCCAGGTCCGTAAAATTATTCTCGTAGCTGTGGGCATATTTGTAGTTCTTCCCATAGCCGATGTCCTTCATGAGCTTGGTGGGCGCGTTGCGGATATGCAGGGGCACCGGCAGGTCGCCTGTTTTCTTCACTGCGGCCGAAGCTTCTTCGATGGCCATGTAAGATGCATTGCTCTTGGCCGAAGAGGCGAGGTAGGTGGCGCACTGCGAAAGGATGATGCGCGCTTCGGGCATGCCGATCACGTTCACGGCATTGAAGCAGGCCGTGGCCAGCACAAGCGCAGTGGGGTTGGCATTGCCGATGTCTTCCGAGGCCAGGATCACCATCCTGCGCGCGATGAACAACGGGTCCTCACCGCCTTCTATCATGCGGGCCAGGTAATACACGGCTGCATTGGGATCGGACCCGCGCATGGATTTGATAAAGGCGGAAATGATATCGTAGTGCTGTTCGCCTGTCTTATCGTACAGCGCGATGTTCTGCTGCACAATGGCGGTCACCATTTCGTTCGTGATCTCGATCTTGCCCTGCAGGGAATTGTTCGCCACGATCTCCAGCGTGTTCAGCAGCTTGCGCGCGTCTCCTCCCGAAAGCCGGAGCAGGGCTTCGTCCTCCCGGATGACGATCTTTCGGGTCTTCAGGTCGGCATCTTGCTTTATCGCGCTGTCGAGCAGCTGCAGCAGGTCTTCCTTTTCGAGCGGCTTCAGGATGTATACCTGGCAGCGCGAGAGCAGGGCTGAGATCACTTCGAAGGAAGGGTTCTCGGTGGTCGCTCCTATGAGCGTGATGATCCCTTTCTCCACCGCGCCCAGCAGCGAATCCTGCTGTGATTTGGAAAAGCGGTGGATCTCATCGATGAACAGGATGGGGTTGTTGGTGCCGAAGAACTGGTCGCCCTTCGCTTTGTCGATCACTTCGCGGATGTCCTTGACGCCCGAGCTGATGGCGCTGAGCGTATAGAAAGGCCTCTTGAGCTGGTGCGCGATGATCGAGGCCAGGGTGGTCTTTCCCACACCGGGAGGCCCCCACAGAATGAGGGAAGGAAGCGCACCGCTCTCGATCGCCTTGCGCAGGATGGCGCCTTCGCCCACCAGGTGCTTCTGGCCGATGAACTGGTCGAGCGAGCGGGGACGCATGCGTTCGGCTAGGGGAGTGGAGGTCATTGTTACAAAGGTAAGAAGAAATGAAGGGGACAAATTTCCGGTTCGTAGTTATTGGTTGTAGGTGCCGGTTATAGTTTTATCCTGTGAAGGTCACTTGACCAGGACCAAAAAAACCGGGAAGCAATAACTATCAACTGTCAACCAGCAACTAAATTGGTCAATAACTTCCCGCACGACAATAAGCATAACTTTTTACATTTGCTTTCCACAAAAAAACTGATGCCAGAGCAATGAAGCTGCGGTTTATCGCCACCGTTCTTTTTCCAATCATGCTGCCCGCTGTTTTTTTCGCCCAGGCCGCTGATACCTCGCAGTTCACGCTCACCAAGAGCCGCAAGTATTCCTGGTTTGCCTCCGACCGTTCGAGCGAGGACGGGAAGTATGATGTATACCGGATCGGTTCCACCTCCGATGCCGCTTCCATCGTCATTGTCCGCGGCCATTTCGAGGTGATCGGCAATCCTGCGCTCAAAAAAGCGCGCATCAGCGTGTTCAACGCCTCGAACGACCAGCTCGTTGGATTGTACAACACTAACCCGAACTCCGGTAATTACCTTGTCATCCTCGTTCCTAATGTGAAATATATTTTCCAGGTGGAAGTGCAGGGATACGACAAGATCCAGCAGGTGGTGGAGGTTCCCCAGCACATCGACTACGAGGTGTGCCGGCAGGAAATCAAGATAAAGAGCAACGAGTCCGGCAAGCCCTTGCTCATCATCTCCAATTGGTTTGCCGAAGAGAACGATGTGCTGTTCCTGCTCACGGTCTACAACGATTCCACGGCACAGAACCTTTCGGAGTACGTGAAGATGCTGGACAAGCCTTCCCCGCTGGACGCGAAGAAGAAAAAAAGCTACGCGAGCATCGATGAGATGGTGAAGAAGCAGGTGGAAGAGGAGAAAAAGAAGCCCGCAGAGGCTGAAGCGGCTTTCCAGCGGAAAGATTATCTCACTTGCGCTGGCCTGTATTCGCAGCTGCTGCGCTACGACCCGGCCGACCCGGTGATGAACTACCGCTACGGGGTCTCACTTTTTTATACCGAGAAGAACAAGGCGAAGGCCATCGGCTGCCTCGAAGCGGCTTCGCGCTCCGATAAGGTGCCTTACGATGTCTTTCTTTATCTCGGCAGGGCCTGCCATCTCTCGTACCTGTTCTCCAACGCCATCGCTGCGCTGGAAGAGTTCCGGAAACGGGCGAAGCCGGCCGACATCACAAACAACAAGGTGACCGAGCTGGTTAACAACTGCAAGAGCGGAAAAACGCTCATGGAAGAGCAGGTGCGGATGCAGGTGCTGAGCCGTACACCCATTGACGAACAGAACCTGCTTTCCGCATTCAACCCCGAGCTCGTGAACGACAGGCTGATGTACAAGACAGAATATTTTTATTCCCCATACGATAAGGACACGAAGGAAAAATTACTGATGTGCCGGGCAGGCCGGAACGAGATCGTGCAGGTGAGCTACGGTGCGAAGGCGCAGGGGGGCAAGGACCTGTTCAGGAACTCGTTCACCGCAAAGGAAGGAGTGCCCCTGAACATCAACACACCGTATGACGAGGACTACCCCTACATTACGAAGGACGGGAAGACGCTGTACTTTGCCTCCAGGGGCTATAACAGCATGGGCGGCTACGACATTTTCAAATGCACGCGCAAAGACACGTCCAGTGTTTGGAGCGAGCCGCAGAACCTCGGATACCCGGTGAATTCGGTCTACGATGATTTCCTGTTCATCCCCGACAGCTCGGAGCAGTACGGCTGGTTCTGCTCTGACCGGAAGGGGCTGGAGCTGATCCGTGTGAGGCTCCCGAAGGTAACCTCACCCTTTTCCGTCATCAAAGGCAATTTTTCCACGCTCGATTCGGCCGACAACCGCTCGGCCCTCATCACGGTGTACAATGCCGAGAACGATGAGCTGGCCGGCACCTACCGCACCAATTCCGAAACGGGCAACTACCTGATGGTGCTGCTTTCAGGCGCGAAATACAGGATCACGGTGGAGGCAGACGATTATCCCGAGCTCACCGGCACGTTCGAGGTGCCGGAGAAAAAAGATGAGTTCACCCTGCGGCAGGAGCTGCGCGCGCGCAAAGAGGGAAGTTTCCGCATTTTAAAGGTCAACAATTATTTTTCCCTGCAGGAAGCGCAGAAAGTGCCGGACGAATACCCGGCCCGCAGGTCGAAGCCAGTACAGCAGGAGGAGAAAAAAGAAGAGCTCGTAAAGGAATTCAAAACGCCTAAGCCTAAACGGACTCCCGAGCAGGCGAACTACGACAAGCAGGTGCTGAAGCAGGCCAAAGGGCTGTTCGAGCAGGGTAACTTCACGGAAGCGGCCTCCACGCTGCAGAACCTCGGGAAAGTGATCGATCTCGATGGGATCGGTTCCTATTACCTCGGGGTAAGTCTTTTCAATATTAATAAAGACAGGACAACCGCCCTTCCCTGGCTCGAAGCGGCAGCCGCTTCGGGCACCGCTCCGTCCGATGTGTATTATTACCTGGGCAAAGCCAACCATTACTGCTACCGGTTCAGCCGGGCCGTCAAGTCGTTCGAGAAGTTCGTTTCCATTTCGAAGCCCGATGAGGTGAAGAAGCTCGGGGTGGAGAACGAGATCGCAGCCTGCAGCAGCGGGCTGAAGCTGGTGAACAACCCCGTAGTGATCGAAGTGTATGAGAAGAAGCAGATCCCTAAGCAATCCATCAACGTGGCGTTCTCGCACCTGGAGTCGGGCGGAATGATCCTCGCCACTCCCGAAGACATGAAATCATCCGTTGACAAGCAGAAAAAGTTCAACTCCACGCTGTTCCTTTCGGCCGATAAGAACACTATCATTTTTTCCAGCTATGGCGACAACGATCTGAACGGTAAGGACATTTACAAGCTCAGCAAGCTGCCCGATGGGAAGTGGAGCCCGGTGCCGCAAAAGATAATCGTTGCATCCAGCCCCTTCGATGACGAGTTCCCCTGCCTGTCGGCCGATGGGAAGATCCTGTTCTTTTCCTCGCGCGGGTTCAACAGCATGGGAGGCTACGATATTTTCAAATGCATGTGGGACGAGCGTGCCGAGAACTGGAGCGCGCCCGTGAACCTGGGCGCCCCCATCAATTCTCCTTTTGACGATGTGTATTTTATCTGGTAAAGCGGGAAGGAGGTCTTACTTCCTGAGCTTATCCTTGAACACTTTCCGGAACTTCTCCACCTTCGGCCTGATCACGAACGAGCAGTAGGGCTGCTCACCGTTCTCGTTGTAGTAGTTCTGGTGGTAGTCTTCGGCCTTGTAAAACGCGGTGAAGGGCGATATTTCGGTCACGACCGGGTTGTCGAACACTTTTTCATCGTTCAGCTTCTTCTTGTATTCTTCCGCCAGCTTTTTCTGGTCGGCATCGTGGTAAAAGATCACCGAGCGGTACTGCGTGCCCACATCGTTGCCCTGCCGGTTAAGCTGCGTGGGATCGTGCGCCTGCCAGAAGGCGGCCAGCAGCTCTTCGTAGGAGACCTTTTTCGGATCGTAGTAGATATTGCATACTTCGGCATGGCCGGTGGTGCCGGTGCATACTTCCTTGTAAGAGGGGTTCTTCACCGTTCCCCCGGAAAATCCGCTTTCCACCTTTTCCACGCCATCCAGCATCTGGAACTGCGCCTCTACGCACCAAAAGCATCCCGCGCCAAAGGTGGCCACGGACAATCCTTTTTTGTCAACGGCAGAAGCGGAGGTCTTTTCTTTTGCGGTGTTCATGTTCTTGTTGTTTTGGGTTTGTGCGCACGAGGACAGGACCACTATGGTGAGCATCGTGCTTGCAAGTCGCTTGGTTCTCATCTTTCAGGGTTTAAAGTTAAATCTTTGCCTGTAAATACGGAGCATTCACCGGTATGGATCTTGAACCGGGCGAAATCGCTGTTAAAGAATGTTAATTTTTGTATCATTGCGTCCCTAAATAATAAGGTATGAAAAAGTCCGTTTTCCTGCTCCTGCTTGTGAGCGCTTCCGTATTCTCGCAGGTCAAGACCCGCTCCTATATCATCGATCCCCAGCTTGCGCCCCGCGATCACAATGTGGATTTCAGGCACATGCGCGTGGAGCTGGCGTTCGAGCCGCAGAAAGGATTGGTGAAGGGCAGGTGCACGCACGTATTTTCTCCGCTGCGGCCGAAAGTGGATTCCGTTTGGGTGGACGGGATAAAGATGACCGTGAAGGGGATCACAGTGAATGGAAAGACTGCAAAATACAGGACCGACAGTGCCGGCATCATGATCTATTTCTCCCCCGCTTTGGCCTGGGAGACCACCGACAGCATGACCATTACCTATGAATGCACGCCCCGCAAAGGACTGTACTTCATCGGGTGGAACGATCCGCAGAACCTTTCGCGCAAGCAGATCTGGAGCCAGGGGCAGGGGATCGACAACCGCCATTGGATCCCGATGTATGACGAGATGAACGACAAGTTCATTTCGGAAATGATCGTAACCTTCGATAAAACGTACAAGGTGCTTTCGAACGGGACCCGGCTCGCTGAAAAGGAGAACAAGGACGGCACGAAGACCTGGCGCTACGAGATGAAGCACCCGCATGCTCCATACCTCGTAATGCTCGGCATCGGGAAATACGAGATCGATGAGCGGAAATCCAAATCGGGCGTGCCGCTCCATCTTTATTATTACCCCGATTGGAAGGACCGTGTTGCCGCCACTTACCAGCGCAGCGAGGACATGATCGATTTCTTTGAAAAGGAATACGGAATTAAGTATCCGTGGGAAAGCTATTCGCAGATACCCGTGCAGGATTTTATGTACGGAGCCATGGAGAATACTACGGCCACCGTTTTTGGTGATTTTATTTTTGTGGATGATAGAAGCTTCAACGACCGCGGCTACGTGGGCGTGAATGCGCACGAGCTCACCCACCAGTGGTTTGGCGATTACGTCACGGCCGAAAGCGATGCGCATCACTGGCTGCAGGAAAGCTTTGCCACCTACGGCAACATGATGTTCGAGCGCGAGTTCTACGGAAAGGATTATTTCGACTGGGAAAGGCACAATGCGCAGAACGAATCGGTGGAAGAGAGCAAGAAGAATAAATGTCCCGTTGCCCACAGCGAAGCCGGCAGCACCCGCCATTACCCGAAGGGCGCCACGGTGCTGAACATGCTGAAGTATGTGGTGGGCGACCGCGAGGTATACAACAAATGCATAAAGTATTACCTCGAGCATCATCCGTATTCCAATGTGGACACGGAAGATCTCCTCGAAGCTTTTGAAGAGGTGACCGGCATGCAGCTCGACTGGTTCTTCGAAGAATGGATCTACAAGGGAGGAGAGCCCGATTACCTGGTGAAGTATGAAGAGCTGAACGGCAATACGGTCTTCACCGTTACCCAGAAGCAGGAGCTGTCTGATATTACCGGACTGCCGGTGCAGGGCGGCAATGCGGCCAATGCGGTCAGCACCGACCCGTTCGTGGGCAACATGGGTGATAACGGGTATCGCGCAGCAGGACTTTGGAAGATGCCCGTCTGGTTCGAGGTGCATTATACCGATGGCACATCGGACAAGAAGATGCAATGGATCGAAAAGCAGACCGAGACCGTGAAGGTTCCAAGCCCGCCAGGCAAAAAAATAGATTTCGTGCTCTTCGACCCGGACAACGAGGTGATGAAGTCGGTGACGTTCGAAAAGCCGCTGGAGATGCTGAAAGCCCAGGCCGCAAAGGCGGAGCACATGCTCGACCGCTTCGATGCCATTTACGCGATGAGGAATACGGATACATCTGCGAAAAGAGATTTTCTCGTTCAGCAGTTCGATAAGGAAAAGACCTATGTGATCCAGAGCGAGATCGTAACCCAGCTCATCCACGACACGGACCCGAAAAGCCAGGGCCTTATTCGCAAGGCGATAGCAGGCAATAACCCGCAAGTGCAGAAAACGGTGATCAACAACACGAAGCAGATCGCTCCGCAGCTTATGTCCGATTACGAAAAATTGCTAAGCGCCAATTCCTACGAAGTGGTCGCCAATGCGCTCGACCGGCTGTGCAGCAGCAATCCCGCGCAAACGAACAGGTACCTGGATGCAACGCGCAATATCGAAGGAACGGTCGGACGTAACGTAAAAATGAAATGGCTCGAGATCGCTGCCCGCAGCGAGAAGAAATACATCGACCAGCTTGTGGGCTACACGAGCCTGTCGTACGAGTTCCGCACCCGCGTGAATGCGATCAATTCCCTCAAGGCGCTGAACTACCTCGATGAGGTTTTCATCAAGAACATGGTGGATGCTTCGATGAGTGCTAACGGGCGCCTGGCGGGTCCGGCCATCGAAACGCTCAAGTTCTTTTCGCAGCAGGTGAAGTACAGGGAAATGATACAAGCCTATATCGGTTCGCGAACCTGGCAGCCCTGGCAGCGCGAGATCATTAAACGCTACGAGTGATCTTCCACGCCATGACGACCCGGTCGTCACCGGCCGAGAGAAGAGCGGCATCCAGCCACAGCAGCTTATTCACCGAATGGGTGTGCCCGTCAAATTTTTCCTTGTTGATGCGGGCAAGGACGCTGAAGGTGTCCGCATCCCATACCTTCACGGTCTTGTCGCGGCTGGCCGTAGCGAACAGCTTCCCGTCTGGCGAAAAAACGATCGAGTAGATCGCATAGTTGTGTGCCGGGACCGATCGTTCCATTTTCCATTCCCCATCTTCCATCTTCCATACGTTCAGGTAAGCGTCTTTTCCTCCCGTCAGCAGGCGATTACCATCCGGATGGAATTTAACCGCGTTGCACGACATGGCATGCGCCTCAAAGCCGGCTCCCTCTTCCAGGCTGCGGCAGTCCAGCACGCGCACGGAACGGTCACCGCATGCCACGGCCACATTTCCCTGCGCCACATCCAGGTTCCGGATTTTTTGGCTGCAAAGCTGCTTCACCTTTAAAGCTGAAAGATCTTCCAGCGAGGAGAGTCCCACCGAGCCGTCTGCCGATGCGGAATAAAAACGCGCTTGCTCAGCAGAGTACCTTATATCGAACACCGGGCCTTTGTGAACCTGCAGGATCTTGATCTCTTTCCTGCTGGCGAGGTCCATCACGTGGATGTTTCCCGCAGCAGTTCCCGCCAGCAGCAGGTTCTTTTCACGGACGTGACAAATGCTGTATACAATGTCAGGCATGCGTGCCGAGAACTTTTCGGGCTGACGGCTTTCCAGGTTCCAGAGGGCAATGAACTTGTCGGAGCCTCCGGAAAAGAAAAGGAAAGGCGCGTTCCCTCTTTCTAAAGCGTATACAGGTCCGCTGTGGCCTTTAAACTCGCCTGTTTTTTTGATATCCATTGGGCAAATATAGAGATTAGGCCACGACACGTTGGCGTGAAATGTCAGGTAACCGTTCGTGGTATGTGTTTTGAACCCTGGCGAAAAAATTTTTACTTTTAACCAACCAAAACCAATCACAATGAAAAGAGGAACAATAGTATTGATCGTAACAGGAGTTGTACTATTCATGATGATTTCCTGGGTCATCTCGGCCCGGAACAAGATGGTGACCATGGACGAAGGGGTCAAAAAATCATGGCAGGATGTGGAAGTGGTCTACCAGCGCAGGATGGACCTCATTCCTAACCTGGTTAACACCGTTCAGGGTTATGCCGACTTTGAAAAGTCGACCCTCACTGCGGTGGTCGATGCTCGCGCAAGCGCAACGCAGGTAAAGGTGGACCCATCGAAGCTGGATGAAGCCTCCATTAAAAAGTTCGAAGAGGTGCAGAACCAGCTGTCCGGTGCGCTCTCGCGCCTGCTGGTGACGGTGGAACGCTACCCCGATCTCAAGGCCAATCAAAACTTCTTGGCGCTGCAAACCGAGCTGGAAGGCACCGAGAACCGCATTGCCAACGAAAGGAGGAAATACAACGATGCGGTAGTGGAATTCAATTCGTACATCCGCAGGTTCCCCCAGAACATGCTGGTGGGCTTTGCCGGTGTGGCCGCGCACGGGTATTTTGAATCGGCTCCCGGTTCGGAAAAAGCGCCCGAGGTGAAATTCAACACCAAATGATCTTTACTGCGAGGAGATTCTTTACGCCCGCTCAAAAGCGTGACATCGCGGATGCCATTGCCCGCGCAGAGTCGCGTACATCGGGCGAGATACGCGTGCGCATCGAAGCGCATTGCGGAAAGGATATCATGGCGCGCGCACAGCAGATGTTCCGCAAGATAGGAATGCATAAGACCGCAGAGAGAAACGGTGTGCTCTTTTACCTTGCAGTGAAGAGCAGGCAGTTTGCCGTAGTAGGCGATGAAGGCATTCACAAATTGATGCCGGCCAGCTTCTGGGATACCATTCGTGATGCGATGGAAAATGATTTCCGCGCGGGCCGCTATGCGGAAGGCCTGATTCGGGGAATCGGTGAGGCGGCACGGCAGCTGCAGAAACATTTCCCGCACGACCGCAACGACCGCAACGAATTGTCCAACGAGATCTCTTTCGGATGAAACGAAGCCTGAAATATTTTTTTATCACGCTGGCTGCGGTGCTCTCCCTTTCCGCTTCCGCGAAGAATGATGACGGCATTCCCGGCCGCCCCGATCCGCCCCGGCTTGTAAATAACCTGTCCAAAGAGTTCCCCGATTTTCTTTCGCAGGAAGAAGAAGCGGCCCTCGAAGAGAAACTGAACAAGTTCTCGGAAGAAACATCCAACCAGATCGCCATCGTGATCGTGGATGACCTGGGCGGCTACGAAGCACCGGACTTTGCTTTCCGGCTGGGCGATAAATGGGGAGTGGGCCAGGCAAAATTCAAGAACGGCATCGTGATCCTCATCAAGCCCACAGGAGGAGCCGGGCATCGCGATGAAGGCATTGCCGTTGGATACGGCCTGGAAGGCGCGATACCCGACCTTACCACCAAGCTTATCCGTGACAACGAGATGATCCCTCGTTTCAAGGATGGAAAGTATTACGAAGGGCTCGATGCGGCAACCACCGTCCTGATGGACCTGGCGAAAGGAGAATACAACTCCGATCAATACGCACATTCGAGGAAAAAAAGATTTACATTCTCCTACCTGTTCACAGCACTGCTCATCGTGTTCTTCATTTACGTGATCTTTTTCAGGCGGGGCGGAGGTTACACGATAGGTAGCGGAAGGTATTACGGGGGAGGGTGGGGTGGTTTTGGAGGCGGGAGCTTTGGCGGAGGAGGCGGTGGGAGCGGGTTCGGAGGGTTTGGCGGAGGAAGCTTCGGGGGCGGAGGTTCGTTCGGGAAATGGTGAGAGCTACAGCGGCAGCAGAGGAGGTAAATAATCTGCGCTGCTGCTCCCGTTAACCATCGGGATCGGCTGCCCGGGTTACTGGCTGTTCTTTACTGGAATTGCATTGTACACGCTCGAGCCGCCCACAGCGTAGATATTCACCGGGAGGCCGTAGCTGCTGATGCTGTTCCCGGAGAATTCCTTGATGTTGATCGGCAGCGAACCGTACAGGCTGCTTCCGCCCACTTTAGCGATGTTCACATCCATGGCATCCACCATCTTGACGTTGATAGAGCCATCGGCATTTACGGGTACGGTTGCAAATGAATTGAATCCCGTTGCTGACGCGTGCGCAACATTGCCGAGATTTGCATGCTGGAGCACGATGATGACAAGCGCGGCCGCGATCAGGGTCAGCATGCATTTGGTATAAAGGTCCGTTCTCATGTGGAATGATTTTTTTGACTGCTGCAATAATATGGTCAAAGTTTAACATGTGCAACAAAACTTATTAAATGACGAACGAGGAGGTGCGATCGGAAAGAGGGAAGCTCGCGAGGGGGATCATTTACCCGCTCCTGTTCGTAGCGATCCTGTGGTTCGTTAAGCTCAGCGAGATCCTTTTCCATACCAGCTTCGCTGTGTTCGGGCTGCTGCCGCGTTCGGTGCAAGGGCTGCCCGGCATCGTGCTTTGCCCGCTCATCCACGGAAGCATCAATCATCTTATTTCCAACTCCCTGCCGCTCCTCGTTCTGGGCAGCATCGTTTTCTATTTTTACCGGCCCATTGCGTTCTCCGTATTTTTCTGGGTGTACCTGGTGTCGGGCGTGTGGCTCTGGGCTGCGGGGCGGGGAGGTGTCCATCATATCGGGGCCAGCGGCATTGTCTACGGCTTCGTGAGCTTTATTTTCTTCAGCGGGATATTCCGCAGGAACAGGCGGCTCCTGCTCCTTTCGCTGTTCGTGCTGATCTTCTACGGCAGCCTGATATGGGGGATATTCCCTTTTGACGAGCGAATCTCATGGGAATCACACCTGCTCGGATCGTTCGCAGGTATTATGACCGCCTGGTTCTACCGTGCCGAGGGGCCGCAAAAGGAAGTGTACGAATGGGAGAATGAGGATGAAGAAGATCTGGATGACAATAATTCAGCAGAAACAGGTTCGAGTGTTGAATTATAAACGCGTTTTTAGAAATACCGAACCGCGCGGTTCTCCCCGTATCATATAATTTATACCTTCGCATTGCTTGGAATGAAGGAGCAATTCCCTGCTCCCCCTGTAAGGACAACTTTAATTTATTTTGGTATGAAGAGGTTATTATTGCTTCTTGGCAGTTTATTGTTGCTTGGGCCTGCAGTGCCTGCAGCTAACAAAACATTTACAGGCCCGGGTAATTTCAGCGACCCCACGAAATGGAACAGCGGAACCCTGCCGGCAGCAGGTGACAACCTGCAGATCAACGGCACGTGTACGTTCGACAATGCCGCTGCCAGCCTGGTCTATGGAAACCTGGTGGTTGGATTCACTTCTGCCGGCACGCTCAACTGGCCTGTTGCAGGCACCAATACGCTTAATGTGGGTGCCGTTTCCTCCTCCATAGCAGGCAGCACCATCAATATGACCAATGGGGGCACCCTGCAGGTCAGGGTTTCCTGGAGCACAGCCAATATGATCTTCACTTCGGGCACCGGGACGATCAGCTGGAGCGTTACTTCAGGCAATTCCACCCTGCCTGCAGCTATTTCTACCTACTACAATCTTACTACCAGCACGGGCATTGCAATTGTAGCACTGGGCACAGCCACCACCGTGACGAACAACCTGTCCATCAATTCCGGTACATTCCGCACCGGAGGCGTGAACCTCACCTGCAACGGCACCGTTTTCGTCACTGGCGTCCTGAACGACAATGCAGTTGCGGGATCGATATCGCTCAAGAACGTTACCGTGAATAACGGGGGTGCCATCGACAACACGGTCAACGAGACGTATAATATCAGCGGGGATGTTAATTTTTTTGGAGGGAACATTACGGGCAATGCAACGCCTACTTACCTGATAGCCGGGAATCTGACCTTTGTAAGCGGGACGAACGACATGGGAAGGGCAAAGGTGAACGTAGCCGGAACAACCACCATATCCGGAACCCTGGTGGTGTTGAACACCCAGGGTTACAAAAAGCTGAACGACCTGGTTGTTACATCTACCGGGAATTTCAACTGCTCGGTTGCGGAGAACTGGACCATTAACGGCAACATCCAGGTGAACGGAGGATTCAGCCCGAACACGGCTGTATGGACCTTTGCCGGAAACAACAAAACGATCAGCGGTTCTACCGTCCTTACTTTCGATGATATTACATGCAGCGGCACCTATACCAACAACACCTCCCTTACCTTCACTACGAGTTTGAAAGGGGGGAGCGGCACTTGGAGCCAGGGTGTTAACAGCAGTTTGACCGCTACGGGAAACATCTTCAACGTGGCAAATCTGAACGCTTCGGCTGCCGGGAATACGGTGACGTACAATCGGAGCGGGAACCAAAACGTGCGTATACCTGCCGATGGAAGCTATTTCCACCTGAGCACTGGGGGAAGCGGTAACAAGACACTTGCGGCTGCGACTGTGTGCGGGGGCAATGTAACCATCGGAGCAGGAACGACCCTGAACTCCTCGAACTTCAATTTAACTGCCGGAGGGAATTTCACCAACAACGGTACCTTTACAGCGGGAACGGCAACGGTGACCCTGAATGGCACCGCTCCCCAGGCTATCGGGGGCACTACCGCCACATCGTTCTATAATCTCACGATCGCCAATACATCCGCACTGGTTACGGCCAATACCAATTTCAGCACGATCACGACACTCACGGTGAACGCGGGGGCTACGCTCAACCCGGCTGCCGCGGTGATCGTCAGCGGTGCCGGCACCCTTACAGGTAACGGCACGGTGCGTGCAACGCGCATCGGCATCTCACCCGATTTCGTATCGCAATACACCATTACAACCAAAGTGCTTTCCGGATTGAACGTGGATTACATCGGTGCAGGAAACCAGAACGTGAACGCGCTCAGCTACGGATCGCTTACGGTCAGCACCAACGGGTCGCGCACGGTGGTCTTCCCAGCCGCGGTGGTCTTCGTATCCAATGTTTTTTCCCCGACCCAGACGACCACCACCTATGTCATCACGGGCAATACCATCAATTTCAACGGTACGGTCACGCAAACCATCCCGGTCTTCAATTACAACAACCTCACCTCATCGTCTACGGGCGCGCGCATCCTTTCGACCGCAGGCACGATAGGCATAGCCGGGGTATTTACGCCCGGAACCAATACGTATACCGTTACGGGAAGCACGGTCAGCTTCAACGGCTCCGCAGCGCAGAACATCCCGGCCTTCACCTTCTATAACCTGGTTGCTGCCGGCACCAATACCAAATCGCTTGCGGGTAACTGTACCGTGCTGAACGACCTTACGATCAACAGCACGCTTGCAGCTTCGGCTTCGAACTACAACATCACGCTCGGGGGCAACTGGATCGATAACGGAACATTTTCGCCCGGTTCGGGCACCGCTACGGTCACGCTCAACGGAACATATCAAACAATAACCAAAAGCTCCGGTGAGACCTTCAATCACCTGACGCTGTCTGCCACCGGCACCACTTCGCTTGGAAGCGCCATCACCACGAACGGCAACCTGCTTATCAATATCCCGGACACGTTCGATGTTACGGCTTCGAACTACGGGGTGACGGTCAAAGGGAACTTTACGAACAACAGCACTTTTCTTGCGCGCAAGGGAACGGTGACGATGAGCGGCTCATCTGCGCAGACCATCGGTGGCGCCTCGCTCACCAATTTTTATAATGTGACGCAAAACAATGCGGCCGGTGTTTCGATCACGCAGTCCGATTCGATTTTCGGTGCATTGAACGTAACGCTGGGCACTTTTTCCACCGGTGCGCAGACCCTTATCCTGGTGTCGAACGCCAGCGGCACGGCACGCCTCGGGCCGCTGCTGGCAGGCGCCAATTTCTCGGGCACCATTACCATGCAGCGTTACCTGCCATCCTCGTACATAACCGACTGGAGGCAGCTCGGCACTCCGTGCTCGGGGCAGACGCTGGCTGCGTGGGACGATGATATCATCACCACCGGCTTCCCGGGATCCGATTTCCCGAACTTCGGCTGGTGCTCGATCGACTGGTACAATGAGACCATTCCGGGCAATAAGGATACGTTTGGTTATGTATGCCCCACGAACATCACCAATCCTATTCCCACCGGGAAAGGTTTCTATGTCTACATCGGCCCCAACCCGACCTTGCTGGATGTAACGGGCTCGCCCAACAAGTTCACCCAGTCGCTGCCGCTCACGTACACCCCGACCACCAGCTCCGCAGATGACGGATGGAACATGGTGGCGAACCCGTACCCTTCAACGATCGATTGGGATGCGGCAGGCTGGACCAAGACGAACGTGGACAATGCGATATACACCTGGAACCCGTCACTGCAGCAATACGGAGCTTACGTGTTCGGTGTGGGCGTAGACGGCCAGACGCAATATGTTCCATCCTCGCAGGCGTTCTGGGTGCACGTCAACGCATCTTCTCCATCGCTTTCCGCAACGGAGAACGTAAAATCCGGGGTGGACGAGACGTTCAAAATGGCCGTGCAGAACGTGCCTGATTATCTTTTGCGGCTGAAGATAAAGAGCACGAGCAACAAGACCGATGAAACGGTTGTCCGTTTCAAACAGGGAGCCACGAATGTTTACGATGGCAACCTAGACGCGATCAAGTTCGAGGGCGGCACTTCCGTTCCCTACATGGCAACCGTGGATATCGATACTATAGATTATGCCATCAATTCGATCCCGCTTCTTACCGCTGGCGTGAGCATCCCGCTGCGGGTGAGGGTGCCTGCCACCGGAACATACACCATTTCGCGCGACAGTTCTTCGTTGCTGCCGATGAGTGCCTGCGTGGTGCTTGAAGACCTGCTGACCAATACGCAGACCGATCTGCGCACCGTGTTCAGCTATTCCTTCACCATTGCGGACACGACCTCTGCTCCGCGCTTCGTCATCCATTTCAGCGCGCCCCTGCCTGTTTCTTCGGTTGGCCTGAAATGCAATGGCGATGCAAACGGCATGGCCGTTGCAAAAGGGAACGGTAACGGACCGTGGGACTATACCTGGAAAGATGCGCAGCAGAACGTGCTCCAGACCACACCGAACTCGTTCCTGGCCGACACGCTCAAGAATCTTACCGCAGGACTTTATTATATAACCGTGAACGATGTTGCGAGCATCTGCGGTGCGGTGACCGATACCATCCGTGTGAACCAGCCCGACCCCCTTACAAACTCCTTCACCCTTTCGAACGTATCGTGCTTTGGAATGAATGACGGTTCGCTTGCAGCGAACGTGTCGGGCGGCACTGCTCCGTATGCGTATGCATGGAGCAATTCTTCATCTTCGCAAACGGCATCTGGACTTTCACCCGGAGCATATTCTGTTGTGATCACGGACAACAACGGGTGTACGGCCACATACGGAGCCGCGATCACCCAGCCGCCTGTGCTCACCGCTTCCTTCACGGCCAGCAACGATACGGTCTATCTTTCCGCCAATGGCATGATCGTGATGACCAGCACTTCTTCGGGAGCCAATTCCTACTGGTGGGATTTTGGTGACGGCAGCCCGGCCGATACATCGATGAACCCGGTTCATTATTACAATGCTGTCGGGACGTATACGGTTACGCTCATCGTTTCGAACGGGAATTGTTCGGATACGGCCGCAATGACCGTTGTTGTTCTGCCTCTTGGGATCGGTACGTACGGCACGCTGCAGGCGGCCAGCGTGTTCTCATCCGGTTCCGATGTCAACATTGATTTTTATTTTTCGCAGCCGGAAGAAGCTTCCGTTTCGGTGGCCGACCTTATCGGGCAGGTGCTCTACGATCAGCGCGTAAGGGCGGGAACAGGGCGGCTGGTCATTCCGTTGCCGGGTAATGCAGCCGGGATCTACCTCGTCCGCATCGTGGCTGCCGAAGGAACCCTGGCGAAACGGGTATTTATCCGGTAAGATGCAGGAAAAAAGATCAAAGGGCTGCTCTTGCGAGACAGCCCTTTTGTTTTTTAGTTCCTGGTGAGTGAGAACGTTTTCGTGTCGGTGCCGCCCGAGTTGGTGGCTGTGATCGTTATTGTATTGCTGCCTGTGTTCAGCGGTGCTGTAAAGGTGATCGTCCCGTTGCTGTAGCTGATGCCCGAGATGGGATTGCCATTCACTTTGGCCGTGATGCCGTTTGCCGAGTTCATGTTGGTCACCGTGGCCGTTACCGTTACATCAGGTGTTTTGATCGAAGCGGCAGGAGAGGGAGAGGTGATGGTGATCACCGGCTTCTGCTGACCGCCACCTCCACCGCCCCGTCCTGAAGTGACCGTGTTGCCCGACTGGGTGTTACCGCCACCGCCATGCCCCACCTGGGTGTTGCCCGTGGTGTTGGTGTTCGATGACCCGATGTACTTGATCGTAACGCTCTTGCTGTCGCTGCCGTTGCTGTTGCTGGCCATGATGGTGAACGTGTTGGTGGGCATGCTCGCCATGCTGTAACTGAACGTGATCACCTTGGAGCCCATGTCGTACGAGAACGGTACGCTCTGCCCGCCCAGCTGCGTCACGTGGATCTCGCTTTGCGAATTCACGTTCAGCACTTTCCCGGTGACCGTGCCGGTGGCCGCGGGTGTGTTGTAAGGGTTGGCCGCGGGGCTGGTGATGATCACGATGGGTTTCAGCCCTACGGGCTGGTTGTAGATGATCGTGGCTGTCTTGCTGTCGCTCCCATACTGGTTCGTTCCGGACACCTCCACGCTGCTCGTTCCTGCGTTGAAAGTGAAGCTGAATTGGATGTTTCCATTGTAGTAAGTGAATGCGCTGAAGGGCATGCCGTTCACTTTCACGTGCACATCGCTTTGTGAGCTCACATTCTGCACGGTTGCCGAAATGTTAAGGGTGGGCGAAGTGGTGGTGAACGGGCTTGTAGAAGGATTAAGGATGGTCACTACCGGTTTTGGACCGCCACCCGGCTGGTTGTTGTAGATAATGGTGGTGGATTTGCTGTCGCTTCCAAACGAGTTGGCAGCCGACACTTCCACGGTATTGCTTCCGGTGTTGAACGTGTAATTGAACTTCACCATCAGCTTCTCGAACGTGAAGTTTGTTACAGGCGTTCCATTCACTTTCACCTGTATCTGTCCCTGCGAGCTTACGTTCTGCACGTTCGCGGTAATGTTCATGCTGGCAACCGATGTGGTGTAGGGATTTGAAGAAGGAACAATGAAGACGATGACCGGCTTCTGCGCGCCCGGCTGATTGTAAATGATGGTGGTGGTTTTAATGTCACTGCCGTACTGGTTAAAGGCCGCGATCTCCACCGGGTTGCTTCCGGGGTTGTAGCTCTCGGTGAACGAAACAACCTTGGTAGCGGTGTTATACGTAAAGTTTGAAATGAATGAACCGTTCACTTTTACTTTGATATCTGCCTGTGACAACACGTTTTGAACGGTTGCCGTAATGGTCACACTGGGTATCATGGTGCTGAAGGGATTAGCCGCGGGCGAGGTGATGATGACGATCGGCTTGCTGCCGGGCGTTACCATTGTCTCCGAATAGCTGATGTTGGCCACCTTGGTGTCGCTGCCGAACGGGTTGATGCCTGTGATCACCACGCTGTTGTTCCCGCTCGAAAGGTTCACGTTCGCGTTCAGCTGCTTGCTGGCCGGGTTGAATGAGAAGCCCTGTGAGGGGATGCCGTTGACCGAGAACTGGATATCGCCCTGGTTATTGACATTGTAAACGTAAGCTACGATCGCTGCGGTCTTTTCGCCCGTGGAGGAAGTGGGTGAGGACGGGGTTGTGATGATGACCGTAGGTTTTTTTCCGGGAGGAGGCGGGGGCGGGGGGGGAGGATTGTTCACCACCACGGTATTGGTATTGTTCACCGGGTTGTTCGTGTAGTTGTTCTGATCGGATTTCACCGGGTTCGGGCGCGTGCCTCCGCCCAGGCGGAAGCGCATATAGGCTCCTCCGTAATAATAGATGTCGTTCATGGCGGTGTTGTGCTGGTCGCCATCGAGCTGGTTGGTGAGCCCCCAGGTGAGTTTGAACTCGGTTCCGATGCCGAAGCCTCCCCACTGGTAGCCCAGGCCAATGCCGGCCGATGGCATGAAGCGCCATTGCGGCTTGCCTCCTTCGGAATATGTTTCGTACGAGCCGTCACGCAGAGTGGACAACTGCGATTTGATCGTGCTGGCAGAAGCCGTGCTGTCGATCTTCGAATAGTCGTACAGCATGCCGCTCGCGTCCCTCTGGTCGATCTTGGTGCTCGAATGCGTCAATCCCACACCGCCCCAGAAATAGCAGATGATGCCGGTCTTCTCCCGCAGGCGGTTGAGCCCGAACTTCAGCTCCAGCGCCACCTCCTCAAAGCTCATCATGTAATTATGATAGACATACCCGCTGGTCTTCGTGTAGTCCATCGTGGGATCGATCGCTCCGTTCAGCGCAGCGTTCTGCGCAATGTTGTGCGAGAGGTGCGTGTTCTGCCCGTAGGTCATCCCGGAGAGATAACGGAAATGCCAGCCGATGTCGAAGGTATGGGTCTCGTTCTGCATGTACCATTTGCCGAGCCCCCATCCCCATCCCAGCCCCAGCTTGTCGATCGAAACATCGTGCGGGTTCTGCCAGCAGGCCCCCATGTTCAGATCGAGGTAAAGCTTGTTGTATTTTTTGTCTTCCTGGGCCCGGGAAGTAAAGAAAAAGCCGATAAGGAGAAGAGACGTAAAGATGCGGTTCATTTGCGCTATTTTTTTGGTTTCCGGCACCCCCGTTACATTTATTGTGCCAAACCGGGCCTATTGCTTTGTACCGGGGACTTAAATGCCGGATCCAAATATAGAAATTAGGAAGAGAACAGCTTGCCGCTCAGAAATTCCCGGGAATAAATAATTGTTTTAAATCAAATTTTTCTATTTTTGTAGTGAAGGAGATATAACCACATCCAAAAAATACAGCTATGAACAAGGAACAAGCTCAGAAAATGATGGAAAATGCTTCTTACCTGAAAGGAAAGGAAGTGGAAGTGAAGCGAAGGAACAGGAAAGTGGTAACGTGCACCGTACAAAGCTTTGGTGCTTCATCACATAGGCCCAACAACTCCCACCCGAACATCGAGGTGTGGGCAAACCTCATTGTGAACGGAAGCGGGGAGAAGCTGACGGTGAAGCTGCGCGACCTGTATTCGAAATACCCGCCCAAGAAATTTATCAAGATCATCAGCAAGAAAACGGTGGAATCGGTGAGTGCCGGAAGCAACGGCTCGCACGTGCTGCCCGAAGCTGAAACTTCACATTAATATGAAATCCCAATAATGCCGATCCCTCACGGTCCGTGGGGGATTTTTATTTTCGCGGCAACGAATGAAGAAAAAAAATAAAAAGCAATTCAGGAAACAAGCAGGTGCAATACCTGAAAAGCAGGTCCAGCAAAAACCGGTGCCGAAAGGCGAGAACGGAAATAAGCTGAACATGCTCCTTTTCGGAATTATCGCTCTTACGTTCATCGCGTACCTGCCCGCTCTGAAGAACGGTTTTCTTTTCTGGGACGATCCGGAATATATTCTCAAGAACCCCTACATCAGCAACGTGCCGTTCATGCAGCACTTTACGGGCTATCCCCAGCAGGGCAATCCGTATTACATGGGCAATTATCACCCGCTCACCATGGTGTCGCTTTCCATCGATCACAGCTTTTTCGGAACGGATGCGTTCGGATATCATTTCATGAATCTACTCTTTCACCTGCTCAACACTGTGCTGGTCTTTTTCTTTGTTCACCTGCTGTTCGACAAAAGAAAGGTGCTGACCGCGGCCGGGGCGGCCATCCTGTTCGGCATCCATCCCATGCACGTGGAGAGCGTGGCCTGGGTGAGCGAACGGAAGGATGTGCTGCATACCTTGTTCTTTCTGCTGGCCCTGGTGGCATACCTCTATTATATAAGGAAGGACCTGTCGATAAAATACCTGCTGCTCTCGCTTGCGCTTTTTGCACTTTCCCTGTTCTCGAAAGGGCAGGCCGTAACGTTGCCGTTGGTGCTCCTGCTGATCGATCTTTTGAACCGGAGAAAGATGGATGCGCGGATGATCGCGGAAAAGATACCTTTCTTCATCCTGTCCGGAGTTTTCAGCTTGCTCGCCATAAAGGCGCAGCATAGCATTTCGGCCGTGAACCCTGATTTTGCGCATTCGCTCGACAGCTTTTTCTGGGCGAGCTACGGCCTGGCAGTATACCTCATCAAATCCATTTTGCCTGTGAACCTATCCGGTGTGTATCCTTATCCTTTTGTAATCACCGGTTCCGAAAGGCTGCTTCCCCTGCTTGCCTACCTTGCACCGCTTATCTTCCTGCCCCTCATTTATTTTTCGGTGAGAAGCTTTCGCAACGACCGCGTGGCGGCCTTTGGGATTTTGTTCTTTATTGCCACGATCATTCCGATGCTGAAGTTCATTCCCGTTGGCGATGCCATCGTTGCGGAACGATACACGTACATCCCGTACATTGGCCTGTTCATCATTGCAGGATATCTCTTCGAACGTTTTTCCGGCAGGAACAATAAAAACCTGGTTAACGCGATCGGCATTGGCATCGTGCTGGCGCTTGCCTTTCTTACTTTCAACCGCACGAAAGTCTGGAAGGATACCTATTCGTTCTGGAACGATGTGGCGGAAAAGAATCCGGATTACTGGCGATCGTACTATTGCATGGGCCAGCAAAGCTATGATGAAGGGCAGCAGGCCAATGACGTCAAAAAATTTGATCAGGCTGTCGATTATTATACGAAGAGCGGGCAGATGGACAAGTACGCTCCGCCCATGCCGTACCTGATGCGGGGGGTGGCCTATCTCGATCACCTGAACAAGCCGGAGCTGGCCATTGCGGATTTCAAAAAAGTGCTTTCTTTTCCGAACAAGGGCGACCAGAGCCAGATCGATGGGAGGCAGGACCTTGGTCTTGCTTATTACCGCGTGGGGAAATACGATTCGGCCATGGCGGTGTACAACGAACTGCTTGCCATTGCTCCTGCCAATGCCAATGCCTACATGATGCGCGGGCTGATCCACTCCATGAAGAATGAAATTCCCCAGTCGTTTGAAGATTACAACAAGGCGATCGGGGTCAATCCCGGTTATTCCGAAGCCTATCTCAACCGCGGGGTGCTGTTCACCGACAAGACCAACGAGCCGGAAAAAGGTCTTGCCGATTTCAAGCGCGCATATGAGCTGAACCCGAACAATGCGGACGCGCCAATCAACATTGGGATAGCCCTGTACAAGATGCGCCAGTTCCAGCAGGCCATACAGCAGTACAATTCCGTGCTGCAGGCCGCACCCAACAACGGGCGCGTATACTATCTCCTTGCGCTGGTCTATTCCGAAATGAAAGATTACCGCAATGCGGTGGCCAATGCGTACAAGGCCCGGTCGTTGGGCATGGCCGTGGATGACGCTACCCTGAAAAGCTGGGAAGCGATGGCCGGAAAGTGAACCATTTGTAAAAAAGTGAGTATTTTTGCGAAGAACAATTTCCCCATGATGAAAAAGATCCTGTTCCTCGCCTGCGCAATGCTATTGTTGGCAGGTTTCAAGCATCCCGCGTCCGATCCCACGCTGATGACGAATAGCGGTGTAGTGCAGTTCACTTCGGAAGCGTCCGAAGAGATCATTAAGGCCGAATCCAAGATGCTTGTGGGCGTACTGAATCTCAAGACGAAAGAATTCGCGTTCAAGGTCATGAACCGCTCGTTCAAGGGATTCAACAGCCCTTTGCAGGAAGATCATTTTCACGAGGATTACATGGAGACCCAGAAATTTCCTTACATTTCTTTCAAAGGCAAGATCACGGATGCCACCGATCTCTCGAAAGAAGGAACGTATAAGGTGAGTGCCAAAGGCGAGCTGGAGGCCCATGGCGTGAAAAAGGAAAGGACGGTACCTGCCGAGCTGAAGATAAAGGATGGAGAAGCGATCGTAAGCACCAACTTCACCGTTCCCCTTTCCGATCACAAGATCAAGATACCCGAGCTGGTGCATCTCAAGATATCCGAGAACATCAAAGTGGATGTATACGCTGTCCTGAAGAAGGAAAAATAATTTTTTTACCTGGCGGTCGAACTGCTGCGGGTACCTGCAGATGCCTACGTATTAAGCATCACGGGCATCACCAGCATCAGGATATCCTCGTTCTTGTTGTCGGAACCGGCTGCGCGAAGGATGCCGGCCCGGTTGGGCGCGCTCATCTCGAGCGTTACCTCTTCGCCATCCATATTACTGAGCATGTCGGTAAGAAATCTTGAATTGAAGCCGATCTCCAGGTCCTCGCCCTTGTACTGGCAGGTGAGCCGTTCGCTGGCCTCGTTGCTGAAGTCGAGGTCCTCGGCCGAGATGGTCATCTCGTTGCCGCTGATCTTGAGGCGGACCTGGTGGGTGGTCTTGCTGGCGAATATGCTCACGCGTTTGATGCTGTTCAGAAAAGCGTTGCGGTCGGCCGTAAGCTTGTTGGGATTATCTTTCGGGATCACCGCTTCATAATTGGGATACTTCCCATCGATCAGGCGGCAGATCACGCGGTAGGGGCCGAACGTGAAGAAGGCATTGGTGTTGTTGTACTGCACCTGCACCTCCCCGTCAACTGTTGGCAAAATATTCTTCAGCTGGCTCAGCGGTTTCTTCGGAACGATGAACGAAGCGCCCGATTTGCTCCTGAGGTCGGACCGCTTGCAGCGCACCAGCCGGTGCGCATCGGTGGCCACGAATGTTACGTTGTCGGATGCCAGCTGGAAGTACACCCCGCTCATCACCGGGCGAAGCTCATCGTTGCCGGAGGCGAACAGCGTTTTGCCCACCGCGCGGGCCAGCACGGCCGCATCCACCTTGAACGAGGCGGAGGCTTCGGGCGAAGGGGTCTTCGGAAAATCTTCCCCGTTCATGGCGGCCAGCTTGTACTTGCCGTAGTCGCTCTTGATCTCGATGGCGTAGGTTTTCTTGTCAACGGTGAAGGTGAGCGGCTGCTCCGGGAAGGTCTTGAGTGTGTCCATCAGCAGGCGAGAAGGAATGGCCACAGCACCGGTGTCCTTGCTTTCGATGGAGAGAACAGTGCTCATCGTGGTTTCGATGTCGGATGCAAGAATGACGAGTTCGTTCCTGTTGATCTCGAACAGGAAGCTGTCGAGTATGGGAAGTGCGTTAGAGGCTTGCAGCACTCCGCTCAGCGCCTGCAGCTGCTTGAGCAGGGTGGAGCTGGATACGATGAACTTCAGGGAGGCGGTCTTGGTCTTTTCGGCAGTTGCGGTGGTCATCATCGGGAATTTAGCGTGTTGAACTTTTTATTCTTAATAAGGGTAGCAAATATAATTTTATTTGCAGGATGCAGCGCAGAGATTTCCCCCTGAGTTATCAAGATTTACTAACTGTTTTTTAACAGGAGCGCTTTATTTTTTCAGGGGAGAAATGGCGGGCATGAAGTATGAATGGCTCACTAGCAGATTGCCGAACACCCAGTATTGCACGATATAGAATTGCTTATCGGCATTGATGATGCCGTACATCCGGTCGAGATCTTCTTTCGCGGGCTGTTTGGTGTGCCCGTCCACCTGGCCCGCACGGGGCGGCTTGGCATACATCACGATCCTGTTCTCATTGCCCGTTACATCTTTGACCGTGATCGCAAAACGCGGGCCTGCGCGCAGGATGGAATCCTTCCTTGTATCGGTGATCTTATCATCGATCCCTTCGTACTGGATATTGGTGAAGTACGAAATGTACTGCTTCACGCGCAGCGTATCGCATTTTTCCAGCGGCATGCCTCCCAGCCGCGTCACGGAGAACCGGTGGTCGTTCACGAGCGTGATCACGAAGGAAGAGTCGGGGTTGCGCTTGTCTTCCATGGTAATGCTTTTGATCTCGGTGGGAACATAGCGAAAGATCACCCGCGACCTCCATTCGCCTTCATCCACCAGGTAGCGAACCGAGAGGTACCCGATGAAACCGGGTATCTCCATCATGTACGGATCGTTGGCGATCTCACCGGTCTCGGCATCGCCCAGCAGCATGTAGGTTCCCGTGTTGTCGGGGTTGTCGTTGCCTACGAAATACAGCCGGATGCGTTTCCCGCCAGAGAACAGCTCGACCTTGATGGAGGTGGATGCAAAATCGCGCATCAGGTTATCGTGCGCTGCCTTGCTCGCCACATCGCGGATGGAGATCTTGTTGATCGTTTCCAGCAGCACGTTCATGGCATCCACGCGCGCCAGGTGCCTGCCGTTCACGGTCCATTCGCCTTTGTTCTTCCGCTCAAGCGTAACGTCCTTCTGCGCCTTGGTGGTCATGTGAATTTTAGTGATGGAAGCGGTGTCTTCCACGGCAAAGGCGAAAGGATTGTCCTTCAGCGTTCCCTTCTTCTTGTGCGTGAGGGTGAGCCAGAGCGAGACCGAGCCCAGCAGGATAACGAGTATGACAGCGATCCTATTCTTTTTCATGCTGTTTCATTTTGCGTATTTTCTCCTGCGCAGGTACCCGAGCAGGAATCCCAGCAGCAGGATGGCCGCAACAGGCGATGCGATGTTGGCGAACTGCCACTTGCCCCGCTCTTTCTCCACTTTTTCCTTATCGAGAAGGCGCAGCTCCACCTTGCGCGAGCGCACGGAGAGCAGCCCGCTGTCATCGCACAGGTAGTTCATGGCGTTCAGCAAAAAGTTCTTGTTGCCGTAGGTCTGCTGGGTGTAGATGTCGTACCCCAGCGGGTAGATGCGGCCGGTGGAGTGCACGATGTTGGCAATCACATCTCCATCGCTCACTACGATCATCTTGTTGGGCTTGCTCTTGTCGGAGAAGTTCACCTTGTATTCTTTGAGCAGCGAATCGAGCTCCGGCAGCATGCGGTTCTTGCGGATGGATTCGAACTCCCCTTCAAGCAGCACGGCAACAGGCAGTGCTGACCTGTTGAACTCCTCCTGCTTCGGCTCCTGAAGCACGGTTTGGATCTCGATGCGGGCGGGCGTAGGCAGCGCGCGCGTGTACCTGGAAGTGACGAGCAGCGGGGTCTTCTTCACGCCTTTGTTCCCCACCGTATCGATGCTGCTGGCAAAAATGCACTTCACAACATTGAGGTTGTTCACGATCGGGTGGTCGTTGGCCTGCGATACCAGCGGGAAGTAGTACCAGGGCATCAGCTCATACTTGCCGTTCATGGGCACCGGTATCGCACTGCACTTCACGTCCATCAGCAGGTCGTAGTTGATGCGCACCCCGTACTTGAACAGCATATCCTCAATGTTCAGCTTGCGCGGAATGCCGAACGTGAAGCTGGCCTGCATGAGACTGTCCATGCTGGCCTTCACGGCATCCACCAGCCACATCACCTTGCCCCCGTTCATGATGTACTGGTCGATGATGTATTTGTCCTGTTCGGAAAAGTACGTTTCGGGCTTGGCTACGATGACAGCCTTGTATTTTTTGATGTCCTCGAGCTGCTTCATCTTTCCTTTCATCGCAAAGCGCTCCACCGAATAATATTCGCTCAGTGCCGCGGTCATGTCGGCCGTCTGCAGGCTGTCGAGCTCCCCGTGCCCTTCGATAAAGGCCACCGAAGGCTTGCTGTGCGTGCGCAGCTTGCGGATGGCGTTGGAGATCTCGTACTCGAGCCCTTCGATGGAATTGTTCAGCACATCCTCGCTCGAGATGCCGATCTGGTCCCTGAAGAGCTGCAGGGGCACCTCGCGCCCTTTGTACGACACGATGGCGCCCGGGAAGAGGGTCTGTGACGATACCCCGCCCTTGCTTTTCACCTGCAGCTCGGTGGGCGTCAGTCCTTTTTTGTAGAGCTGGCGGTACATGTCGTTGCGCTGCTTCTGGTCGGAGATCGCAGACGGGTTGATGAACTGGTACTGGATGTTGCCGGGTGAATAGTTGTCGAACTCCTCGAGCGTTTCGCGGGTGGATCTTTGCAGGCGCTTGAACCCGGCCGGGAAATCGCCTTCGAGGTAGATCTTGAACAGCACGATGTCATCGAGGTTCTTCAGCAGGTCCTTGGTGGCAGGTGCCAGCGTGTATCGCTTTTCAGAAGTGAGGTCGAACCGTGTGAAGTAGAATGAGGCTACGTAGTTGAGCAGCACGATTAACGCCATGCCGAGCAGGAGCTGCACCAGGTCACGTATTTTATTTCTTTTTTTATTCACGGATCATTTATCCCTGTCAACCATTTAATCATTTAACCATATAGTCATTCCTTACCATTTTCTACTCTCCAACACTGTTTTTGTCATTAAAAGAAAGATCGCGATCAGGCTGATGAAGTACAGCATATCGCGCGTGTCGAGCACGCCCCGGCTCATGGAATTGTAATGGTCGTCTATTCCCAGCGAAATGATCAAGCTGTCTATTGCGCCCAGGAACTGGAGCTGGCTGATGTAGTGGAAGCCGGTGTAGCAGAAGAAGCAGAGGAACACCGCGATGAGGAACGACACGATCTGGTTATCGGAAACCGAAGAGGCGAAGATACCGATGGATACGAACCCGCCAGCGAGAAAGAGCAGGCCGATGTAGGAGCCCCACATGCCGCCCGTATCGATGTTGCCGGGCGGGTTGCCGAGCTTGTGCACGGTGAGCCAGTAGATGAGCGTGGGCACGAGCGAAAGGATCACGAGCAGGAAGCCCGCGAAATATTTGGCCAGTATGATCTGCATGTCGGTAAGGGGGCGGGTGAGGAGGAGCTCGATGGTGCCCGAGCGCTTTTCATCGGCAAACGAGCGCATGGTTACGGCCGGTATGAGGAAGAGGAACACCCAGGGCGCGAGGGTGAACAGCGGGTCTATGTTGGCATAGCCGTAATCCAGCACGTTCGATTCGCCCGGCAGCAGCCACAGGAACAGGCCCAGCAGCACCAGGAACACGATGATCACGATGTACCCGATGGGCGAGTTCAAAAAGCTCCTGATCTCTTTTCTTAAAAGCGTAAGCATACTTAAGTTTCCGTGCCCGGCAGTTTCAGAGGGGATGTAACGGGTGTAAAATTACAATAATTATTCATCAATAAAACCGTATTATTTTAATTTTGCACTTCATTTTCAACACCGTGAAAGTTTTAAAGTTCGGAGGCACATCGGTTGGGTCCGCAGAGCGGATGAAGAACCTGGTGCAGCTCATCGGCAGCGAGGAGCCGAAGATCGTGGTGCTTTCCGCCATGAGCGGCACCACCAACGCGCTGGTGGACATCGCCCAGGCGCTCTATAATAAGGAGAATGACAAGGCCAAACAGCTTACTGACGCGTTGGAAAAAAAATACGGATCCGTTGTCGCGGAATTGTATTCCCGGAAGGATTCGCTCAACAAAGGCCGGGAGCTGATCAAAAACCATTTCGGGTTCATCCGCTCCTTCACGCTCGACCTGTTCACGGCCAACGAAGAGAAGGAGATACTGGCGCAGGGCGAATTGCTCTCCACCGCCCTGGAGCATTTTTACCTTGAAGAGCTCGGCATCGGCTCGGTGCTGCTGCCCGCGCTCAATTTCATGCGCATCGATGCCAACGAGGAACCGGACCTGGAGTTCATCGAGGAGAACCTGAAAGCGGAATTGGCAAAGCATCCCGGTAAAAAATTATTCATCACGCAGGGCTATATCTGCCGCAATGCCTTTGGCGAGATCGATAACCTGAAGCGGGGCGGCAGCGATTACACCGCTACGCTCATCGGTGCCGCCTTGCTGAGCGAAGAGATCCAGATCTGGACGGACATCGATGGCATGCACAACAACGACCCGCGCATCGTAGATAAAACGTTCCCGGTAACGGAGCTCACCTTCGATGAGGCGGCCGAGCTGGCCTACTTCGGGGCAAAAATACTGCACCCCACCTGCGTGCTGCCCGCGCAGAAGCGTAAGATACCCGTGCGCCTGCTCAATACCATGCAGCCGGAAGCAAAGGGCACGCTCATCTCCGAGCACGCGGCCGGTGACCGCATCACGGCCGTTGCCGCGAAAGATGGGATCACCGCCATCAACATCCGGTCGGGACGGATGCTGCTGGCCTACGGTTTCCTTCGCAACGTGTTCGAAGTGTTCGAACGCTACAAAACGCCCATCGACATGATCACCACTTCGGAGGTGGCCGTGTCGCTCACGGTCGATAACGACAGGAACCTGGATGCAATACTGAAGGAGCTGGCCGGCTTCGGCAGCGTGGAGATCGACCGCAGCCAGACCATCATCTGCATCGTGGGCAATTTCACCGCGGAGAAGCAGGGCGTGGCCGTGAAGATATTCGATGCGCTGAAGAACATCCCCATCCGCATGATCTCCTATGGCGGGAGCGAGAACAACGTGTCGGTGCTGGTGGACACGAAAGATAAGAAGGACGCCTTAGTAGCTCTAAATAAAGGTTTGTTCAATTTATAAGATGGCTATATGATCGGATGGTTATATGATTTTTTGTGTGCAGCACTCATTCAGTCATCTGATCATCTAACCTTTTTAATCATCAGCTTATAACTAATGTTTACTTCAGATACCATAGAACAATTTATCAGAACACCCACTCCTTGCTATCACTACGATCTTTCCCTGCTCAGGCGCACGCTCGATTTGCTGAAGAAGGAAGCGGACCGTTACAGTTACCGGGTGCATTATGCCCTCAAGGCCAACTCCAACGATACGATCCTGAAGCTCATTGCTTCCTACGGCCTGGGTGCCGACTGCGTGAGCGGCAACGAGGTTAAGAAAGCGCACGAGCACAAGTTCTCCGAGATCGTTTTTGCCGGGGTAGGGAAGAGCGATGAGGAGATCGGAGCCGCGCTCGACCGGGATATCTTTTGCTTCAACTGCGAAAGCCTCCAGGAGATCGAAGTGATCGATGCGCTGGCGCGGAACAGGAACAAAACGGCCTCCATCGCGTTCCGCATCAACCCCAACGTGAACGCCAACACGCATCGGTACATCACCACCGGCCTGGAAGAAAATAAGTTCGGCATCAACCTGTGGGAGCTGGAAGAGGTCGTGAACCGAACATTGCAGCTGAAGAACATCCGCATCAGCGGCATTCACTTCCACATCGGTTCGCAGATCACCGATCTGAACGCATACCGGTCGCTTTGCCTGCGCGTGAACGAGATCCAGGGCTGGTTCGCTTCGCACAAGATCGCGCTCGGGAACATCAACGTGGGTGGCGGCCTGGGCGTGGACTACCACGATCCGGATAAGAATTCCATCCCCGATTTCACCGCTTATTTTTCTCTTTTCAGGGAGTTCATCGAGCTGCGCCCGGGGCAGCGCCTGCATTTTGAGCTGGGCCGCGCGGTGGTAGCGCAGTGCGGAAGCCTGATCAGCAAAGTGCTTTACGTGAAGAAAGGGATCAATACCAGCTTTGTGATCCTCGATGCGGGCATGACCGAGCTGATACGCCCGGCCCTGTACCAGTCGTATCATAAAATAGAGAATCTCTCCCAACTCCGAACTCCTGGCTCCAAATTCGCCCGTTACGATGTGGTCGGCCCCATCTGCGAGAGCTCCGACTGCTTCGGCAAGGCCGTATCGCTTCCCGAAACAAAGCGGGGCGACCTGTTCGCCATCCGTTCCACCGGTGCCTACGGTGAGGTGATGAGCTCGCAGTACAATTTGCGCGACAAGGCAGCCGTTCTGTTCGGTGAATAAAAAAACTTGACTGCTATCCTGTTTTTTTTACTTTTGCATTTACATAACCACAAAAATCATCTCCATGAAAAACACATCTACCAAATTTTACCTTGCGGCTGCTTCTCTTGCACTGGCACTTTCTGCAGGAGCGCAGTCCGTTAATTCGAACATGGTCGATAAGTCCCCGTTCGATAATCCTCCTGCAAACTACAACCCGACCCCACAATCGCCCTGGCAGATCCTCTTCAATTACAACCTGCAGAGCATTACCGGCCTGAACGGCAACGCGGGCGTGTGCATCACTCCCCAGAACGAGATCTGGGTGTCGCGCTGGGGATCGGATACGATCAGCAACATCACGCTGGCCGGAACGCTCATCTCCAAGTTCACCATCGCGGGTGTGACGGGTGTCCGCTCGCTCACCTCTGACGGCACTTCGCTGTATGCCGGCCAGAACACGAGCACGATCGCCAAGATCAATCCCGTGAACAAAACGCTGGTGACCAACATCAATGCGCCAATTGCCAACGTACGCTCGCTCACTTACGACCCGACCGCCAACAGCAATGCAGGCGGTTTCTGGATGTCGACCTGGGCAACGGATATCCAGCAGTCGGACCTCATGGGTAATGCTACGAGCGGCATCGTGCCCGCCACCAGCCACCTGCTGACCGCCATGTACGGCACGGTATGGGATGGAACTTCACCTGGCGGACCTTACCTCTGGGTGTTCAACCAGAACTCCTCTTCGAACTATAACGATATCGTGATTCTGAACATAGCCAGCGGCACGCAGATTGGCATCGTTCACGATGCGTTCAGCGATGTGGGTGTGGCAGCGAGCCTGACGGCCGGTTCCACCACCATTGCAGGCGGCCTCTTCATGACCCCGAGCCCTATGACGCTCACCGGTGTGATTCAGGGAAGCCCCACCAACCAGCTGTTCAACTACGATGTGGCGGGCGTTGTTTCCGGCATGTTCGAGCATCCCGATTTCAACAGCGCGTTCCTGGGTGTTTACCCCAACCCCGCTACGGACCTCGTGAACATTGCGTTCGATAAGAACAACAACGATGCTGTGCGCCTTCAGATCGTGAACGCTGTCGGCCAGCTGGTGTTCGATCGCGAAACACGCGGAAAGAACAACTTCATCAATGTTTCCCAGTATAAGGCAGGTGTTTACTTCGTAAAAGCCGTTTATGACGGAAAGGTCTACACCTCGAAGCTGATCAAGCAGTAAACGTTTTTATTCATTAAGCATAAGCCCTCGCGCTATGGTGCGGGGGCTTTTCTTTTTATTTAATACCTTTGCTGAGATCATCCGATGAAAAATATTTTTTGCAAGATCGCATTCTTTCTGGGCCTTTGCATGGCAGCTCCCGGTGCGTTTGCGCAATTGCTGTACGACAACGGTCCTTTCGTGACCAATTCCGGTACAGGTGTGGGCGGGGCCGATCAGAGCCGCGTGCAGGATTCGGCCCTGGGCATGTGCACCAGCGGGTTGGGAAATATGTATTCAAATGCAGGGAACGCGGCCTACGACCGGATCGCAGATGATTTCAACGTGCCCTTCTTCCAGCAATGGCAGATCGATTCCATCGTGTTTTATGGGTACCAGCCGTTGTCTTCGGCATCATCATCGCCTTTCCAGGCTTACAATCTCCGGATCTGGGCTGACAGCTCGGGCTATCCCAAGAAATCTGCGCTCGTGTTTGGCGACACTACGACCAACGTGATGACCCGCAGCGTATGGACGAACGCATACCGCGTTTCGGACTATGCTTCAGGTAACAATGCGAGCCGGCCGATCTTCGCCAACACGTGCACGCTCTCGTCCTGCACGCTTTCAAGCGGCACCTACTGGCTCGACCAGCAGGCCACGGGCTCCTCTGCGTACACGGGACCCTTTGCGAATTTCATTACGATCCTTGGAAATAATACAACCGGAAATGCCCTCCAGGAGATCGGGGGAGCAAACAAGCTCTGGTCGTTTGCGAACGATAACTGCACGGTCACCCGCCAGGGCCTGCCTTTCAAAATATATGGTACCGCCATACTTGGCGTGAGCGAAAATAATTTTGTTTACGACCTCTCTCTCTTTCCCAATCCCGCTGCGGACCGGTTGAATGTTCTTGCAGATTTTAAAAGCAAGAATGATGTGCGCGTTTCGCTCTCAAACCTGCTCGGCCAGGTCCTGGTAAGCGAGGATATCGGAGAAACGGACCATCTTAATAAAGCGATCGATCTCTCCGGCTTTCCCCAGGGAGTATATTCGCTGGCGATCCGCTCCGGAGACCACGTGATAACCCGGAAGGTTATCAGGCAATAACATCAGTTGGAATCCACCCGCACCACGCTCAGCACGCCCTGGACGGTCTTCAGCTTTTTCATCAGGTCGGTCAGGTGGTTCGTATCGTGCACGAACACCATGATGGTGCCTTCGAACACGCCATCGTTGGTGTCGAAGCTGATGCTGCGCATGTTCACGTGCAGCTCGCTGGATATGATCTTGGTAATGTTGTTCACGATGCCCACATCGTCAATGCCGGTCACTTTGATGCCTGCGAGGAATGAGATCAGCTCCTTGCTGGTCCATTTCGCCTTTACGATGCGGTAAGCATGGTGGCTCATGAGCTGGATGGCATTGGGGCAGGTCACGCGGTGGATCTTGATGCCTTCGTGCGAAGTGATGAACCCGAACACGTCATCACCGGGGATCGGGTTGCAGCAGGGCGAAAGCTTGTAGTCGATCTTCTGCAGGTTCTCACCGATCACGAGCATGTCGGACCTTCCGCGCGTGCTGGTCACCAGCTCCTCGAGCGTGTTCTGCTTTTCTTTTTTCTTCGGTGACTGCTTGTCGGGGGCTTTCCCCTTTTTCTTCGTGAAGTCCTTGATGTGCTTCGGGCTGATGTTGCCCTTGGCCACGCGGTAGAACAGCTCCTGGCTGTTCGGCAGCTTGAAGTGTTTGGCCAGCGCATCGATGTTCTGCACGGTGAAATCCACCTTCAGGTGATCGAACTTCCGCGCGAGCATCTCGCGGCCGTCCTCGGCCACCTTCCTGCGTATCTCCTTCAGCGCGTTCTTGATCTTCGACTTGGCCTTGGCGGTGATCACGAACGAAAGCCAGTCCTCCTTGGGCGTTTGCTTGCCCGAGGTAAGGATCTCCACCTGGTCACCGCTCTTGAGCTGGTAGGAGAGGGGCACCAGCTTGTGGTTCACCTTGGCCCCGATGCATTGCTCGCCCACCTTCGTGTGGATCTCGAAGGCGAAGTCGAGGGCAGTAGCGCGTACCGGCAGCGTCTTCATTTCTCCTTTCGGGGTAAAGCAGAATATCTCTTCGGCAAAAAGGTTCAGCTTGAAATCCTCGATGAAGTCGAGCGCGTTCTCCTCGGGGCTCTCGAGCATCTCGCGTATCCTGCGCAGCCAGTCATCGAGCTGGTTCTCCTTCTCTGCAGCCGTATCCTTATACTTCCAGTGCGCGGCAAATCCTTTCTCGGCTATCTCGTCCATGCGCTCGGTGCGGATCTGCACTTCTACCCACTTTCCCTCGGGCCCCATCACCGTACTGTGGAGCGATTCGTAACCGTTGGCCTTGGGCGTGGATATCCAGTCGCGCAGGCGGTCGGGGTTGGGCGTGTAGAAATCGGTGACGATGGAATACACCCTCCAGCAGTCGGCTTTTTCATCATCGGGTTTTGAATCGAGGATGACGCGTATGGCGAAGATATCGAACACCTCCTCGAACGGCACCCCTTTGTTCTTCATCTTGTTCCAGATAGAGAAGATGGATTTCGGCCGGCCATACGCGCGAAAGTGAAATCCCTGGTCATGCAGGATATCTTTGATGGGAACAATGAACTTATTGATGTACTTTTTTCGTTCGGCCTCCGACTCGCGGAGCTTCCGCTCGATGTCGCGGTGTATCTCGGGCTCGGTGTACTTCAGCCCCAGGTCTTCCAGCTCCACCTTGATGGCGTTCAGCCCGAGGCGGTGGGAGAGGGGCGCATACAGGTAAAGCGTTTCGGAAGCGATCTTCAGCTGCTGGTGCCTGCTCATCGAGTCGAGCGTGCGCATGTTGTGCAGCCGGTCGGCCAGCTTGATCAGGATCACCCGCACGTCATCGCTGAGGGTGAGCAGCATCTTGCGGAAGTTCTCCGCCTGCATGCTCATCGAAGGGTCGAACACGCCCTTGATCTTGGTGAGGCCGTCAATGATCTTGGTCACCCTGTCGCCAAACAATCCCTTGATGTCATCGAGCGTGAGGTCGGTATCCTCCACCACATCGTGCAGGAGCGCGCACACCACCGAAGTGGTTCCCAGCCCGATCTCCTCGGCTGCAATATGGGCTACGGCCAGCGGGTGAAAGATGTACGGTTCACCCGACTTCCTGCGCATGTCCTTGTGCGCTTCGAGCGCCAGCTCGAACGCCTTGCGGATAAGCTGCTTGTCGCCCTTCTCCATCCTGCGCTTGCACGCATTGAGCAGGTGGCGATAGCGCTTCAGGATCTCCTTTTTTTCCGCTTCGATGTCTACCGTTTGGACGGCCATGGGCCAAATTTTCTGTAAAGTTAAGTATTTGCGCTTTTTTCAGGAAATAATGCAACTAATCTTTCCATAGAGCGGTCTTCATAAGTAATGAAAAACAGGAATTTGGATTTGTAAAACAATTCTTTAAATTTGTTTGCGATTTAAACCGCCTTTCATGAACAGACCCTTACGTTACATCCCCCGTTATCTCCCTATTCTTTTTTTCGCGGCCATCTCTTCCCTGAAAGCACAGCTGGTAGTGAACACCTCGGTGACTGCAGCCCAGATGGTCAACGAGATCGTAGGCCAGGGTGTTACCGTCAGCAACGTGCAGATGAACTGCCCGGCAGGCGCCTATGGAAAGTTCAATAATGGAAACACGACCAATATCGGCCTGAACCAGGGCGTCATTCTTACCACCGGCAGCGCCACCAGCGCCATCGGGCCCAATACCATTGGCAGCCAGAGCACGTGCAACGGCACTTCATTTTCCGATCCCCAGCTTACCACCATCGAGCCGCTGGCCACCAACGACCCCTGCATACTTGAATTTGACTTCATCCCCACCTGCGATTCGCTCAAGGTCCGGTATGTTTTCGGTTCCGAAGAGTACCCCGAATTTGTGAACGCAGGCTTCAACGATGCGTTCGGTATTTTTCTTACAGGCCAGTCGTGCAGCGGTCCCAACTACAACGGTACCAACATTGCGCTGATCCCCAATACCAGCACTCCCGTATCGATCGACAATGTGAATGCCGGCAATAACTCGACCTATTACGTGGATAACACCGGTGGGCTCACCATCCAGTATGATGGGTTTACAGTGATGCTTTCCACCAACGTATGCCTCAAAGCCTGCACTTCGTACCACATCAAGTTCGCCATTGCCGATGCGGGCGACTGCGTATACGACTCCGGCATTTTTATTGACAGCGCCAGCATTTCCTGCAATGTGCCCCCGCTTGTGCTGAGCACGAACAGCACCAACACCACCTGCGGCAACAGCACGGGCACTGCAACGGTTAACGTAACGGGAGGCTCCACTCCATATACCTACACCTGGAACCCTTCGGGTCAGACCACGCAAACGGCCACCGGCCTTGGCGCGGGCACTTACACGGTGGTTGTAACCGCCACCAACGGATGCTTCACCGCTTCTGCAACCGTGAATATCCTCAACTCGAACGGCCCCAACGCAACCAGCGCGCAAACCAACGTGGTATGCAATGGCGGATTAACAGGAACCGCAACAGCCAACGCCAGCGGGGGCACCACTCCCTACACCTACAGCTGGAACCCATCGGGCCAGACCGGGCAGACGGCCACCGGGCTCGGTGCCGGCACGTATACCTGCACCGTTACGGACCAGAACGGATGTACGTTCTCGTTTGCTGTTACCATCACGCAGCCCACCGCGCTCGCGCTTTCATCTACCGTTACCAACACCACCTGCAGCAACTCGTGCAACGGCTCGGTGATGTGCAACGTGTCGGGCGGAACATCGGGCTATACTTATTTGTGGAATAACGGGCAGACTGCGCAGACAGCCACTGGCCTGTGCACGGGTACATACACCGTCACGGTCACCGATGCGAACAGTTGTACGGCCACAGCAACGGCCACGGTCGCATCACCGCCACCGGTGACTGCTTCCACCTCGCAGAACAACCTGCTTTGTGCCACGCAATGCATCGGCACGGCAACAGTAACCGTGGGTGGAGGAACCACTCCATATACTTACGCCTGGTCCAATTTCCAGACGAGCGCTACTGCCACCGGTTTGTGCGCGGGAAGCTATACCGTTATTGTGAGCGATGTGAACGGCTGCACCAACACGGCTACCGTCACCATCACCGCTCCGGCCCCGATCAACCTATCCGCTGTTGTCAGCAACCCCACCATCTGCGTGGGACAATCTTCAACATTGACCGCAACCGCATCGGGCGGATCTTCACCCTATACGTACACCTGGACACCCGGCAACATGACCGGCAGCCCGATCGTGGTTTCTCCAACCGTAACTACTACTTACACCGTTGTGGTGACCGACCAGGGCGGATGCACGAATTCCTCTACGGCCCTTGTGAGTGTGAATGCTCCCCTGGTGGTGAGCGCATCAGGCTTTATACCGATATGCCCGGGCAACTGTGCCAATATCAGCGCCAACGGCACGGGAGGAAGCACCCCGTATACCTACACGTGGAACCCCGGCAACCTCACGGGCGCATTTGTAACTGTTTGCCCTACAGTGAACACAACATACACCGTTACGTTAACGGATGCCTGCGGTTCGGTACCCAAAACGGATACACTTACCGTATTCATACGGCCATTGCCTAACGTAATATTCTCAGCAAGCCCGGTCACCGGCTGCCAGACCCTGTGCGTAACCTTTACCGATCAAACGCAGGGCGGGTGCGTGAACCAGGTGTGGACCTATGGCGATGGAACACCTCCGCAGACCACCAACACGCCTTCGCATTGCTATAACGTGCCGGGCACGTATTCCGTGGCCATGGTATGCACCGACCAGTACGGGTGCGTGAATTCGGATACGCTGTTCAACTACATCACGGTGAACCCGGTTCCCAACGCTGTATTTACCACGAACCCGGCCAGCACGGTCTACTTCCCCGGCCAGATCTGCATGACCGATGCTTCTACGGGTGGCGTAACCACCTGGGCGTGGACGATCAACGGCATGCCGCAGTCCACTTCCCAGAACTTTTGCTACACCATTCCCGCAGTGGGCCAGTATTGCATCGACTTGCTGGTGACCACCGGGGCCGGCTGCATCGATACCGTAAGCAAGTGCATCGATGCGGTGCTCGAGAACTTCACTTATTTCGTGCCGAACGTGTTCACTCCCAACAGTGACGGATCGAACAACATCTTCTTCATCAAGAACAGCGGGGTGAGCGCGCTCAAATGCTCCATCTACGACCGCTGGGGATTGCTCATCTATGAATGGAATGATCCCAAAGGCGGGTGGGACGGCAAGACCAAGAGCGGAAAGGTGGCTCCTGACGGGGTATACTATTATGTGGCCACCATTACACGTGCTTCGAACAACGAGGTGACCGAGGTGAATGGATTTCTTCACCTCCTGGGCGGGCAACGGTAAAGTATATAATTAATTAAGGAAGCCCTGTCTGCCTTAGGTTGACGGGGCTTCTTATTTTGAAGAGAACCCCTGCGGCCGCCCTCCTTTGTAAAAGTACTTTTTGTAATAATCCTCGTTAAGGTCGCTGATGATCACTCCCTTTTTGGTGCTGGCGTGCACAAACCGGCTGTTCTGCAGGTACACGCCCACGTGCGAGATCTTTTTGGAGTTGATCTTGAAGAATACAAGGTCTCCTTCCTGCAGGTCGTTTTTGCTTACGGCCTTGCACAGTTCGTACATGCCCGCAGCAGGGCCGTTCATGTTGCGCGCGTACACCTGCAGGTAAAGGGCCGAAGCAAAGCCCGAGCAATCCACACCGGCTTTTGTCTTGCCCCCGTATTTATAAGGAACACCATACCAATCGTCAATGAACCCGTACAATTTCTGGTTCGTGATCTGCGATTCCTTCACGCCCAGCATCTCGCTGTACTTCTTCGCCAGCGGCTTGTTCCGGAGGTTGCTGGTGGATACAGCGCCCCGGTTGCCACCGCACGATGCCAGCAGCGCAGCAGCTGCCATTACCGTTAAAACCTTAAGTGCAGAATACCGCATGATCAAAATTAGTTCGCACCCGTATGCATTTTGACCGGCCCGGCCATCTCTTATCAAACAGCAGATGTTAATAATTGTGAGCCTGCCAGCCTCCCCCGGTTTGAATTCCGGAGGTCCTGATATTCATTCATCCGGCTATGCCTACAATAACTAACTTTGCATTAAATAATGAAAAAGATCATGAGATACATTCTTCTATTGGTGTTGGGAGCAGCTGCAGCGTTCTTCTCGTTTCACACCGCAGGCAAGATCAAACGGACATCTGATAAGAGCGAGGCAACCCTCGATGTGATGATGGAAGGGCTCACTTCGATGCACTACCAGCCCCAGGCCATCAACGACACGTTCTCCGATCACGTTTACCGCCTTTTCATCAAACGGATGGATTATACCCGCAAGTTCCTGACCGCACGGGATATAGACAAGCTCAAAAAATACCACTACGACCTGGATGAGGAGGTGAAAGCCCACTCGTATAAGTTCTTTGACGAGATCACGGGGATCCTGCTGGAGCGTACGAAGCAGGCCCAGCGATTTTACAAGGATGTCCTGTCCAAGCCGTTCGCGTTCGATGCCGATGAGACCATCGAGCTCGAAGCGGACAAGATCCAGTGGGCGAAGGACACGAACGACCTGAAGGATGCCTGGCGCAAGCAGATGAAGTACCAGGTCCTTACGCGCCTTTCGGACCTGATCACCGCCCAGGAGAAGGCTTCGGAGAAAAAGGACAGCGTTTTTGAAAAGAAGACCATTGCCCAGATGGAAGAGGATGCGCGCAAGAAAGTGCTGAAGAGCACGGACGAGTGGTTCAAGCGCATCAACGAGTTCGACATCAATGAGCGCAGGGCGGTCTATCTCAATTGCATCGCCAACACGTTCGATCCGCATACGGAATACTTTGCACCGAAAGAAAAAGCCAACTTCGACATTGCCATGACCGGGCAGTTCGAAGGGATAGGCGCGCAACTGCAGGAGAAGGACGGGGATATTAAAGTGGCCTCGATCGTGCCCGGCAGCGCTTCGGCAAGGCAGGGACAATTGAAAGCGAACGATGTGATCGTGAAGGTGGGGCAGGGGAGCGCGGAGCCGGTGGACGTAACGGGCATGAAGATCGACAACGTGGTGCAGATGATCCGCGGCAAGAAAGGCACCGAGGTGCGCCTTACGGTGAAGCGTCCGGATGGGAACACGCTGGTGGTTCCCATCATCCGCGATGTGGTGATCATTGAGGAAACGTACGCGCGCTCGGCCGTGATAAAGACAAAGGACAACATCGGCTACATCCGCCTGCCGGAGTTCTATGCCGACTTCAACGGCAAAGGCGCGCGGAGCAGCGCGAAGGACGTGCGCGATGAGATCGTGAAGCTGAAATCGCAGAACGTGAAGGCCATCATCCTCGACCTGCGCGACAACGGGGGCGGCTCGCTGCAGGAGGCCATCGACATGGGAGGGCTCTTCATCGAGAAAGGACCCATCGTGCAGGTGAAAACAAAGGAAGGACCGGCAAACGTGCTTGAAGATAATGACAAGGACGTGGCCTATGACGGCCCGCTGCTGGTGATGACCAATACCAACAGCGCATCTGCTTCGGAGATCCTGGCAGCAGCCATGCAGGATTACCACCGCGGCATCATCATCGGCAGCTCGCACACGTTCGGCAAGGGCACCGTGCAGAAATTCTACGACATGGACATGTTCCTGAACTCGGCCTATTCGAGTTACAAGCCGATCGGGCAGGTGAAGATCACCACGCAGAAGTTCTACCGCATCAATGGCGGGGCCACGCAGATCAAGGGCGTGGTGCCCGATATCGTGCTGCCCGATGCCTACGCGCTTGTAGATGATTTCGAAAAGGACCTCGAGTACCCGCTGCCGTGGGACGAGATCACCCCCGCCAAGTACGAGAAATGGAAAAAGTGGGACTCGCAGGCAGACAAGCTGCGCAAGAACAGCTCGGCCCGCGTGGAGACCAGCGAGGCTTTCAAGCTGGTGAGGCAGACCGCCCAGCGCCTGAAGAGCCAGAAGGAAGATTCGCAGGAAACGCTGAACCTCGAAAAGTACCGCGAGAAGACCAAACGAATAAAGGATGAATCGAAAAAGCTGGAGGAGGCCATGAAGGAGATACCCGGCATGACCGTTTCATCCATTCCTTCGGACTACAACTACGTGAAGAGCGACAGCACGCGCCTGGCCCGCTTCAACCAGTTCATCAATAACCTGAAAAAGGATGTGTATGTTTTCGAAGCCGCGCAGGTGGCGGGGGAGATGAAGTAATTATTTCTTTACGATCCGGAACTCCACTCTCCGGTTCAGCTGCCTGCCTTGTTCGGAATTGTTACCGGCCACCGGTCTCTGGCTGCCGAATCCTTTCCAGCTCAGCCTGCTCCTGTTTATTCCTTTTCCAATTAAATATTGGCTGACCGCCTTCGCTCTCGCTTCAGAAAGTTCCAGGTTTGCCTTGTCGTTCCCCTGGTTATCGGTATGGCCGCTGATCTCAACCGAAACAGATGGATTAGCCTTCAGGAAAGTGAATAGTGCACCTAATTCGTCCTCCGATGCAGGAAGAATATCTGATCTCCCTGTGACGAAAAAAATGTTCTTCAACACAACCGGCTTATCCGTAATTTCAAACTTACGGATCTCTTTCACCGAAACGTTATCGATATAGCAATAGGATTTGTTCTCCTTTTGAGCCCTGACCGGGAACCGGGTATCATTGGTTAACCGTTTCCATTTAAAATCTGCTTGATGCAGATTTCCTATCGCAATGAAGCGCTCATTGCCTTCAGCGGTGTATTTGGCATTTAATTTCACCCAAACTGTATCATCGATGAAGCTGCCTCCGGGTTTTTGTAAGTAAACGAAAGATGAATTGCTTAGCCGTGACTTTTCTTTTTCATTCAAAGTCAGAGAATCTTTATCCCCTATGAACGAAGAATCCGAAAAGCTAATCCGCATCCGGTCCACAATGCAATTTACGCACCCGCTGCAATACCACACAAAGGCTGAAACCAGGTATTCTTTTCCTTTTTCAAGTTTCCCGGCAAGTTGCCCCTGCATCAATTCACCGCAAGGTTCTTTTTCTCCGGACATAATAGCAATTCCTGCGCATCCGTTTCCCGAAACAGCTTTTACACCTGTCATTACAAATTCTACATTCTTCGGAAGCGGAGAAATGTCATAAAAGTATTCGCACGAACCGTATAATGTATTCCAATGCTCAGCTTTATTCAGTTGAGCCAGTTCGTTGGGGTAGGAAGAGAACTGTTCGAAGCCCGAATTAAGGACCATTTCGGTTTGCGCGTAGCAAAACGAACAAGTAATAAAGTAAAGAATGAAAAACGCACGCTTCATTTATATGCAATAACAGTTACCAATTTACGAAATTTTGCCTTTTTCCAATTATTAGTAGTTTTGCCCGCCCGAATGCACCCATTCGGTACAGGCGGGCGGGCAATTTTGACGCGTTAACTTTTAATATTTTATAAATGGAAAATTTGTTTTACCTCATTCCCCTCTTCGGGGTCGTTGGACTTATTTACATGGTGATCATTTCCACGTGGGTGACGAAGCAGGACGCTGGGGAGGAGAAGATGAAGGGCATTGCATTCAACATTGCCGAAGGCGCAATGGCCTTTCTCAAGGCCGAATACCGCATACTGGCCGTGTACGTGGTCCTTGCCGGGACCGGCTTGGGCGTGCTCTCGCAGGTGGAGAAGGTGGCCGTCCACTCGCACTGGCTCATTGTTGCCGCTTTCGTTACCGGCTGCCTGTTCTCCGCCATGGCGGGATTCATCGGCATGAAGATCGCCACCAAGGCCAATGTGCGCACCACGCAGGCCGCGCGCACCTCGCTCGCCAAAGCATTGAAGGTTTCTTTCGGTGGCGGCACCGTGATGGGATTGGGCGTGGCCTCGCTGGCCGTGCTCGGGCTGAGCTCGCTCTTCGCGATATTCTTCACCAAGTTCATGAACGGCAGCTTCGCCAGCGGTGGCACCGAAGAGATGACCCGCGTGCTTGAAGTGCTTACCGGCTTCTCGGTGGGCGCGGAAAGCATTGCGCTGTTTGCGCGCGTGGGCGGAGGAATTTATACCAAGGCCGCTGACGTGGGAGCAGATCTCGTTGGAAAAGTTGAAGCAGGCATTCCCGAAGACGACCCGCGCAACCCGGCAACCATTGCCGATAACGTGGGTGACAACGTGGGCGATGTGGCCGGCATGGGAGCCGACCTGTTCGGTTCGTACGTGGCCACCGTGCTTGCTTCGATGGTGCTGGGCAACTACATTATAAAGGATAACCCGGGGCTTAAAGATAATTTTGGCGGGATAGGAGCCATCCTTCTTCCCATTACCATTGCTGGCATTGGTATCATCGCCAGCATCATCGGCACCTGGTTCGTGAAGGTGAAGGATGATGGCGAGGCCACAACGGGAAAGGTGCAGGCCGCGCTCAATACGGGCAACTGGGGCTCGATCCTCCTGGCGCTTGCAGCAGCGTTCTTCCTTATTAAATACATGCTGCCCGCGGAAATAAAAATGTCGGGCTTCGACCACATGGTCACTTCCATGGATGTGTTCTATGCCGTGTGCATCGGCATGACCGTTGGCGCCCTCATATCTTTCATTACGGAATACTATACCGGTCTTGGGAAACGCCCGGTGCTGGCCATTGTGCAGAAGTCCGGAACGGGTGCCGCCACCAACATCATTGCGGGACTGGGGACAGGAATGCTGTCGACCGCTTTCCCGGTCATTCTTTTTGCTGGCGCCATCTGGGGCTCATACCATTTCGCAGGCTTCTATGGAGTGGGAATTGCCGCTGCGGCCATGATGGCCACCACGGCCATGCAGCTGGCCATCGATGCGTTCGGCCCCATTGCGGATAATGCAGGCGGCATCGCAGAGATGAGCGAGCTGCCGAAGGAAGTGCGCGAAAAAACAGACGTGCTCGATTCGGTGGGCAATACCACGGCAGCCATCGGCAAAGGATTCGCCATCGCATCGGCCGCGCTCACCGCGCTGGCGCTTTTTGCAGCGTACGTAACGATCACGGGCATTGGCGGCATCAACATCTTTGACGCGAAAGTGCTGGCCGCGCTCTTCATTGGCGGAATGATCCCCGTTGTGTTCTCGGCCCTGGCCATGAACAGCGTGGGCAAGGCGGCCATGGACATGGTGAACGAAGTAAGGAGGCAGTTCCGCACCATTCCCGGCATCATGGAAGGCACGGGCAAGCCGGAGTACGGGAAGTGCGTAGCCATTTCCACCAAGGCCGCTTTGCGCGAAATGCTTGCACCGGGCGTGATCACCATCGTTACGCCTATTCTTGTGGGATTGATCATGGGTGCGGAGGCGCTGGGCGCTTACATGGCAGGAGTTACCGTAAGCGGTGTGCTGTGGGCGATCTTCCAGAACAATGCGGGAGGCGCGTGGGACAATGCCAAAAAATCGTTCGAGAAAGGAATTGCCATCGAAGTGAACGGCAAGATGGAAATGTTCTACAAGAAATCCGAACCGCACAAAGCTGCCGTGGTAGGCGATACGGTGGGCGATCCGTTCAAGGATACATCCGGTCCTTCGATGAACATCCTCATCAAGCTTTCATCGCTGGTGGGACTTACCATTGCCCCGCTGATCGCGGTGAACCACGCTTCCGAAAAGGCAATGGACAAGACCGTTGTGGTGAGCGAACCGATGAAGTATGCGGATATCTCCACGCTGAAAGGTGCGTACATCATGGACACCGAGCACGGTTTCGTGGAGTTCAGCATCCAGCACTTTTTCGGAAATGCCAAAGGCAGCATTCATCTCGACACGACCTATACCAACAGCGTGAACATGACCGGGGACGTGGCCACCTCTTCGGTGGACCTTGCCCTCGATATCCGCACGATCAATACGCAGAATGCCGACCGCGATGACCACCTGCGCAGCGAGGACTATTTTGACGCAAAGAAATATCCCACCGCACGGTTCCGCTCCACATCCATAAAGGAAAATGCCGGTGGGCTGTATCACTATACCGCTGCGGGAACGCTTACCATGAAAGATGTGACCAAAGAGATCGAGATCCCGTTCAACTACCTGGGCGAGTTCAAGCGTGAATCCAAGGATGGGAAGCAGCACCCCAGCATCTACACGTTCGATGGAGAGTTCCGGATCAAGCGGTCCGATTTCCACGTGGGCACCAGCTCGGTGACCCTCGGTGATGAGGCTGCCATCAGCTTTTCCATCGATACAAAGAAAAAAGAGTAAGATGATCCCGTAAAAAGAAAAAGGGTCGCGCTTGCAGCGCGACCCTTTTTTGTTCCTTGGAATAAACCTTTTTACTTTACCTTGAACAACCCGTGCACTTCGGCATCGATCATGCGCACGATCTTGCCGAGGTCCTCTTTCTTCTCCGAGAAATTATTTTCGTCCACATCCACCACGAGCAGCCTGGCACCCTTGTGCTCATCTTCGTAGCTGGATATCCACGCTTCGTAGCGCTCGTTGAGCCGCCTCAGGTAATCGATGCGGATGGCCGATTCGTATTCCCGTCCTCTTTTCTGGATGTTCTTCACCAGCACCGGCACGGAAGCGCGGAGGTAGATGAGCAGGTCGGGGGGAGCGATGAAAGTTTCCATGAGCTTGAACAGCGCGAAGTAGTTCTCAAAATCGCGGGTGGTCATCAGCCCCATGGAATGCAGGTTGGGCGCGAAGATGTAGGCATCCTCGTAGATGGTTCGGTCCTGGATCACGGTGCGCTTGCTGCGCTTGATCTCGCTGATCTGCGAGAACCGGTTATTGAGGAAGAACACCTGCAGGTTGAACGACCAGCGCTGCATGTCATCGTAAAAATCGTTGAGGTAGGGATTGTCATCCGCATCCTCGTAATGCGCCAGCCAGCCGTAATGCTTGGCCAGCTGCGAAGTGAGGGTTGTCTTTCCCGATCCGATATTTCCTGCTACGGCTACGTGCATGAATAAAAATTTTTTCCGGACTAAAGTACTAATTCCGCCAGCCGGAAAGCGGGCTGTTGAAAACTTATTTGGCGGAGTAGATGCTCACCGAACTTTCTCCCTGCAGGTAGAGCTTTCCTTTCTCCGTTCGGGCCGATACGGCAGGAGCGGGGAGCGCTACCGAGTCTTCTGCAAGCAGCTTCGTGTTGTAGGTGCGGATGAAATTATTCCTGCAGTAGGAAACGTTATCCCCGCCCGGCTGGAAGGCCGGCACGCTCTTCAGGGGAATGGTCTTGCTGTATGTTCCGTACACGTCAAACACCAGGATGCCCGTTGCCGGGTTATCCAGGTAAAGGCGGTTGTCGTACTCGATGAGCGCCACCGGCTTTATCTCCTGCCCGGTCAGCTGGTTGATGTTGCCGGTCTGCTGCTGTTTCTTCAGGTTCTCATCCAGCCGCACCAGCTCGAAGTTCTGCGGGTTGTAGATCCAAATGCCGTTGTTGTGCGAAGAGCAGGCGAGGGGCACCTGGAAATAGCCGAGCTCTTCGAGCGAGATCGCATCGCTGTTCTGGCTCAGCGTATTGTCGAGGAAAATTATTTTCGAAAAATCTTTGTAGAACACCAGCATTTTCATCGGGTTGCCGGCATCCACCGAGCTGATCTTCCCGAACGATTTGTTGCTGAACGATTTCAAAAGGTTCCCGTTCTCATCGTATTTTTCCAGGATATCTTCCTTGATGATGTAAAGATCCCCGAGGTTGTCGGTAGTGATGAAGGTGGCTTTGGCGGGAATGGACCGTACGAGCGTGAAGTCGGAACGGAAAGCGGTACTGATGATGAATGCGAGGAAAAGATACCGGTGCTTCATGCCAACTAAATTACAACAATTATACCGACAGGACCTCTTCGATGAACTTCCGGTCGTTCGCCAGGCGCGGAACCTTGTTCTGCCCGCCCAGCTTGCCTTTCTGCTCCAGCCACCTGTAAAAAGTTCCGTTCTTCAGCGAACGGAGCACCGGCTTTTTCAGTGTAAGGTCGTTGTAGCGCTTGGCCTCGTAGTCGGAGTTGAGCGACTTGAGCGCGTTGTCCAGTATCTCCGCAAAGTAATCGAGGCTTTCGGGCGCGCGGTCGAACTCGATCAGCCACTCGTGGCCCCCGCTGCTGCTGCCGTTCATGTAGATGGGACCCGCGGTGTATTCCTTCACAGCCGCCCCGGTCTTCTCACAGGCGATGCGCAGCGCATTCTCCGCATTGTCGATGATCACTTCCTCCCCGAACGCGTTGATGAAATGTTTCGTGCGCCCCGTGATCTTAAAACGGTAAGGAGATGCAGAGGTGAACTTGATCGTATCACCCAGCTTATACCTCCACAGCCCGGCCGTGGTGGAGATCACAATGGCGTAGTTCTTTCCCATCTCCGTTTCTTCCAGTGAAAGCGTCTTTGGATTTTCCTCGTTGGCGTTTTCGAGCGGGATGAACTCGTAAAAGATCCCGTAGTCGAGCATGAGCAGCAGCTCTTCGGAACTCTTCTGGTCCTGCAGGCCGAAGAACCCCTCCGAGGCATTGTATGTCTCGAGGAAGTTCACGGCATCGCTGCCGAACAGCTCGCGGAACTGTTCGCGGTAAGGCGAGAAGTTAACGCCCCCGTGGAAGAAAACTTCCAGGTTGGGCCACACTTCCTTAATGCTTTTCTTCTGAGTTGTTTTCAGGATGTGCTTCAGCAGCACCATCATCCACGAGGGCACGCCCGCGATGCTGGTCATGTCCTCCTTCATGGTGGCTTCGGCCAGCTTGTCGAGCTTGGCGTTCCATTCTTCCATCAGCGCGATCTCGCGCGAGGGCGCGCGCAGGAATTCCGCCCACAAGGGAAGGTTCGAGATCACGATGGCGGAAAGATCACCGTGGTAGCTTTCGTACGCATCGAACCGGTCGGTCTTGAGGCTGCCCGCCAGCGCCAGGTTCTTCCCGGTGAACAACTGGGTTTCCGGGTTATTGGTGCAGTGAATGGCCACCATGTCGCGGCCCCCGTTGTAGTGGCATCCATCGAGCGACTCTTCCGAAACGGGAATGAACTTGCTTTTGTCGGCCGTGGTGCCCGAGCTCTTGGCGAACCACCTGATCTCCGAATGCCAGAGGATGTTCTGCTCGCCCCTGCGCGTGCGCTCGATGAAAGGCTTCAGCGTATCGTAATCCTGCAGGGGCACGCGCTCGCGGAACTTTTCCAGCGAATTGATCTCGTTGTAGCGGAATATCTTTCCCCATTCGGTGTTCGCAGCCTCAGCGATCAGCTTGCGCAGCCATTCGTGCTGCACATCGTGGGGGTACTTCATAAAAAGCTCGATCTGATGCATCCGTTTGCGCATCCACCAACTTACTATGGAGTTCAGTATTGGCATCTTCTGTTACCGTCCCGCGGCCTGGCCCGTCACGCACTGCGTGACGTCCATCCACCAGCTTACTATGGAGTTGAGTATTAGCATTTATTTTTTTCGCGAACGAAAATGTTTTTCGATCTCTTTTAGAGTAAGCGCATTGAAGCAATGTTCTTTGGTAAGCATTCCCTTTCGCGCAGCGCAAACACCGAAGTACATATCGTGGTATCCTTCCTTTTCGTGCGCATCGGGATTGATGGAGATCTTCACCCCGCGCTCCATGCAGTAAGGGATCCACCGCCAGTCGATGTCGAGCCGGTGCGGGTGGGCGTTCAGCTCGATCACCACGCCATTGGCCGCGCAGGCATCGATGATCTTTTTGTGATCGACCGGGTACCCTTCCCTCGACAAAAGCAGCCGCCCGGTGGGATGGCCGAGTATGGTCGTATATGGATTTTCGATCGCCTTCATCAGCCGGCTCATCGCTTTTTCCAGTGGCATCTTCAGGTTGGAATGAACGGAAGCCACCACCAGGTCGAATGTTCCCAGGATCTCTTCCGGGTAATCGAGCGAGCCGTCACCCAGGATATCGCTTTCAATGCCTTTGAATATGCGGAAGGGAGCGAGCTCCCTGTTCAGCGCATCGATCTCTTTTTGCTGCTCCAGCACTTTTTCGGGTTTCAACCCGCCCGCATAGGCGGCCGTTTGCGAATGGTCGCAGATGCCGAGGTATTCGTAGCCCAGCTGCTTGCAGTACTCCGCCATTTCCCTCAGCGAATGCAGGCCATCGGAATAGTTCGTGTGGTTGTGCAGGATGCCCTTGAGGTCGGGGACTTCGATGAGAGCGGGGATCTTGTTTTTCTGCGCAAGAGCGATGACCGATCCGTCTTCGCGAAGCTCGGGGGCGATGAATTGCAGCTTGTTCTGAGAGAAGATCTCTTCTTCTGAAGAATAGGAAGGAGAGGTGAGAGGTGAGAGGTGAGATAAGAAATCGGGTGCGCCCGTTGTTTCAAACAGTTCCCGGTAAAAATCTTTTTCTTCGCAGAAAAGGATTTCAGCCGGCACCGGGCCAGGTAACTTCAGCGGACCGTCCTGCACCTTTTTCCCTACAAGCATTTCTGCGGTTTCGATCACCTCGCACTTCCTGCGCATTTTTCCCGTGAGCGAGACCTTATCCGTTCCGTATTTAATCTTCAGCTCTTCCACCAGCTTCACTGCGTATTCTTCCACGTTTGCGTACAGGAACTTCCCTTTGTGCGCCAGGATGAACTCGATGGATTTCTTCACCGATTCCTGCGTCTTATCGCCAAACCCTTTGAGCGCGATCAGGCGGTTCTCGTTGCAGGCATACAACAATTCACCGATGGTTTCCACGCCCAGCTCTTTCCAGAGGAGCGCCACTTTTTTCGGGCCGATGCCTTTTACGCGCAGCATCTCGATCACGCCAACGGGGGTCTTTACAAGCAACGTGTTCAGGTCCTTCAGCTCCCCGGAGCTTTGCAGCTCGAATATCTTGGATGCGATGCCTTTTCCTATCCCTTCGATCTTTTCCAGCTCTTCGAGCGAACGGCCCTGCAGGTCGATGCCCGTCTTGCTCAGCTTGAAAGCCGCGTTTGACAGTGCGCGTGCTTTAAAGGAGTTCTCATCGTGCAGCTCCATCAGCTGCGCGGTGAGCCTGAGCGCATCGGCTATTTCATCGGTGGTCATTTATACAAATATCACGATTTAATTTCGACACCGGACCTGCGTTTCACCGCTTCCGCGAACGGGATGTTCCCGATCTTGCTTTCGAACCAGGCGATGAAATCGAAGTATTCGAGCGCGCGCCTTTCGAACGGGTCCTTTGCAATGCCGATAAACTCGTTCCGCATGGTGCCGAACACTTCCATCATCTCCTTGCGCGAATCGGCACGCGAGCTTTTGCGTATGAAGTCGATGATGAGCGATTCGGTCTTGTACAGCTTTTTGCGCCTGAGCAGGAAGCGGTACGTGGACTTTACGATATAATCGAGCAGGTCGCGGTTGCCCAGCTCGTAGTGGATGATGAGGTTGAAGATGCGCGAAAAGGCGCGGATGTCCTCGCGCGAATGGCTCTCGGGATCGTTCAGGATCTGGTTGAGCCAGTGCAGGGCCTTGTTGTACTGCCCCGCCCCGAAGTGAATATAGCAGAAGGTGTAGTAGAAGCTCATCTCGGAGGTCTTGGGGATGTTCTTGCGCAGCCGCAGGAACTTTTCTTCGATCTCCGAGAAGAGCCTGACGCCTTCTTCGAACAGGCCGGCATGGATGTAAAAGTGCAGCATGGACGAAAAGCAGCCGAGCAGGCGGAGCTGCACGGCATCGCGGTGGGCGTACAGCTTGTCGTGGAATATCTCTTTCACTTTTCCGAAAGCAAAGAACAGCTCATCGAAGCTGCGCACGTACTGCGAGGAGATGATGTAGTTGTTGAGCGCGGACACGTAGAGCCGCGTATGCGCCCGGATCTGCCCGGGGTGGGCGTGGATGAGCTCGATCACCTTCCTGCGGAACACGTGGCAGTTCTTCCAGTCGGAGCGGAACATGTAGTTGAGGCCGTAAATGTTGTAGTAGTGGTACCGGTCGTGGAAGGAGAGCAGCTTCTTTTCGTTCTTCAGCAGCGGGTCCTTCATCAGCTTGTCGAGCTTTGTGATCGCTTTCTTGTCGCGCACCAGTCCTTCTTTCTGAAAGATCTTCATGGCCTCGATAAAGAGCTTTTTGTATTCGGCCGAGTTGCGGATCTGCCCGATCACCTGGAAGTCCTTCTCGAATATTTTTTCCATCTCCGCTTCGGACTCTTCGTTGTATAAGGTCTCGATAAGAAGGAGCTCCTGCTTCTCGAGAATATCGAGCAGGTGGCTGAACTTCTGGTTCTCTTCGGCTATGGCCTTTGCCTTTGCGAGCATCTTGCGGCACTGCGAGTACAGGCGCTTTTCATACAGGATGTCGAAGCTCTGGATGAGGAAGTTGAGGGTCGATTCCACCGATTTGTGGGCGTGGCAGATGTTGAGCGATTCGAGGATGAGCTCGGAGAGGTATTTTTTCTGGTTCGAAAGCTGGGAAGGCTTGATGGAAGTGACCTTGCGCAGGATCTTCTTCTCATCGTACCGCTTCATGCCGTCCAGGCAGTCGAACAGCTTTACGTAAGCGGTGCTGCTGCCGCTGCCGCCCATGGAAGCATAGAGCTTAAAGTAGCGTTTCTCGGTCTGCGACAGCGATCTGACCAGGGAAAACACGTCCTCGGAATGGGTTCTTGCCATCGTAATTATAGATCGACCCGTAACATTTCAGCACTCTGATATAAAGATCAAACGTTCAAATATAGCAATTTTGAAATCGTAGAAATAAAAAAATGAGTCGTAACCCGCATTTCACTTATCCGTAATATTGCCCGGAAATCAGTTCAATGTTCAAATCGTTCAAAATAAGAATACCGTTCCTTAAAATCAATTACGCGGCCGTGTGGTCGGCAATTAATAAGGAACGGTGTTTCAAGCACAAAACACAATTAACGTTCTGCAATCCACTGTTTAACCAAATCATCAACAACATCTAAAAAAAGGAGGAAACATGAAAAAATCTACCCAACGCATTTTAATTCTTGCCGCAGGACTTCTTACCGGGTCTTCCGCAATGGCGCAAAGCTGGTGCACGCCCACAACAGGCTCCACCACCATGAACTCGTACGGCAGCAATTCGCCCGTGATAACCAATGTTACGTTCAACACCATCAACCGCACCACGGCCGCCTCGCTGAAAGAGCTGTATGTGAACACGGGTGTAACCACCAACGTTACGAAAGGCCAGACCTACAACTTTTCCATGACCTACACGCAGGACCAGAGCATCTGCACCGTTTATGCCATCCGCGTATATATCGACTGGGGAAGGGACGGCAGCTTTACGAACGTTGGAACCGATCTGCCGATCTCGCTGAGCGGACAGACGGCTACCACCATCACAGGCACCATCACCGTTCCGCTTACCGCTTCTACCGGCACTACGCGCATGCGCGTGTGCATGAAGATGGACGGCTGCGGTCATACCGCAATCGATCCGTGCGTGCCTCCGGAAAATTTCGGCTGGCACGGTGAGATCGAAGATTACTCGCTGAACGTGGGCGCTACCGGCATCCAGGAAATGAACGAGCTGATCGGCTTCAACGTGTTCCCGAACCCGGTGAGCACATCGGCCACCATCACCGTTCACAGCGATGTGATCAAAAATAATTCTGACCTGTCGTTCTTTGTATATGACGTTGTTGGACAGGAAGTAACTTCCCAGCGGATCTCTTCCGAGTCGACCGTGTTCGACCGGCAGAACCTTCCGAAAGGAGTGTACTTCTACAAGCTCCAGGGCAGCGGGCACGTGCTCGGTTCCGGGAAGCTTATTGTGCAATAACAACAATGGGTTAAACAGCAGAGAGCCCTTGGCAGAGATGCCAGGGGTTTTTTGTTTGTTCAGGGTGGCGGCTCAGTTTGATTATTGATACAGTGTCACTTCGAGCGAAGTCGAGAAGTGGCACATCGGGATACCTGTTCTCGACTTCGCTCGAACTGACATCTCAAGGATAATCCCAATTGGAAACATTACCAGCTAAGATTTTCACCTAACCGAAAGACGTTTGCCGATACGGGCCTCGTAACCTTAACCCTCATTTTTTCATTTCAAGCCGCAGTTTCTTAATGAGCTCTTCCATTTCATCGCGCGTTCCATCGCCACCGGTTACCTGGAACTTGCCGTTGGGTATGGATGATCTGACAATGGGCGCGCTCATCACCTCGCCATCCACCACGATGGCGATGCGCTTGTCGATCCATTTTTCCGTGGCGGCCTTGAACTGCTCCGCACCGGCTTTGCTGAGCACCACCTCGATGGCCGTGCCCCCGTATGTTTGCCGGATGATCTTCATCTTCTGGAAATCGTTTACGGTGATGATCGGGCTCTTGCTTACATACACGGTATCGCGCCTGCCTTTGAGCAGCAAGGCCGAATCGCTCTTCTCCACCACGTAGTAGCAGCCGGTGATCATTTTCGGCTGCTTTTGCGCGGGGAGCAGCAGTGCCGGTACCGCAAAGAGAATGGAAAAGAAGAGCTTCTTGTTCATATTTCAAAAGTAATTATTTATCCATTGTTTTTTTGTACTCGTCTAATGGAATTTATTTCTGCAATTTCATAACAAATAATTCAACTTCTACTCAGAAAATCCTGATTGCCCGGTAATAAGTTATTTGAGATTCATTCGTACTCCTAGTTGGGCTGCAAATAAGGAGTTGTAAAATTTAATGTACCGGTTGGAATTACTGTCTCCCCAGAAGTAATATTTTGGAGGAGGTGGGGTGGTTGTCTGATCAGTAACTTGGGAATCCTGTTTTTTGATGTCTATAAATCCCCGATCATAAGTTAAATTGGCAAAAAGAGAAAATCTTTCCGACAATATCCAGTTAATTCCCATTCCGGATGTTATTCCCACGTCAAATGAGTTAAAAGGCTTACTATCCAGATTTCCACTGTAACTTCCTGAGCTGGGATTAGGAAAATACGAGCTGGTTGTAGTATAGGTAGTAACAGTTGTAGTACCCATTGTCGTTGTGTAACTATCGGTGGTATAATCCATAACTGAGGTTCCCATGTTTTGATATGCTGTCCCATCTTTGTAGAGATGAGAAACAAATTTATAGGATGTGAGATCTCCAAGGTAAAATCCCACATGAAGTGAAAAACAAATCTTTTTTTCTTTATCAGAATAATAATTCACCTGGAGTGGGAGCTTTAAATAGCTCAGAAAAATTTCTTCCCCTTCCGTTCTATTTTCCTGCGTCCAGTCGGAAGCTGTCATATCATACCATGTCCCGCTCTGAAAAAAATCTTTGTATTGCTGACCCTGTTGCGAATAAAATATTCCCAACCCAGCACTAAAATGATTCGAAAAATTATATTCAGCCATAATTCCAGCTGCAAGCTTGAAAGTATTCTTTTTTTCTGCAATTGCAGTTGAAGAGGGCCCATTCGAGTAATAAGATTCTTTCACGAACACATTGTAATCACCTAAAACAGAAGTAAACTGTGGCTGAGCAATAATTTCAACACTCAGTTTTTGTGCAATCGCACCAAAACCAAGGGCATTAAAAAAAAGAAAAATGAAAATTCCTTTTATAAACATGAGCTTAAAGATACTAAGATTACGTATGAAATATACCATTTCAATAAATCTCACTTTCCTCCCCCACTACCAATAAAAAAACCCCGGCCTCTTCCGAAGCCGGTTTTTTTTCTTTTTTAACGGCTGCTTAGTTCACCAGCTAGCGAACTCGTTTTTTATAAAATGAGTCAATGCCACGCGGTTTACTCCACCACGTTCGTATGCTGGGCATTGCCGCCCCACATGGGCCAGCCCGTGAGCTTGGTATTGCTGGTGTTAATGGCGATCATCTTGCCGCTGGTGGTGGTGGCGTAGATCCACCCGTCTTCCACCACCGGCTGGTAGCGTATGCTTTCGCCCGTTTCGTATTTCTCCGTCACTTTTCCCGTTTCGGCATCCATCACTTTGATCTGGCCGGTGTAGGTGGCAATGATGATGCTTCCGCCAACCGACAGGGGAGGGGTGCCCATGAAACCGCCCGCGCTGTGCAGGTCGCCATCCAGCTTGGATTTCCACATCACTTTTCCATCGGCCGGATCGGAGCAAACGATCTCATCGCCCATGGTGTTGTAATGCCTGCCGTTGTAGCTCAGCACGCGCGAGCCCTGGAACGATTGCAGCGAAGAAACGTTGCTCTGCCCGATGTTCTCCATGGCGGTGTACGCGCCCGAATTTACCGGGGCGCCATTGCCGAAGCCGTTGCCCGCATCGTATTGCATCGATGTGCTTTTGAGCTGCGATTGGTTCTGCACGTTCTTGTCGAGGTACTCGGCCTGCTTTTTCCCGTACGATTTGCTCACTTCAAAATCCTTGGCGCTCACATCGGCAATGTCTTCGTAAACCGCGCCCTGGCGGTCATCGATCCTGCGGCTCACGGTAATGTCATCGCCCAGGATCACGGGAGCGGAAGTGGCGCGCATGTACCGGGCGGAAATAAATTCGCCAGTGGACTGGTCCATCTTGTAGACCGTTCCGGGAAAGGTGGTGAAGTAAAGGTAATTGTCCTTGGCCACGGGCGCGCTCATGATGTCGCCATCGATCCACTTTTGCCAGAGCACTTTCCCGCTCTTCTCGTCAAAGGCCGCCACCGCGTGCGTGGCTTTCATTTCGCGGATCACATCCTTTCCTTTCTTAACCGGCTGGCTGTACGCGTAGTTCAAGGCGCTGGGGTAAGCGGTGAACACTTTTCCGTTTGCAAGCACCGGCATGCTCATGAGCGGATCGCCCAGCCAGTGGCTCCAGAGGTAGCCGCCCGTTTTGATGTCGCAGGCGAAGATGGTGCACGATTCGGTGTTGTACACGATCGTGTTGTCGTCCATCACGGCCGATGACGGGCCGTCATCATCCAGGTCAACGGCCCATTTCTTTTCGCCCGTCTTTGCATCAAAGGCAAAATACTGCTTGCTGCCGAACCCACCGCTTACGTACACAATGCCGTTATGCACCGTGGGGGTGGGCACGTTGGTGTTGCTGGGCAGCTTTATCATGAACCCGTTCTTGGTATTGGTGGTGGTGGCTAACGTGGTGGAGAATGAAACATGCCCCGCCATGAAGTCCTTGCCCGGTTTGGGCAGGTTGTCCGCGTTCATTGCCTGCACGTATTTGAGCACATCGATGCCTTCATCGGCCGCTGCTGTTGTATCGGGCACCCGCGCGCGGGAGAATTTGCTGAAGGAATTGGCTTTGTGCGGGTTGAATGCAAAAAACAAACCGCTCATCAGCACGATGGCGGCAAATACGGCTTTCTTGTTCATGGCTTGCAGGTTTAAAGGGTTCGGACTACTGATGCAGCGATTAACGGAATTCCATAGGAAATGTTTGAAAAAGAACAAAAATTGTACCCGGAGGGTGAATGGGGGAGTTTGCTTTCCAGTAAATATAATATTAGGGAGGGATCAGCCTGCCTGCCGAAGCAGATCCTTAGCTGCGCTCAGGATGACAGCCGTTTTCTTCTTCACATTCACCTCACCTCACACTTTCCGCTGGGGATTTTCCGCGAGGAAACTTTTCCAGCCCGTATATTTTTTTGAAGTGGCCGTTGCATTTCCCTGGAAGTGATGGCATACGGCCGCGGCCAGCCCATCGGTGGCATCCAGGTAATGTGGCATGTCTTTCATGAGCAGGAGCGTTTGGAGCATCGCAGCCACCTGCTCCTTGCTGGCATTGCCGTTGCCGGTGATGCTCTGCTTGATCTTTTTCGGAGAGTATTCGAACACAGGCAGGTTGCGGCTCAGCGCGGCAGCAATGGCAACGCCCTGCGCGCGGCCGAGCTTGAGCATGCTCTGCACGTTCTTGCCGAAGAAAGGCGCTTCGATGGCCAGCTCATCGGGATTATAGTTCTCGATCAGGGCAGTGGTCTGCTCAAATATCTTCTTCAGCTTCAGCGGGTGATTATCGAGATGATCGAGCCGCACCACACCGGCACATACCAGCTTCATGCTGCCCGCGCCCAGCTCGATGATGCCGTAGCCGGTGATCACCGTTCCCGGGTCGATGCCGAGTATGACCTTTTCCGACAATTTATTTTCTGTATTATTGTTTCGTGCAAATGTAGGCCAAAAGGATGCGCTTACCCGATGCAGCAGCAGTTTCTTATGAATACGATATTAACGATGGCCGGCCTGTTTTATTATTTACCGTTAATTCCTTTCGGTATTTATTTTACCTGGCTGTGCTGCCTGGCCTTGCGGTTCGTTTCGGAAAAACAGTTCATGCCCGCATTGCAGGATGCCCGTGTAAGGATATCGGTGATCGTTGCCGCGCGCAACGAGCAGGAGAACATCCCCCTGCTGGCCGAATGCCTGTTCAGCCAAAGCTATCCGAATGAGCTGTTCGAAGTGATCGCGGTGAACGATCACTCGGACGACCGCACCCTCGACATGCTCCGGGAGCTCGCGCTGTCGTTTCCCAACCTGAAGGTGCTCGACCTTCCGGGTGGCAGGCAGGGCAAGAAGGCGGCCCTTGCCCACGGCATTGCCCATGCATCGGGCGAGCTGGTGGTTACCACCGATGCCGATTGCGCGATGGGGGAGAAGTGGCTGAGCACGCTCGCAGCTTTTTATGTTCAGCATGCACCGGACATGATTATCGCTCCCGTACGGGTGAGCTATCGCTCGGTATTCGAGGCGTTACAGTCGCTCGAGCTTTCCGCGCTGGTCACGCTTGCGGCCGCGTCTGCTTTCGGCCGGAACCCGGTGCTGTGCAACGGTGCGAACCTCGCTTTCCGCAAAAAAGCATTTGACGAAGTGAAAGGATATGCCGGCCATGAAGATTCTCCTTCGGGCGATGATGTTTTTTTGATGCAGGAGATGAAATCGGCCGGCAAAAAAATATTTTTCATTAAATCGAAGTCCAGCATCGTCACAACCCGTCCCCAGGAAGAGCTGAAAGATCTTTTAGACCAACGTTCGCGGTGGGCGTCCAAATGGGGAATTTATAAGGACCAAACCCTGTTTTGGATGGTATTGCTTTCCGGCAGCATTAATTTTTTACTTGTTCTTTTCGTTGTGCTTTCAATTTTTTCAAATACATTTGCTACGCAGTTGCTTCTCATGTTTGCGCTCCGATCGGGTGCCGATCTCATTTTAATTGGTTCGGGGATCGAATATTCCGGAAAAAAACAGTTGTTGTTGTTCTACCTGCCCGCTGCGGTGATCTACCCCGCATACTTTTTACTGGCAGGACTGGGAGCGCTTAAGGGAAGCTATAGCTGGAAAGGAAGAGACTATTAGTTAGAATGAAAAACAATACACACTCGCGGTCGCTTTCGTATTACACCTGGCAGAAGTTCAGGAAGAAAAAGCTCGCCATCGCAGGGCTGTTCTTCATCGGCTTCGCAGCGGTGGTATCCATGCTGGGCTACCTGATCACCCCCGACTCGAGCCCCGATGCCAATACGGTGATCCCCGAGCTGGAGTCGAAACCCCCGGGCTACGAGGTCCGTTTCCTGAAAGTGCATAAGAACGAGGACAGTCACAAGGTTGGGTTCTTCGCTAAAATGATCTTCGGTGAAACAAGCGATTACCGCTACATCCCGATCAACACCTACGAGTTTGCAGGCAATGATGTGGTGGTGGAAACGTACACCGAGACGCTGATCAAGAACGGAACAAAGGTGCATTACAACCTGGCCGATGTGGTCTTCCCGATCGATAACATGGCCGACACAAGGCGTTTCATCAACGACACCATCAACGGGACGATGGATTTTTATACGTATGGAGGAAAGGAGCGGGTACACAAGACCGTGAAAGAGCTGCGTGCCGAGGTGGAGGACAACAATATTTTCGTGAATAAGTTCGTGCTGGGCTCTGACCGGATGGGCCGCGACCTGCTGAGCAGGCTGATGATCGGCACCCGCGTTTCGCTGCTGGTGGGCATCGTATCCGTACTGATATCTTTCTTTATTGGTGTGCTCATGGGTGCGATGGCGGGATTCTTCCGCGGCTGGGTGGACGATGTGATCATGTGGATCATCAACGTGGTGTGGTCCATTCCCACGCTGCTGCTGGTGATCGCCATCACGCTCGCGCTGGGCAAGGGGCTCATGCAGGTGTTTATCGCGGTGGGCCTTACGATGTGGGTCGAAGTGGCGCGCGTGGTGCGGGGGCAGACGTTCAGCGTGCGCGAGCAGGAGTATGTGGAGGCGGGGAGGGCGCTGGGCTTCACCAACATGCGGCTCATCATCCGCCACGTGCTGCCGAACGTGATGGGGCCGGTGATCGTTATTTCTGCCGCCAACTTTGCAAATGCCATACTGATCGAAGCAGGATTGAGCTTTCTCGGCCTTGGCGCGCAGCCGCCAACTGCTTCCTGGGGAGAGATGATCACCGCGCACAAGCAATTCATTTATTCCGACCATTCCTACCTCGCCATCCTGCCCGGGGTTGCGATCATGCTGATGGTGCTGGCTTTCATGTTCGTGGGCAACGGCTTGCGCGATGCGATCGACACGCGCACCACCGACAAGGAGCAGGTGGCCGCCTACTGATAAGAGAGAAGCACCTTCCAGGCCTCGCTCACCTTACCTTCATCCAGCAATTTTTTCGCAGCAGCATGCTGTTTTTCCTCCGTTTCCATTTTTCCCAGCGAGCGGAAAAGGTCAGTGCTTTTGAATGCTGAAAGTTCTTCGGGTGTGGGAAGTTGTTCAACGTTGCCCAACTGTCCCAGGTTATTTCCCGTAAGGATCTTCGAGCAGCGTATCTTCTCCGGAAGGCCGTCAACCCCGATGCCCCGGATGCCGATGGGTTTCTGCACTTGAAACAATGCGCTGCCGGATGCCCTGCAGTACAGGTTCCCGCCCAGGCGTCCCACGAGATCTATTTTGTTCTGGTCGATGAATTTATTCTCATCCAGTATCTCTTCGCTGATGTGCATCAGCACGATCTCGCATATCACGAGGTTGCCCGCGCCTCCGTGCGTGCCCAGCTCGATGATCTCGCGCACCCTGCATTCCATCTGCACCGGTGATTCCTTCACCCGGAAGGGTTTTATCTTTTCCGAAGGAACGGGTGTAAGCCCCGCTTTCAGGAACTCATTCACCCCGCGCGGATATTCCGTGCTGGCCAGCGAGGACTGCTGCACCAGGTCATGGTTCACTACGTTGATCACCACTTCCGGCACTTCGCGCATGTTCTCGTGCGTGTGCTTGGTTTCGCCCGTGCGCCCGCTGCGGGCGGGGGAGAAGATGGCGATGGGCGGGTTGGAGCTGAACACATTGAAGAAGCTGAAGGGGGCCAGGTTCGGAGTGCCTTCTTTGTCGATGGTGCTGGCAAAAGCGATCGGCCGGGGCCCCACTGCATAGAGCAAATAGCCATGCAATTGGGCGGGTTTTACTTCTTTCGGATCGATTACGAGCATGAACAAAAGTAGAAATTATTCAGGTCGAAATAGGTTATCTTTGCGCTGCGTCAAGCGCATGTGTCGTAATTGGCAGCCGAGCCAGACTTAGGATCTGGTGCCGCAAGGCGTGGGGGTTCGAGTCCCTCCATGCGCACGAAGTGCGAATGATTTTTCCGAAAGGAAAAATTTTTGCTGCGCAAAAAGAGGGAGGAGAAGCCTGCCTGCCGATAGGCAGGTTTATCCTGAGCGCAGCCGAAGGAAGTCCCTCCATGCGCACTCTGTTCATAACGGGCAATTTTGTTAATAACTCCGCAAGAAAAATTGCTTCAACTATGCAACATTTTCATTGCAGAAATTGTCCTGAATTGTAGAAATCCCCTTACTGTTTGACCCTATGAGAAAAATCTACCTTTCCGGAGCCTTTTTTCTGCTCAATTTCGCTCTTTTTTCGCAAAATACAGATAACACACCCCAGCAACGGGTGTGGATCCCCGGTACTTCGTGCCATAGTCCCGAGGAGATGAAGGCCCACAGCGGGAACCCCAACCCGCTGGATGGTAACCAGTCCCTGGGATTGAGCGTGAAATTAGACCTCTGCGGCCTGAACTTCGTTACCGCATCAAATAAACTGGGGCAAAGAGGATCGATAAACGGGGTCAACCAGCCTGCAAACTACGTCATAAGCGGTATTCCTTCCTGTGCCGTGGTTCAAAAAGCCTACCTGTGGTCGAGCATGAGCGGTTGTGCTACGGCATTTAACGTTACAGTTACCAATCCCCTCAATCAAACGTCTTCGTACGCGTCCACCATGATCGGTACGGGAGCCGACAAGTGCTGGGGATACGGTTGCTCCACCTCGTACCGGGTTGATATAACTGCATCGGTAACCGGTAATGGCACATACAAAATTGGCGGGTTCCCGACCAACCCTCCCAATGCCGGCACGGATACCGATGGCGCTACGCTCATGATTATTTACAGCGATGCCAGCCAGGCTTGGCAGGGACATATCATCATTCACGATGGATGCATTGTAGGCATCGGGACCAACCAGTCATACACCATCACTGGCATCAACGCGTGTGCGGCCGGAACAAACACCATCGGTTTCATGATGGTGGGAGACCTGCAGCTTAACGGTTTGCAGGAAATGGTGAACAGCACAACGTATGGAGTGCCGTGGAACTGGTGGAATTACGACCAGTCGGCTGTGACGAATGTTACATCCGGTCAGACAACGGCCGCCTGCCAGATGATCGTTCAGCCGTGCCTTACGTGCGATTGCTACAACTGGGTGGTTGCAGGGATGTATTACCGCACCACTACCTGCGTCACCTGCACGAATGGATTCACTGTTACTGCATCTTCGACAAACCCCACCTGTTCTGCCTGCAATGGAACGGCAACAGCCACGGCTAGCGGTGGCAGCGGGTATACGTATTCGTGGAGCACCACTCCCGTTCAGACGACTCAAACTGCAACAGGTCTTTGCGGTGGAACATACACCGTTACTGTTGTGAGCGGCTGCAGTACGGTCACGCAGACGGTCAGTCTTACTGCATCAGGCGGTATGACGGCAACCACAGCGCAGAACAACGTTCAGTGTAACGGGGCATGCACGGGTGCGGCTACGGCCACTCCTTTTGGGGGAACCTCTCCTTACACCTGGTCGTGGAGCACCACCCCGG